>Ga0335070_10008510_pt1 | contig 12031 bp, 9 predicted proteins | sample Lox_Sample_13_FD_206722 | JGI IMG/M metagenome (GOLD analysis project Ga0335070, IMG submission 206722) | Soil microbial communities from Loxahatchee National Wildlife Refuge, Florida, United States - Lox_Sample_1.3 | ecosystem: Environmental > Terrestrial > Soil > Wetlands | place: USA: Florida...
CAGCGCGCTGAGAGTGTAGCGGCGGCTGCGCGACAGCGACGTGCGCGGGGCGGCGTCCTGCAGGCAACTGCGCGTGTCCACTCCCGAAGCCTGAACGGTGGGCGCGAGGCCGAACAGCAGCGCAGCGGCAGCCGTCACCACCGTGCAGAATAAGGCGAAGCGCGCGTCCATCTGAAAACTGATCCAGCGAGGCATATCCTCGGGCATGAGCGAGATCATGGCCCGCAAACATACGTTCCCGAGGACGACGCCGAAGAGGGCCGCGATCCCCGCCAGCATCAGGTTTTCCGTAAAAAGCTGCCGGATGATTCTGCCGCGCGAGGCGCCGATGGCAGTTCGAATGGCGATCTCGCGCGCCCGAGCCGAGCCACGCACCAGCATCAGAGCCGCGATGTTCACGCAGGCGATTAGCAGCACAATCGCCACTGCGCCCAATATCGCGTGGCTGATGGGCCGGAAGTCGCCGAGGTAGCGATCGCGCAGCGGCATGAGGATGGGGGACGTCGCCTCTTTCTCGATCGCGCTTGCCTGATGGACGCTCAGCAGATTGGCTCGCGCCCGCTCGATCGTGACGCCGCGCTTCAGGCGCCCTACCCCGTTCAAGTACCAACCCGTGTTTTTGTTCGGATCCAATTGCAGCGGCACCCAGAGCTGAGCCTGGCCCGGAAACGCGGCTTCCGGCGAAAGCACGCCGACTACCGTATGCGGCCGCTTGTCGAGCTGCAAGATCCGCCCCAGCACTGCGGGGTCTCCGTTGAACTGCCGATGCCACAGGTCGTAGCCCAGAAGCACGGCCTTGGCCCCGCCCGGACGGTCTTCCTCGGGCAGAAAATTTCGGCCGAGAGCCGGCTTCAGGCCCAGCACGTCGAGCAGGTCATAGGTAACCTCGGCGCCGTGCACGCGCTGTGCCGAACCCAGGCCCGAAAGGTTGAAGTCCGACGTGTCGAAGCAAGCGATCCCACCGAACGTGCTGTTGCCTTTTCGCCAGTTGTAGTAGTCCGGGGCGGCGACTCCGACGAACTTCAGGTTCCATTTCGGCGCCGTTTCGTCAATGTCGAGAAGCCGCTCGGAATCCCGAAACGGAAGCGGCTTCAGGAAGAGACCGTTAAAAATGCTGAAAATCGCGGCGTTGCCCGCAATCCCCAACGCGAGCATGCCGATCACTGCCATACTGAATGCCGGCTTCATCCGGATGGCGCGCAGAGCGGTCTTCAGATCATGTCTGAAACCTGAGAGATATCCTGCTTGTGGCGCCGGAGCCCCGAGAGCCCTTGCTTCAACCGCCCCGCGCCGCGCCGTGCGCAACTCTTCGATGAGCCGGTCGCTCGCGAGCTCTTCGAGCGCCAGACGACGCGCCTCAGCTTCCGAAGCCCCGCGGGAGCGCAGTTCCACGTAGCGGTCCTCGAGGTGTTGCGCTATCTCATCGACGATTTCGGCCTCGCGAGCGCCGTCGAGTTCGCCCCCCGCCAGCCGCTCGCGAACGATTTGCTTCCAGTCAGGCATACTCGATCCCCGTGATGCGGCGCACTGCCTCCGCAAACTGTCGCCAGCCATGCCGCTGCGCAGCCAGCACCTTGCGTCCCTCAGCCGTCAGGCGATAGTATCGGCGCCGCCGCTGTCCCGCCTTTTCCACCCAGCGGCCTTGCACCCAGCCGCGGGCCTCCAAACGGTAGAGCAGCGGATACAGCGAAGCCACGTGGAAGCGCAGCTTTCCCTCAGAACGCGTTTCGATCAGCTTGCTGATCTCGTAACCGTGGCGGGCGCGGCCTTCCACCAGCGAAAGGATCAATAACTCGGCGCTGCCTTTCTTCAATTCGCGATCAGACGATGGCGTAGCCATATATTGCTATAAAATATATAGCAATCCAGAAGCCGGTGTCCATCCTGCCATCCGATTGTTACATTTTTCGCCTGCTCGGGAGATCCGCCCGTGGATGGCGTCGCGAGATCACCATCGACACCTGCCGGCTCTCAACTGAGCCGCGCCCGAAGGGAGCGGACAGGGCGCCGGGCGTTTGCCCGTCCTGCTAGTCGTCGTAGAAATTCCGCGGCCAGGCGTGCTCCCTCAAGATCGCGACCACTTTTTCCGGAAGCGGCCCTTTGCCCGGGATCGAGCAGTTGAACGCCACATGGCTCCGGCGGCGCATGCCCGGAATCACGGTGGTAACCGCGGGGTGCGAAAGGGAGAAACGCAGCGCCACCTCCGGCATGACGCCGTCAGCAATCGCAAGGTCGCGCTGGATGGCGGCCACGCGCTCGGCAACCTGCTGCTTGCGGTCACCCTTGAAGTATCCCGCGCGAAAGTCGCCGGGTTCGAATTCCGTGAACGCATCGATTTTGCCGGATAGTCCGCCTTCGTCCAGCGGCACGCGGCCGATCACGCCGATGCCGCGCTCCATGGCCAGCGGAAAAAGATTCTTCTCCGGAGTTTGATCGAAGATGTTGTAGATCACCTGCACCGTATCGATCAATCCCGTTTCGATCAGCGCCAGCGCGCTGTCGGGCTGATGGTCGTTGATGGAAACCCCTACGGCTTGCGCCTTGCCCGACTGCTTGATCACCTCGAACGCGCGCATCCAGTCGTCGCGGTCAATCCACTCCGGATTCCATACATGCAACTGCTGCATGTCGAGCGTTTCGAGGCCGAGATTCTGAAGGCTGCGCTCCGTGCATTTGAGAATGTAGTCATAGGGAAAGACCTCCGAAATACGGATCCCCGGCCGCGCCGGCCACAACTGGTTTTTGGGCGGCACCTTGGAGGCTACATAGATCTTGTGTTTCGTCTCGCGAACCACCTGACCCACCAGGCGCTCGCTGTGCCCGTCGCCGTAAGCCAAAGCGGTGTCGATGAAGTTGACGCCCAGCTCGATGGCCAGGCGGAGAGCGTCGAGCGAATGCGCGTCGTCACCGCCCAGCCACTGCGTGCCTCCAATCCCCCAGCCGCCATAACCGATCTCGCTTATTCGAAATCCTGTTCTGCCCAGCTTGCGGTAGCGCATGACCAACTATTATAGAAACATGACTCTCGGCAAGTTGCTGCGGCTGCGCCGGATTTTTCCCAACGGCCGGGCGCTCATTGTGCCGCTCGATCACATCACCGTCGATCCGGTTCAGCAGGTCCGCATCGTGGCACGCTCGGGCGCCGATGGAGTCGCGCTGTCGCCCGGCGTGCTGGAGCGCGTAACCGAAGATCTCGCGGGCCTGGCGGTCATCCTGCGGCTCAATGGGTCAAAACGCACATCCCGGCTGGTCAGCGTCCAGGGAGCGCTCGAGATGGGCGCGGAGGCCGTGCTGCTGAGGGTGGATGCCCACGATCCCCGCGATCTGGAACGCCTGGGAGAGGTCACCGAAGACGCGCGCCGTTTGGGAATGCCGATCATCACCGAGATCCTGGGTGAGGATTTGCCCGCGGTAGTCACGATTGCGGCAGAATACGGCGCAGACTCGATCCAGACGCAGATCATGGGCAATCTTGCCGAATTCCGCCACACCGTGCGCACCGCGGGACGCCCGGTCCTGGCCTCGGTGACCGAGACCGGTTCGGTCAGCCATCTGCTGCGGTTTGTGAACGACTGCCTGGAATCCGGAGCCCAGGGCGTGGTGGTGGAGCCCAAGGCGGAAACCGTGCTGGCCGGAATCAGCGCGCTGGTGCATCAGGGCATTTCCGTAAGCGAAGCCCTGGCCATGGCGGAATCGGAGCGCGTGCCAGCTCCCGAATAGCCGAAACTCAGCCCGCGATAAACTGGTCATAGAAGATACACGGAGAGTTTTGACCGCGCTTTTTGTCTCCGCCGTTCCCGCCCTCGCCAACCTCCGCCTGTACATAAAAGACGGCACTTATCTGAGCTTTCGGGAATCGTGGGTACAGCCCGTAACACGCCAAGTTCGTGCGACCTGGAGCCGTGAGAAAATCAGACGCGAGCGAAACCCTTCCACCGAAGTTGCATAATTGTTTCGAGGGGGGATGATGCTATCGAACAGGTCGATACCTCACGCCACTGTGATTCCTGTACTGGCATATCCAGATGTGAATCAGGCTGCGGCTTGGCTGTGTGATGCATTTGGTTTTAGCGTGCGTCTGCGCATCGGTGACCATCGCGTGCAGTTGAATGTAGGGGACGGAGCGGTGACGGTGCGGGAGATGCGCCAGGCTGAAGGCAACGCGGAGTTGGGTGTGGGATGCTCGATCACTGTTCGCATCGAGGACATCGATGCCCACTGCACCCGGGCCAGGGAACACGGGGCGCGGATTACCCAGGACCCGGTGACTCACATGTATGGCGAGCGGCAATATAACGCAATTGATTTCGCCGGATACTCGTGGACATTTTCGGAATCAGTAGCGGACGTGCATCCGCAGGACTGGGGTGGCATGCCGGAACAGCTTTAGTGCGCCCTGTGTTGAAGCTTCGCCCAGGACTACCCTTGCCGGCCGAAAACCCCCTGAGCGGCGTTGCCGCTCCCGAATAGCCGAAACGCGGGCCGCGATAAACTGGTCATAGAAGATATGCGGAGAGTTCTGACCGCGCTTTTTGTCTTCGCCATTTCCGCCCTCGCTGCGAATGTCCGCCTCTACCTGAAAGACGGCACCTATCAGATCGTGCGCGAGTACAAGATTCAAGAGGACCGTGTTCACTATTACAGTGTGGAACGCAGCGATTGGGAAGACATTCCCCTGGACCTGGTCGACCTGAAGCGCACCGAAGGGGAAATCGCCGAGCACAAGGCCGCGCTTGAAGAGGAAAGCAAGGTAATCGCGGCTGAAGAAAAGGTAGAGCGCGACCAGCAGCGCGAGGCATCGAGGATCCCGCAGGACCCTGGAGTGTATCAGTTGATCGACTTGAAGGAACTGCGTATTCTCCGCCTGGCGGAATCCAAGCTGCACACCAACAAGAGGCGCTCGGTGCTCCAGAGGCTCTCACCGCTTCCCATGGTTTCGGGCAAAGCCACCGTGGAGGTGGACAATCCGCACTCCAGCTTCAACGTGGAGAATGATACGCCCGAGTTCTACATTCAGCTTTCGGCGGAACAGCAGTTCGGCATCATCCGCCTCGTGCCCCACGACAACATCCGGATTGCCGAGAAGGTCACCATCGCGCCGGTGGTCAAGGAGGTGGTGGAAGAACCGGAGGTGGTGGACGTATTCCGCAAGCAGCTCGAGGCCAACGGCCTCTTCAAAATCTGGCCGCAGAAGCCGCTGGAGCCTGGAGAATACGCCGTGGTGGAGTACACGCCGGGCAAACTGAATATGCAGATCTGGGATTTCACCTGGCAACCAGGGGCGAAATACGTGGCGCCGCCGCCGGAAAAGGCGCCCGGCGCCAAACCGTAGCAAGATGCCGAAAACTTCCCGGCACGCTCGCTCGATAAACCGTCCGCACGCGTGACCAGAGGGAGCGGTTCTTGGGCTTCTAGCAGCGCTGCTGTGCCCCTCTCAGTTCAGAAAATACGTCCGATACAGCGTATCGCGCTGCTTGGGGATGAAGCCGGCATCGCGAATCAAGCGGCGCAGTTCCTCTTCCGAGGCGCGGTGGTGTGCCCCTGCCGCTGAAACCACGTTCTCTTCAATCATGATGCTGCCGACGTCGTTGCCGCCGAATCTGAGGCCGAGTTGGCAGGTCTTAAGCCCGGGCGTGACCCATGACGACTGAATATTCAGGATATTGTCGAGGTAAATGCGCGAAAGCGCCAGCATTTGCAAGTACTCAACGGCCGTGGCTTCCTCTTTGATGAAGCGGCCAAGCGAGGTATTCTCGCGCTGGAACGTCCACGGGATGAAAGCCGTGAAGCCGCCCGTGTCTTCCTGAATCTGGCGCACGATCTCCAGATGGCTGATGCGCTGCTCGAAGGTCTCGCCGCAACCGAACATCATGGTGGCTGTGGTGCGCATGCCGAGGGAATGCGCCGTGCGGTGGACATCGATCCACTCCGAGGTCGAGCACTTCAGCCGGCTGATACGATGGCGCACGGCATCATCCAGGATTTCCGCTCCGCCGCCCGGAATGGAATCGAGGCCGGCGTCGCGCAATCGGGCGATCGTGTCGCGCAGCGGGAGGCCGCTGACCTGGGCGATGTTCGTGATTTCGGGCGCAGAAAAACAGTGGCAATGAATCTCAAACCGTTGCTTGATGGAGCGTATTAAATCCTCATACCACTCAATCTTGAGATCGGGATGCAGACCCCCTTGCATCAGGATTCCGGTCCCGCCGAGATCGATGGTCTCCTGAATTTTGTCGAAAATCACTTCCTTGGGCAGGATGTAACCTTCAGCGTGTCCCATGGGACGGTAAAACGCGCAGAAACTGCAATATTCGGTACAAAAGTTCGTGTAGTTGATGTTGCGGTCGATGATGTAAGAAACCACGCCTTCCGGATGCAGCTTGCGCCGCACGGCGTCCGCAGCCAGACCGATACCGATCAAGTCGTCGGAACGCAACAGATCGAGAGCTTCTCCGGGCGAGACCATCGCAGCAAGAGACCATCTTACAACAGGCTCCGTACGGGCTTTCGACTGTAACGCAGAAGGCCTTTGTGTCACTATAGGTAGGGACCGGCCCAGCCGTGTCCGGCCTTTGCCACCGCAGCCGTTCTGCGTTAACGTGTGTAAAGCACCTCACATTGAGGGTTGACGATTCTCATGGTGGAATGTCCCATCTGCCACACCAGCAATCCGCCTGGGACCCTCGCCTGCGTGAAATGCAGCACCCCTATTGAGCTCAATATCGCCACGGTTGTGATCCCGCCGGAGGAGGCCACTCTAGCCGACCCGGAGGCCACGCAGGCCGTCGTCGGCGCAACCGGCTGGTCAGTCGCGGTTCGGAAAACACCCCCGGAAGCCGGCGCGCCGCTCGAACCCGGCACGGTGCTCGGTGACCGCTACGAGATTCTCCAACGGCTGGGCGAAGGCGGCATGGGTGCGGTCTACAAAGCCCGTGACAGCGAACTGGAGCGGCTGGTCGCCCTCAAGGTGATACGGCCGGATCTGGCGGGAAATCCTGAAATTCTCCGGCGCTTCAAGCAGGAGTTGATTCTCGCCCGGCAAGTCACTCACAAGAACGTGATTCGCATTTTCGATCTGGGCATGGCTGAAGGACGCAAGTTCATCACCATGGACTACATCGAAGGCCGCGATCTGAAGAGCATTCTGGTGGAGCGCGGGAAGCTGCCGCCGGAGGAAGCGGCATCCATCATCGTACAAGTATGCCGCGGGCTCGAGGCGGCGCACACCGAAGGCGTGGTCCATCGCGACCTGAAGCCTCAAAACATCATGGTGGACGCGAACGGCCGCGTCTGGGTGATGGATTTCGGCCTGGCGCGCTCCATGGAAATGGCCGGTCTCACACGCACCGGCGCGCTGATGGGCACCCCGGATTACATGTCGCCCGAGCAGGCGCGCGGCGAGAAAGTGGACGCGCGCTCGGATCTTTTCAGCCTGGGCATTATTCTCTATGAGATGCTGACCGGCCGCCTGCCCTTCCAGGCGGACACCATGATGGCTACGCTGCTCAAGCGTGTCCAGGAAAAAGCAATCCCGCCCCGGGCGCTCGAGCCTGCCATCCCGGATCGCCTGAACGCTATCGTGATGAAGTGTCTGGAAGCGGATGTCGCGCGAAGGTACCAGGCGATCGGCGAGATCCTGACAGACCTCGCGCCGGATACGCAGCAGACCGTCGCCGGCCGGGCGCAGCCCTCCATGGTCTCTCTGGCGACCATTGGCCCGGGCGCTCAGTTTGGTCCGCGGTACAGGATCGAATCGTTGATCGGCGAAGGCGGCATGGGCAAGGTCTTCAAAGCCTATGACAAGGACCTCGATCGCACGGTGGCGCTGAAGGTGGTGCGGACGGAATTCGCCAGCGATCCCGCCTCCATGCAGCGCTTCAAGCAAGAGCTGCTGCTGGCTAGCCGTATCTCGCACCGTAATATTCTGCGAATTCACGATCTGGGCGACGTGGATGGCGTGAAGTTCATCTCCATGGCGTACGTCGAGGGCAAAGACCTGCACGACCTCCTGGCGGAGTCCGGCAGGATGCCCATCGAGCGCGCCGTCAACCTCGCCAAGCAGCTTGCCAGTGCGCTCGAAGCCGCGCATACCGAGGGCGTGGTGCATCGTGATCTGAAGCCGCGCAATGTCCTGATCGATCAGACCGATCATGTCTTCGTATCGGACTTCGGCCTCGCCAAATCGCTGGAAGCGGATATCACCACGCAGATGACGCGGGTCGGCGAAGTGCTGGGCACGCCCCGCTACATGTCCCCAGAGCAGGCCGAGTCTAAGCCGGCCGATCACCGCAGTGACATCTATTCGTTTGGCGTCATTCTCTACGAGATTGTGACCGGCGAGCCGCCCTTTGCCGGCGATTCGACGATGCAGGTGATGTACCAGCACGTCACTCAGAAGGCCAAAAGTCCCAAGCTGCTGAATCCCGAAGTGCCGGATTACCTGGAAGCGGTCATCCTCAAATGCCTGGAAAAAAACCCGGACCTGCGCTACCAGCACGCGCGGCTGATTCTGCATGACCTGGAATCTGCCACGGCGCCGACTCGCGTCGTGCGGCTGCGCATTGCGGAAACAGGCTACCCGAAGTGGCTGCTGGCTGCGATGGCGGCGCTTCTGCTTCTGGTAGGCGGCATCTTCGCCATCCCATCCTGGCGCAACGCCGTCCTGGGCGGCTTGGAGCGCACCCGTGCCGGCCGTGCCGCAGCTCCCATCGCGCAGAAGCATATCGCCGTGCTCCCATTTAAAGTACTGGGCGATGACGCTGAGTTGAAGTATGTTGCCGACGGCATTGTAGAGTCGCTTTCCGCCCAGCTTTTCCAGTTGAAAAATGTCTACGTGGCGTCCGCGAGTGCCGTGGAACAAGCCGCCCAAAAAGGCTCTGTGGACCAGATCGCCAAGGCCCTGGGAGTCAACCTCGTGGTCGAGGGCACTGTTCAGAGCTCTGGGGGCAAGATCAGCGTCGTGATCAATGTGGAGGATGTGAAGAAGGGCCAGAGGGTGTGGGGCAAAGAGTTTCCGCCGGGCCTCCGCCAGGACCTGCTGACAATCGAGAATTCCATTTACTCGGAACTGGTGTCGGCGCTTGATCTAAAACCGACTGACGAAGACCTGGCGCGCGGCGCCTTGCGCATGACCGGTAACTACAGCGCCTACGAGCTTTACCTCAAAGGACGCGACGTCGTACGCCGCCAGCCGGATGCCAAGGGCTACACTGCGGCGTTGAAGTACTATGAACAGGCCGTCCAGAAGGACCCGCGTTTCGCACTGGCCTACGCCGGCATTGCTGATACCAGCATCGACATGTACGACCTGAAGAAGGAGATCGCCTGGTCACAAAAGGCCCTGGGCGCGGCTCAGCAGGCTCAGCAACTCAACAACGATTTGCCGGAGGTCCATTGGGCGCTGGGCAACGTGTATATGCAAACCGGCAAGACCGAGGAGTCCATCGCAGAAATGCAACAGGCCGTGGAACTCGCGCCGAATTCCGATGACAGCTACCGGCGCCTGGGGCACGCATACGAACGTGGAGGCCACACGCCGGAGGCCATCGCCGCGTATCATAAGGCCGCCGAAATCAACAAATACTACTGGTTCAACTTCAGCTCGCTAGGTATCGCTTATTTCAATTCCGGAGACTATGAAAAGGCCCTGAACGCTTTCCGCCAGGCGACGCAACTGGCGCCGGATTTGGCTTCAGGCTACAACAACCTTGCCGCCGCATATTATCAGTTGGGCAGATGGAACGAGGCACTCACGACATATCAAAAGTCCCTTACCCTCGAGGCGAACCCCGACGCTCAGGCCAATGTCGGAACGGCCTACTATTATTTGGGGCTCTACAGCGAGGCTGCCAAGGCTCTGGAGAAAGCCGTTCAGATGGATCCCAACAACCACGAGTCCGTGGCCGGCCTCGCGGAGGCTTACCGGCAAATGGGCCAGCGCGACAAGGCCATGACCCTCTATGAAACGGCCATCCGGCTCGCCCTGAAGGCCTACCAGGTCAACCCGCACAATGCCACCACACTGGGAGACCTGGCGGGTTACTACGCGAAGAAGGGGGACCTGAGCCGGGCCCAGGATTTCATGACCCGCGCGCGTAAGATCGACCCCAATGACGCCAGGCTCATGTATGACGAAGCCTGGATCCAAGCCCGGGCGGGCAAATCGGCAGAGGCCTTCAAGGGATTGCGCGAGGCTCTCCTCAAGGGCTATCCGCCGGAGGTGGCCAAAAGCGACCCGGAGTTGGCCACCATGCGCTCCTCTCCTGAGTTTGAAAAGCTATTGAAGGAATTCAGCCGCAAGCCGAAGTAACTCGGGCCCACAGCGTCTTTGATAAAGAAAAGCGGAAGCCTACCGCCGACGGTAGATCTTTTGCCTGACCACCACCAGCGCGCCCAGCGCAATCAGCGTCAGGGGTAACAATCCAGGCTCAGGAATCGTGGCCGCGAAGGTTGCTTCAGCGCCAGGGGCGAGTCCGCAAAGCGTGCAATTGCCGGCAGGAGTGCCGAATGTGACAACGAGATAGCCTTCCCCGTTTGGGAACTGCGCGTCTGGTTTCAAGCTCTCTGCGTCGAATCCATCGGGGCCGTTGGCCGGACAACTAAAAAATATCGCGAATGGACCCGTACAGGGATTCGTGGGACCCGTTGTGCTACCGCTACCAGTGCCAGTGCCAAAGAACTCCACATTGGTGGACGGCTCTACGCTAACAAAAGCAGGAACCACTGTGCCTGTTGGACCCCCTGTAACCCCTACCAATGGAGCTGGAAATGGAAATGGAAGTGGAGGATTTGGCGCGGACACAGATGTGAAAACTAGCTGAGCTGTCGTGAAAATGGTCGTCTGACCGAGCGAAGGGTCCGCCATGGTACTGGCAATGAAACCCTGGTTGAAATTATCGGTCGGAAGGACAAAGTCCAGTCCAGTGATTGTCTGCGCCATGCCACCAACGATCAAATCATTCTTAAGACCGAGATCGCCCAGACCATTGCTATCGAGAGCTAATAAGTCAGCCGGGTTGAACAGGACTTCGCACATGCTTGTTGAGCCGAATACCATTGCGCAGTCAGATGCGGTAATGTCGGTGGTGTGCCCCCCGCCCCCGGTTACTCTGACAACCGGGATGGCATACAGAGCACTGCCTGCACCCAGAAGCATCAAGCCAAGCGCCAAAACTCCAAGCACTTTCACTACGGGTCTCCGACACATACAAGCCATCCCCCTCCGATTATGTAAAGACACTATAACACTACTTTTCTCGATGGGGCTATGCAATGTTATAACCATTGTCTACTATCCGATGTAAACTTATGAAAGTGAACTGATTATACTGTTGATGGAAACCCACCATAAGCGAGATCGCCTGCCAAAAGTTCAGAATCATTGAAAAACTTTTGTAACGTTTTGGAAACAGGACGCCCCTCAGAACCGCTTCAGCCGTGTCCGGATTCTACGGGCGAGCTTCTCGATCTCCTCTGTTTTCTTCAGGCTGGAAACAGATAGCACGTGCGTATCGTCCTTCTCTAACTCGCGTTTGAGGCTTTCGGACAGCTCGATGAGCTGGGCCGCATCTTTCACGGATTGCTCGTGATCGGCTTTCAGGATCTCGTCCTTCTGCAGCTTGCCGTTAGGCAAGCGCATGTCGGACGATCGGTCCGGTTCAGGAGGCCGGCCGTTGGGGTGCTGTGCCAGCAGCGGGATCAGCAAAGCGGCGGGCAGAATCAGACGCAGACACTTCATGGCAGTGAACCTCCCCGTATGACGGTCGTGCCGGCGTCCTGTTACGGGCCGCGGGCGGCCTGTTGTTATGATAGCGAGGATGCAACAAGTGAATGTGGGCATCGTCGGCCTCGGAAATGTCGGATCGGGCACGTTGACCCTGCTGGCAGAGAATGCCGGCCAGATCGCGGTAAAGCTCGGATTTCCATTGCGTGTGACGGCCGTATGCAGCCGCTCGGTGGAAACCAAGGAGCTCCCGGATGGGCTTGGTCCGGTGCGCCGCACGACCGACTGGCGCGAAATTGTCTCCCATCC
>Ga0335070_10008511_pt1 | contig 12029 bp, 13 predicted proteins | sample Lox_Sample_13_FD_206722 | JGI IMG/M metagenome (GOLD analysis project Ga0335070, IMG submission 206722) | Soil microbial communities from Loxahatchee National Wildlife Refuge, Florida, United States - Lox_Sample_1.3 | ecosystem: Environmental > Terrestrial > Soil > Wetlands | place: USA...
ACGGATACGAGCTTGCCAGCGAACTGCGGGAATACGCCCTGACCGACTCGGAAATCGAGATCGCGGCGCTCTACCGGACTCTCCGGCAACTGGAAAAGAACGGGTGCGTGAGATCGGAGTGGGACATTGGGGGCAGTGGACCGGCGCGGAGGCTGTACGTTCTGACCGCTCACGGACACGAGCACCTGCGGGAATGGGTCACGGTATTGGACCACATGTGCAGATCGATGAGGCGCTTTGTGACAGAGGCACAGACGGCCCGGAGGGGAGTTGTTCCTCGCGCGGGCCGGGACGGACGGCGATCCGGAATTGCCGGGCGGCAGCCGGCATAGAGCGTTCTCCAATGCCAGTCTCTTCGGGACCGTGCGGTGCGCCGACACTGGCGGGCCCTCATTCCGCATGCTTTGTTTGCGGCCAAAACAACTCCGGCGGACTTCGGATCCGGTATCGCCGGGCCGCCGACGGATCGATCGAGGCTTGGTGGACACCGAGTCCGGCCTGGGAAGGCTTTCCCGGGATCATCCACGGCGGCATTATATCGACGATACTCGACGAAGCCATGTCTAAAGCGGTCACCGCTGCCGGCCATCGAGCTCTCACCGCCGAGCTGAAGGTGAGATTTCGTCACGCGGCTTCCCCCGGGCGGGAGCTGGTGATTCGGGGTCGGGTTCTCGAAAAACTCAAGCGGCGGATTCGTACGGAGGCCGTGGTGCACGACGCAGAGGGCCAGGAACTCGCGCACGCCTGGGCGACATTTCTGGTGGTTACCGGCACTCAGCCTGCGATGGACATCCGGAGGACGGTATGCCATGAGACGGAATCCCCAATGTCACAGCCAGGCGTTTCCCGTGGTGAACTGCTAGCCGATTTGCCCGGCAAAGGGTGAGAACCACTCACGCGGCTTGGGAACTGGCGGCAGAACTGCTCGCCATCTTCACAGAGGACCATTCCCGGTACGCGGCCACGATCCTCTCAATCAACGGAGCGCCGTGGGTTTCCAGCGACTCGATCAGCACCTTGGCCCGATCCGGCGCGTCCTTCAAGCGCGAAAGGACCGTCATCAGGTCGGGATCTCCTGAGTTTTCGATCGCTTTTTCTATGGCGGCCAGCGGAACGCTCGAGTAGCCGAACGTGCCGTCGGAGTTCCACGTGCCCATTTGCTGTACGTGAGATCCGAACCGTTTTTCCAGCCGGCGCAGATCGTCTTCCGCGATGACTATGCCTTCCATGGCTTTACCTACGCCGCGGTCGCAGCTTTCCTTTGGCCGGTGCGGACACGATGAAGGTCATGCCGGTTCAGCCAGTGTTGCCAGGCCAGGCTGAGGACGCGAATCACTTCGGAAGCATCAAACGGCTTGGCCAGCACGTCATATACTCCGAGGTTCAGGGCTTCCGCCCACAGGTATTCATCCGCCAGGAGGGAAGTGACTATCAGGAGCGGAGGGTCGGGGAGAAGCGATATCCGGGCCAGCATCTCCTTCCAGGACACCGGCGCGAGATCACGCTCCGCAATCACGATCGGAATTGTGTCCTCGCGCAGCGCCGTCAGTGCCGATTCTACGCCGGTGCACACTCGAAGCGCCCATTTCGACTCGCCGAACAGGCTCCATTCGGAACGGTCAAAGATAGTCCTGAGCGAAGTGTGGTCGTCTCGATTCGGGCTCAGGGACAGGACGGTCACCACACGGGGAGAAACCGTATTCGTTGCGGGTGGTCTTCTCATGGCCGCATCAGCCTTTCTCTGCCTCGGGGGATAGCAGGATTGACGAGCGGTGAGCGGTCAACTGAACGCGCCTTCGTTCACCGGTAGCTATTGGGGACTCAAAGATATTTTAATGCTATCCTTGGAGCCGAACAAGAATCTTTTGGATCATTCGAAAATTCAACGGTGAAACGGTGACGAACTCAGGGAATGTCCGGATGGGCGGACTGATACACTTGGGGTCGTATGACCGACATACCCGTGCTCAACGGGCTGATTTTCGCGGCTCTCGGAATCGTCGTCTTCGTGGTCGCGTTTGCGCTTGTGGTCCGCCTGGCACCGTTGGATCTATGGAAGCAGATTGCAGAAGAGCGGAACGTGGCGGCGGCGATCCTGGCGGGCGCGGTAGCGTTGGGTATCTGCTGGATCGTGGCGGCCACCATGCACTGACCCGAACGGGCCAGTGGTGCAACCGACGAACCGGCTCGCGCGTTTAAACTGTTTATATGCCAAACCGGGGTCTTCCGCTTGTTGTGTGTCTCGGGCTGTGTTGCATGCCAGCCGCTTGGGGCCAGCAGTACACGATCACTACTCTCGCCGGAAACGGCTCGGCCGGATTCAACGACGGCAGCGATCCGACCCAGGTGCAGTTCAACAATCCGAATGCGATCGCCATCGATTCCAAGGGGGTTCTCTATGTCGCGGACACCACGAATCACCGCATCCGCACCATTACCAACGGCACCACCGCCACTATCGCGGGTACCGGAACCCAGGGCTATAGCGGAGACGGCGCGGCGGCCACCAGCGCCACGCTGAACAGCCCGGGCGGCGTCGCTGTCGATTCGTCGGGCACCGTTTATATCTCGGACACCGCAAACAACGTGGTGCGCAAGATCTCCGGCGCCAACATCAGCACCTTCGCCGGCAGCGGCACCGCAGGCTATAGCGGCGACGGCGGACAGGCTACCAGCGCGGGCCTTTACGCACCCACCGGGCTCACCCTGGATTCCGCGGGCAACGTCTACATCGCCGACACGGCCGACAGCCTGGTCCGCAAGGTGGACAAGAACGGCATCATCACCTCGTACATCGGCGGCACCGGCCCCACGGCGGGCAGACTGAACCATCCGACGGGTCTGTGGATGGATGCTTCCAACACCCTCTGGGTGGCCGACAGCAACAACCGGCGACTCATCAAGTACGCAGGGAGCACGTTCACCGTAGTTGCCGGCAACGGCACGGCGGGCTTCTCGGGCGATGGCGGACCCGCCAGCAAAGCCCTCCTGAACAATCCGACGGGAGTCGCGGTGGATGCCGCCGGCAGCGTCTATATCGCGGATTCGAACAACAGCCGGATCCGCAAGATCGCTCCCGACGGCAACATCGTCACCATCGCCGGCAGAGGCGGCTCGGCCTACTACGGCGATGGCGGTCCGGCGACCGCGGCCGGCATGGCATTTCCGCGGAGTGTGACTATCGATTCGAGCGGGAACGTGTATGTCGCGGATACGCAGAATTCAGTGATCCGGCTGCTCACACCCACCTTCCCGGCGATCACCTCCGGAGGGGTGGGCAATGCGGCCAGCTATGCGCCGCGGCTTTCGCCGGGAGCCCTGGCCAGCGTGTTCGGCACCGGTTTCGGCAGCGCCACGGCCCAGCCGGCGGCTCCGCTGCCTGCGTTCGTGAGCGGTGTGAGCGTGCTCGTGAACGGGACGGAGGCGCCGATCTACTACCTCTCGCCGACCCAGATCAACTTTCAAGTTCCCTGGGGCACGGCTGCGGGCACGGGCAACGTTGCGGTGGCGGTGAATGGCGGCAACAGCAATACGGTTTCGGTGCCGGTCGCGGCGGCGGGGCCGGGGCTGTTCTATCTGCCCAGCGGCGCGGCTATCGTTCAGAACCAGGATTACAGCCTGAATGATCCATCGAACCCGGCCCCGCGCGGAAGCACCATCATTGCGTACCTGACCGGTTCAGGCCCGGTGTCGTCCGCGCAAACCGACGGCGCGCCTGCGCCCACCAGTCCCCTGGCGACGCTCAAATCGTCCTACTCGGCCACCATCGGATCCGCCACTGCCCAGGTCTCGTTCGCCGGGCTGGCGCCGGGATACATCGGCCTGGTGCAGATGAACATCGTGGTGCCCACGGGCCTTACGCCCGGAACTTATCCACTCACCATCACGATCGGCTCGGACACGAGTAACTCGGCCACCATCGCTGTGAAGTAACGGCGGGGCGGCTCCCCCGCTGTGCTACCCTCGAACGAGGATGCTGTTCGAAGCCGACAAAGTCATGTTCGAGATCTACCGGGAGACGGAGTATACCGGCAAGTACCGCGTGTGCTATTTCACCGAGCTTCAGGATCACAACAAGGAATCCGAGATCAATCACGCTCTCGCCGGGGAGCACTTCTTCGACGGCTTCATCCGCAACTACCGCAAGGATGAAGCCAAGCAGATCATCGACTCCATCGTGGCCCGCCTGAACAACGGCGAGCGCCTGGACCCGCAGGAAGTCGAACGGGCGCTCGGCGATCACATAACCAGTTAGGCGGCCGGTTGCGCATCACCCGATATCCCAATCTCAGCGCGCCGCAATTTTACGGTTGCGTTGCCGCGTTTCTCGATGCGTTAGCCGGCGAGCTGAATGCGGCCTCGGCGGCTCTGCGGCGCCTGGAGGGCCAGCCCAAAGGTGGAGCTTTCGCCTACGAAATGACGCTCGACCGCCACCGCTACGGAGCGCTGATCGTGCTCGACCGGTGGGCAACCACCGTAGAGGCATTCGGTCCGCACCTGGAGCTGCCGCGGTATGCCGGCATCGTGGAGCACGCCGCGGGCCGTGTGCGTGATGCCCAGCAGATCCTGGAACGCGCCAACCAGCTCATCGACGCCGCCGACCACTATTCGAGCGATGTGCTCGAAGCCTGCCTGGTGGCCTGGCAATTGCTCGCCGCGACGTTCCAGGAGGAGCGCCGGGAGGCCGAAGAATCGGCGAAGCTCGGGCCCTTGCTGCCGGAGGAATACCGCGAGGCCCGGCGCATTTTCGCCGAGGATCTGGCCGCGAGATAGCTTTACGAGGCCGCTGGTATAATGTACAAGTAGATCGGAGAGGTTCCGTGTCCCTTCGTACGTACTTCCGCCTTTTTGCCCACACACAGCTTATGCCGCTATTGGAAAGCGGCGAAGAAACGCTCGTCGGCGGGCAGGCGGTGATGGAAGGTGTCATGATGCGCGCTCCGCACAGCTACTGCGTGGCGGTGCGCAAGAAGAGCGGCGAGATCGTGACCGAGGAGATGCCGCTGGCGCGCATTTCCGAACAGCACAAGATCTTTAAGTATCCGGTATTTCGAGGCGTGGGCACGTTGTTTCAGGCGATGTCGCTGGGCATGAAGGCGCTCAAGTTCTCGGCGGACGTAGCTATCGAGGACGACGCCCGGGAGCAGGCCGGGAACCACGCGGCCGAGGCGAAGCCCGCCAAGCCGAAGAAAGGACCTACCGAAGTGCCGGCTTGGGCCATGGCGATCAACATCATCATCTCGCTCGGCATGTTCATCGTGCTCAATAAGCTGGTGCCGCTTTCGGTCGCCACCTGGCTGAAGGGCTTGTACCCGGCCGTGTTCGAAAGCCGCGCGATGTTCAACCTGGCGGACGGCGTCGTTCGGATGGCCATTTTCCTGACGATGATGTGGGCTCTCTCGCTGTCCAAGGATTTTCATCGCATTTTTGAGTACCACGGCGCCGAGCACAAGGTGGTCTTCAATTACGAATCCGGCAAGCCCGTTACCGTGGAGAACGCGCAGCAGTTCACCACATTCCATCCGCGCTGCGGCACCAGCTTCCTGTTCGTCGTGATCCTGGTGTCTGTCGTGTTCTACATGTTTATTCCGTTTGAAGGTTTTCTGCCCAAGCTGCTGGCCCGCATTGCGCTGCTCTTGCCCATCGCGGGCGTCAGCTACGAGCTCATCCGCTTCGCCGCGCGGCGCCGCGGTTCGCTGCTCGCTCTGCTGACGGCTCCCGGCCTCTGGCTGCAGCGCATCACCACCAAGCCGCCGTCCGACGATCAGGCGGCGGTGGCCATCCACGCGCTGGAAGGCGCGATGGCGCTGGAGCAAAAGCAGGGCGGGGAGTTGGTGATCGCGTAATTCGCCATGCAATTCGTTCAGAAGCTCGATCAGCTCGAAAAGCGCTTCGACGAGCTCACTAACCAAATGGCCGATCCGGCCGTGATCGGCGATGCGGAACAATACCGCAAAGTCACCAAGGCGCACAGCGACCTTTCCGAAATTGCGGGCAAGTATCGCGAATGGAAGAAGGTGGACGACGGCCTCTCGCAGGCGCGGCAGATGCTCGAAGAGCAGGATCCCGACCTGCGCGCGATGGCCGAGCAGGAAGTTGCGCAGCTCGAGCCGGAGCGCGCGCGCATCGAAAACGAACTGAAGATCCTGCTGTTGCCCAGGGACCCGAATGACGATAAGAACGTGGTCCTGGAAATCCGCGCCGGAACGGGCGGCGATGAGGCCACGCTCTTCGCGGCCGAGATTTTCCGCATGTACTCGCGCTATGCGGAAACCCAGGGCTGGAAGATGGAAGTCACTTCCAGCAGCGATTCCAGCGTCGGCGGGCTGAAGGAAATCATCGCCCTGGTGAGCGGCGACAAGGTCTACAGCAAGCTGAAGTACGAAAGCGGCGTTCACCGCGTACAGCGCGTGCCGGTCACCGAGCAGCAGGGACGCGTGCATACCTCGGCCATCACGGTGGCGGTGCTGCCGGAAGCAGACGAAGTCGAAATCAAAATCGATCCCAAGGACATCCGGATCGACACCTTCTGCTCGTCAGGCCCCGGCGGCCAGAGCGTCAATACCACCTACTCCGCGGTGCGCATCACGCACCTGCCGACTGGTCTGGTGGTCTCGTGCCAGGACGAAAAATCGCAGATCAAGAATCGCGCCAAGGCGGAGCGCGTTCTGCGCTCGCGGCTCTACGAAATCGAGCTGGAAAAGCAGCAAGCCGCCCTCGGCGCCGAGCGCCGCAGCATGGTGGGCACCGGCGACCGCAGCGAAAAGATCCGCACCTACAACTTCCCGCAGAACCGGGTGACGGATCACCGCATCGGCCTGACGCTGCATCAGCTCGACGTGGTGATGGACGGTAAACTGGAGCCGATCGTCGAGGCGCTGACCACGCACTACCAGACGGAAAAGCTCAAGCACATCGACACCAACGGCGATAAGCCTGTGGCGTGAGGACCAATGACGCTTCACACCGCACTGCTCCAGGGCACGCGCCTGCTGGAGGATGCGGGTGTCGCGGTCCCGCGGCTCACCGCCGAAGTGCTGCTGGCGCACGCCCTGCGCGAGCGGCGCGAATATCTCTTCGCCCATCCGGAGCACGAGCTGCTGGAGCTCGAGTGGCTGCACTACGGCCGCCACCTGCACGAGCGCCTGAAAGGCCGGCCCACGCAGTACATCACCGGCCGGCAGGAGTTTTACGGGCGCGAATTTCGCGTGACGCCCGCCGTGCTGATTCCGCGGCCGGAGACGGAGCACGTGGTGGAGGCCGCGCTGGCTCAGGCGCGCGGCGCGCGGCGGGTGCTGGATATCGGCACCGGCAGCGGCGCGCTGGCGGTGACGCTTGCGCTCGAAATGAGCGCCGAGGTCTGGGCCACCGATATCTCGCCTGCGGCGGCCTCGCTTGCAATGGCAAATGCCGCGCGCCTTCAGGCGCTCATCCGCGTGGTGGTCTGCGACGTGATGAACGCGATCGCGCCGCAGTCGATGGATCTGATCGTTTCCAACCCGCCCTACGTCCCGCTCACCCAGAAGGAGGGCCTGCAGCGCGAAGTCCGCGACTTCGAGCCGCACGTGGCACTGTTCGCCGGTGACACCGGATTCGAGGTGTACGATCGCATCGCGGCCGACGCGCCGCGCGTGTTGCGGCCTGGCGGGTGGCTGGTGCTGGAGCTGGGTTTCGGCAGCCTGGAGTACGTCAGGAACCTGCTCAGCCCCTGGCAGGATCTGCGCGTCGAGCCCGACCTGGCGGGGATTCCGAGGGTGATTGCGGCGCGCACCCAGCCGTCCCGCAACTCACCAGGTCGCTGAACACGCCGTAGGCTGTCTGCTCCACCCCCGGCTCGATCGACATCGTCCCGAATGTGCCCATCAGGTCCGTGTGAAACAGCAGCAGGTTGCTGGTGCCCGGCGTGCAAGCCAGCAGGTCGTGGCGCGGCAGCACCTCGGCGCGCACCCTCAGCGAAACCCCGCCCGGCGTGCGCCGTCCGCGGCTGATGAGCCGCACCGTCTTGCCCTGCTCGTTGATCTCGCCCAGACGTTCCGGCGTCAGCCGCGTGATGCCGCGCGTGGACACCTGCTGCGGCGTCACGCCGGCATCCATCAGCACGTTCGCCAGCGCCGCGCACTTGGCCGCCGAGTCCCAGCCCTCCACGTCGAACGCGCCATCCGCCTCGGTGATCCCCATGGCGCGCGCCGCGGCCAGCCCCTCCTCGAACGATCCGCCGCGCTCCATCGTTTCGATCACCACCTTCGACGTCGAATTCAGGACTCCCGTGAACCCCAGGACTCGGACTCCCGGCATGGTATGCCGCCAGAGATTGAACACCGGCGCGCCGTCCATCACCGCCGATTCGAACCGGAACGCGACGCCCGCCCGCGACGCTTCGTCGCGCAGCGCCCCGTAGGCATGCGCGATCGGCCCCTTATTCGCCGTTACCACGTGCATCCCGCGCGCGATCGCCGCGCGGATGTGCGAAACCGCCGGCTCCCCATCCACGGGATTTAGCGTGGTCAGCTCGACCGCGATATCCGCGCGCGCCGCATCCAGGAATTCCTCCACCGACGCCGCCCTCGGCCCGAACGCTGCGGCATCCTTCACTCCCCGCGGGTCGATCGCCGTTCCGTGCCGCAAGGTATGGATGCCGGTAATGGTGAACGGAAACTCCGCCTGCCGCGCGGCCAGCAGCTTCGCCAAGGCGCGGCCTACGTTGCCGTATCCGATGAAAGCGAGCTTCAAGAGACAACCGGACAGGCTGAAGCCTGTCCCACACAGTATAATTGTCTTTAAGTCCCTAGGAGTTTCTTCCCCATGCAATCTCGCCGTAATTTCATCGGCAATGTTGCGACCGGCCTTGCCGGCACGCTGGCCGCCTCCAACGTTCTCGGCGCCAACGACCGCGTCCGCATCGGCATCATCGGGCCCGGCGCCCGCGGTACCGAAATCCTCCAGCAGGGGCTGGCCTGCGAAAACGTCGAGTGCATCGGCGCCGCCGATGTCTACACCCGCCGCCTGGAAGACGTCAAGAAGATCGCCCCCAACGCCAAGACTTACCTCGACCACCGCCACCTGCTCGAGGACAAAGACATCGACGCTGTCCTGATCGCCACCCCGCAGCACCTCCACTGCCAACACTTCGTCGATTCGCTCTCCGCAGGCAAGCATGTCTACCAAGAGAAGACCATGGCGTTCACCGTGGAGCACGCCAAGCGCATGCGTGCTGCGTTCCAGAAGGATGCCGGGCGCCACACCGTCCAGATCGGCCACCAGTGGACCTCTACCGGCGCCGTCACCGATGCCCTCAACTTCAACCAGCCCGAGCTCATGGGTAAGATCACCATGATTCACGGCCACATGTACCGGAACACGCCGCACGGCAAGCCGCAGTGGTCGCGCCCCGTCTATCCCGACATGACGCCCGAAAATATCATCTGGCGCAGTTTCCTCGGCGAGGCGAAGGCGGTCGACTTCGATCCCAACCGCTACATCAACTGGCGCTTCTTCTGGGATTACTCCGGCGGCAATGTCTACGAAAACATGTGCCACCAGCTCTCCTTCTGGTACAAGGTGATGGACCTGAAGATTCCCCGCGCGGTGACCATGAACGGCGGAATCTTTCTGTGGAAGGACGGCCGCGAGGTCCCCGACACTATGAGCGTCGTCATGGAGCACGAAGAAGAGCTGCTCTACACCTGGGATTCCGGCTTCGGCAACGACCAGCTCAAGGTCACTGAAGATGTGCTGGGCGACAACGGCACCATTTCCCACACGCCGCAAACCATCAAGTACGTGCCGCAAAAAGTCAATCGCAAAGACGGCAACGAGATGCTCGGCGCCACCCGCAGCGATCCCAAGGCGCACATGCAGAATTTCCTCGATTGCATCCGCGCCGGCAAGCAGCCCAACTGCCCGTTCGAAATCGGCTACCGCATCTCCATCGCCTGCCGGATGGCCGTGGAGAGCTACCGCCAGCAGCGCACCATCCGCTGGGACTCGGCCAAGGAAGAGATCCTTTAAGACACGTGGATTTCGAGTACACCCCGGAACAGCTTCAACTGCGCAAGGCGGTGCGCGAGTTCGCCGAAAGTGAAATCGCCCCGCACGTCATGGAGTGGGACGAAGCCCAGGCCTTCCCGCTCGACGTCGTCAAGAAACTAGGCAAGCTGGGTTACATGGGCGCCATCTTCCCCGAATCGCTTGGCGGCGCCGGCCTGGGCTACATCGAGTACTCCATCATCATCGAAGAGCTCTCGCGCGTCGACGGCTCCGTCGGCATCATCGTCGCCGCCCACACTTCGCTGTGCTCCAACCACATATACAAGATGGGCACCGACGAGCAGCGCCACCGCTACCTTCCTAAGCTGGCCACCGGCGAATGGATCGGCTGCTGGTCCCTGACCGAGCCCGAAGCCGGAAGCGACGCCGCGGGCACGCGCACCACTGCCGTGTTCGAAGACGGCCACTGGGTGATCAACGGCGCCAAGACCTTCACCACCAACGCCCACCACGCCGACATCTGCGTCGCCATGGCGGTCACCGAGCGCGCCGCCGCGCAGCACGGCATATCCGCCTTCCTGGTGGAGAAAAACACGCCCGGCTATCGCTGCGGGAAGAAGGAGAACAAGCTCGGCCTGCGCGCCAGCGCCACCGGTGAGGTCATCTTCGATAACTGCTGCCTTCCGCCGTCGCAGCTTCTGGGCAAAGTCAACGAAGGCTTCGTGGACAGCCTCAGGGTGCTCGACGGCGGCCGAATCTCCATCGCCGCGCTCTCCATCGGCATGGCCCAGGGCGCGTACGACGCCGCGCTGCGCTACTCGAAGCTTCGCAAGCAATTCGGCCGTCCCATCTCCGAGTTCCAGGCCATCCAGCACAAGCTGGTCGATATGGCCCTCGACCTCGACGCTGCCCGCCTGCTCAACTACCGCGCCGCCTGGATGCTCGACCGCGGGATGCGGGTCACCCGCGAATCCTCCATGGCCAAGCTGTTCGCCAGCGAAGCCGCGGTGCGCATCGCCAACGAAGCCGTCCAGATCCACGGCGGGTACGGATTCATCAAGGACTATCCGGTGGAGAAGTTCTACCGCGACGTCAAGCTCTGTACCATCGGGGAAGGCACCAGCGAGATCCAGCGCCTGGTGATCGCGCGGCAACTGCTCAAAAGCTGATGAACTTCGACACACGAGCGCTGGCCCGCATGACCACGGCAATCGAGAACCGCGACCCGCACGCGCTCGCTTCGCTCGACTCGCTCGCCCCCGGCCACGCCCGCGTCGTCGGCATCACCGGGCCGCCGGGCGCCGGCAAGAGCACGCTCGTAGATGCCCTCGCGCGCGAGCTGCGCAGCCGCGGCAAGACCGTCGCGATCCTGGCCGTCGATCCCACCAGCCGCCGAACGGGCGGTGCGCTGCTCGGCGACCGCATCCGCATGCAGGACCACCACGCCGATCCCGGCATCTTTATCCGGTCCATGGCCACGCGCGGCGAACCCGGCGGCATCGCGCGCGCCACCGCCGACGTCGCGCGCCTCATGGACGCCGCCGGCAAAGACTATGTCCTCGTCGAGACTGTCGGCGTCGGACAGGATGAAATCGCCATCGCCGGCCTCGCGCAAGTGACGGTGGTGGTGCTCGTCCCCGGCATGGGCGATGACATCCAGGCTATCAAGGCCGGCATCATGGAGATCGCCGACATCTTCGTAATCAACAAGGCCGACCATCAGGGCGCCGACCGCGTCGAGCTCGAGTTACACGCCGAAGGTTTTTCCTGCCCCATCATCCGCACCATCGCCACCGAAGGCCAAGGCATCCCGGAACTCGTGGGGCAGGTTTCCGACCTGCCCTCCCGCAAGAAGACGTGGCAGGTCGGAAACCTGCCCCACCTCGATCATCTCGGCATTGCCGTAAACTCCCTCGCCGATTCCCTCCCTTTCTATCAATCCCTCGGCCTCACCGCCCACCGCGAATCCGTCCCCCAGGAAAAGGTCGAGGTCGCCATGCTGCCCGCCGGCGACGCGCGCCTGGAACTTCTCGAACCCACCG
>Ga0335070_10008512_pt1 | contig 12029 bp, 12 predicted proteins | sample Lox_Sample_13_FD_206722 | JGI IMG/M metagenome (GOLD analysis project Ga0335070, IMG submission 206722) | Soil microbial communities from Loxahatchee National Wildlife Refuge, Florida, United States - Lox_Sample_1.3 | ecosystem: Environmental > Terrestrial > Soil > Wetlands | place: USA...
GAGGGCGTGGAGACGCGGGAGCAGGCCGATTTCCTGAAAAGGAAGGGCTGTCCGCATGTCCAGGGACATTTTTTCAGCCGGCCGCTGTCTGCGGCCGAGTTCACGCTGTTGACACGCTCGATCGCAAGACAAGCGCCACGGGCTGAAGCTATCAGCGGCCTGTGGTCGCTGATCGGCGGGAGAATGGGGTAGCCAAGGCCGGAATCATGGCCCGATCTTCGGGGGCGGGAAACGGAACCGGATCGAAACGCCGCTTTATCAGCGCTTCATGGAATTGAAGAACTCGGCGTTGGTCTTGGTGTCCTTGAGCTTGCCCAACAGGAATTCGCTGGCAGCCACCTCGTCCATGGGTTGGAGAATCTTGCGCAGGATCCAGCACTTCTGCAATTCTTCCGGCGGCACCAGGTATTCCTCGCGGCGGGTACCGGAACGGTTGATGTTAATAGCCGGGTAGATGCGCTTTTCGGCGATCTTGCGCTCTAGGTGCAGCTCCATGTTGCCGGTGCCCTTGAATTCCTCATAGATCACCTCGTCCATGCGCGAACCAGTGTCGACCAGCGCTGTCGCGATAATGGTCAGGCTGCCGCCCTCCTCGATATTACGGGCGGAACCGAAGAAGCGTTTGGGGCGTTCCAAAGCGTTGGCGTCCACCCCGCCCGTCAGCACCTTTCCGGAAGAGGGCACCACGATGTTGTAGGCCCGCGCGAGGCGGGTGATGGAGTCGAGCAGAATTACCACGTCGCGTTTGTGCTCGACCAGACGCTTGGCTTTCTCGATGACCATTTCGGCCACCTGCACGTGGCGGGCGGGCGGCTCGTCGAAGGTGCTGGAAACCACCTCGCCCCGAACGCTGCGCTGCATTTCTGTCACTTCCTCGGGACGCTCGTCGATGAGCAGAACGATCAGATAACATTCGGGATTGCGCTCGGCGATGGAGTGGGCAAGATTTTGCAGAATCATGGTCTTGCCCGCTTTCGGGGGCGATACGATCAATCCGCGTTGTCCCTTGCCGATGGGCGCGATCAGGTCGATCGTGCGGGCCGTCAAATCTTCGGTGGTGCCGTTGCCGATCTCGAGCACGAAGCGTTCCTTGGGGAATAGCGGCGTGAGATTGGAGAACAGGACCTTGTGCTTGGCGTTCTCGGGCGGCTCAAAGTTGATCTGCTCGACCTTCAGCATCGCAAAATAGCGCTCGCTTTCCTTGGGTGGGCGGATCTTGCCAGATATCGTATCCCCGGTACGCAGGCTAAAGCGGCGAATCTGGCTGGGTGAAACGTAAATGTCGTCGGGGCCCGCAAGGTAGGAGCTGTCGGTGCAGCGCAGGAAACCGAAACCGTCCTGGAGGATTTCCAGGACGCCGTCGCCGTAAATGTCCTCGCCGCTCCTGGATTGTTTCTTGAGGATGGAGAAGATCAAATCCTGTTTGCGGGTCCGAGCAACGCCTTCTATATCCAGGGATTCGGCGATAGTGATCAGCTCGGAAACAGGTTTGCGTTTGAGGTCGGACAGGTTCATAAGTGTTTGCGGGTGCGGATTGATGTGGAAAGCGTTATTGGATTGTTAGGAGTTACTCGAACGGCTGGGCGTCGAGTCAGAAAACTGCAAAAAAGGGAGAGCGGCCGGAACCGGCGTGGGCTGTGGAGAATGTTCTTCTAGTTCGGCGAAAAAAGTATCACAGCAGTCTTGGCCCGTCCAGCAGCTTTGCGACGGGCGCTTGAAAGACTTAAAGATTGCTGTCGAGGAAGGCCGCCAACTGGGATTTGGACAACGCGCCGACCTTGGTGGCTTCCACTTCCCCGTTCTTGAACAACATCAGGGTGGGGATGCCCCGGACGCCGTAGCGCTGGGGGGTGGCGGGGTTGTCGTCGATGTTGAGCTTGGCGACCGTCAACTTGCCCTGATACTCGGTCGCGATTTCGGCCAGTACTGGGGCGATCATCTTGCATGGGCCGCACCATTCGGCCCAGTAATCGACCAACACGGGGCCGCTCGCCTTGAGCACTTTTTCATCGAAATCGTCGTCACTCAAATGCAGAATGTTTTCACTCACCGCTGTCTCCATGAGTTGTCGAAGGGGGGCGGACTAAGAAGCTGGGCCTGCAAGTGGAACAATGCCTTGGCCTCGGGCAATTTCAGCGTAAACCTGAAAATATTTCAAGTCCCAATCCGAGCGATGAACACCTCGAAATGCCCCAATGTTCTTGAAACCCAATATTTCGTCCAATTTTCATAAAATTGCAACTTTCTCCGTGCAAACTTTAAACCGTGCCCGAATCCCACCAGAGTTCGGATTTTCTTAAAGGAAGCTCGATTAAGTCAGAGCTTCTGCAGTGCAGGGATGCTCCGCCACAAAACGGAAGGATAGCGGGTTTGTACGCGAAGCGCCCGCAGGGTGTCGGGCAGGAATGCACGACTGAGTATTAATAGCCCCAAGCGTTTCATTTGCGAGGCGCCGGGAAATGTATTTTCCGGTGACGGCCTCTGACAGCTCCCAGATGGACTTGTTCAGAGCTTTCTAATATGGATTCCAAGGATGGAAGCCACGGACGGCTTTTTTACCGATCCCTCTTCTCACGGCCTTGCAAGAACGGCTAGCATTGCGGTACTTCGAGCCTGCCAGAGGCCACCATTGGGTTGACCTTAACGATTACCACGACGCGAAGGACATGCCGAAACAGCCGAACACACCCAACCCAAAGCCATCGTCCAAGGTCGCGGCGAATTCCGGTGGCGGAAAGAATCAACGCCAACACACCTACAAACAATTTGACCAGGAGCTTTTTGATATCAGAAGCCAAGTGCTCAAGTTGGGCGGATTGGCGGAAGAACAGATCGAGTTGGCGGTCAAGTCGCTCCTTGACAACGATGTCGTTCTAGCCGAGCAAGTGATCCGCGACGACCGTCAAGTCAATTCACTGGAAGTCTCGATCCAGGACCAATGTACCCAGATCCTCGCCCGCCGCCAACCTGCCGCCAGCGACCTGAGACTGATCGTCGCGGTCATCAAGGCAATCTCCGATCTGGAGCGCATCGGCGATGACGCCAAGCGCATCGCTCGCAGTACACTCGGCGCAGCCGCGCATTATTCCAACAAGACGCGACTGAACCCGCTCGATCCATTCGCCACGCACGTCAGGCTTTTGCTAAAGGGATCGTTGGATGCTTTCGCCCGCATCGACGCCGAAGCGGCCCTGCGCGTAAGACAGAGTGACCGGCAAATCGACCGGGAATACGAGGATATCATGCAGGGGCAAATCGCGAACATGATGGCGGATGGGCGTGCGATTCCTGCCGCACTGCATCTCCTGTGGTCTGCCAAGGCCTTGGAACGTATCGGCGACCGCGCCTGCAATATCTGCGAGTACGTGATTTACTACGCCAAAGGCAAGGACATTCGCCACATGAGCCTGGAGCAGGCTACAAAGGACTTGAACGAGCGTTCGGATTGACCGGATCGGACTGTTCCGCCGTGCGAGCATTCACCTGGCGAACCGCGCCGGCACGACAGCGCGGTCGCCCATTCATTCCCCCTTCGACATCATCGATTGACAGAGACGAGGCCGGGGCGCATTGTCCGCCTAAGAATCGGTTCGGCGGTTAGACCTGCCCATTCATCGGATGCTGAAGTGTGGGGGGCGCCCCTGCCGGGACATCGACTTAACGGAAATGTCGAGTTTTTCCCTCTTCGTTGCTTTCGTGCATGAGAGCGAGCAGCCAGGGATAACGAAATCGGTTTATTTCATTGCGCCTAGATTAAGGAGCCATGAAATGACGATCGAAGTTTTTCTGCAGTTCCCCAATCCCGCCGATGGCATCCTGCCCAAAGGCGAGAGCCTGGACAAGGTGTTCAAGGACGCCATAGTGGTCAAGGAATTAAGCTTCGGCATGGAACACCCCACGACGATCGGCTCGACGACCACCGGCGCCTGTGCGGGCAAAGCCCGATTCGGCGAGTTCAGCGCCAGAAAGACGGTGGACCGCGCTTCGCCATCGCTGTACCAGGCATGCGGCATGGAAGTCCGCTTCCCCGAGGGTATCGTGTCCATTCGCAAGGCGGGCACTGGCGCCGGTGACGCCTACCTCACCTACGCCTTCTCGCTGGTCTTTTGCAGCAAGATCGAATGGAGTGGGGCCGGAGGCGATGAGGCACCTACGAGACCGTAAGCTTCGCCTTCGGCGCCATGAAGATTTCCTACCAACAACAGGGTGCCAGCGGGCAACTTACCCCTCCCTCCACGGCAGCATGGAACCAAGTCACAAACACCTCAGCCTATCCCGTCGCGGGTGCTTAGACCCGGCAGAATCAAGTCCAAAGACCGCCTTTCCCGCTCCGACATCAAGCGCCCCCTCTCGTGCGTCCGATTCCTCGGCCAAATCGAGCTCGTTCCCCAAGGGGTTTAGCCGTCCCGGTTGGGCCATGACCGAGACGGCAGTGGGCCCCACAGGTTCCGTGACAATGCCCCCGGATGAACTCACGCGCTGGCTGCCGCTGGCCCTTGTCACACAGCCATAACATTTTGGTCATGGTTCTGTCATTTCCGATTTCTACTCTTCTAAGATGACTCTCACGGGAGACGTGCCATGAAATTCATGCAAACGATCCATGCCTATGATGTAGGTCTATTTAGCTGGGTGATGCGGCGTAAGTCGCAAAAGTTTCTGGTCAAGTGCGCGCGCCATATTTCCACGACCGGGGACGGTCATTTATACCTTTTGTTAGCCTTGGGCTTGGCCTGGTCGCATTCCGCGGCCGAACTCTCACTGCTCGGCTGCATGGCTCTGGCGTTCCTATTGGAACGACCCGCCTATTTCATCTTAAAGAACAGCTGCAGGCGCGATCGCCCCCAAGCCGCACTCAACATTCAAAGCTTTATCATTCCTTCCGACCGATTCAGCTTCCCCTCCGGTCATACTTCGGCGGCGTTTCTGATGGCGACCCTGTTGGGCTCTTTCTATCCCCTCGCCACGCCTTTCCTGTTGGTCTGGGCGTTATTGGTGGGCATGGCGCGCGTCGTTCTCGGCGTGCATTTCCCCACCGACACCCTGATCGGCGCACTGATGGGAACCGCAATCGCCTTACTAAGCATGGAGATCCTTTTAGCGTGAGAATTTTTTACGGCGTCCAAGCAACCGGCAATGGTCATATCACGCGAGCTCGAGCCATGGCCACCAAACTAAAGCAAGCGGGAATCCAGGTCGACTACCTTTTTTCCGGACGCCCTTGGGAGGATCTCTTCGAAATGGATGCCTTCGGCGACTATGAATGGCGCGCCGGTTTGACTTTCTCCACCAAGGCCGGCCACGTCCAGTACGTCAAAACGGCCTTTACCGCCCATCCATGGACATTCATCCGCGACGTCAAGGCATTGGATTTGAGTGGCTATGACGCCGTCATCTGCGACTTTGAGCCAGTCACCGCCTGGGCGGCTCGCGTGCAGGGCGTCAAGACGATCGGGATCGGCCATCAATACGCCTTCGGCTACGATATCCCTAAAGCGGGCGTGGATTTCATCGGCAGCCAGATTCTGAAATATTTCGCGCCGACGACCGTCGCCCTCGGTGTCCATTGGCATCATTTTCACCACCCGATCCTGCCCCCGATCATCGAAACCCAGGCGGACGGGCCCGCGGTTCAGCCGGATAAAATCATCGTCTACCTACCCTTCGAGGATGTGAATCAGGTGATCCACCTGCTCAAAAAATTCCGGCGGTATCAGTTCTTCGTCTTCAGCCCGCACATGCCGCACGAGCGCCACGAAAAACCCGACAATGTGCATGTACGGCAACTGTCGCGGGCCGGTTTTCGGCAGGATTTCGCGAGTGCGGCCGGCGTGATCTGCAACTCGGGCTTCGAGTTAACCAGCGAAGCGCTGCAGGCGGGCAAGAAGTTGCTCGTCAAGCCCTTGCATGGCCAACTGGAGCAGCTTTCCAACGCACTCGCTTTGGAACTTTTGCAACTCGGTCAGGTGATGCAATCGCTGGATAGCGCCACCATCGAAACTTGGCTGGAGCAGAGCAGAGCGATTCGGGTGAAATATCCCGATGTGGCCAAGGCGGTGGTCGATTGGCTGCTCGGAAGCGAATTGCAAGTAGATAAATCCTGGATCGATGACATCTGGAGCCAGATCGTTCCAGTACCGGTTTGATCGGGTATAATTTGGGCCCCAACCCTCGCGGAACCCCTCCTTTCAAAGAACAACCCCTAACGCCATGGCAGGTCAGAATCTGACGGGTTTGGCTCGTATTCTCGCGGCTTTCTCCAACTCGATGAAAGGCTTCGCGGCCGCCTGGCGGTGTGAGGAGGCTTTCCGTCAGGAAGTTTGTCTTTTTGTCGTGACCACTCCCCTGGCTTTTTGGCTCGGCGAGAATGGCGTCGAAAAAGCCTTGCTGTTCGGCAGCATGCTGCTGGTGCTCATCGTCGAACTGCTCAATACCGGCATTGAGATAGTGGTCGATCGCATCAGCTTTGAACGCCATGAACTCTCCGGACGCGCCAAGGATGTCGGCTCGGCAGCAGTCCTGTTGTCGCTGGTGCTGGCCGGCGCAGTATGGTTACTGGTCTTGCTGCCCAAAACCGTCTGATCGGCAGCGGAATACTTTGTTGCCCGGTGGGCGACTCGCTCGATCCTTCTCCCGATCCCTTATCGCGGGAACTCGACCACGCCGTCGGGCTCCAATCCGGTTGTGGTCTATACATGTGCCAAAAATCTGGCTACAACATCGACTGACCGGTTAAAATTGTTGTCTTGATAGTTTGTTTGCCCGCCCAGCCAGAGCATATTTCGCCCAAGACATGAAGACTGCCCTAGATAACACCGCCCCGCGGAATGAGTTTAACACCGACGACTTGCGCATCCGCGAGATGCAGGAAGTCATTCCGCCGTGCCAGGTTCACCAGGAATATCCCATCACCCGACCAGCCGCGCTCACGACCTTGCACGCCCGAGGCGGCATACACAGCATCCTCGCCGGCACCGATGACCGCCTGCTGGTCATTATCGGCCCCTGCTCCATTCATGATCCGCTGGCGGCGCTCGACTATGCCGGTCGGTTGCTCGAACTGAAGACCGAACTCAGCCAGGACCTGCTCATCGTCATGCGCGTCTATTTCGAGAAACCGCGCACGACCATCGGCTGGAAAGGCTTGATCAACGACCCCGACCTGGACGAAAGCTTCAATATCAACAAGGGACTGCGGCTGGCGCGCAAACTCCTGCTCGACCTCAACCTGAAGGGCATGCCGGCCGCCACTGAATACCTCGACCTGATCACGCCGCAATACGTGTCCGATCTGATCGCGTGGGGCGCGATCGGCGCGCGTACCACGGAAAGCCAGGTGCACCGGGAACTGGCGTCGGGCCTTTCCTGCCCCGTCGGCTTCAAGAACGCGACCGACGGCACCATCAAGGTCGCCGTCGACGCCATTGCCGCCGCCCGACGACCACACCATTTCCTCTCGCTCACAAAGGAGGGGCATTCGGCGATTTTTTCCACCACCGGCAACGAGGACAGCCACATCATCCTGCGTGGCGGTCAACAACCCAATTACGATGCGGCCGGCGTCGAGGCTGCCGCCCGCGAGCTGGAAAAAGCCGGCCTGCCGCCCCACATCATGATCGACTTCAGCCACGCCAACAGTCAGAAGGACTATCAAAGGCAGATGTTGGTGGGTCAGGACGTGGCGGGGCAGATCGCCGCCGGCGACCTGCGGATTTTCGGCGTCATGATCGAGAGCCACTTGCAAGCTGGCCAGCAAAAGCGTATTCCGGGTCAAGCGCTGATCTACGGACAAAGCATCACCGACGCCTGCATCGGCTGGGACGACAGCCAGAAACTCCTGCGGGAGTTGGCTACAGCCGTATCCCAACGCCGCAAGCGACCTTGCGGCCTTGCCGACGAGCTTCCCCGGGCCCAAATCCAGAAAAATGGTTAATGCCATGCAAATCCTTGTAAATGGCGAGCCGCGTCAAGTCGCCGAGCAGGCCACCCTGGCGGAACTGATCGCCGAACTCAATCTCGCCCGCCAGCGAATCGCCGTCGAACTGAACCGCGAAATCGTGCCCCACGGCCATTACGACCAGTTGAAACTGAACGCCGGCGACCACCTGGAAATCGTCCACGCCATTGGTGGGGGCCAGGGCGACCCGCTGGTGATCGCCGGTCGAGCCTACCGTTCGAGGCTGCTGGTTGGCACCGGAAAATACAAGGATCTGGAAGAAACCCGTTGCGCGGTGGAAGCCAGCGGCGCGGAAATCGTCACCGTGGCCATCCGTCGCAGCAATATCGGCCAGGATCCAAGCCAGCCCAATCTGCTCGATATTCTGTCGCCGGAGCGCTACACCATACTTCCCAATACCGCCGGCTGCTATACCGCGGAAGATGCCGTCCGTACCTGCCGGCTGGCACGTGAACTCCTGGGCGGCCACCGCCTGGTCAAGCTGGAAGTGTTGGGCGATCCCAAGACCCTGTTCCCGGACGTGACCGCCACGTTGGAAGCGGCGAAAATCCTCGTCCCCGAAGGTTTCGAAGTCATGGTTTACGCCAATGATGACCCGATCATCGCCAAACGCCTGGAAGATATCGGTTGCATCGCGGTCATGCCGCTGGCTGCACCCATCGGCTCTGGCTTGGGGATACGCAACCCTTACAACATCCTGACTATCCTCGAAAACGCCAAAGTGCCCATTCTGGTGGACGCTGGCGTGGGTACCGCATCCGACGCTGCTATCGCCATGGAGCTCGGTTGCGACGGCGTTTTGATGAACACCGCGATCGCCGAAGCGAAAAACCCCGTGCTCATGGCCTCCGCGATGAAGAAGGCCATCGAAGCCGGACGCGAAGCGTTCCTTGCCGGACGCATGGCGCGCAGGCGCTACGCCTCGGCTTCATCGTCCGGGGAAGGACTATTTTTTTAATTTTGACCTGAAGCGAATCGGATGTCGTTCTTACGGGACATCCGCTTTTGTCTGTCCGCCGACGTGGATTGGGGCAACGCCCGCACTGGTTTGGGGGATATGGCCCAACTTGGCCCTGTCATCATTCCTTCATCGTTCCCCGGTAAACTTTGGTTGTCGTCGCCGAGCCACACACGCTTTGAGCATCCGGGCATCGACTTGGACTTCGGGGGCATCTCGGAGCGACTGGCACGATGCTCGCTTAAAAAACGCGAGAGCTGTTTGGCGTTTTCAGAAAATGTTCCACGGAGGTCGAAATGCATACCGAGGCAACCCTCACAGGAAAAACCGGCGCGGAAGCCTTGCTCTTGCATCGCCGGCTGGCCGCTTTCAAGTCCCGACCGGAAACTGCTCGGGACGACAAGACGATGACGGGCAAAGCCTGGGTAACCGCCTTGTCGCTTCAAGAATTTTACGAACGGCTGGTGCTGCTGTCTCAACTCGAACTACCCTGCATCATTTTTATTGCCAACTCGGCGGACAGGCAAGTTTGCAGCGGAGTGATCAGGCACATCGAGCGCACCGATGACCGCTTGGAACTCCTGGGCGATGATTTCGCGCTGCATCTTCACAGGCAAAACATCGGCTCCCTCTGGTTGGTCAACGACCCTGATTCGGAAGAAGGCGCGATGGCGGTGGAGATCTACAACCGGGCCGGCGCACTGATTACCCGCATCTTCGGCATACAGGACCGGGTGGGCAACGCAGTCTGGCAAGACGTCATGGGGAACCCGTCGCTCTGCCTCTCCCGAGAGGCAAGAATCGGCTGAGGTATTTCAGAGTGATTTTGTGTACAATTCGACTCTCCCATTCGAGCAACCCGGTCCGTATCGCCCGGGGCGAGCGTTGGCCGACCGGAATGCCGACAAATCGACCGGTGTCCGGCAGGCCCCGCGAAAGCTTCGTTTTTTAGTTTCTGGAACAATCAAAGGAGACGTTCGATGAGTGTTTTAGTTGGCAAACCGGCCCCCGACTTCAAAGCGGCCGCAGTGCTTAGCTGTGGCTCGATTGTCGACAGCTACTGGTTCTCGAAGGAGACCAAGGGCAAGTATGTAGCGGTGGTTTTCTATCCGCTGGACTTTACTTTCGTCTGCCCGACCGAACTGATCGCCCTGGACCACCGCGTTGATGAACTGAAAAAGCGGGGCGTGGAAGTGGTTGCCGTTTCAGTCGATTCCCAGTTCACCCATAACGCCTGGCGCAACACCCCCGTGGACAAGGGCGGCATTGGCGCGGTGAAATACACCATGGTCGCCGACCTCAATCACGCGATCACCAAAGCCTACGACGTCGAAGTCGAAGGCGCGGCCGTGGCCTATCGCGGCACTTTCCTGATCGACAAGAACGGCGTGGTGCGCCATCAGGTCGTCAACGACCTGCCGCTGGGACGCAACATGGACGAACTCATCCGCATGGTCGACGCCTTGCAATTCTTCGAGGAGCATGGGGAAGTCTGCCCGGCCGGCTGGAACAGAGGCCAGTCCGGCATGTCTCCCAGCCCGGAAGGCGTCGCTTCCTACCTGAGCCGGAACGCCGAGAAGCTCTAAGTCTCCGGCCCCAAAAAAACGCGCTGCGGGCTCCCGCCCCGGCGCGTTTTTTTGTCTCTACGGCTTAATTCCCTTGTTCCGGCGTCTTGAGCTTTCGCAAAAAGCCGTACCAGACCAGGCCGGCGCACAGGGCACCGATAATAACCGACGAATGCCCGATCAGACCCGCCTTGATGGGCGCGCTCTGCGCGTGCAATGTTTGAAGTATCGGCTTTGCCACCGTTAGACTCCAGATGATGTTGGGTACGTAATACGAGATGACTCCCGCCACCGCCCACTGCATTGCAGGCGCGCGTTTCGAATCCGCCGTACGATAAAACCAGAACGCAATTAAGACAGCAACTACTCCGCCTAGCATGTTAGCCTCCTCGTAATTTGTGAATAATGATGTCGGCGCCGGCTTTCGCAAGCGGACTTACAATACAAGACATCGGCGACGAATTCACCGCTGCCGGCAAGCTGCCGGACGAAACATCAAGCGCGCGCTCCGATGAGCCAGTCAAGGATTATTCGTAACGCCTTCCCGGACTCACAATTCGTTCTCCCGGGCTTACTCGGGGCGGGCTAACACGGCCAAATGTTCGAACGTTCGCTGCTTAAGGTCAGGAAGGTATTCTTAGGTCCCGCGCCGGGCCAGCAGCTCCCGGCTGAGTTGGTAGGCGGCCATCGCGTAGAGCGGGCTGTGGTTGTACCTGGAAATCACGTAAAAATTGTGCAGGGCCAACCAATAGGCCGGCCCCTCTTCTTCCCCCAACTCCAGCAGCGTGGCCCGGGTTTGGTCGGGCAACGGGGTACGGGCTTCCACGCCGAGTTTTCGCAACTCGACGATGCGATGGGAAGGCTTGAGATCGTTACCCAGCAGACGGAAAAAGCCGTCGCCGCGCACGCTGGCCGGAAACGCGACCGGCTCTCCGCTTTGCCAGCCGTGAACCGAAAAATAATTGGCGACGCTGGCGATAGCGTCCGCGGGGTTGCCCCAGATATCGCGACGTTGATCCCCGTCCAGATCGGCGGCATAGTGCCGATAGCTGCTGGGCATGAACTGGGGCATGCCCATCGCACCGGCATAGGAACCCTTGGGCAGGGCCGGATCGATGCCTTCTTCTCGGCACAGCAGGAGAAAATCCTCCAGCTCATGGCGAAAAAACTCGGCACGCTTGGGATAGTCGAAAGCCAGGGTGGACAGCGCATCGACCACCCGGTAGTTGCCCGTGTTCTGGCCGTAACCGGTTTCGATGCCAAGGATCGCAACGATCATCTCGGGCGGTACGCCAAATCGGATGCGCGCCTTGGACAGGGCGGCGCCATTGCGATCCCAGAAGGTCAGCCCCCCCTGGATGCGGGCCTCAGTGAGGAAAATCTTGCGATAGGCATGCCAGGGCTTGGCTTCGGCAGGGCGGGCGATGGCTTCGAGGATCTTGTCCTGGATGACGACCTGCCGGAACAGCCGATTCAGCGCCTCCCCGCTGAGCCGGTGCTTCCCGCTTATTTCCCGGATGAAGGCTCTCACCTCTGGGCGATCGGCTAT
>Ga0335070_10008513_pt1 | contig 12029 bp, 16 predicted proteins | sample Lox_Sample_13_FD_206722 | JGI IMG/M metagenome (GOLD analysis project Ga0335070, IMG submission 206722) | Soil microbial communities from Loxahatchee National Wildlife Refuge, Florida, United States - Lox_Sample_1.3 | ecosystem: Environmental > Terrestrial > Soil > Wetlands | place: USA...
CGAGGAGCGCGCGCTTGGCAGCGGCGAGCTTGGCCGCCGCCGCTGCGGCGCGCGCCGCCCGGCGCTGCGCCACGGGGTGCTTCGGCTGGTGATGCTTGCCCTGCTGGGCTTTTCCGGGGGCGAGAGGACGGTTGCGGCGTTTGGCGGACCGGCGCACCGCGCCACCATGCGGCGCCCGCCGTCTCCCGCCGCCCGTCTGTCCCCCCGACGGTGCCATTGGCCGCCGCCCGCCTCAGTGCGGGCTTTCGGTCGCGACCAGGACCCAGTTGGGATCGCGCGACGTCACCGGCCGGCTGAAGGTCCAGACGTCGGTGATGGTCGCAACCTCGTTCGGGTGGCCATCGACGATCCGGCCTTCCGCGTCCTGGGTGACGTTGACCTGCTGCGAGGTGAAGCGGAGCTTGATCCGGGCGTCGGGGCCCTTCATCTCGGCGTCGAGGAGCTCGAGCGCGGTGATGCCGACCAGGGTCGTCTTCAGGGTGAGCTTCTTGCGCTGCCGGTCGGAGATCGCCGACGTGAACTGCTGCAGCACGTCCGGCGCCAGCAGCGGTTTCAGCGCGGCGGCATCGCCCGCGGCGAAGGCGGTCAAGATCATGTCGAAGGCGACCTTGGCGCCGGCCAGGAACGGCACGGCATCGAATTCCGGATCGGCGGCGCGGATCGCCTCCAGGCCCTTCCGCGCGGTTTCCGGCGACTGGGCGATCAAGGCTTCCAGCTGGCGCTGCTCCCGCGGCAGGACCTGGCGCTCCTCGCGCCCCCCTTGGTCGCGCCCTTGGCCTTCGCCGGCGGGCCCTTCGAGGCGCGGGGTCGGCCGCGCGGTGGCATCGCCGGATTTATTGCCGTTCTGGCCCTGGTTGCCCTGGTTTTGGCCCTGATTCTGACCCGGACGCGAGGCAAAGGGGTCGATCGGGCGCTCATTGCCGGTGCGGCGGCCGAGAACGGTGTATAGCTTCCAGCCGAGAAAGACGGCGAGCGCAGCGAAGAAGATGAGGTCGATTTCGGTCACGTTCGGGTCCGGCGCCTATCCAGTCCACGGGGTGGGAGCTCCGGCGCAAGTGGTATCCTGGAACAGTCTTTGCAGGAACCTGCGGCGATTCCGCCCCGGTGGTATAACCCCCGGGAACAGCGGGTGTAACTCCTTGATTTGCATCTTACATAGGAAGCCGCGACCGCGCCAACAACTATGACCCGCTTCGTCACCCTGACCGCCGTCCTGCTGCCCTTCCTGGAGATCCCCGGCTTCATCCTGGTATCCCATTGGATCGGCGTCATCCCCATGCTGATCCTGGTCCTGGCGGGGGTGTTCGGGGGGATCATGGTGCTGCAGCGGGTCGGGCTGAACGCCGTGGTCCGGCTGCGCCTCGCTTTGGCCCAGGGCGAGGAGCCGGGCCATACCCTGATCGATGCCGCATGCTTCGCCCTGGCCGGGTTCCTGCTGACCATTCCCGGCTTCATCAGCGATCTCATCGCCTTCGCCCTGTTCCTGCCTTGGACCCGCAATTACCTGCTGCGCCGGGTCGCGCGGCATTTCGACGTGAGCATGACCGGCGGCGGTTACAGCTTCACGACGCAGCAGCCTCAATCCAAAGCGCGCGCAAATGTGATCGAGGGCGAGTATTCCGTGGTCGAGCCGGGCGACGCCGCTGAAGCTGAAACACCGGAGGCGGAGGATGGTGCCGCCGACGATGTTAACCGCCGTTTGCCGAACGGCACCACCGGTTCCTGACCCCATCGCATGATCCTGAAGCCATGATTCTTGTCCGCCACGGCGAATCCGAGTTCAACGCGATCTTCAACCGGACCCGCGTCGATCCCGGCATCCGCGATCCCCGGCTGACGGCACGCGGCCGCGAACAGGTGCGCCTCGCCGCCGCGGCGATCCGCCGCCATGACCAGCCGATCCGGCGCCTCATCACCAGCCCCTACACCCGCGCCCTGGAGACCGCGGCGATCCTCGCCGAGGAACTGGTGCTGCCGGTCGAGGTCGAGCCCATCGTGCACGAGCATGCCTGCTGGATCTGCGACATCGGCACGCCGGTCAGCACTCTCGCCGAGCGCTGGCCGGCGCTCGACTTCAGCCACATCGACGAGATCTGGTGGCCCGAAGACGAGCCGCATGAATCGGTGCATCGGCGCTGCAGCGCCTTTCGCATCAAGGCGGCACGCCTCGGCGACTGGCGCCATGTCGCCGTGGTCAGCCATTGGGGCTTCATCCGCATGCTGACCGGTCGCGAGGTCAAGAACGCCGAGGTGGTGCCGTTCGACCCGACCCTGGCCTCTCCGGAGCCGGTTCTTCCCGCCAAGCTATGAGCGGCGGGCTATGACCAGCGCGTCTCCGATCCTGACGACGCCGCGCCTCGTGCTGCGACCGCTGCTGGCCTATGACGCGCCGGCGCTGCACGCGATGTTCTCCGATGCCGAGACCATGCGCTATTGGTCGAGCCTGCCGCACACGGCGCTGGCGGAGACCGAGGCCTGGGTGGCGGAGAGCATCGCCGCCATGGCGCGGGGCGACGGCCACGACTTCACCGTACTGATGGACGGCCGCGTCATTGGCCGGGTCGCCTTCTGGATGGGCAACGAGGTCGGCTTCCTGTTCCACCGCGAGGTCTGGGGCCAGGGCGTCGCCGGCGAGGCGATGACGGCGCTGCTCCGCTTCGGCTTCGAGAGTCTGAAATTCGCGAACATGCGCGCCGACGTCGACCCGGAGAATCTCCGCTCCCTGAAGCTGCTGGAGCGGCTCGGCTTCCGCCGCACCGGCTATGCCGAGCGCACCTTCAAGCTCGGCGACCGCTGGACGGACAGCGTCTATCTGGAGCTGGCGAAGGCCGACTTCACGCCGCGCTGACTTAGAAATTCTCGACCCAGGGCCGGACTTCCATCTCCAGGCTCCAGGCGCTGCGTGGCTGGCGATGCACGGCCATGTAGGTCTCGGCGATCGCATCGGGATCGAGCCATTTGTCGGCGGCTTTGTCCTCGGCCGAGAGCGTTCCGCGCGAGCTGGCGATGCCGCCGTCGATGACGAAATGCGCCACATGGATGCCCTTCGGCTGCAGCTCGCGGGCGAGGCTCTGCGCCAGGCCGCGCAGCGCAAACTTCGCCATGGCGAAGGGCGCCGACCGGGCATAGCCCTTCACGCTGGCCGAGGCGCCGGTGAAGAAGATCGAGCCTTTCCCTTTCGGGAGCATCAGCTTCGCCGCGGCTTGCGCCACCAGGAATCCGCCATAGGCCGAGGAGATCAGGGTCTTCTCGACCTCAATGGGATCGAGCTCCAGGAACGGCCCGCTGGTGCGATAACCGGCATTGAAGACGACGAGGTCCGGCGCGCCCTGCTTTGCGACCGCCGCGAACAGCGCCGCGACCTCGGTGGGCTTGGTCGCGTCGCAGGCGACGGTCGTGGCGCCGGTCGCCTTGGCGAGATCGGCCAGCTTCTCGGTGTGCCGTGCGGCCAGGACCGGCTTCATCCCCGCGGCTGCGGTCGCCCGCGCCAGGCTGGCGGAAAGCCCCGATCCCGCGCCGACGATCACCGCAAGTCCGTTCCCTGACGTTCCGGTCATGAAAGTTCTCCCGATTGTTCAATGAGTTATGGTGGCGAGTCCAAGGCGTCCCGGGGCAAGGTTGCCAAGCCCGAGCGAAAGGTGGTAGCGGAGCGCCCATTCCGAACATGTTCCGCGGTTCGGCCGATACAAGACCAGCGGCGGAAGAACGCGCGATTATTTCCAGGGACAGGGTTTCATGGCCGACCAGATTCCGAACCAGCCGACCGGCAACGAAGGCGCCGCCCAGCCGGCCGGCGCGCCGCTCACCATCGTGCACCAGTACCTGAAGGACTTCTCCTTCGAGAATCCGAACGCCGCCGAGGGCTTCACGCCCCTGAAGGAGATGCCGACCGGCTATATCCGCGTCGACGTCCGGGTGAAGCCGATGACGCCGCCGGACATCGAGGTCTCCCTGTTCCTCGCCGCCGAGGCGAAGATCGGCGAGACCTCGATCTACGTGGTCGAGAGCGAATATGCCGGCATCTTCCGCATCGGCCGGGTGCCGCAGGAGCACATGCTGCCGCTGATCATGATCGAGGCGCCGCGCCTGCTCTTCCCGTTCTCCCGCCAGCTGATCGCGACCGCGGTGCAGGCCGGCGGCTTCCCGCCGCTCTACATCAACCCGGTGGATTTCGTGGCGCTCTACCGCGAGCGCCAGCCCGATCTCCAGGAAGCGATCAAGCAGGCGCAGGCGACCGAAGCCGCGAAGGCTTGAGCCGTCTACGGGTTAGATCTACGGGCTGAGCGTCCGCTCTAGGGACCTGAAACGGACCCTTGCCGCGCTCTTCGACGGTCAAGTGACGCCTCTTTCACTTGCGCCTATCCCGCGACGACCTCGATCTCGACGGCGGCGCCAAGCGGCAGGCCGGCCGCCTGAATCGTTGTCCGGGCCGGATATGGTGTCTGGAAATAGCGCGCGTAAACCGTGTTCATCGCCGCGAAATCCTTCATATCCGCGAGGTAGACGGTGGTCTTTATCACGTCGTCGAAGGACTTCCCCGCCGCTGCCAGAACGGCTGCGATGTTGGCGAATATTTGCTCGGTCTGAACGCCGATGTCGCCGGCGACGAGCTTGCCGGTCGCTGGAACAAGCGCGACCTGGCCGCTGAGAAAGAGCAGCTCTCCAGCGCGCACAGCAGCAGAAAACGGTCCCACCGGCGGCGCGATCCGGTCGGTTGTGATGATCTCTCGACGCATGTCATCGATCTCCTGCCAAAGTTAGGTCGTCGGTGTTGCGATCATCAATGCGGCCACTCTCCGGCGATCTTTCCGAAAGAAGGTCCCGGGGCGTCTAGCGCCGGCGCCAGAAACGTACATTGCTCTCGTCCTCCCAGTCGGGCTCGATGCCGAGGTCGCGCAGCATATGGTCACTGAGGTTGTCAGGGAGGCGGTCGCTCCGGCGAGTGGTCCAGCCGAGCAGCTTGCGCAAAAGACCCCGCGTCGCAGACTGCCGGGCGGCGCCGGGGCATGGTGGCCGCGCCTGGGCCAGCTCGGCTTTCCGGTGAAGCGAAGCCATCCCGAGCGCAGCGTTCGCGGTGTGCTTGGCTGGATCCCGGCACATGCGTGCGCTTGTTCTCCTTGGCTGGTGCCGATCACTTGCCATCGAATTTGACCTGCTGGCGGCGGCGATCGTTCGTGCCGGTCAGTTTCCACGAAAGGACTGGAGAGTACACTCACTAGTCGGTATACTTTGCCGATGGCGCGAGATTCATCCAAGACCCGTCAGCGCTTGATTGCGGCAGCGGACGGACTGTTCTACGGCCAGGGCATCCGTGCCGTCGGGGTTGACGCTGTCGCCGAGGCGGCCGGCGTGACCAAGCGCACGCTCTACTATCACTTCGCCAGCAAGGACGATCTGATCGCGGCCTATCTCGAGGAACGTGATCTGCCGACCCTGGGCCGTTACCAGCGCTTGATCCCGGAGGGCGGGGCGCCGGCGGCGCGCCGAATCCGTCGAATCTTCGAACAGCTTGGGAAGAGTGCCGAGGATCCGCGCTGGCGTGGCTGCAGCTTCCTGCGCGCGGCGGCCGAGTTCGCAAATCAGCCAGGCCATCCTGCGCGCATGGTCGCTGCACGTCACAAGAGGCGCTTCGAAGCTTGGTTGGAAGAAGTTCTCGCCGCTGACGGATTTGGCGGGGCGGCGGCTCTCGCCCGCCAGCTCATGATCCTGCTCGACGGGGCCGTCGCCCAAATCCTCATCCACCGGGAGCCGAGCTACGCCCTGTCGGCTGCAGATGCGGCGTCGACGCTGCTCAAGCGCGCAAACAAAACGAAGAGGCGTAGCTGAGCCGCGCGATCTACGAGAGCGGCCGAACTAAAGAGGCCATCTTCACCCGCCGGGGCCTTTCCTGCCCCGCGACCTCGCCAAATCGACAAGTTAGTTGACGCAAGATCCGCCGCGCTCGTGACCAAGCGGACGCCGTCCGCTACTTCAGCCAGATCGCGTTGCTGAGCTTCGCCACGAAGGCCTGGTGCGCGGTGAGCTCTTCGGGGCTCGGCGCGTGGGGCCGCGGCGTCCGGACCGGAAGCGCGATGCCCGGCGAGGCGGTGCGCCGGCCGCCGGTGAAGTCGAGATCGACGGCGCCGACCTCGACCGCGATCTCGGTGACGAGGCCGAGGCCCGCCTGGCGGCCGCCCAGCAGCTCGAGATAGACCTCGGCCAGCAATTGCGCGTCGAGCAGCGCGCCGTGCAGCGTGCGGCTCGAATTATCGATGTTGAAGCGCTTGCAGAGCGCGTCGAGGCTGGCGGGGGCGCCCGGGAACTTCTTGCGCGCGATCTGCACCGTGTCGACGGCGCGGACCATCGGCAGCGCGACCTTGCCGAGCTTCTCCAGTTCGACATTGAGGAACTTCATGTCGAACTCGGCGTTGTGGGCGACGATGCGGTCCTCGCCCAGGAAGCCCAGCAGCTCGTCCGCCACCTCGGCGAATTTCGGCTTGTCGGCCAGGAACTCGCTGGAAAGCCCGTGCACCTGGAACGCCGCCATCGGCATGTCGCGCTCGGGATTGAGATAGCGATGGAAAGTCCGGCCGGTCGGGATGTGGTTCAGGAGCTCGAGGCAGCCGACCTCCACCAGCCGGTCGCCGCCGACGGCGTCGAAGCCGGTGGTCTCGGTGTCGAGCACGATCTCACGCATGCAGCGCGTTCTCCGGTGTCGGATTCTCTGGCGTCAGGGCAGGTCCCGAGTCGACCGCCTCGAATCGAAGATGCCGTCCGTAGAATCGGCTGGCAAGAGCGGTGACGCGCTCCGGGTCGCCGGTGGTGAGGCAGCGCGGCTCGACCGGTTCCCGCGCGAAATCCTTCATCTCCGGATGGCGGAAGAGATAGGCGACCAGGGCCGCGGCGACCCGCGCCGGTTGGCTGAGGATCGCGGTCTCCGGCGGCAGCGCCGCGCGGAACAGCGGCTCGATCAGCGGAAAATGCGTGCAGCCGAGGACCGCCTTCTCCGGCGCCCGGCCGCCGAGCGCCTTCAGCATCGCCCGGACATGGCGCTCGACCACCGGCCGGATCTCGTCCTCGGCGGCGCCCGCCTCGATCATCCCGGCAAGCTCCGGGCAGGCCTCCTGCACGACGCGGGTGTTGGGCGAGCGGAGTGCGATCTCATGCGGGTAGAAACCGCTGGCGACGGTCGCCGGTGTCGCGAAGATCGCCACCGTCTCCCCGGGCCGCCGCGCCTCGTCGGGGCCGGCCTTGTAGTGCCAGGGCAGGTGTGCCACCTCCTCCACCATCGGCGCGATGATGCCGAGGATGCGGCGCTTCGGATGATGCGCGGGAAGCCAGACCTGCTGCAGCGGCCGCATCGCCGTTGCGGTCGCCGTGTTGCAGGCGATGATGATGAGGCGCGCACCGAGGCCGAACAGATGCTCGACCCCGCGCGTGGTCAGCGCCAGGATCTCCTCGCCGCTCTTCGCGCCATAGGGCGCATGGGCGTTGTCGCCGAGATAGAGGAAGCGCTGCTGCGGCAGCCGCGCATGCAGCGCGGCAAGCACGGTGAGGCCGCCATAGCCGCTGTCGAAAACCCCGATCATCGGTGTTTCAACTTCTTCACGACACGCAGCAACGCCGTGCGCGACTGACGCTTGCCGAGACCGGTCGGCACGACGAAGTCGGCGCGCTTGCGCTTCTCCGCATCCGGCATCTGCCGCATGACGATGTCCTTCAGGCGTTGCGGGGTCATCCCCTTCCGTCTCAATACGCGGAGACTTTGGATAAATTGAGGCGCGGTCACCACGATCACGGCGTCGCAGCGGTTTTCGCCGCGGGTCTCGTAAAGCAGGGGTACATCGAGCACCACCACCGGACGGCGCCGGTGGCGGGCCTCGGCGAGGAAAGCGCGCTCGGCCGCCTGCACCATCGGATGCAGGATCGCCTCCAGCCGAGCGAGCGCCGCCCTATCGCCGAAGACGCGCTTGCCGAGCGCACCCCGATCGACCGCGCCGTCCTTCACCACGCCGGGAAAGGCCGCCGCGATCCGCTCCACCGCGGCGCCGCCCTTTGCCATCAGCCGGTGGACGTTGCGGTCGGCGTCGTGCACCGGGATGCCCATCTGGGAAAGGACCGTCGCGGCCGTCGACTTCCCCATGCCGATCGAGCCGGTCAGCCCCAAAATGATCAAGGGATGTCTTTCAGCACGAAATCCCGGAGCTCCGCCGTCACCTCCGGCTCGCGGCCGAACCAGGCGGCAAAACCCGGCCGCGCCTGGTGCAGCAGCATGCCAAGGCCGTCCACCGCCGGGTTGCCCCGCGCCCGCGCCGCCGCCAGCAGCGGCGTCTCCAGCGGCACATAGACGATGTCATAGACGACGGCGGTCCCGGGCAGGGCGTCGAGCGCGAGGTCGAGGGGCGGCTGCCCCGCCAGTCCCAGCTGGGTCGAATTGACCACCAGCCCCGCCGCTTCCAGCGCGGCTTCTCGTTTGTGCCAAGCGACGACGGCAATCCGCCCCGCCGCGTCGGCGCCGACGGCCGCCTCCAGCGTCTCCGCCAGTTCCTCGGCCCGACGCTGGGTGCGGTTGGCGAGCACGATCCTGGGCACGCCGGATTCCAGCAGCGCCACCACGATCGCCCGGGCGGCGCCGCCGGCGCCGAGCACCACCGCCGGACCCGCATCCGGACGCCAGCGGGGTTGCGCGGCCTGGAGATTGGCGAGGAAGCCGAAGCCGTCGGTGTTGTCGCCGAGGATCGATCCATCCTCGCGAACGACGAGCGTATTCACGGCGCCGATCCGCTGCGCCACGCGGCTGACCTCGTCGACCAGCCCGAGCGCCGGCTCCTTGTGCGGCAGCGTGACGTTGCCGCCGCGAAACCCCAGGCTCGGCAGCGCCCGGATCGCCCGCGGCAGATCGCGAGGATGGGTGGCGAAGGGCACATAGGCGCCGTCGATGCCGTATTGCGCCAGCCAGAAGCCGTGCAGCCGGGGCGAGCGCGAATGGTCGACCGGCCAGCCGAAGACGCCGGCGACCCGCGACTTGCCGGTCAGGGTCCTGGTATGGCTGAGCGCGGTATCGCTCATCCCGGCAGCAGGCCCTGCTCGCGCAGGATGTCCAGTACCGGCAGCAGCGGCAGGCCGAGGATCACGAAGAAATTGCCGTCGATCGCCCTGAACATCTGCGCCCCCAGGCCTTCCAGCTGATAGGCGCCGACGGCGCCCAGGATCGCCGTCCCCGCCTGGTCAAGATAGCCTTCCAGGAAGTCGTCTGTGAATTCCCGCATGGCGAGCTGCGCCGCGTCGGCGTGATGCCAGAGACGGATGCCGTCCTGCGCCAGGACCGCGGCGCTGGTGAGCCGATGCGTCTTGCCGCGCAGATATTCCAGCTGCTCGCGGGCGCCGTCCCGATCCTGCGGCTTGTCCAGCCAGACGCCTTCGCAATCGAGCATCTGGTCGGCGCCGAGCACCAGCCGTCCCGGCCGGCTGCGGCTGACCTGAAGAGCCTTCAGTTCGGCGAGCGCAACGGCGACCGTGGCGGGATCGGCGCCGTGCTGCCGGAGCGAAAGCTTCATCCCGTCCTCGTCGACCCGGGCCGGCACGGTTTCGATCGGCACGCCGGCCGCCTGCAGCATGGCCGCGCGTGCCGTGCTCGCGGAGGCGAGGATCAGCGGATCGGGCATCTCGCCTCGCGGTCGGCCATCATGGCGTTCAGGATCCCTGGACCATCGCCATGCCGCGGCGATCGCGGTGCTCCTGCAGGAGCTGGATGATGGTGGCCGCGGTCTCCTCGATCGAGCGGCGGGTGACATCGAGGACCGGCCAGCCGTGCTCGGTGCAGAGCCGGCGCGCCTGGATCACCTCCTCGCGGACCGCGTTGAGATCGACGTAGTCGGAATCCTCGTCCCGGGCGATCATCTGCAGCCGGTTCTTGCGGATCTGCACCAGCTGGCCGGGATCCTTGGTGAGACCGACGATCAGCGCCCGCTTGGTCTCGAAGAGCTCCGCCGGCAGGGGGCAGCCCGGCACGATCGGCACGTTGGCCGCCTTGATCCCGCGATTGGCGAGATAGACGCAGGTCGGCGTCTTCGAGGACCGGCTGACCCCGACCAGGATCACGTCGGCGTCCTCGTAATTGCGCGCCGAGAGGCCGTCGTCATGGCTCAAGGCGAAGTCCATCGCCTCGATGCGGTGGAAGTACTCCTGGTCCATGGCATGCTGGCGCCCGGAGAGGCCCTTGGCGGTCTGGCCGAAATGCGCGGCGAGCGACGTCATCACCGGTTCCAGCACCGGCACCAGTGTCACGCCGAGATCGCGGCAGCTTGTGACCAGGAGATTGCGCAGCCGGTCATCGACGATGGTGTAGAGCACCAGGCCGGGATTCTGCTGGATGCCCTGCAGCACCTTTTGCATCTGCCCGGTGGTGCGGATCAGCGTCCAGCTGTGCTCCATCGCCGTCACACCCTCGAACTGCACCAGGCAGGCCCGCGTGATGCTGTTCAGCGTCTCGCCGGTGGCGTCGGAGACCAGATGGATGTGGAAGCTGTTCGGCATGGCCTCCGGCAGGTTCTCGATGGACACGATCCGAAACTATCCTGTGGGGGCAGAGTAATCCTGTGGGAAAGCGCCGGATAAGCGCGGGATAGTCACCCCCATGTCCGATCCGGCGCAGTTGCCCACAGTCATGGCACCGCCTGTCACAGTGTTCAACCCCTGCCCCGCTCCGTGACAGGAATCATCTGAATCCCGGGGATATCCGAAGTCACCCGTCCTATCCTCGTTATCCACGCTTTCCCGCCTCCCGGAGTCCCCCGACTCCCCCAGGGACTCCCCCAGCTTCATGTGCCGCGCCGCCATCACAACCATGCCCAGGCAGCGCGGGACGGAATCCAAAGACCGGGGATTACGACGATTCACCGCACATCTACCTCATCTACCTTCTCTAGATTCTTATTAAGTGAAGGAGTAGGAGGGATCGAAACAGGTCCTGTTCCCACCCGGCATGTCCCCATCCAAAGCGCTTCTCCAAGTTCTTCGCGGACACAAGACCGATCGCCGGCCGATCTGGCTGATGCGTCAGGCCGGACGCTATCTGCCGGAATATCGGGCGCTGCGGGCGCAGGCGAAGGGCTTCTTCGATTTCTGTTTCAGCCCCGACCTCGCATTCGAGGCGACCTTGCAGCCGGTCCGTCGCTATGACCTCGACGCGGCGATCCTGTTCTCCGATATCCTGGTCGTGCCCTACGGTCTCGGCCAGAAGGTCTGGTTCGAGGAAGGGGTCGGGCCGCTGCTGGAGCCGATCGCCGATGCGGACGAGCTGAAGCGGTTCGAGATCAAGCGGATGATCGACCGGCTGCAGCCGGTCTATGAGACGGTGAAGCGCCTGAAGGCCGCCATGCCGCCCGAGATCAGCCTGATCGGCTTTGCCGGCGCCCCTTGGACGCTCGCGAGCTACATGGTCGAGGGCGGCTCCAGCCGGGATTACGCCAAGGCGAAGCTCTGGGCCTACGGCCGGCCGGAGAGCTTCCGGAAGCTGATCGACCTGCTGGTCGATGCCGTGACGGCGCATCTCGAGGCGCAGGTCAAGGCCGGGGCCGAAGTGCTGCAGATCTTCGATTCCTGGGCCGGTGCTCTCGACCATGCGGCGATGCGCCAATGGTCGCTGGAGCCGATCGGCAGGATCGTCGCCCGGCTGAAGCAAAGCGCGCCCGATGTGCCGGTGATCGTCTTCCCGCGCGGCATCGGGCCCGGCTATCGCGACTTCGCCGAAGCCGGCATCGGTCATGCGATCGGCATCGATCAGGGCATCGATCCCGCCTGGGCGCGCGATGTGCTGCAACGGAAGACGACAGTCCAGGGCAATCTCGATCCGCGCTGGCTGGTGGTCGGCGGCGCCGGCATGCGCGACGCCGTCCTGCGGATTCTCGATGCGCTGGGCGCCGGACCGCTGGTCTTCAATCTCGGCCATGGCGTCGTGCCGGAGACGCCGCCGGAGCATGTGGCGGAGCTGGTGTCGCTGATCCGGACAGAGCGATGACCCAGGGGATGACCCCGGCGATGACGCGGCG
>Ga0335070_10008514_pt1 | contig 12029 bp, 9 predicted proteins | sample Lox_Sample_13_FD_206722 | JGI IMG/M metagenome (GOLD analysis project Ga0335070, IMG submission 206722) | Soil microbial communities from Loxahatchee National Wildlife Refuge, Florida, United States - Lox_Sample_1.3 | ecosystem: Environmental > Terrestrial > Soil > Wetlands | place: USA: Florida...
GGCTTCGAGCGCGGCATCGAAGAGGAGCCACTTGGCGACAAAGCCTGTCGTGAAGGGCACGCCCGCGATCGCGGCGGCGGCCACCAGCCAGACGGCTGTCGTCACCGGCATCCGCGCGGACAGCCCCCCGAGCTTGCGCAGATCGCGGGTGCCGGTCGCGTGCTGCACCGCGCCCGCGCACAGGAAGAGCGTCCCCTTGAACAGCGCGTGGCTGGCGGTGTAGTAGAGCCCGGCGGCCGCCCCGAGGTCGGTCCCCAGCGCCAGGCCTGTCACGATGTACCCGAGCTGGCTCACCGTGGAGAAGGCGAGCAGCCGCTTCAGATCCGTCTGCGCGACGGCGAACACGGCACCGATCAACATGGTGAGACAGCCCACCAGAAGGAGCATGTTCCCCAGCGCCGGGTGCCATGGCCCGATCGAGTACATCCGGGCGATGAGGTAGACCCCTGCCTTGACGTAGCAGGCCGAGTGCAGCAGGGCGGAGACCGGCGTGGGCGCGTTCATCGCCTCGGGAATCCAGGTATGCAGCGGGAAGAGGACGGACTTCCCCATGGCCGCTACGAGCATCAGCAGCGCGATGCCCGTGGAGAATGCCGGGCCGACGTCTGTCCAGAGGAAGCTGCCGGTCCGGAGGTACAGGAGGATGATCGCCGCGAACAGGCCATAGCCCGCCAGGTGGGTGATGACCAGCACCTTGCGGGCGCCGGTTGGCCCCGCGTCCTGCTTGTACCAGAACCCCACGAGAAAGTACGAGCACAGGCCGACGACTTCCCAGGCCACGTAGGCCACGAGCAGATTGGCGGAGCACACCAGCACCACGAGCCCGGCGATGAACACGAGCATGAGCACGTAGAAGCGGGTCGCCCCCTCCTCCTCGTGCTCCATGTACCGCACCGAATAAAGAAGGATCGCGGCACCGACCCCGGTCGCGATGAGCATGAACAGCACGCTCAGGCCGTCGATGCGGTAACTGACCGGGATGCCGGCGTCCCAGACCAGCCAGGTCGCAGTCAGGACGTCGCCGCGGAGGACCCTCGCCGCCATCGCCACGACGGGGAGCGTCGCGATGGCGGCAGCCAGGCACGCCAGCCAGCCCTTCGCCGCGCGGGACAAGAAGCGAGCGAGCACGATTTCCAGGACGGCCGCGATCAGTAGCACGCCCGCGGGCGCGAAGACCGGATCCATCATGTCTCTCATCCGCCACCGACCGGCGGGATCATTACGACCGTATCATCCGGAGCCAGCGGCGTCTGGAGGCCTTGCTGTTCGCGCACATCCTGGCCGTTGACGAGCACCAGGGCGAACCTCAGTTTGCCGTTCTCCAGCACCAACTGTTCGAACGTGTGCCCGTAGCGCCCCACGAGATCGCGCAGCAGGTCCCCGACGGTCACCGCGCCTGGTGCGCAGTCCTCCTCGGTCTTGTGCGTGACATCTCTGAGGGTCGCGAAGTAACGGATCTTCATGCGCACACCGCCTTGACCGGCATCCTTCGGGCTTACGCCAGGCTACCGGAAACCGCGCGCTCTGCAACCAGGCCTAATGCCTGGAGCTTCGCCGGCGTGGGCACGCCGGCCGCATCCCAGCCCCGCAGCTGGTAGTAGGTCGGCAGCATCTCGGGAAACCGGCTGACGCTCCCCTTCGAGGCGCCCGACTTCAGTGGCTCCTCGAGGATCCGGGGCGGCAGGCTGTCGTCCTTGGCGTTCAATCCGGCCTTCAGGTTGAAGAGCCGCTCGAGGTTCCAGATCCGGTCCCCGCACTTCAGGAAATCCGCTGTCGAGTACTCCACGCCGGTCGCCGCGCTGAGCAGGGCGGCCAGCTCGTCGGCGCCGATGCCGAAGGTGGTGAAGAGACACGCCCCGGACGCATCGAGCGCCGCGGTCAGGTTCTGGAACTGGATGACCAGCTCCGGCTTGCCCTCGATGGCGTCCTTGTTGACCTTGATCGGCGTCCCGAGCACCTCGGGCGAGATGGTGTACCCGCGCACGTGCGCGGCGCCGCAGTTGGCGGTGGCGTAATTCAGTCCGATGCCCTGGATGGCCCGCGGGTCGTACGCCGGCATCTCCTGCTTCTTCACGGTCATCGACAGCTCGGGGTGGCCATAGGCCGCGGCCAGGCGGTACGAGCCCAGCGCGAGCTTCTGGCCGAAGCCATCGCCCTGCGCGGTCAGCCGCGTGGCCTCGACCATGGCCTCGGCGTTGCCAAACTCGAGCGCGAGGCCGCCGGTATCCTTCGGCGTGATCAGGCCCCGCTCGTACAACTCCATGGCGCAGGCCACGGTCGCCCCCATCGTGATCGTGTCCAGGCCGTACTCGTTGCAGTAGTAGTTGGCCTTGGTGACCGCGTCGAGATCGTCGACGCCGCAATCCGAGCCGAATCCCCACGCGGTCTCGTACTCGGGCCCCTCGCCCTCCCCGGCGTATTTCGGATGGCTCACTTTCGTGACGCGCCCGCACGAGATGATGCAGGCAAAGCACCCCTTCGGGCGCTGCAGCACCTTGGCGGACAGGGATTCGCCGCCGATCTTGTCGGCTGTCGGGAAGTACCCGTCTTGAAAGTTCCTGGTGGGATGGCCGCCGATCTGGTTCAGGATGTTGACCAGCACATCCGTGCCGTACAGCCGGAGCCCGGTCCCGCCAACCGGGTGCGCCAGGATCTTCTCGCGGACCTGCATGACCGCACTGGCGAAGGCGTCAGTATCGGCGCAAGTGACCGTCCCGCCCCCAACCACAGCGATCGCCTTCAGGTTCTTGGAGCCCATGACCGCGCCCACGCCGCTGCGCCCGGCCGAGCGGTGCATGTCGTTCATGATGCAGGCGAAGAGGACCTGATGCTCGCCGGCCGGACCGATGCAGGCGACCTTCGCGTCCTCGTCCGTCTCGGCTCGCACCGCGTCGGTCGTGTCCGGGACCGTCTTCCCCCACAGGTGCGTCGCGTTCCGGAGCTCCGCGGCGCCATCCTTGATCCAGAGGTAGACGGGGTGCGCCGCCTTGCCCTCGAGGATTACCAGGTCGTAGCCCGCGTACTTGAGCGCGGGACCCCAGGTCCCGCCGGAATTCGCGGCCGCGATCGCGCCGGTCAACGCCCCCTTGGTGACGACCTCGTAGCGGCCACCCGACGGCGCGTAGGTGCCGGTGAGGGGGCCGGAGACGAAGATCAGCTTGTTCTCGGGCGCGAGCGGATCGACCCGAGCATCCACCTCATCAAAAAGGACTTTGGTTCCGAGTCCGCGCGCTCCGATGTAGGCCTTGGCCATCGCGGGGTCGAGGGGTTCCCTCGACACGCTCCCCGTGGTCAGGTTCACGCGGAGAATGGTCCCGATCCACCCGTGCATGGCGCACCTCCCTCTCCGCCCTATTCGGCGAAGGCCATCTTGAACTTGGCCGCGAACGCCCGCTTGCGCGCCCGCGTGGCCACGACATCGTCCACCCACTCGATCGCGTGCGTGGGGCAGAACGTCGCGCAGGCCGGATCCCCGCCGCAGTAGTCGCACTTGAGGATCTTGTTCGAGACGGCATCCCAGGCCGCGTTGCCGAAGGGGCACGCGAGCACGCACATCTTGCAGCCGATACACTTGGCCTGATCGAGCGTGACCCAGCCGGTGACCGGGTCACGGGTCATCGCGTGCGGGGTGCACACCGGGATGCATGGCGCGTCGCTGCAATGCTGGCACATCATCGGGACCGAGAAGCCTTCCCGCTCCCACGTGTACACGTGCAGCCGCGCCGCCGGCAGCCGAAAACTCTGTTCGTGCGTCATCGAACAGGCCAGCGCGCAGTTGTGACACCCGGTGCACTTGTCCGCCTGGATCATTAGCATTTTGCCCATTAGTGTATTCCTCCCAACCCCTGCGCATGATCTCAAGCCTCGCGTCGCGCTGGAGATCCCGCAGCCGCATCAACTCGGCGCGCCCTCCTGGCGGTGCATCTCGCGGTCCCTCTCACCGAGGGCCTACCAGCCATCGAATGCACAACCCGCGCCAACCGGCGACCCGTAACTCATAGGAGGGGCCAGGCGATGGAAGCCGCCTGCCCTGGGATGGCGCGATCTGGAGGGTTCGCGGCGAGCCCGACGTTTCTCCAGCAGGCAAGCTCGGGAAACCTCGGGGCAGCGCGGGCGTGCGATTGTGCACCCCGGTGTGCGGGGCTACACCTGCGTGTGCGAATCCCGAGCGAAGCTCCCCCCAGACGCCGAGGGAACTGCCCCAGCCGCGTTGGGGAAGTCGCGAGCGTTTGGCTGCGGGCGGCCCGGTGTGGACGGAGAGGCGCGCGGTATTGCTGCGGCTAGCGCGCGAGGAACTGCCCCGCGCGTGCGAGCTGCGGGATGTTGTCGCAGAAGATCTTGACGGTCTGAAGCATGGGGACCGCCAGGAGCGCGCCGGCGATCCCCCAGAGCCAGAACCACAGGGACAGCCAGAAGAACAGCACGAGCGGGTTCAGCGTGAGCCGCCGGACCAGCACGAGCGGCGTGATGATGTTGGTCTCCACGCTGTGGAGGAGGAAGTAGGCGGCAGGCACCAGCAGGGCCTGGCCCAGCCCGGGGAAGGTGACCAGCGCCACCACCGCCAGGACGACAACCCCGGTGAGCGGGCCGAGGTACGGAAGGAAGTTCAATACGAAGGCCATGGCGCCCCACAGCGCCGGGTTGGGCACGCCCAGCAGCCAGACGGCGCTGCCCAGGGCTGCCCCCAGCAGCGCGTTGATCAGCGTGATGGTGAGCAGGTAGGCCGAGACTTGTCGCTCCGTCGCCCGGGCGATCTCCACCGCTCGCTTCTTGTTCGTCAGCGTGGGCAGCACGCGAATGAGCCTGCGGAGACAGAGATTGCCCCACCCGAGGAGAAAGTAGAGTGCCAACACCGTGAGCCCGATGCCGGCCAGCAAGGTGTGCGTGGCGCCCAGTAGGATCTCGGTCACGTTGCGGGTCTTCACCGCGACGACAGGCAGGGGCTTGCTGGCTGGGTCCCCATCCGTAATCCTCTCCACCTCGTCGACCGCTTGGCGCACCACCTCGACCGGCTTGCGGACGTCCCGGATCCGGTACTCGATCAACCGGAAGCTCTCGGGAAGCTTCCCCATCCACGTCCCCATCGGTCCGGCGAGCAAATAGAACCCGGCCCCGACGGCTGCCAGCAGCCCGAGCACAACGAGCGCCGCACCCGCTGGGCCGGGCACCCCCAGGCGGCGCCGGAGGGCCCTGACGGCGGGGGAGAGCAGCAAGGCCAATTGCATCGCCAGAGCGATCGGGAAGACAAAGGCGCGGGCGACATACAGGGCCGCGAAGAGCGCGATGATGAAGAGGCCGACCAAGGCCACGATAGCCGCACTGGCGGGCGCGAAAACGAGCCGGTGTGGCGACCCGGCCGCGAACCGCTCAGCGGCGGACTCCGTGGACCCGATCGCGTGCCCAGGCGCTGCCATCCAACGCATGGTCGTCAGACGGTCCCCGTGACCGTTACTGGGGTGCACGCGATACCCTGCCGTGCCGACTGCCTCGTCGGCCTGTATAAAGTTTCGAGGATTCCATTCCATGGTCGGACCTCACAGGGGTGGCGGAGTTGCTCCTTCGGTTTGGAGCGTCGCCCGATGGGTGTTTGTGAACCAGACACCCGCTCGCGCAGAGGGGCTACGAACGTCCGGATTCTCCTGGACGAGCGGGGTGCATCAATCGGGCCAGGTTGGACGCACGCCAGCATGCGCATGGCTCCGTCGGAGCCCGTGTGAACTTGAACGGGGCTGTGCGGTGCTGCACGTGAACGTGCGAAGATACACCTGAATGCAAGTAACCGGGCATGTTGCGCAAACCCTAGCCCGTGTTATTCACGAAGAAACTGTGAATAATCCGGGCTTACATGGCGAACGTGATTCCCGTGGGGTGACGACGCATGGGAAGAGGCGCACCGGCTACCCATCCCGCGTTCCGCGGGCTGGGCGCGCTGTCGAGATGCCCCAGCGATCCGTGATCCTTTCTGGGGCCCCAACCACAAGGGCTTCTGTTAAGCCCGCAGTATTCGCGAGCCGGGTTCGCGAATACTGCGGGCTAGCGGCGGCGTTCACACGGGAGTGCACCAATCCCGGAATCGCAATTGGCCCGTTCCTTGCTACTCTACCATCCGATCCGATAGGCACGGATACGGCGTGCTGCCTCTTGGGCAGCGTCGCCCGGGGAAAGCGTGGACGCGGCTCAGGGAGGCGCAGTGGGCACCTGGAGGCGACCATGCCGCTCTGCGAAAGTGTCGGGCGGTGCATGACCCGGCGGGCTCTGGCGTTGATAGGGCTGGCCGTGGGCGCCGCCTGCGTGTTCCGGCCGTGGGTCGGCTGGGCGGCGAGCCCGAGCAACGACTTCAACCAGCGCCTCCACACCGGTCAGGGCCTGTTTCAACAGGGGAAGATTGACGCGGCGATCGTTGAGTTCAACGCGGCCGTCGCCGCACGGCCAGACAGCTCCATCGCGCATCTGTGGCTCGGTCGTGCGTTGGGACGGAAGACCGAGAAGGCCGGTCCATTCCAGGCGGTGCTGATGGTGGGTGACGTCTGTCGGGAGTTCGAGCGGTCCGTTGCGCTCGATCCGAACAACGTTGAGGCCCGCTTGGACCTGCTGCAGTTCTACCTCGGCGCCCCGCGAGCCTTTGGCGGGGGTATCGAAAAGGCAGAGGCGCAGGCAGACGCCATTGCGAAACTGGATCCGGTCATGGGCCAGCGCGCCCGCGCGCTCATCGAGGAAAAGATCACACCGGAAAGAAGGAGCGCCGCGGCGGACGACGAGTAGGTGCGATGTCAGAGCAGCATGGCGAAGGAGGGCCGGACCCATGGGGAAGTGGCGAGTGCTCGCAATTGCGCTCGTGGTGAGTCTCGGAGGCGTGGCCACTGCGGACACGGGGTCGGTACGCGACGTCTTCAAGCGGGTCCGGGATGCGGTCGTCGTGATCCACGTCCCCGGAGAGGTGGGCTCCGGGGTCCTCGTGGACAAGCGGGGCTACGTCCTGACCGCCGCCCACGTGGTCCAGTCGGCGGCGGACGTGGTGGTGGAGTTCGCCGACGGAGACAAGATCCCAGCCAAGGTCGTCACGTCCGAGCCCTCAGCGGACGTGGCGCTGATCCAGGTCAGCCAGTTGCCGGCCCGCCGGGTCATTGCGCCCCTGGCCGATTCGGACACCGCGGAGATTGGTGACCGGGTCCTCGTGATCGGGGCCCCCATGGGGATCGGCTACACGCTGACCGCCGGGATCCTGAGCGGCCGCCGGGATGCCAACAAGCTGTACGGCGGCTTCGAGGAGGGAGAGCTCTTCCAGACCGACGCGGCCATCAACCCGGGGAACTCCGGCGGTCCCCTGCTCAACATGCAGGGCGAGGTCCTCGGGATTGTCTCTCACATTCTGACGAGTGGAGGCGGCTCCGAGGGACTCGGGTTCGCCGTTACATCGAACAGCGCCAAGAAACTCCTCATGGAAGGCCGGGGCCTCTGGACCGGCGTCGAGTACTACCCGCTCCGTGGCAAGCTCGCCAGGCTCTTCAACCTCCCGCAGCCCGCGGGCGCGGTGGTCCAGAAGGTCGCCCCAAACTCCCTGGGGGCCAAGCTGCAGCTCAAGCCGGCCGTCGGAGAGATCACGTACAAGGACGAGACGATCCCTGTGGACGGGGACACCGTGCTCGCCGTCGGCGGGATCGAGATCAGCGCCCAAAACCTGGAGGCCATCCGGGGCTACCTGGCGGGTCTCAAGCTAGGAGATACCTTGCGGGTGAGGGTGCTCCGGGACGGGAAGATCGAGGAGCTGGAGACCACGCTGGACTAGTATTCGCGTCACCATGGTTGGGGTTGCGACCACGACTCCGACGTGTGCGCCCATGGCTCCGGTGGAGGCCAATGCCCCCACGCGCGCTGTGACTGCCGGGCCCATGGCTCCACGATCGATTCGCACCTGCGGGTCGCATCCTTGCTGCTACCTGCCGGCGATGGCGCACGGAACAGAAGGGGGCCGGGATGACCGCGGACCGGACTGAGCCACCCGCACTGCCTGAAGCGGAGGCGAGATCGTACTCGTGCAGGAGCCCCGAGCCGTGGGGCGTTGCGGGTCGCCTCCTCGCCCGGAGCCGGCGCCCTGGTGCCCTGCCTGCGGGGCTCTGCGGGCTCCTGCTCGCGTTCTGGCTCGTCCTCGCGCCGACAGGTTCGCCGGGGGCCGAGGAACCCGCTGGCAATGCCGGGCTTTTCGCTCCCGGCCGCCTCACGGTCGGAGGCTTCGTCGGAGGCGGTTTCTCCATCCAGCCGGAGACGCGGAGTGCCACGCTATTCGCCCTCTTTCCCCGCGTGGGCTACGTCCTCGCGGAGCAGGCGCACGGGCTGCCGGGGAGCCTCGAGGTCGTGGCCGAGCCCGGCTACCTGGCCGTCTGGCAGTCGCAGACGGCGAGCGTCTTCAGCCTGAGCGTCTTCTTGAAATACAACGTCTTCACCGGGACGCGCCTCACGCCCTTTGCCGAGTTCGGCGCGGGCGTCTCGGAGGCGACGCGGGCCGTGCCCGAGCAGGGTGGGTCGCATTTCAACTTTGTCCTGCAGCCCGGCCTCGGTCTCCAGTATGCGGTGGGGGACCGGAATACGCTGGATCTGGAGTGGCGGTACCTCCACCTGTCGAATGCCACCCTCTTCCCGTCGGATCCCAGCCTCAACGGCAGCCTGTTCCTCCTCGGATTTTCCCGTCATTTTTGATGGGGGGCGACCGTGACCGGACAGGGTGGGTCGAGATGAGGCTGAGAGCGCGGGGAGATCGCCATGGCCGAGAGACGGGTCCTTGACAGGGGGAGCCCGTTGGAACATCTTCCTAATGCTGTCACACTACAGGAAGCGAGTATGTCTTCCCAGTATGGAGATGGGGAGACCGGACAGGGCGGCCCTGTTGGAGGGATGTCCCTCCGGCGGGGCCGTTGTATTTTCTGGCGAGCCCTCGGTCTTCGACGAGGATCCGGCCATACCGGGAAAGGAGGTTCCCCATGGGGAAGTCGCCGCGGCCACGACCGGGGCCCGTCCTGCTCATCCTCGCCCTACTACTCGCCGGAGAGCTCATTGTGGCCCTGCGCGGGCCGCAGGCTGCGGACTCCGCCTTCTGGACCGAGGGGAAGCAGAGAGCCCCCGCGAGTCAGTCGCCGTGGCCGGCGGTGGCCAAAGCGGATACCCCCGCGGTGGTGAACATCAGCACGACGCAGGTCGTGCAGAATCCCCTGGCCCAGGGCGGGCCCGCCGGACCGTTTCAGGACTTCTTCCGGCAGTTTTTGGGGGAGGTGCCGCAGACCCTCCGCCGGCACGCCCTCGGCTCGGGGTTCCTGATCCGGGCGGACGGCTACCTCGTCACGAACAATCATGTGGTGGAGGGGGCGAGCGACATCAAAGTGAAGCTCTCGGATGGGCGCGAGTTCCCGGCCACGGTGGTGGGGCGCGATCCGCAGACGGACCTCGCCTTGCTGAAGATCGCCGCCGCGGGGCTCCCCGTCTTGTCCTTGGGCGACTCGGACGCCCTCGAGGTCGGCCAGCCGGTGATGGCCATCGGGAACCCCTTCGGGCTGGAGGGCACCGTGACGACCGGGATCGTCTCGGCCAAGGGGCGGGTCATCGGGGAGGGGCCCTACGATGACTTCATCCAGACGGATGCCTCCATCAATCCCGGGAACTCGGGCGGCCCCCTCGTGAATGCCGCCGGGGACGTCGTGGGGATCAACACCGCCATCGCCTCCCAATCGGGGGGCTCGGTGGGCATCGGGTTCGCCATCCCCATCAACGAGGCGAAGGGGATCCTCCTGCAGCTCGCGGCCACGGGCCATGTCACCCGCGGCTGGCTGGGTGTCGCCATCCAGCCCGTGACGGACGCCCTGGCCCAGACGCTCCAGCTCCCGGCGGCCAAGGGGGCCCTCGTCGCCCAGGTCCTGCCCGACTCGCCCGCCGCCACGGCTGGTGTCCAGCCGGGGGATGTCATCGTCGCGTATGACGGCCACGCCATCAGCCGGGACAGTGACCTGCCCCGGCTCGTCGCCGCCACCCCGATTGGGAAGGCGATCGCCATCCAGGTGATTCGGGAGGGGAAGGGCGTCACCCTGACGGCTGCGATCGCGGAGCAACCCCAGCGGGAGCAGCTCGCCAGCCCCCGCCAGGAGCGGCAACGGCTGGGTCTCCGCGTCCAGCCGCTCACGCCGCAGCTGGCGCAGCAGCTCGGCGTGAAAGACCGGGCCGGGGTCGTCGTGGCCGGGGTGGACGAGGGGAGTCCCGCCGCCGAGGCGGGGCTGCAGCCGGGGGACGTCATCGTCGAGGTGAACCGACAGGCGGTCCAGACCGTGGCGGAATTCCGCCAGGCCGTCGAGACCGGGAAGGCGGGAGAGCCGATCCTGCTCCTGGTCCACCGGCAGGATGCCAGCCTGTTCGTGACCATTGAACCAGGAGGAAAGCCCCAAGGCTAGCCGGAGCCGGGACATGGACCGTGGGGGCATCCGGGGGGTTCGGCGCCGGTGGTGTACCTCGGGATGCAGCCGGCTGGGCCCTTGGTCTGCGCGGTCTGCCACTGGAGGGAACGGTCATGGACGCCAAAGAGAACGACGAGATCCACGCCCGGGAGCTGGCGCAGCATCTCCGCGAGGAGCCCCGGCCGCTCTGCCCGCAACTCCGCGCCTGCGCTCCCGAGAGGCTCTACCCGGTGCAGGGCTACTGTGTCCTGGCTGCCTCGCCGGGCTGGTTCATGATCCCGAGCGTCGAGGAGTACCGGGAATATTGCACCACCCCGCGGTTCGGCGCCTGCCGCTGGTTCCAAGGGGTGGGCGCGACCAGCGGATCGGTGGAGGGGCCATCCAGGGAGCGCCCCGCCCGGCCCGAGCTGTGGTCCCCCCCGGAGGTGCGGCGGCGGACCCGAGGCGATACGGTGTGATTACAGGCTCGCGGGCCGTGCTTGCGGCGCCTGGGCCTCGATCTTGTTAAATGCAAGCTCGGATTGGCGCTGCTCCTGGTACTGGCGGCCATCCCCTGTCATATTATGGCCGGCAGAATTTGGAGCCCGTTTGGCGCCTGGTGTCACGCGGCTAAACACGCGGTTGAAGCTTTTTCCGATTGCCGAGGGTCGGGCGGACGGGACCAAATGGCTGCGTGTGACGAGCCTCAGAAGAGGTGCGTGGTTCTGCCTGGGACCTCGTACAATCGTTGAACCACGTTTTTCAACGTTCGGGTCGACGACAAAGGCCCCCGTGGCGCCGGCGGGTGTCCGGAGGCCTTGCGTGGCTGTTGGGGTAATCGAAAAGACGCACGCGGGGGACAGGGATTCCCAAGCGGGCCAGTTCTGGGATCGAGTCGCGGGCAAGCGCAGGGAGCGGTTACCTGGAGCGTGCCCCGACTGCCAGGGTTATCGCCTGCCAGAGCTCGAGCCAGGGGAAGGCGCTCGGAAGGTGCAGGACGATCCGTCGCCGCAGGGCCTGGAGCAGGACGTAAGCCGCGACCGCTCTGCGCAATGTTCAGGGAGAAAGTACTTCTTCATCGGCTGAGGTGCAGGGGTGGCAGACTCATTCCCTGTCTCGATACGGCCAATTGAGCTGGGCAATAGAAGGCAGCTCAAGACATTCATCAGGTTCCCCTGGAAGATATACAGAGACGATCCCCACTGGGTCCCACCCCTGATCTTCGACCAGCGTCGCCTTTTCACGCTTGGAAAGAATCCCTACTTTTCCCATTCGAGAGCCCAGCTCTTCATGGCCTTTCGGGACGAAGAGCCGGTCGGAAGAATCTCAGCCCATGAGAACAATCAGCACAGTCGGGTCCACCAAGACGGAGCTGGATTCTTCGGCTTCTTCGAATGTATCAACGACCAAGCGGTTTCTCATGCGCTGTTCGATGCCGCCTCGAACTGGCTGCGGGCGCGCGGGCTCAGGAGCATGAGGGGGCCCTTAAGCTTTTCCGTGAATGATGAGGTCGGATTGCTCATCGATGCCTTCAACGAGGCGCCCTGTATCCGGATGCCCTATAATCCCCCTTACTATGTTGGTCTGTTCGAACGCTACAATTTGCAGAAGATCCAG
>Ga0335070_10008515_pt1 | contig 12028 bp, 17 predicted proteins | sample Lox_Sample_13_FD_206722 | JGI IMG/M metagenome (GOLD analysis project Ga0335070, IMG submission 206722) | Soil microbial communities from Loxahatchee National Wildlife Refuge, Florida, United States - Lox_Sample_1.3 | ecosystem: Environmental > Terrestrial > Soil > Wetlands | place: USA...
ACACTCAACTCCTCTTGATCTTACCTGCTTAACAAAGAGTAAGAGGTGTCCCTCACCAATTCGTAACCTTTGGCCCCGACCGTTTTCGGTCCATCGAGACTGATTCTTTGCCGCGAGTTCGACGGCAGACGGAAAAGGTGTCCTCGTCAAGATCGTCGGGGAAGCGGCAAACCAACCCACATTCCCCACACTTTTTCCCAGTAAGATTGTTTTCCAACTTTTGCCATTCAATCCTACATTTCAACCCTTTAGAAATCAATGAATTCAAGCACTCAGTTGGAAGCTAAGGTAGCTTCTCAATGATCGATATAATTTCGACGAAATCACCTCCGATCTATGAAGAAAGAGTTTTTGGAGGAGTCAAATCGTTTACCCCCGGCAACTCACTCCCAATCAGGAACAGCTACAACTGGAGATACATGGTATTCACACCACCCCTTTTCCGAGGACTTCTTCCTGGTAATGTTGTTTTTCAATTTCGCTCTTCTATGCATTTCAATCCAAAACAGCGAAAGAGGCTCAATTCCCCAAAATATTTTTCTTGACGGGTAAAACCTGTGGGAGTAAGGTTCAGAGTAAAGTTATTAAGGGATTTCATCAGGTAGCGAGATGGTAGTCTATAAAGTTTTTTACAAGGATTTTGAGCGCAAGAGGGGTGAGTTTGTGGGCATGTTGATAGAGAGAAGGAAAGACTTGAGGGGGAAGACCCAGCTTGAATCTGGGATGAGATGGGCGAAACGAGTATTTGGTCGCATGGTGAAAGAGGAGAAAACGGTCTTCGTGGTTCCCAATGAATTGAAGTTAGGAATCGATACCAAATCGATTATAGAAAAGGGGGTGTTTACCAAAGAGGAATTACTTGGTATGGGGAACTGGTTGATCAAGCACTGAAATGGTCTGGCTTATGGCAACGAAGGTCATTCAATTTAATCAAAGATTCAAACCATACTACTTGAAGCGAATAAAGGATGGATTGCCTTACAAAAAGGCTGTGCTGGCCTCACCTTTTCTAACTGCTTCCGCAGCCCTTTTATTTCCACTTCCTCTGGCGTCGCACGGCCCTTTCCTACAAAGGCTTTGTCCCCTTGAGCTAAGAACCTCCTTCTCCATAGATGAAGCAAACTGGGATGAATATCAAACTCTCGGGCTACCTTACCTACCGGCATCCCTTTCTCTGTGACCAATTGCACTGCATCTCGCTTGAAACCAGCGGCTGAAATGACGTCTCTCTTCCCCCATGGGCACCTCCTACTCTCTCTATCATACAAATTTTTAGCCGCGTCCATCAATTCGGGGGAAGGTCAGATAATAATCGACAATTATGGTTATGTCTGCTTTGAATTCTGTTGATACCGAGAGCAGGATAAATTTGTCCTAAACGCTTACAAAATTGTCAATATAACCGTAACCTCATAATAAAACCCGACGTAAATTCAATTACTTATTGTTTTCCATCTTTGGCACACAATATGCTGTCTTAAAGCGGGGGGCGGTTAACCGTGTTTCCCCATGTTTATCCTCCTTTCTGAACACCTTCGGGGGGTGGATTAGGCAAACCCCCCGCCGCCCAACAAAACGCTATTCATATAAAAAATGCTTGGTAGAAAGTTAAAGAAGTAAATTTAGGTCAAATAGGTTTTACTTATATGGTAGCTTACGAATTATTCTCATATGATGGAAAAAATGGATATGAGTTTATTGGGATTTTACCAGAGAGAAGAAAGGATCCAAAGAGAATAACAAAGGAATCAGTTTTGAATTGGGGGAGGATGGTTTTAGGTAATAATACGGATGGTAAAAAAATCTTTTTCAAATGTATGAGAATAGATGACATTTCAGGTGAAACTTCTGAGGTTGAATCGCCTTTTAACAATTATTAGAAAGAAAATCATTATTCAATTGTCAAAGAGCAAGGTCAGAGTCAATTTGGCTCCCTTTTTTGTTATCCATAATCAACCAAACCCAGGATAACTTCCTCCTACCATCAATTCGTAGTATAAGCTTGTATGAGGTTTTGTTTATTGACCACGGAAAGGCAGGGGGACTCAGTACTTCCTGGGTCATAGAACCCTTATTTCAGTCTGTCCCCTGCCTCCCACGCCATAATAAGTTGATTGGATCATCATTCTTTCCAAGAATGCTGAAGTCCAGATCCGCTCTTTGAAAGATCTTGACGAGGGCGGTAGAGACATTCTGGACCCTTGGGTCATAAGAGGGAGCACAACCCACATAGAGCAATGTTTCTGAGGTTGCCTCGCCAAGAATCTTTACCCCCAAGTCCTTTTTGCCCCATCGGGCCTTCGATCGCGGATCCGTGCCCATGGATTCCCCTGGAGAAGGGTATTTTCAAGGGCATCCCTGATGGTCGAGGGAACCACTCTCCTCAATAGAAAATTTCACGCAAAATCAATAAAAATTAGGGAAAGCGTCGGAAAAGCCTGCAACTTTCAAAATGGGCAAATTTCCTAAATAGATCATACTATTAGGCCATAAGCGAAGAAATACTGTTGGGAAGTTTTACGTTTCTTGACTTGGACTGATTTCCCAAACGTTTAACTGAAAATCTGTAATAGCTTGAAAGTATTACTCCTCTCTGACGTTCTTGCAAAATAGTATAAATTTGCATGGAAAATGCACAAAAAATAACCGGTATAATTATATCTTCTCGTAGCATTTTGCTATATTTAACCCACTACAAAGCAAGTTCTTATTCATGAGCGTTCCTTGTCATTAGAACATATTTCACATTTCTGAAGGATAGCAAGTGTGGAGTGCTTCATTTCCGAGCAAGCGCTTTTAAAAAGAATTTCAAATAATCAAACCCGATTTCTGAAACTGTCATCTTTTTTTTATTTTTGCAGGACCCCGGAAAGACAAGAATATGATGTTTAGAACGATGCTCGTTGAAGATAGCCATTCCTTCAGACGAGCATTTAAACTTTACATACAGTCTGAGTTCCCCTCCATGTCTATTATTGAAGCAGAGGATGGTGCAGAGGCGTTGAAGCAAATTGATGCTTGCCCGCCCAATCTGATTTTTATGGACTTCATGCTACCGGGAGAAAACGGCCTTGAACTAACGAGAAAGATAAAAGCCAGTCACCCAAATATCGTGACGATCATTCTTACAAGCTGTGACCTAAAAGAAGTTCAAAAGGTAGCGACCCAATGTAAACCTGATTATTTCTTTAATAAGGGTTCGATCGCAACCGGGGAGATCGCCACATTACTTAAATCAATTTTATTAGAAAAAGGGTTTAGAGCAGATGGTTCAATGGAGGTATTTGAGTTGATGAGAAGAGAGAAAATTACGCCATGGGTTCGTAAACGAAAAATCTGGTGGGAATCTGTTTCCGAAGCAAGCAGCTACGGAGTGTATGTAAGCAGAGACAGAACTCTTCTTGAACCCGATCACTTTTCGTGGGAGACAACGCCGGGTATCATTTCAAAACTGGTCACCGGGAAAACGGAATTGATCATTCCGGATGAGTGGCCTGAGTTTCCGACAGAACCCGGAACCTACCATATCGGAATTACTTCCAGAGATGACATTGGGAATCAAAGCGACCCTTTTTTATTATCAGGAGTCTTCAAATTCTTTTCTCCACCGGCTCCATCGAGGGGTGGAATCGAGATACTGTAATCAACCGGGCCTGTTTATTGAGTTGATTTATCACAGGGTAATGCTTCAATATCTCCCTTCCTTCCAACAAGCAAATCGGCAGATAATATAGATTGCAATCACAAGGCAAGTTTCCTATTGACAAGTAAAAACCTCTTATTCTTAGTGAAGTTTAGATGATATTGATCAGACTTTTGATTGCAGATCTTGGAGTTCTAGCTATACAGAAAGAGTCTGGGTTTTGCATTTCAGATTATGCGCTTTTCGCCAGGAAGGTTAAGCGGGACCTGAGGGGGAATAAATGGAACATTACTTTACAAACCAAAAAAATCAAATAATTGCACGAATAAGGGAGTGCATAAGGGTGTTTATGGAGAAAGAAAATATTCGCTCCCATCGACAGTTCTGCCTAAAATATGGACTAAAACCCTCAACCCTTGCAGAATACCTGAAAGGGCGTTTGAAGTCAGAGTTTATTGGGAAATTGGCGTTTATTACAGGTTGTTCGGAGAGCTGGTTGTTAGTAGGCCAGGGTGAAATGTTTGGAGGAAACATCTTGGCAAAAGAACAGGATGGCAGTATAGACGGTTCAATCCGAATACCATATGGGTGGGAGGTCAGCGTATTCACCCCGGAAAAACTTCATGGTCAAGTGGCTTACCTCAACTTCCCAGCTTTATATCCATTTGACATGATCGCAAGGGGAAGGAAAATGTTGGCATTGTATCTCGATGCGAATGCAAGACTCATTGGATGTAAAATTCAAAGAGGGTCCCTCATTGTCATCGACCAGAACGAGACGGAAGTCAAGCCTGGCAACTCTTACCTGCTGATGGGCAAAGACGACGGAAAGGTTTCGATCAAAAGATTTAAAGATAAATTGGATCATTCAGATTCGCTTGTCATGGGCAGAGTTTTTGCCGATGCAAGGTTTTATTGAGAGAGTTATCGATACTTATCCCCCTAGAAATCTCCCCAAAATTTATCCAAAATTTATCTTGACAAGTAAACCTGTTTTGAGTATTTTGTGCATGAAATGCGGGCATAAAACCCAGCAGCCCTTTCTAGAAACTGTTCCCAATCGCCAACTGTATATCGGGGAGCTCTTAGATGGGCCATGAGGTAAAATGGGGATAGACATGGGGAATGACTCATTAAGACGGGAGGCTGGATTTCTGCACGCAATGCAAAAAATGAGAGAGCAAATGGACCGGGTATGGAAGGACTTCTTTGAAAAGAATCCGGACATGAAAGAGGACATTCGAAGACAGGTTGAGGGGCGGTTGAGAAGCAAACAAAATCAGAAGGATCAGCACAAGGGTGTTTAAGGTTACGGCCAAATAAGTTTGTCAAATTTTGAAGATCAGTGGAGCTACAAGATAATAAATCTCATTTTCGCAACGGCAGAAAGACCTCGGTTCATGAACCTGTTCCCGAACCAGCCAGCATGCTCATTCTTAGGTCTGGAAATCTAAATTTTTCCTAAATAGTTTCAGCATGCTAAGGTTGTAAAGAACATATCGGGTTAGAATCTTAGGGGATTTTTCTTCCAGCGACGGCTTCAACTTAGCCTCACAAGTCTGGTGCCGGGCTGACGCTCGAAGGAATGATGAGAACACTCCGATATCTTGTGGTCGTTGACGTACTACTTTCTTTTTGGTATATTCAATACACCCCGAAGCAAGTTCTTATCATTTTCAGTAACGGGATAGAGGAATCTGGGACTGTCTCCGGGTAAAAAATCGAAAAAACGGAAATAATAAAGATTGACTAAAGCCTCTCAGGTATGACAATCTGGCTGCTTCTGCTCCAAACCTTCTCTGCAAACCCTGTCAGCGTTAGACAGTGGGAAGCGGAAAAGGATGACGAGGCGAGGATTTTTCGACATCATGGATTCGTCTGGAAAGCACCTCAAACAAGAAAGGGAACTCCGGAATCTATCCCTCGATGAAGTTTCTAAATCCACACGGATTAAAAAACACTTCATCAAAGCGATGGAAGAGGACCGTTTTGATCTTTGCCCTCCTCCCTTTTATGTAAAAGGGTTTCTGGCGAACTATGCCCGTTATCTCGGCCTGGACCCTAGAGACATCCTCCTCAAGTATCAGGAGTTGATGAAGCCTCCTCCCCCTGTACCGGAGGTCTCTCCTCGAAAAAATCGGGAGAAGACGTTTCAATTTCATCCAAAGATTCGCACAAGAATTCCAGCAAGAACGACATACCGTGTTTTGCTCGTTTCAGTCGTGTTCGTCTTCCTCCTCGTCTCCTTCTATTTTTATATCGCTTTTCCTCCCCTCAGAACCTCGAATGCCCCCCTACCAGGTCCGCAGACGACAGGACCCTCCGAAGTCGTGGAGGGAAAAGAGAACCGTCCTGTCCTTGAACAGATCAAACAGATGGAATTGATCGGTCCTCAAAAGGTGCACGCAGAACCCTTTTATGAAGTCTTGGATGCCCACCTCGGGACAGGAATCGAGATGGAGGGCGGACGTCCCATGGTGGTTGGAAAAGGATCAGAATTCAGATGTGAGAATCAGAGGATCTATTTTTTTACCAGGATCATGGCACCCAAGGATGGAAAGATCTGGCATGTATGGCGCTGGGAGGGAAAAGAGCACCACCGGATCGAAATGGTCGTCAAACCTCCTTCGTGGTCTGTCTACAGTTACATTTCTTTGCCTCCGGTTCGTTCTGGAAACTGGAGGGTCGAAGTCTGGGAGAGTGATAAAATGTTGATGGACGTCGGCTTCAAGGCCCATTCACCCAGAAAAACCTTCTCTCCATCCTAACTTCAGTTTACGGCAGCTGTTTATGCTCATCTGGTGATTAGGCAACCTTTTTACCGGCTTCAGGCGAAGCTACGACATAAACCTCATCCACTCTTATCGTCCCGACCGCTCTGATATCCAGCTTTATCTTTTCTTTCACCTCTTTGGCAAATCTAGCAAAAAGTTCTCCGGAGGTCTGAAATCCCAGAAAGGTGCCCTTTATCTGGTAGCCGGCCACCGGACTCATCTTAAAAGCTAATGCCGATACTTTCTTGTTAAGTTGTAAATTCTTATTGGTTTTGTCTCCAAAGATATCAGCGAAGGCTATAACATCTTCACTGACAGCTCTGAGACTTCCTTTGGGTACCGCATTGATTTCTAAGACCGTGGAACCCGCAGTAGCTAAAACTTTAGCACTACTGGGATCATTAAAGACATCTATGGCTTCTTTTGACATCTTGACCATATTCAACACCTCCTGCTACGAGAATATTGGCCAAATTACTGCCATCGGCAGTGCAAGTCAAGGGGTTTATTCTTGGAAAATTCTGGTGATTGATATGATCCTCTAGATTATGGGGAACACTCTTGTGAAATGAGGTCATTCAGAATAGGAACCTCGTAACCACCTTCCCTTTGAAATCATCATTTCAACTTTCATGATTGCGGCCTTCTGGGCGGCATTACGGATCACCATTATGACAAGAAACAAATGAGCTTTAGTCCTCTATTGTTGATTTATGGAGTATCAACTTGTCGTAAGTCTAGACCTACTTTAACCCCGATATTATATGTTGCCTCCTGAAGTCCTCAAAGTGAAAACCCATGTCATTGTGCCGGATTACCTTCAGTAATGTTCCTTTTATGTAGGAAGTTCCCTTCAAAAAATTAATTTATAGAAGTTAACAAATCATAAAACGTCAAAAATATTAGGGCATTACCAAATTCGAAATACTTGGAATATCTCTTGCAAGAAAAGCAGTTGAGGAGTGTCCACACAAAGGAGGGGAGATAGATGCTTTGGATTGTTGGCTCAACGGCTTTGGTTTTATTTGGGACTGTCATCATGAGCATTCTCGTTGTAACAGGTCGGGCGGATGATCGAATGCATCAACCAAATTAATTGAACCATCCATCCGTCTCCCATTCTGAGCAGAAGGCAAAATTAGAGAAAAATAGTTACTTCCATAAAAGTGTTCAGCTCCCGACTTCGCCTGAAGCCGTTAATTGGTCCGCATTCTCAGGTGTCCCTGCTTTTCATAAGCCTCGCTGGTTAATTCTTTCTGCTACGTAGGTTCATTCCTTTTCCACTCGTCAAACCAGGTTCTGTCAAAAGATCCAAATTGCTCTCGATCCTGGCTCTCAATGGAATTCAATAGATTGCCGAATAGTTCGTCCTTCCTTGAGGCCTTTGATAATTCTCGCTCGGACATTTGGCTCTACCTCCCCAATCCCCGTGAGACTACGGCATTCTTTAATTCTTTTTTCCCTCCGGAAATTGCCGTGTCAGAAACATTTAGCACTTGAGCAATTTCCTTTTGAGATTTACCAGTTCTAAGCAGTCGATTTAATTCAGTTCTGTCAAACTTTGGTTTTGGCATCTTATAAACCTTTGGTCAAGACTTGAGGAAGTTGGTAAGACGACTCCTCACTTCCAAATGCTTGTGCACCTTCTGTCCGCCTGAGCTTTTTTACCACTACTTTCCCATTTTTAATTGACAAAATAGAGTAAAATGGGGTAAATGTAATTACATAGAAAGCGAGTCTTTTTGGTAAGTTATTGAAATGATAGAGAGCCTCTTGCCTATTCTTAATCAGTAGGCTATAGGTTCGATTTCAGTACGACTCACCAACTACTCAGGGAGTAAGGTCTTTCGATAAGGTAACGATGCCCGCCCAAGTTCAATTTTTGATTTTCGGTTGACGATTTTTGGATTGCTTCAGAGGATAAATCGCAAATCGTAAATCATCAATCGTAAATCCCGCACGGGCTTCGTAACCGTAACCTAAGACCATTTTGGTGTTCAGGGCCGGGGTGGCGAAATTGGAATACGCGCGAGACTTAGGATCTCGTGGTCGAGAGACTGTGCGGGTTCGAGTCCCGCCCTCGGCACCACTACAAATCAGTGAACAGAAAGCCGTAAACAGTTTTTAATGACCCAATAACCAAATAACTCAGTGACTCACGGGGTAGTGGATGAACGTCAACGTTGAAGAGATCAGTTCAATAAAGAAGAAGGTATCTATAGAAATTCCGGGAGACGAGGTCACCAAGGAGGTAGATTCCTTCTATAAGGACCTGGGGAAGAAGGCAAAGATCAAAGGGTTTCGGCCTGGAAAGGTTCCAAGGAATATCCTGGAGAGATATTTCAAAGATTATGTCAAAGCAGAGGTGGTCCAGAAACTGATTCGGGAGTCTTACCCAAAAGCTCTCACGGAGGCCAACCTTGAACCGGTTTCTCCACCGGTGATCGATCCCGGAGAATTTAACGAAGGAAAGGCCTTTCAATATTCTGCCGTGATTGAGGTGAAACCGGATATCAAATTGGAAAGCTATACAGGGTTGAAGATCGAAGGGAAAAAAGAAGAGCTGAAGGGTGAAGAGGTAGAGCAGCGGTTGAAATCCCTCCAGAACATGCACGCCAATTTGAAGACGGTTTCAGAGGATCGACCCATCCAGACCGGGGATTATGTCATCATGGATTACGAGGGGAGCGCCGATGGCAAACCTTTGGAGGGGGCTAAGGCCATTGATTTTACGGTGGAGGTGGGAAGTGGGCACTTCATACCGACCTTTGAGGAGAAGTTGATTGGGTTGAAGCCGGGAGAGGAGAAAGAGATTGAGGTCTCTTTCCCGGAGGATTATGGCTACCAAAAATGGGCAGGGAAGACGATTCTATTTCATGTTAAGATAAAAGAGATAAAAGAAAAAATCCTTCCCGTTTTGGACGATGAGTTTGCGAAAGATCTCGGCGACTATTCATCACTGGAAGAGTTAAAGACGAAGTTGAGAGGAGAAATCGAAAAGGAGAAGGAGCTGGTTTTGGAAAGGAAGCTCAAGGACCAGGTGGTAGATCAGTTGATCGAGGCGAATCCATTCGAAGTTCCAGAAAGTCTGGTGGAGGAGCAGGCCAAGGCCCTGGTCTCGGATATGAAGTTAAGACTGGCTGCTCAGGGAGTGGACCTCAAAAACCTGGGCGTCACCGAGGAGAAACTCCAGGGAGATTACAAGGCCATGGCCCAGAAGCAGGTCAAGACCTTTCTGATCCTTGAGAAAATCGCGAGTCAGGAAGGGATCGCGGCCACGGATGAGGAAGCGGATGAGCGCCTCAAGGAGATGGCAGAACGGATGCATCAAACATTTGATGTGGTGAAACGATATTATGAAAAGAACGGGCTTCTGCCCGAAGTGAAAGCCGGAATCCTCCGGGATAAGACGTTACAGTTTCTGCTTGAGAAAGCGAATGTGAACACCATTTGAGGGCCCCATGGCACTGATACCGATTGTGATAGAGAAGGATGGAAGAGGCGAACGAGCCTATGATATCTATTCCCGTCTTTTGAAAGAGCGAATCATCTTTGTCGGGACGGCGATCGATGACGACGTGGCCAATCTGGTGATCGCCCAGATGCTTTTTCTCGAATCGGAAGACCCTGACAAGGACGTCCATCTCTATATCAATTCCCCGGGAGGGGTGGTGACCTCCGGACTTGCAATTTATGATACGATGCAATATATTCGACCCAGGGTTTCGACGCTCTGCATGGGACAGGCAGCCAGCATTGCGGCCCTGCTTCTCACAGCAGGGGAGAAGGGAAGGCGGTTTGCCCTTCCCCACTCGAGGATTCTTATCCATCAACCCATGGGAGGCTTTCAGGGACAAGCCTCCGATGTGGATATCCAGGCGAGGGAGATCCTCCGGCTTCGGGAAGAGCTCAATCGGATTATGGCCAGACACACGTCTCAACCGTTGGAACGAATTCAGACGGACACAGACCGTGATTTTTATATGAATGGCAGTCAAGCGAAGGAATACGGTATTATTGATGAGGTGGTCATCCAGCGTCCCGTCCGGTCTCAAGGCTAGTCCCCGAAGGGAGACAGAAAGGAGAAGATGATGAAGGTGGACGGAGGGAATTATGGGACCGTCTTACACTGTTCTTTTTGCGGAAAGAGCCAGGATGAGGTGAGAAAACTCATCGCCGGCCCCACGGTCTACATCTGCGATGAGTGTATCGAGCTTTGCAATGAGATCATTGCGGAGGAGGCGGAAGAGCGGTTTGTTCCGGGAAGATTGACGGTTCCAAAGCCGATGGAGATAAAGGCTAAATTGGATGAATATGTCATCGGGCAGGAGCATGCTAAGAAAATCCTATCGGTGGCGGTTCACAATCACTATAAGCGAATCGATTCCCGGGTGGCCTCGGGAGATGTGGAACTTCAGAAATCGAACATCATCCTGATCGGACCCACCGGATCCGGGAAGACACTCCTCGCTCAGACGCTGGCCCGTATCCTCGACGTCCCCTTTACGATTGCGGATGCCACCTGTCTGACCGAGGCGGGATATGTGGGCGAGGATGTGGAAAATATCATTCTGAGCCTGCTTCAGTCTGCCGATTATGATATCGAACGCACTCAGAAGGGGATCGTTTATATCGACGAGATCGACAAGATTTCGAGAAAGTCGGATAGCCCTTCCATCACTCGGGATGTCTCGGGCGAAGGGGTGCAGCAGGCCCTCCTTAAGATTATCGAAGGGACCGTGGCGAGCGTCCCGCCGAAAGGAGGTCGAAAACATCCTCAACAGGAATTCATTCAGATCGACACGACGAATATCCTCTTTATCTGTGGGGGCGCTTTTGTCGGATTGGAAAAATTGGTTGAACAACGGATCGGAGGGAAGACCCTTGGGTTCGGGGCGGATATCAAATCCCAGCACGAGCGGGACATGGGAGAGTTACTGAGGGAGGTTCAGCCGGAGGATCTGTTAAAGTTTGGATTGATTCCCGAGTTTATCGGGAGACTTCCGGTGATCGCCACTCTGGACGAGCTGAGCATCGATGCCTTGGTCGATATTTTGAAAAAACCGAAGAATGCACTGGTGAGACAGTATCAAAAACTCTTCGATCTTGAAAACGTGAAGCTTCGATTTACTGAGGGAGCCCTGATGTCCATTGCCAAAGAGGCCATCAAGAGAAAATCCGGTGCCCGCGGACTCCGCGCGATCATGGAGAACACCATGTTGGATGTGATGTATGAGATTCCTTCCCAATCCAATATTCGCGAATGCATTATCAGTGAAGAGGTGGTGCTCCATCACGAAAGCCCGATCCTCCTTTACGAGAAGGAGGTCGAGGTCGCCTGAACAGTGGGACTGCGGAAATGAGATTGACGAATTGAAAATGTATTGAATAGATTTTGAGAAGAGATAATCGGGGGCGTAGTTCAACTGGTTAGAGCGCCGGCCTGTCACGCCGGAGGTTGCGGGTTCGATCCCCGTCGCTCCCGCCAGAAAAAAAGCCCCGTCCTTTGGACGGGGCTTTTCTATGTGCGCCCGGCAGGGCGCACTTACTTGGAGGTGAAAGTCCTCTACGGACCTTGATGAGGGGAACCGTTAGCTGAACCGCAAGGGCT
>Ga0335070_10008516_pt1 | contig 12028 bp, 8 predicted proteins | sample Lox_Sample_13_FD_206722 | JGI IMG/M metagenome (GOLD analysis project Ga0335070, IMG submission 206722) | Soil microbial communities from Loxahatchee National Wildlife Refuge, Florida, United States - Lox_Sample_1.3 | ecosystem: Environmental > Terrestrial > Soil > Wetlands | place: USA: Florida...
CCAATCTGGTGAAGGGATGGCCGGAAGGCAGGGGTTCGGTGGCAAAAACATCTAAAGCCGCCCCCTTGATCCGTCCTGTTTGAAGGGCTTCGATCAGCGCCCCTTCCTCGATCAGCTTTCCCCGGGAAGTGTTTACCAGAATCATTCCCGGCTTCACCAATGCAAGGGCATGGGAGTCGAGTAATTTTTCGGTGGCCGAAGAGAGGGGGACATGAAGGGTAACCACGTCAGCCCTGGACAGGAGCTCGGTCAATGATGCCGGTTCCACTCCCATTTTTTCATAAAGTTCAGGCTTAATAAAAGGATCATAACCAACTATTTTCATTTCAAAGCCCTTTGCAATTCTTACCACTCTTGCTCCAATCTGTCCTAACCCGATAATCCCCAGGGTCTTCTTCCATATTTCCTGCCCGGAAGCCCACTCCGGCAAAGCCCTGCCTGCCTTGACCCAATCCCCAGTCCTAACCCAAGGATCGGCCCGGTGAATCCGTCGCAGCAGAGAGAGGAGAAGGCCGAAAGCCAGCTCCGCAACTGCCTGGGCGTTTTCACCCCGGCAGTTGCAGACTTTTATTCCCTTCCGGCTTAAGGCGTTGGCGTCAATATGATCGTACCCCGCCCCATAGGCAATGACTCCTTTCAGCCCCGGGGCGCAACTTAGCAACTGAAGATTCACTGGGACATACTCCGAGACTATGACCTTTACCGAGGGCGACCCACCGATTTTATCCGCCAGATCATTCACGTCCTTCGCCTCGGCCCAGAGGTACCCTCCCAAAGAGGAGATATCGACCAAAGCTTTTTCCGACATATAAAAACGGTCGGCCAGAATTACCGGAGCAGAGAGCCTCGCCTTACCGGGCATCGTAAACGATTCTCCCTCCTACCATGGTCATTTTCACTTTGATCTCGGGAATCGTTTCCGGTTCTGTCTGCAGAGGATCCCTGTCCAGGATGACCAGATCAGCGGCTTTCCCCTCTTTCAGCGTCCCTCTCTGCCCTTCCTCGAAGGAGAAATGGGCTGCCTCTCGGGTGTAGAGAGACACTGCCTGTTCCGCAGTCAGGCACTCCGCCGGGGCGAAATCCTGCCCCTTGCCCGTCTTCCGACAAATGGCATCCCGGAGACCGATCAGCGGGTTGGGATCGGCAACCGGGCAGTCCGAAGAAAGGCCCAGCCGCACTCCCTTTTGGAGAAGAGTCCTGAAGCGATACAGTTCCCGGGATCGAATCGGCCCGAAAGCTTCCATGAAACCATCCCCCAGGAGGGAGAAAAAGTTGGCCTGGGTGGAAACGTACAGACCCAATTTGGCCACCCGGTCGATCTGCGGGGCGGTCAGATTCCCCGCATGGACGATCTGGTGACGAAGGGGGTTCCCCCTCTCGATCGCCCTTTCAAAGGCTTTCAGAAGCATCTCCAGGGCCCGGTCGCCCTGGGCATGAACAGATACCTGGTACCCCGCCCGGTCGAATTTTTCGATCTCCCGATTGATTCCTTTCTGGTCATAATTCAGGATTCCTCTTCCGGCCCCGGGAGGAAATTCATAGGCCTTGGATACGGCCGCCGTGCGGCTGCTCATCCCCCCGTCCAGGAAGATTTTGATCGCCCCCACCTTGATCCACTCCGTTCCGAATCCCCGCTTGATGCCCGCGGCCAGGAGGGGGTCCGCCCATTGATTCAGGATGAAGGCGTAGAGGCGGAAGGGAAATTTCTCTGCCTTTTCGGCGTCCTGATAAGTTCCCAGGGTTGCCGCATCGACAAAGGGGTCGTGGGCGCCTACGATTCCCAGGCGATGGAATCGGGAGGCGCAACGCGACATCATTTCCACCCTCCCCTCCTGGTCGTACTCCGCCATCATCTTGGAATAAATGGATGGGGCCGCGAAGAAAAGGGGCCCCATGAAGGCTGACTCGCTCAGGATCCCATTGGGATTCCCTTTCTCGTCCCGGTTTATCACCCCGCCGGGAGGATTCGGGGTCTTTTTGGTAAACCCAAGTTCTTTCAACGCAAGGGAATTGACCACGCATCCGTGAACAGACACATGTACCAGGCAAATGGGGTGTTTTGTCGAAGCCCGGTCCAGGTCTTCTCGGGTCAAATCTTTCTGGTCGTCGAGAAGGTAGGGGGCGTACCCCCACCCCATGATCCATTTTCCAGGCTTGGTCTTCTTGGCCTGAGCTCGGATGGCTTCAACCACGTCTTCCCCCTTCCGGCACCCGGCCGCCGGGCGGCAGTCCGCCTGATCGGTCAGGAGGGCGTAAAGGCAGAAATGACTATGGGTGTCGATGAAGCCGGGAAGCACGGTCTGGCCCTGCAGGTCGACCACGGTTGTCCCCGGACCGGCCAGCCTCTCCATGTCCTCATTTCTACCGATTCCGAGGACTTTCCCGAATTGGACCGCCAGGGCTTCTGCCTTTGGCAGGCCCGGTTCCATGGTCAGGATGTTTCCGTTCCTGAAAAGAATCTCCATGATCCCCTCCCCTTTCTAGATTCTGGATATTGGATGCTTGCTACTGGATATCCGATGATGAGTAATTCTTCTATCAGAAATAGGCGGGGCGGTCAAGGTTGGAGAAAAAAATCTGATCCTGGACTCTAGCTGCCGGTTCATAGAAAGAAATGATTTAATGACCTGCCATCCAGTATCCGGTATCCAGAATCTGCCGTTAAATATGCGGCCGGAACCGCCGCAGTCTCAAGGAATTGCTGACCACGGACACAGAACTCATAGCCATGGCCGCGGAGGCGATCATAGGATTGAGGAGGATTCCCCAGATAGGATAGAGGATCCCGGCGGCGATGGGGATCCCCAACACGTTGTAGAAGAAAGCCCAGAAGAGGTTCTGTCGGATCGTACGGATCGTCCTTTTGCTGAGCTGGATAGCAGTCACCACCGCCCGCAGGTCTCCTGTGATGAGGGTAATGTCGGAAGATTCCATGGCCACGTCGGTCCCCGTACCGATAGCAATTCCCACATCGGCTTGGGCCAGAGCCGGGGCGTCGTTGATCCCGTCACCGACCATAGCCACCACTTTCCCCTCTTCCTGCAACCTCTTGACCTGCTGGCTCTTTTCCCAGGGAAGGACTTCGGCCAGGACCCGGTTGATTCCCATTTGAGCAGCCACGGCTTTGCCCGTACGTTCATTGTCGCCGGTAACAAGGACCGCTTCCAGGCCCATCCGCTGCAGGGCCTCAACCGCCTCCTTGGAATAAGGCTTGAGGGTATCGGCCACGGCGATGATTCCGGCCGCAGAATGATTTCGGGCCACGAGCATGGGGGTCTTCCCCTCCCCCGCCAAACGCTCCAAATCTCCCTCAATCCCATCTAGCTCGACGCCGTTCTCTTCCATGAGCTTCAGGTTTCCGAGGAGGATCGCTTCCCCGTTTATTTTCGCCTTTATTCCCTGCCCGGGAATGGCTTCAAAGGCATCCACAGGCTTGAGCTTCAGGCCGTTCTCTTCGGCAGCGCGAACAATGGCCTCCCCCAAGGGATGTTCCGACCCTTTTTCCGCAGAAGCAGCCCATTCAAGGACCTGGGTCTGGTCAAAACCTTTTTCGGCCACAATGTCGGTAACTGCAGGTTTGCCTTGGGTAAGCGTTCCGGTCTTGTCGAAGAGGATGGTGTTCACCCGGTGGATGGTCTCTAAGCTCTCTCCTCCTTTGATGAGGATTCCATTCTCTGCTCCCCGGCCTGTTCCGACCATGATGGCCGTGGGGGTCGCCAGCCCCAGAGCACAGGGACAGGCAATAATCAAGACCGCCACGAAATTGAGCAGGGCCAGAGTGAAAACCGGCTTGGGTCCAAAAATCATCCATACAGCAAAAGTACCCAGGGCGATAAATATGACCATGGGCACAAAAACGCTCGCCACTCGGTCCGCGAGCCTCTGGATCGGAGCTTTCGAGCCCTGAGCGTCTTCCACCAGCTTGATGATCTGGGCCAGAGCCGTATCCTTCCCCACTTTGGTCGCTTCAAATTTGAAGGAACCGGTTTTATTGATCGTCCCCCCCATGACCGGGTCCCCGGCATGCTTCTCCACGGGGAGACTCTCTCCGGTCAGCATGGACTCATCCACCGCCGAATTTCCCTCCCGGACAATCCCATCGACGGCGATTTTTTCCCCCGGACGAACGATCACCCCATCCCCTTTGCGAACCTCTTCCACCGGGATGTCCATCTCCTGCCCGTTCCGGATCACCCTGGCAGTCTTGGCCTGAAGACCCATGAGCCGTCTTATGGCTGAGGATGTGTGACCCTTGGCGATGGCTTCCAGAAGCTTGCCCAAAAGGATCAGGGTGATGATCATGGCCGAAGTGTCGTAATAAACCCCCAGGTCCAATCCCCGGGCCCGGAACCATTGGGGGAAGAAGGTCACCACTGTGCTGTAGATGTAGGCGGCAGAGGTTCCCACCGCGATGAGGGTGTTCATGTCCGAAGTCCGGTGCTTCAAGGCCAGCCAGAAACCCCGGTAAAACTGCCAGCCGGCCCAGAATTGGACCGGGGTTGTGAGCAGGAAGAGGGTAAAATGATTCTGCAGGAATTCGGGCCACCAGGGAAACCACCCGGGCATGCTGCCGAAAAAGATGGCCACAGAAAGGACGGCGCTGATGAGGAACTTCCTTTTTTGGATGCGGACCTCAAGGCTTCTGGCTTCCGCTTCCCGGTCGGCCGAAATTTCCGCCTCGAAACCCCGGATTTCATACCCCAGGTCTTCGATGGTTTTTCGGAACTCGGTTCTCCCAACCTTGTCTGGCCGGTAAAGGAGAGTGGCTTTTTCCGTTGCCAGATTGACTTGGGCCTCCGACACCCCTTCGATTTTGCGTAGGGCTTTCTCGATTCGATTCACGCAGGCGGCGCAAGTCATGCCCCCGATGGCTACGGTTATTTTTTCTTCCTTCCCCGCGTCCGAAAGGACCTTGTAGCCGAGGTCTTCGACGGCTTTTTCTAGGGTCCGGTCGTTCACCAACCCGGGTTCATACAAAATATTGGCTTTTTCCGTGGCCAAATTGACATTGACCTGCCGGACCCCTTTCAGCGCGTTAAGGGATTTCTCGATTCGCGCCGCGCAGGAGGCGCAGGTCATACCTTGGATGGGTAAAGATAGTTTTTTCGGCTGATTTATACCCTTATCACTCATAATATCTTAGATGCGGTTTAGAACCCTTTGATTCAACATGAATTTTTGAAAATTAGGGTAAAATGCAAAGTAGGCGTGGCTGAATGCTAGAACGATTTCTCCCCCTGCATTTTTCCATTGAAATGGTAGGTTTAATTCTATATAATTTAAATTTAATTTACAACTGAGGTCCGTATATGAAAACCCCTCTGGCGAAAAAAGAGAATATAAACCCCAAATGGCACCTGGTGGATGCCGATGGCAAGACTTTGGGGCGGCTGGCCACGCGGGTGGCAATCCTGCTGCGGGGAAAGAACAAGCCAATCTTTGCCCCCCATCAAGATACCGGTGATTTCGTGGTTGTCATCAATGCCAAGAAAGTGGCCCTTACCGGGAAAAAATGGAAAGAGAAGGTCTACGTTCATCATTCCGGATACCCCGGCGGGCTGAAGATGGCCAGCGCAGAAAAAATCGCGGAAAAGAAGCCCGAGCGCCTCATCACCATGGCCGTCCAGGGAATGCTGCCTAAGACCAAACTGGGGAAAAAACTGATCAAAAAGCTTAAAGTCTATGCCGGAAATGCTCATCCCCACGAAGCCCAACAACCTGAAGCATATACTTTGTAAAGGAAGAACCTATGCCCGAAAAAGTTTATTATGCCACTGGGAAGAGAAAAACCTCCATCGCTCGAGTCTGGATGAAGCCGGGTGACGGAAAGGTCACAGTGAATGAGCAAGACCTGAACCAGTACTTCAAGCTGGACACGGCCAAGATGATCATCTTTCAACCCCTGGAGTTGACTGGGACGCTGGGCCAGTTTGACATTGCCGTCACGGTTCAAGGCGGGGGGATGAAAGGACAGGCCGGAGCCATCCGCCACGGGATTACCCGCGGGCTCCTCGCCATCAAAAACGAATTTCGGGAATCCCTGAAGAAGGCCGGCCTCATTACCCGGGACCCCCGGAAGAAAGAGCGTAAAAAGTACGGCCAGAAAGGCGCCCGGAAGAGATTCCAATACTCCAAACGGTAATCCGGCTTGGAGTAAAAACCAAGGGAAGGTCTTCCGGCCTTCCCTTTTTTACTGCCTTTTTCATGGAGATGGACCATGACAAGAGTTGGCGTAGTCGGAGCGACAGGATATACCGGCATCGAGCTGGTGCGGCTGCTTTCCAGGCACCCCAAGGTGCGGCTGACCTCCCTGACTGCCGAGAAAAACGTAGGCCAGCCGATCTGGAAGCTCTTCCCGTCCGTTTTGAAAGAAGTGGACCTGATCTGTCAGCCCCTGGAAGTCGAGCCCTTATCCAAGACCTGCGATTTCGTCTTCACTGCTTTGCCCCATAAGGCAGTCATGGAGGTGGCGCCGGGCTTTCTGGAAAAGGGGATCAAGGTGGTGGACTTGAGCGCGGATTTCCGCCTGGCCGATCCGAAGGTCTATGAACAGTGGTATGAAACCCACACCGCACCGGAGCTTTTGAAGGAGGCGGTTTACGGCATTCCCGAACTGCACCGGGAAGAAATTAAAAAGGCCAGGCTGGTCGCCAACCCCGGCTGCTATCCCACGGGCGTGATTCTCGCCCTGGCCCCGGTCCTTAAACACAAGGCCATCGATATCCGCACGATCATCGCCGACTCCAAGTCGGGAGTCAGCGGCGCCGGCCGGTCGGCCGTTCTCTCTTCCATGTTTGCTGAGGTGAGCGAGAACTTCAAGGCCTACAAGGTGACCGAACACCGGCACACCCCGGAGATGGAACAGGACCTCAGCCGGGTGGCCGGGGAAAAGGTCATTATCACCTTTACCCCTCATCTGGTGCCCATGAAGCGGGGAATCCTCTCCACCATCTATGCCACCCTGGCCAAACCCCGATCAGAAAAGGAAATCTACGAGATGTACCTGAATTTCTACGGGAAGGAGAAGTTCGTCCGGGTGCGTCCCTCCGACCTTCTCCCCAGCACCGCGGATGTGTTCGGCTCGAACTACTGCGATATTGGGGTGAAGGTGGACAAGCGGATTAACCGCCTCATCATCATCTCGGCCATCGACAACCTGGTCAAGGGAGCCTCGGGCCAGGCCGTGCAGAACATGAACGTGATGCTCGGCCTCGAGGAATCCCTGGGGCTGGATATTATACCGGTATATCCGTAATAGAGTTCGGAGTAATTTAGTTCAGAGTTCGGGGTTTGTAGGGGCGACCGGCCGGTCGCCCCTACGGATTTCCGAGCATGAAACATGCTTCCCGGTGTAAGTTATTTCTCGCCCGTTTCTAATTTCGCCATCGGCCATCTGCCTCCAGCAGGCAACCCGTAACCAGCAACGTTGCTTTCGCCTACTTCCCGAACCCGTACAGTGCTGCCGGATTGTCGACGAGGATTTTTTTGCGCAGCGCTTCATCCGGCGCCCACTCAGTCAGCAGGTCGAAAACATTCGGTGAACTGCTAGCTGCTTTCCCTTCCCTGCACTCCTGCTTCAGCGAATCGCCCCCATGGTCAGGCCGCGGACGATGTACTTCTGCACGAAGAGGCTCAGGATCAGTTGCGGGATCACCGCGACCAGTGAGGCAGCGGCCATCTGCCCCCACAGCACCTGCTCGTAGGAGATGAACTGGATGGCCCCCACCGTGACCGGGAATGTCTGCCGTCCCGCCAGCATGAGGGGATAGTTGAAGGCGTTCCAGCAGAACATGAACCCCAAAATGACCGTTACGGCTATCCCCGGCAGGCTGAGAGGTAGGATTACCTTGGTTAGGATCCCCCACCAGGAACAGCCGTCAATCTTTGCGGCCTCTTCCACCTCCGGGGGGATTTCCATGAAGAAGCTGCGGAGCATCCAGACGGTGAAAGGCAGCGAGATCAGCTGGTAGGCGAGGATCAGGCCGGTATAGGTGTTGTAGAGATTCAACTGCTGAAAGAGAATGTACAAAGGGATCAGGAAAGTGATGAACGGAGCAAAGCGGAAGCTCAGGAAGAGAAAGGCCAGTTGCTCCTTGAAGCGGAAGCTGTACCGTGCGAGGGCGAACGAGGCCGGGATGCCGGCCAGGAAAGAGAGGCCCACCGCCCCGCAAGAAATGAGGATGCTATTCAGGAAGAAATTCGGGAAATCCGGACGGGTGGATGCGTACAGCCCGCGTTTCTGCCCGATGAAGATCGCCTCATAGTTTTGCGCGGTCAGCTCGAAGATCAGCTTGGGCGGCGCGGCGATCACGTCCAGGGGCTGCTTCAGGGAGGTCAGGAGGATCCAGAAGAAAGGGAAAACGGTCCAGAGCACCAAAGCCATCACCGCCACCGCCAGGAATATGCGCCGGACCCACCGCCAGAAAGTTAAACCGGATGAAAAGGTCGTCATGATCGGATCCTCATAGCGATGTTTGTTCGGCGGCCCGCTTCCAGTACCCCATGAGGAAATAGCTCGCCAGAAAGACCAGGATCAGAAGAACCATGGCGTAGGCCATTCCCATTCCCATCTGGTACCACTGGAAGGCATAGAAGAAAGCCCGCATGTGCAGGTTCATCGTGGCGTCGGCCGGTCCGCCGACGGTGGCGGCGTAAATGACGTCGAAGATGCGCAATGAGTCCATGACTCGAAAGGTGCCCGCGAGGATGATGAAGGGCTTCAGGAGGGGAAGGGTGATGTATCGGAAGACCCCCCATCCCGCGGCCCCGTCCACTCTTGCGGCCTCGTAAGGCTCGGAAGGCAGGGATTGCAGCCCGCCCAGAAGGATCAGGGAGACGAAGGGCAGGTTTCCCCAGGTGTCGATGATGAAGACGGAGATGATGGCGGAATTCACCGCCCCCAGCCAGTTAACCGGGCCCAAACCGAAGAAAGATAAGAGGTAATTAAGGATTCCCGCCTTGGTGGAGCCCATCATGATCTTCCACATGAGGGCGGTGATGACCGGCGGCATCATGAGCGGCATGAGCATCATGGCCCGGAGCACTCCCCGGCCGATGATCCGGCCGTTCAGCAGCATCGCTACGGCCAGTCCCAATCCGACCTGCACCACTACCGCCGCCAGGGCATAAGACAAAGTGAACTTCAGGGAGTAGGAAAAGAGGGGATCCTCCAGGAGCTTCAGGTAATTCTGCAGCCAGATGAAGCGGAAAAGGTGTGGGTACTGCAAGTAGTAATTCGTGAGGCTATAGTAAACTCCGAGGAAGAACGGGTACAGCATCCCCAGCAGCAAAAGCAGCCCGGGGGAGAGCAGGAGGTAGGGCAGGAGAGACTTGTTCTGGCCTGCTGGGGCCTGGGGCCTCGACATACAATCCGTGACTTCCCTTCAGGCGAAAAGGCCCCATGCCGCCCCGCCGGGCGGAGCGGCATGGTCCATGGGGCGTAGGCTACTTCTGCAACCCGACTTCCTTGAAGATCTTGTTGATCTCCGCATCGGCCCGTTTCATGGCCTCTTCCGGCGAGAGCCGCTTGAAGTAGATCTCATGGAGGGCCCGGGCCCAGATGTCCCCCAGCCGGCCGCGTTCCGGGTTGGGCACCCAGGCCACCCGCGCGGTCTTGAGATTTTCCTGGACCGTCTTCACGTAGACCCCGTTGCCCCAGCTCCCCAGAACCTTTTGCGTCCGAGGGTCGTTCATGACCGAGGCCCGGGAGGGATTGTAATTCCGAAACTCCACCGTGGCGTTCAGGAGGGTCCGCTGAGAGGTGGCCCACTGGATGAAGTACCAGGCGGCCTCTTTGTTCTTGGTGGCTTTGCTCATGCCGAGCGCCCAGGTCCAGAGGCCCGAGTACGTGCTGCCCCCGGGACCGGGCGGCAGGAGGGCATAGCCTACCTTTCCTGCCACCTTCGACTTTTTGGGATCCTCGTAGGTTTGGGCGAAGAAATCGCAGTCCGGGTACATGCCCGCCTGTCCTGCGGCAAAGGTCTCCATTCCGTCGTACCAGGTCATGTTGGCCCAGTTGGCCGGCCCGCTCTCGCGGACCATATCGATCCATATCTTGCTGAAATTGACATGCCGCGGGTCGGATAGGCGGGCGATCATGTTTTGGTCCACCTCGGCCCACTTCCCATCGGTGTACGACTTCGCCCCGCTGATGTACCCGGTGGAGATGGTTGGCGTATTCGGCGTGCCGCGAGCCATGACGCCGTCGATCCCCGCGTTCTTCTTTACCAGACGGGCCGCCTGGGCCAACTCCTCATAGGTCGTGGGTACCTTGATCTTGTACTTATCGAAGATGTCCTTCCGGTAGGCCAGGATATAGCTTTCGCACATGATCGGGATCGACCAGAGCGCCCCTTCGCCGGTCCCGCCGCCGATCTTCCCGTTCCACCGGTTAGCCGCGATAAGACCGGGGAAAAAGTCTTCCGGCTTGTACCAGGCCTTGTCCGTCAGCTTGGGGTCATTCAGAAATGGTTCCAGCGGGAGAATCCAGCCCGGAGCGGCGTACGTCCAATTGCGCATGGGGCCCGTCATGATCACGGTGAACTCCCCGCGTGCGTTGGACAGGTCGGCGACGAGCTTGGCAAAATATTCGTTCTCCGGGAGGATTAAGTATTCGACTTTGATTCCCGTGAGGGCCTCGAATTCGGGAATGAGGGGGAGCAGCGACTCGGTATAGGGATGCTTGTTCAGCCCGATGGTCAGCTTCTGCCCCTCGAACTGGCGCCAGTTGATCTTGGCCTGGCGGAAATAGGAAAGATCTGGTTCCGCTGATATCGCCTCACCGACCCCCCAGCAGATCCATCCTCCCAGGATCAGGAAAGCCACTGCAATCATCCACTGCTTCGTGTGCTTCCGGTGCTCCATCGCCGTACCTCCTTTCAGAGATTCATCCTCCGTAATTTGCCTGAATTATATTCGTGTCTTAACTAAAGTCAAGGACATTCTATTTGCAGCCTATCCACCTCGATTTTTTGGAAGTATTCTTCCTCGGGTAAGATCAGATACTTCACCTTCATGCCCGTCAGCTGCTCGAACTGCAGGGTGAGAGGCAACAACGATTCCGTGAAGGGGTGCGTGTTCATGGCGATGGAACTGCAGCAATTTTTTCCTTTCCCTACCCCTTTCTGTTTGGTTATTGGAGCCTATCTGCTCATCTACCGCGCCGAGTCATCTCACCGCTCGGCCTCACCCAGCCGGAAACTCCCTTCCGCCATTTCTCCCATATGATTTTCTGCCAGCTCGGCCAGTGCGTGCATGTCGGATTTCACGCTCTCGTAAAGCCTCCGATAAATCCGGTAATAATCCGTATATCGAGCATGGTTCTGCGGGTCGGCCCTCACGGTTCGAGTATCCTTTTGCCGACGATTGGTGATGAAAGAGGCGAGGTCTCCGATAAGCCCCGTTCCTTTGGCCGCGAGATAGGCAGACCCGATATCCGATCCGATGGGCATGTTCGGGATCGACTGGTCGTAGCCGATGACATCACCGACGATCTGAACCCACAGGTTGCTGTTTGCCCCTCCTCCGCCGGCGATCACCCGAGACACGTCAAACCCGCACTTATTGAAGACCTCAAGATTATGCCGAAGGCTGTAAGCGGTCCCTTCCAACAACGCCCGATACAAATGGGCGCGTTTGTGGTACGTGGTAAGCCCTAATATGACCCCTTTGGCCAATGGGTCGAATATGGGAGCTCTTTCTCCGCTAAAATACGGCAAGATAACCAATCCCTCCGCACCAACCTGGACTTTTTCCGCCTGGGAGCTCAGCAGGGTGTAGGCATTGATCCCGGTTCTATCCTGCATGATTTTCTCCAGATCGCCGAAATTATCCCTAAACCATTTTGTCAAGGCGCCCATCGTGGACGTTCCGCCATTGGCAAAAAAACAGTTTTCTAATAGGGGATGGGGTGTAAAGGAAAGGCCTTTTACGGAGGGAGCTCTATCCGTGACCATGGAAACAATACCGGTTGTGCCGTAAATTAACGTTACTTCCCCCAGGCCAAATCCTCCAGCGCTAATCAGCTCCG
>Ga0335070_10008517_pt1 | contig 12027 bp, 7 predicted proteins | sample Lox_Sample_13_FD_206722 | JGI IMG/M metagenome (GOLD analysis project Ga0335070, IMG submission 206722) | Soil microbial communities from Loxahatchee National Wildlife Refuge, Florida, United States - Lox_Sample_1.3 | ecosystem: Environmental > Terrestrial > Soil > Wetlands | place: USA: Florida...
TTGATCAGCGTGCCGATATCCACGTTGCGCCGGATAATGACGCCACTGAACGGCGCGTAGATGTGCTTGAAGGATTCAAGTTCCTGCAGGCGGTGCACGTTGGCTTCCGCCGAAGCCACGGTGGCCTGTTTCGCGGCATAGTCGCCCGCGGCATTGTCCACTTCCTGCTTGGAGACGCCATCGGTCTTGATGAGCTCTTCGTAGCGCGCGGCGGTAATGCGGGAAAGATTGGCGTTGGCTTCAGCCGTCTTCAGATCCGCCTGCGCCTGGATGAGCTGCTGATCCACTTCCGGAGTGTCGATGTCGGCCAGCAGCTCGCCCTGCCGCACGCGGCTCCCGATATCGCGATACCACTTCTTCAGGTAACCGTTGGTGCGGGCATAGATCGGCGACTCAACGTAAGCCTGCATGGTGCCGGGCAGGACCAGCCCTTCTTCAGAAGGTTCGGTGGTCGGGTGAATGACGGCCACGGTGGGAACGGCAAGGGTCTCCGTCTCTTTGGCCAGCGCGCGGTATTGCGAGCGGCGCTGCATCATGGTGAACAGCCCCGCGATCACCAGCACCACCACCAGCAGAAAAAGCACGGGGAAGAGACCGCTGCGTTTGCCCTTCGGCCGGTCCGTGTACTCAGTGTCCATAAAATCCGCTTCCTCTCTCCCGATACCATCCGCAAGTACGCTGCGCGTCGGCCCGCATCGGCTTCACGCCGTAGCGTGCGCACGCTGCCGTCGCCGTTCCAAAAAGGAATGAATAATGGAAAAGACGCACGGCACGAAAAACAGGGTCGCGAACGTCGCGAAAATCAATCCGCCGATCACGGCGCGGCCCAGCGGCGCATTCTGCTCGCCGCCTTCGCCCAGCCCGATTGCCATCGGTACCATGCCGATGATCATGGCCAGCGCGGTCATTACCACCGGGCGAATGCGGACGAATCCGGCTTCCAGCGCGGCTTCGCGAGCGTTCTTGCCTTCGGCCATCTGCTCGCGCGCGAAAGAAACCATCAAAATCGAGTTGGCCGTGGCCACGCCCATGCACATGATGGCGCCCGTCAGAGACGGCACGTTCAGCGTGGTGCGGCTGATCAGCAGCATCCAGCAGATGCCGGCCAGGGCTCCCGGAAGTGCCGTGATGATGATAAAGGGGTCCAGCCAGGACTGGAAGTTGACCACGATGAGCAGGTACGCGAGCAGGATGGCGCCCACCAGTCCGATGCCCAGGCCGATAAAGGAATTGCGCATGGTCTGCACCTGGCCGCGCACGACGATATGGCTGCCCTTGGGCAGATCCTTCTCAATGGCTGCGACATCCTTGAATACTTCCTCGGACACCGAGCCGAGATCCCGGCCATCCACGGACGCGTATACGTTCACCATGGGCTGGGAGTTGTAATGCGAGACGGACGCAGGCCGCGAGGTGGTGCTGGTGCTGACGAGGTTGGCGAGAATCTGCGGGCTCGCTCCCGGAGTGCTCGGATTCACCGGAGTGTTCTGCAGCGCCTGGAAGGTGTCCACGCGATATTGCGGCGTCTGCACCGCCACGTTGTAGTTGATGCCGTTGCGCGGATCCAGCCAGAACGCGGGCTGGGTCTGGAAGCTGGAACTGAGCGACACCAGAACGTTCTGCGCAACGTCGCGTGCCTGCAGGCCGATGGCTTGCGCTCGCGAACGGTCGATATTCAGGAAGAGCGTGGGCGAGTCATAGGCTTGCTGCACGTGAACGTCCACCGCGCCGGGAATGTGGCGCATGCGCGATGCCAGTTTTTGCGCAACCGCGTAATTTCCCAGTTGGTTTGTGCCGGTGATGGCCACGTCGATGGGGGCGGGCGTCCCGAAGTTCAGAATCTGCGTGACGATATCCGCGGGCTGAAAGAAGAACTGCACCCCGGGAAACTTCTGCGCCAGCACCGGGCGCAGCTTGGCGATGTACTCGGCGGTGCTGGCGCCGCGGTCTTCTTTCAGCTGCACCAGAATCTCCGCGTCGGAAGTGCCGATGGTTCCGGAGTTGGAATAGCTCAGGTTGATGCCGCTGTAAGGCAGCCCGATATTGTCGAGCACGGTGACCAGTTCGTGTTGCGGAATCACTTCGCGCACGGTCTGGTTGACCTGATCCGCGAGCTTGGCAGTTTCTTCGATGCGCAGGCCGGTGCGCGCTCGCATGTGCAAGCGGATCTGTCCGGCGTCCACCTTGGGGAAGAAATCGCGGCCGAGGAAGAACACCAGCCCGGTGGAGAGCACGCAGAAGGCGAGAAACACAACCGAGAAGAGGACGGCAGCGTCGAGCGCGTAGTCCAGCGCATGACGATAGGCTTCGCGAAGACGCTCGAAGCCCTGCTCGAATTTCTGCTGGCCGCGCCGCAGGAAGCCTTGCCTCTCGCCGACGTGCTCCTCGGCGTGATATTCGTCGTCGGCGCTGAGCAGGTACATGGCCAGCGTGGGCACGATGGTCCGCGACCACATGTAGGACGCGAGCATGGCGAAGATGACCGCTTCGGCCAGCGGTACGAACAGGTATTTGGCTACGCCCGAGAGAAAGAACATCGGAATGAACACGATGCAGATGCACAGCGTGGAGACGAACGCGGGCACTGCGATCTGTTGCGCGCCATCCAGAATCGCCTGCACCGTTTCCTTGCCCATGGCCAGGTTGCGGTTGATGTTTTCGATTTCGACCGTGGCGTCGTCCACCAGGATGCCCACCGCCAGCGCCAGGCCGCCGAGGGTCATGATGTTGATGGTTTCGCCCAGCGCGCTGAGCAGCAGGATGCTGACCAGGATGGAGAGCGGAATGGAGATGGCGATGATCAGCGTGCTTTTCCAGTTGCCGAGGAAAAGCAAAATCATGACGGCGGTAAGCACCGCGGCGATCAAGGCCTCCCGCAGCACGCCCTGGATCGAAGCGCGCACAAACACCGACTGGTCGAAAAACTGGGTGACCTTCAAGCCTTCGGGAAACGAGGATTTGTTGTACTCGAGCATGGCCTTGACCCTGTCCACGATGTTCAAGGTGGAGGCGTTGCCGGTCTTGTAGATGCTCATGAGCACGCCGCGCTGCCCGTTGGCGAGCACCGCGTTGGTCTGCGGAGAGAAGCCATCGCGCACGTGGGCCACATCTTTCATGTAGATCGTGGCGCCGTTAATGGTTCGCACCGGCAGATCGTTGAGCTCGTTCACGGTGCGCGGGCTACCGTTCATTTCCACGACGTACTCAAGAGTGCCGAGCTTGGCCGTGCCCGTGGGCAGGAGCAGGTTCTGCGCGTTGACGGCGTTCACGATGTCCACCGCCGAAAGTCCCTTGGCCTGCATCGCGGCAGAGTTAATGTCCACGGACACCAGGCGCTGCTTGCCGCCATAAGGGAAGGGCGTCGCCGCGCCGGGCACCGTCGCCAATTGGGTGCGAATAAAGTTGTTGCCGTAGTCGAACAGCTGCTGTTCGCTCAGCGTATCGCTGGTCAGGCCCAACTGAATCACCGGCACGGTGGAAGCGGAATAGATGATGACCAGCGGCGGCGTGGTGCCTGGCGGCAAAAAACGCAGAAAGGTCTGGGAGATCGCGCCGGTCTGCGCCAGGGCCGTTTGAATATTGGCGTTGGGCTGGAAATAAACCTTGATGACCGCGATGCCGTTCAGCGACTGCGATTCCGTGTGCTCGACGTCGTTTACCAGCGTGGCGATGCCGCGCTCCACGTTCCCGGTGATGCGCTGTTCCATCTCCTGCGGTTCCAGGCCGGTGTAGGTCCACACCAGGCTGATCACCGGAATGTTGATCTCAGGAAAGATGTCGGTGGGCGTGCGCAGTAAAACGATCGGCGTCAGCAGGATGATCACCAACGCCATCACGATAAACGTGTACGGCCTTTGCAGCGCTAAGCGGACAATCCACATACTGTCTTCGAGTTCCTTCAGCCGGGAAAAACGTGGAGTCCCAGACTTGCCGGTGCGGGCGCAGCTCTATCTCTGTATTAGACCGCTGCAACCCTGTCTTTGGTTACGCCGGAGGCTCCGCCGATGAGCGCGCTCGCTCGTCCGAATACGATACATCCTTGCGAGCGGAATCCGGTGGAAAAACACTCCGCAAAATCGCGAGTCCGTACGGTATGGATGCGCGGACGCCGGCGTTGGTAATGCCGCGTATGGGAAAACCCCGGAGACAAATTGGACGGAAGCGCGCCAGCGTTAGCGTTAACTGCCGCTACTTGTGGGTCATGGTGAAGACCCCGTCCCAGTTTGCCGGTGGCTCGTCGAACAGATATTCCTGGCAGCGTTTCCAGTAGGCGCGGGCCGGCCCGTCATCGGGATACTGATCGAGGATGGATTGGAAAGCGTCCTGCGCCTCTTTCCAGCGGCGCTGCCGGTAAAGCGTCCGGCCTGCGCGGAAGCGCTCGAGAAGCGATTGCAGCCGCGGCGTCAGATCGCTCGCATAGCCTACCAGTTCGTAGAGGAGAACCGGCTGAAGCTTGCCTTTTACCCGGATCAGGTCCAGCTCGCGGAAGACCATACCGGATTCCTGCGCGTTCAGATACGTCGTCTCGCTGACCAGGATGTGCGTGCCGTAGTCCTTGTTGAGGCCCTCCAGCCGAGAAGACAGGTTCACCGAATCGCCAAGCGCCGTGTAGCCATAGCGCAGCGAAGAACCCATGTTGCCGACGCTGGCGACCCCGGTGTTCAGGCCGATACCGATGTCCAGGCGCGGCTTGCCTTCCGCTTCCCATTGCTTCTGCAGTTGACGCATGCGCGCCATCATGTCCAGCGCGGTGCGGCAGGCCTGCACGGCGTGGTCTGGCTGCTCAAAGGGCGCGCCCCAAAACGCCATCACCGCGTCGCCGATGTACTTGTCGAGCGTTCCGTTGCGCTCAAAGACGATCTTGGTCATATCCGAGAGATAGCGGTTCAGGAAGACGGCGAGTTCCTGTGCGTCGAGCTTTTCCGAGATGGTGGTGAAGCCGCGGATGTCGCTGAACATCACCGTGACCTCGGTCTTGCGCGGTTCGACGAGCTGCGGGTTCAGCAGCAGTCGGCGAATCACTTCGGGACTGAGGTACTGGCCGAAGGCGGTCCGCACTCGGCGCTTTTCTTTCTCTTCGATCAGCGCGCGATACAGCGAAACCAGGAGCACGTTGGCGACAAGCGTCAGCGCGGGTACGGTGAAGTTGAGCCAGTTGCCGCGCAGGAAAGCATAGTAGTCGAGCACGGCCAGCGGAACGAGCAGCGCGGCGCCAAGCGCCATCCAGCGCGGCGAAACCAGCGCCATCCAGATGCCCAGGGGAATTCCGAATACAAGGATCAGCAGCACGTCCGCCAGCGATTCCCTGGCTCCGCGGCGCAGGAATTTGCCGTGCAGGATGTTGTCCATCACGTTGGCGTGAATTTCCACGCCGGGATAATCGAGACCGCCGAACGGCGTGGTGCGCAGGTCGCCGATGCCGGTCGCCGTCGCGCCGATCAGTACGATTTTTCCGGCAAAGGTGCCCGGCGGGAGTTTGCGCTCGATCACATCGGCCATCGAATAGTGTGGATAGGTGTAACTCGGCCCGTGGTAGTTCACGTATACGCGACCCAGCTCGTCCGGATGAACCTGCACGTTGGGACCGAACAGAATGCGCGAGACGCCGACCGGGCCGAATTCCAGCACCACCTGGTCGTTGGGCAGATCCAGAAACGCGCGAACCGTCTGCACGTCGAGCGATGCGTAGATATCCCAATCGGAGGGATCGGACGAGCGGCCGTAGGGAATGATCAGGTTGGAGCGGCGCACCACGCCGTCCACGTCGGGATAGACGTTGAAAAACCCGGTTGAGGAGGTGTCTTCGCTCAGCGCGCTGGTCAGGATGGAAAGGTTCGCTTCCGTGCCCTGCGGCAGCAGCTTGTCCGGACGGAATTTCTGGATAAGGGCGATGCGGTCCTGCTTGCCGGTGGCGGCATTCACCGGCCGCACATTCGGGAAGGAATAGAAAGCGATTTCGTTGGCGTAGTCGTCCAGGGTTTTCTGGTCCAGGCCGCGCAGGTCGGCCTCCGTGTGCAGGAAGAAATTGCCGAGCACCACGTGCCCAAAATTCTGAATGGACTTGGCGAATTGCCGGTCGGCGTCGTACTGCGCGACGGTCTTCTCCAGTTCCGCCATCAAGCGCGGGTCCACCGCTTCGCCGCGTTTCCGGCGGGCATCCAACTCCGCCCACATCGCGCGCAGCGGCGCGGACGACTGATCCGGCTTGCTGAAGGTGACGTCGAACGCCGCCACTTTGGCCTGGTCCTCGTGCAAAGCATCCAGCAGGTGCGCAAAATGCACCCGCGAAAATGGCCACTTGCCCAGCACCTCCTGGGAATGCTGGTCGATATCCACGATGACGATGCGCGGATCAATGGGCGTAGCCGCGGGCGAACGGTAGCGGAAGCGCGTATCCAGGGAGGAATATTCGAAGCGCTGCAGAAAATTGAAAATCGCCGCGGGGCTTTCCCCGAAAAACGTGAAGTAATAAACGGTCAGCGCCAAAAGCGTGATGCCCAGGCTGATCAGGAAGGACGCGCGGTGCTGCCACCAGGAAACCAGCAGCTCGTATACGCCAAAGCCGCTGCGGCCTTTCGACCATTTCGGTGAAGAGTCAGGCATGAGCCTTTACGCTGGAAAATTTGCCGATTCGTTGCCGGCGCATGCGGCCGGGCGGGAGGACGCAAACGCTCCCGGCGCGCTCCGCGCTAATCGCGCACGATGAAATTCAGCCGGACGCCGGCCACTTCAATCAGGTCGTTGTCTTCCAGGCGGCGCGCGCTGGTGATCGCCACGCCGTTGACCAGAGGCGTCTTGTCGCCCGAGCCGATGTAGTAGCCGTCGTCGCGCTGATTGATCTGTGCGGCCATCTGCGGTTTGAACCAGCCGCGCAATTTGATGGTGGCCATGGCGGACTTGCCGATGGTGGTCAGCTTGTTGGTCAGCACGTATTCCTTGGCGTCGGTCCGGCCGGAGAGCACTACGATCGTCGGAACCTTCAGGCGCCCGGCGGCAAACTGCGTGCGTTCGCCCATGGCCGCCGCCTGTTGCAGCATTTCGCGGCGCACTTTCGTATCCAGCACCATGGTTTCGTTGATCTGCGGCGCCGCCTGCTTGGTCTTGGAGCCATAGGGCAGCGGGGCGTCGCCGGTTGCGTCCACCTTGATATGGTGCTTGCCGACCCAGATCGAATCGCCGTCGTGCAGCGTGGCGCGCTCCACGCGCAGGTCGTTGACAAACGTGCCGTTCAGGCTGCCGCGGTCTTCCACCACCAGGCGGCCGGCCTCGAAGTAAACGCGCGCGTGATCGTTGGAGACCGCCGGATTGTCGACCACCAGGTCGCAATCCGGCGCGCGGCCGATGCGCACAGGTCGCCCGCCTACCGGCACTTCCTTCACGAGTTTTTGTTCGAACATCAGCGACAATTTGGCCATATCAATGACCTCCAGCGGAACCGTTTCCGCCGACAGATTTGTTCCGGGGCAATAACCAGGAGAGCCAGCTTTTGCGTTCGGGCCTGACAGAAATCACGATGACGGTGACGTTGTCCGCTCCGCCGTTTTCATTGGCCAGCGCGACCAGTTTATCCGCCGCGCGCTGCGGGTCCGGTTCGGACAGAAGCGTTCCGGCAATCTCCGGATCGGTGACCATGCGCGTCAGTCCGTCGGAGCACAGCACCAGCACGTCGCCGGGGAACAGGACCACCTGCTCGACGTCCACATCCACTTCCGGCTGCGTGCCGAGCGCTCGCAAAAGCACGCTTTGCAGATTGCTGTGTTCCGCCTCGCTGGCGCTCAAAATGCCGCGTCGCACCTGCTCGGCTACCAGCGAGTGATCGCTGGTCAGTTGTTCCAGGCTGCCCGAGCGCAACAAATAGACGCGGCTGTCGCCCACGTGGCCGATGCTGAGCTGCGAGCCTTGAATCCAGGCCGCGGTCAGCGTGGCGCCCATGCCTTCCTGCTCTGGATGCTCCTCCGCGGACCGAAAGATTCTCTTGTTGGCGAGCTGAATGGCGCTCATCAGGCGCCGTGCCTTGGCGCTGGTGCCGGGCCTGTCGTCCGTCGGCAACTCCGTGGACGTGCCGTCCTCATCGAGGCAATCCTTGACCACGGTTTCCACCGCCAGGGCGCTGGCCACCTCACCATGCGCTTCGCCACCCATTCCGTCCGCGAGCACAAAAAGGTTCAGCGGCGGCACGATGCGGAAGCAATCTTCGTTATTGGTGCGCACCATGCCGACATGGGTGGCGCCGCCGCTCAAGATTTGCACGAACACGTCCCCGGGGCAGAGTTACACGGCTCCACGACCCGAATAGAAACTCTCCTCTGAACGTAACATCCCCGGAGAAGGGGCGAAAGGCGCTGCCACCTACTGATTACTCTCTACTTGGCAACAACGTGGAACCGTGTTAACCCCTTACTCTGCAATGGTTAAGCGGGACTTTTGACCGGACACCATGCCGAGATTTCTCATCGCTTTGCTGCTTGCTCCGTTGCCGGAAGGCTGGCGCCGGCGGTTGGTAGCCGGAAACGGAGTTCCCTGGGCTGCTGCGGCTGCCGTCAGCGGTCTGCTGGAGAGTGGGCTTGCGATTTTTGGCCTCGTGGTCTGGTACTCGCACTCGGTCTCGACCTGGGCGGCCAATGCCATGGATTCCGCGCTCCGTAATGGGCCGGAGGCCGAGGTTCCCGCCCAAGCCATCGGCTTTTCCGCGCTCGTGCTTTGGTGCCTCCATCCGCTGACGTGGGCGATTGGCTTCTTCGCGGTGGAAGGGCTGATTCGCTTCCTTGCTGGATTCTGTACCGAGCAAGCGTTTGCCAGCCTGCCCTTTTGTGCCGTGGACTGGCTCTACGGCAAAGCGAGCGGACGTCCGCCGCGTGGGGATGCGCTGCACACGCCGAGCGGGAAGGACGCGGTGCGCTCCTTCATTTCGAACCTGAGGCAACAAGTCGCGGCGGCCCGGACGCAGGAGCTGACGGATGAACTGGCGGAAGATGCCAGAGGAGAAGAGCATTTTCTGCTGATTCGCGCGACGCACGAGAAGCCGGATTGGATTCCGCCCAGGGTGGTGCGCGTGGGCGACGCGTACTTCGCGCTGGATGCCGCTGAAAAGGGGGCGCCGCCGCGGCGATTCGTCTACCGGTTGCGGCGATTGCAGGCGGGGGTGCCCGGCCGCAAGGTGCTGCTTTACCAGGTTCCGCCGCCGCCGTATGGATAATGCCCTGCAGCTACCACGTGCTGCGATTCTCTCCTACAATCGAGGGCATGTCTTCCGGCCGCGCCAAGCTATTGCGTGCAGCGTTCACCGTGTGTTTCCTGGCGGCGGGCGCGCTCGCGCAGCAGATTCCGCCCGCGCCTTTGGCCAAGAACGCCCGCATCCTGCTGCTGCCTCGAAAAATGATTTCGGGCGATCGCGCCACGGTTGCGGTGCTGGACGTGAACGGGCGGCTGACGCCCGGTGCGACCATTGCGTTTTCGAATGGCGACCGCGTCACCACGGACGCCACCGGCCGCGGGCTCTTCGTCGCTCCCCTCACGTCGGGGACGCTCTACGCCACTCTGCAAGGGCGGCCGGGACGCGTACAGACCCAGGTGGTTCCCGCCGAGCAAAGCAAGTCCCGCTCAACAACCCAGGTCTTGCAGGCGCCGCACTTTGCTTCGCTGACCGACCGTTTCGAATTGCTGGGGCACGGTTTTTGCGGCGATGCCGACCGCAACACGGTGCAGATCAACGGGCGCCAGGCGCTGGTGCTGGCCTCTTCGCCCGAAGCATTGACCGTTCTGCCGCCCGCCGAACTCGAACCGGGTCCCGCCGACGTGAGCATCTCCTGCGCCAAGGGCGAGGCCGGTTGGACGCGGGTGATTTTTCTGGCGCTCTCGCTGGAGGCGGACAGCTCGCCGCTGCGCCCCGGGGAAAAGCGCACGCTTTCCGTGAAGATTGAAGGAACCACGGAGCGCGTGATGCTGGAGGCGCGCAATCTGGCGCCGGAAGTGGCAGAGCTCGCGGGCGGCGCTTCGGCGCGCGCGACCTCCAGCGGCGGCTCCGCAAATGCCGCGATCTTTCCGCTGACCGGAAAAGCCCGCGGGAACATTCTGGTCTCGATCCGTTTACTGCCCGGAGCGGTGAAGCCCTGACGTCCTGCTAGCGATCCCCGGAAGCGGGAAGGGTAGGCAGCGGCAGCTCCGCCTGCACGCCGGCCGCGACTTCGCCGCTGGCCAGCATGCCCTCCAGAGCCAATTCCGCTTTATCGAACTTCTTGCCCGAATCCGAATAAGCCTGCGAGGCGTTTTTCAAGTGGAAGCCCACCTTGTCAAAGGCTTCGGAAAAATTCCCCAGCTGTTTCTGCAGGCCCGCCAGACCGCCGGCAAGCTTTCGCGCGTTCTCTTCGATCTGCATGCCGCGCAGGCCCATGGCGATCACGCACAGGTGCGCGTAGAGCGTATTGGGCGAAACCGCCACGATGCGTCTCTCGCGGCAGTAAGCGTCGAGCGCGACGCCCTTGCTGTCGGTGCTCTGCAGCATCTCGTAGTACACGGTCTCCGATGGGACGAACATCAGCGCCAGATCCAGCGTATCCTCGCCGGGCAGAATGTACTTCTTGGCGATGGAATCGGCGTGGCCTTTCACGGCCGTGACGAACGCGCGCCGGGCGTCTTCGCCCTCGCTCTGGATCCGCCGGAAGGCGTCCAGCGGGAATTTCGAATCGATGGCCAGCAGCTTTTTGTCGCGCAGGCGGATCACCGCGTCCACCGCTTCTCCGCTCGTGAAGCGGTACTGTGTCGCGTACTGCGCTTGCGGCAGGGTGTCTTCCAGCAGCCGTTCCAGCGTGATTTCGCCCAGGATGCCGCGGGTCTTGGCGCCGCCCAGAACGGATTCCAGCGACTGCTGGGCGCTGCTCAGGCCGCGGCTCACTTCCTGAAATTCGCCAAGCTGCTTGTAGATGCGCTCCATCATGCTCTGCGTGCCTTTGAGTTCCTCGCGCATGGCATCCTGGCTCTTGGCGGAGATGCTGGCGCTCTGTGCGACGCCGTCGGTCAGCGATTTGCTCACCGAATCCAGGCGCTGGGTGACGGTGGCGGCGATGCTGCTGAGTTGTCCCGCGGCTTGCGCCTGCGCGTTCACCACCGAACGCAGTTCGCCGCGCAGGTCGTTCATCTGCGATTCGATCGCGGCGCTCTTCTGCTGCGCGCCGGCGCTCTGCCGCGCCAGCCACAGCACCAGACCCACCACGACGATCAGCACCACAATCAGCCCACCGAGCAGAAATTGCTGCATGCGCCTCCGCTGCTTTCCCCGAAAAAAATGCGGCACGACAACACACGACAACACACGACAACAAGCGATAACCCTACTCTACCGCGAAGCGCGATTTCGGCAAGCCGATGCAAACGAAAAGGCCCTCCTCGCAGTGCAAGGAGGGCCGGGGTCTTGCGACGGCGCGGCTACCAGCTCAGCTTGACCGCGAACTGGAACTGGCGCGCATCGGCCGCGGCGGTGGGCTGGCCCGCGAAACAAGTCGTGCTGGAAGCGGGATCGCACAGCTGGTTCACCGCGGTGACGTTGGTGCGATTCAGCAGGTTGAAACCGTCGGCGATCAGGTCCAGGTTGAACTTTTCCCCGAGCGGAATCTTCTTGGCGATGCGCAGGTCGATTTCGAAGAAGCCCGGCGTGACAAAGGGATTGCGGCCAAGATTGCCGTCGCAGCCGGCGGGCGGCGTTACACCCTGAACGATGAACGGCTGGCCGGAATTGGTCAGGCAAGTCGTGGGCAGCGTGAAGGTCACGCCGTTGATGTATGGCGAAGTTGCGGTCAGGCCGCCGCCGGTCCCGACCGACGGGCGCCCGTTCGAAGAGCCGAGGTCCAGGCGATAGTCCGTGCCGGTGATCACCGAGTAGGGCCGGCCCGAGGCCAGCTCGATCAAAGGAGCGAACGTGAAGTTGGAAAGGAAACTCTTCCACGCGCCGTCGCCGTGGCGCGGGCCGGTGGTGAACACGCCGCTGGTCACCCAGCGGTGCCGCTGGTCGAAGTCGGAGTTGGAGCGTTCGAA
>Ga0335070_10008519_pt1 | contig 12025 bp, 10 predicted proteins | sample Lox_Sample_13_FD_206722 | JGI IMG/M metagenome (GOLD analysis project Ga0335070, IMG submission 206722) | Soil microbial communities from Loxahatchee National Wildlife Refuge, Florida, United States - Lox_Sample_1.3 | ecosystem: Environmental > Terrestrial > Soil > Wetlands | place: USA...
CTCGTCTCGGTGGACATGCGCGGCAGCTCGTGCACGTCGAGGCCGAGGCCGTGGCCGAGGCCGTGGCCGAACGTACCGGCGAACGCGCTCTCGTCGACGACGCGGCGCGCGACGGCGTCCGCCTCCAACGCGGGCAGGCCGGCGCGGATGGCGCCGAGCGCCGCCGCCTGCGCAGCCTGGACGACGGCGTACGCCTCGGCGGCCTCCGCGTCGATCGGGCCCGTAGCGAACGTGCGCGTGTAGTCGGACGCGTAGCCGTCGATCGTGCAGCCCGCGTCGATCACGACGAGCTCGCCGCGGCCGATCGTCCGGTCGCCGGCGCGCGCGTGCGGGCGCGAGCCCGTCGGCCCGGCGCCGACGATCGACTCGAAGGCGAGACCCTCGCCGCCCTCCTCGTGGAAGAGGCGCGTGAGGTCCCACGAGACGTCGCGCTCGGTTCGGCCGACGAACGGAACCTCGGCCAGTCGCTCGTAGACGCGGTCGGTGATCGCGCACGCCCGGCGGATCGCCGCCAGCTCGGTCTCGTCCTTCACCGCGCGCAGGCGCTCCACGACGCCGCTGCGCGGCACGAGGTCGAGCCCGCCCCGCTCCAGCGTCTGGAAGAGGTCGTAGGTCAGGTGCGACGACTCGAAGGCGATCCGGCCCGAGAGCGCCTCGGCGAGCTCGCCGAGCACGGCCCGTCGCGTCTGCACCGCCTCGACGCCGGCGACCGCCCGCGCCGCCTGGATGTAGCGGAAGTCGGTGAAGAGCCGCACCCGCTCCTCGTCGACGAGCAGCACGGTGTTCGAGCTCTTGAAGCCGACGAGGTAGGCGACGTTGGTCGGGTTCGTGACGAGCAGCGGCTCCTCGAGCTGCTCGCGCAGGCGGGCGATGCGGTCGCTCATACGTGCTCCTTCAGGTATTCGAGGGCCAGGCGGTAGCCGTCCGGCCCGTGGCCGACGAAGCGCGCCGCGACGAGGTCGCGGATCACCGAGAGGCGCCGCCACTCCTCGCGCTCGTCGACGTTCGAGAGGTGCACCTCGACGATCGGGATCGTCAAGGGCTCGAGCGCGTCGTGGATCGACCACGCGTAATGCGTCCACGCACCCGGATTGACGATCATGCCGTCCGTGTTGTCGTGGGCGTCGTGGCACCACTTGACGAACTCGCCCTCGCTGTTCGTCTGCCTGCACTGCACGGTGAGCTCGAGCTCGTGGCCCCACTCGTAGATCCGGCTCTCCAGCTCGGCGATCGAGAGGCCGCCGTACAGCGCCGGGTCGCGCCGTCCGAGGATGTTCAGGTTGACGCCGTTGAGGACGATCACGCGCACGCGGCCGACTCTACCCCCTGCAAGTAACAAGTTGTTACTAGGAGGTATTGATCAGCTCGCCGAGCGCGCGGCGCACGTCCGGAGCGACGCCAACCCGCAAGTAACAAGTTGTTACTAGGAGGTTTCGATGAGCTCGTCAAGCGCGCGGCGCACGTCCGCCTCCGGGACGCTCACGTCCCAGCGCGGGCCGTCGTCGCCGAGGAGGACGAGCCGCAGCTCGCCGCCGACCGCCTTCTTGTCGCGCTGCATCGCCGCCCAGGCGCGCTCCCGGTCGACGCGGACCGGCTGTGGGCGCAGGATCTCCTCCACCTGGCCGATGTCCCGCCCGGACAGGCGCAGCGCCGCGAGGAGGCCGAGCGCGACCGCCTGGCCGTGCGTGACGCCCTCGTAGGCCGCGGCAGCCTCCAGCGCGTGCGCGAACGTGTGCCCGAGGTTGAGCACGGCGCGCGGGCCGGTGTCGAGCGGGTCGCGCAGGCAGACCGCGGCCTTGAAGGCCGCGCAGCGGCGCACGAGCTCGTGCTCGGGCAGCTCCCAGAGCGGCTCGCCCGTGAGCAGGCCCGTCTTCACGACCTCGCTCATCCCCTCGCGGCGCTGCGCCTCCGGCAGCGTTCGGAGTAACGACGGGTCGACGACAGTGCACGCGGGCCAGTGGAAGGCCCCGACGAGGTTCTTGCCCTGCGGCAGGTCGACCGCCGTCTTGCCGCCGATCGCCGCATCGACCTGCGCCACGAGGCTCGTCGGCACGGGCACCCACGGCACGCCGCGCAGGTACGTCGCCGCCGCGAAGCCGGCCGCGTCGGTGGTGCAGCCGCCGCCGAGCGCGACGATCGTGGCGCGCCGGTCGAGGCGCAGGTCCTGCCAGAGGCGGTCGAGCGCGGCGAGCGTCTTCGCCTCCTCTCCGGGCGGGAGCTCGTGCGTCTGCGCGAGCCGTGCGCCGAGCGCGAGCTGCGCGTCCATACCGTGGATGCCCGCGACGTGGGGGTCGGAGACGAGCGCGACCGGTCCATCGCCGGGTACGAGCTCGCCGAGCCGGCGCAGCGCGTCCCGCTCGACGTGGACGCCGGCGGCGGCGAGCACGACGTCGTCGGCGTCGCGGGCGACCGCGTCGGCGACGGCCGCGTAGAGCGGCCGCCGCTCCTCGTACAGACGGCGGAACTCGGCTTCGTCCTGCGCGAGCGGACGGCGGGAGCCGTGCGCCCGCTCCCAGCACGTGTCCACGTCGGCGTCGACCCAGACGGTGATCGCCCGCATGCGCAGACCCTCGCGGACGGCGGGCGAGGTGACCGCACCGCCGCCGAGGGCGATGACGCTCGGCGGGGACTCGACGAGCGACCAGAGCGTCTCCGACTCCTCGAGCTCGCGGAACGCTGCCTCGCCGCGGTCGCGGAAGAAGGTGGCGATGTCCCCGACAGCCTGCTCCACGGACTCGTCGAGGTCGTGGAACGCGAAGCCGGTCCGCTCCGCCGCCTGCGCGCCGAGCGTCGACTTGCCCGCGGCCATGAAGCCGACGAGCGCGATGTGCCGTGTCAGCGGCGCGCCCACGCGATGCGCCCGAGATAGGCCTGCCACGCGGCGACGAAGTCGCCCAGTGCGTCGCCGCCGAACTTCTCGCGCGCCGCGCGGGCGAGCTCCCAGGCGACGGCCGCTTCCGCGACGACCGCCAGCGCCTCGACCGCGGACACGTCGCTCCGCTCGACGAGCGCCTGCGCCGCCTCGCCGGTGCCGAGATCGACGGACGCGAGCGGCTTCATGAGCGTGGGCAGCGGCTTCATCGCTGCGCGCACGACGATCTCCTCGCCGTTCGAGACGCCGGCCTCGACGCCGCCGGCACGGTTCGTCTTGCGGTGGAGCCCATGCTCGTCGCGGACGATCTCGTCGTGCGCAGCCGAGCCGCGCAGCTGCGCGAGCGCGAAGCCGTCGCCGATCTCGACTCCCTTCACCGCCTGGATCCCCATCACCGCGGCGGCGAGCCGCGCGTCGAGGCGGTCCTCCTTGCGCGCGTACGACCCGAGCCCCGGCGGCACGCCGCGGGCCCGCACCTCGACCACGCCGCCGAGGGTGTCCTTGTCCTTGCGCGCTGCATCGACCGCGGCCGGGTCGGCACCGGCCTGAAGCAACGCGACTCCTGCGACCTCGATCCCGATCGCAGCGAGGAGCGCCTTCGCCACCGCTCCCGCCGCGACGTGCACCGCCGTGTGGCGTGCAGACGCCCGCTCGAGCGCGTCCCGGACGTCCGCGAGCCCGTATTTCTGCAGTCCCGCCAGGTCGGCATGGCCCGGCCGCGGCAGGGTCACCTCCGTCGTGCCCTTGCCTTCCGGCTCGCCCTCCGGAGGCCACGGGTCCATCCCCCACCTCCAGTTCTTGTGATCGCGGTTGCGGACGACGAGCGCGAGCGGCGTGCCGAGCGTGCGCCCGTGCCGCAGCCCGGCGAGCACCTCGACCTCGTCCGTCTCGATCTGCTGGCGCGGAGAGCGGCCGTACCCCTGCTGGCGCCGGCGCAGGTCGGCATCGATCGCCGCCCGGTCGAGGACGAGGCCGGCCGGGAGCCCGGCGACGATCGCGACGAGCGCGGGCCCGTGCGACTCGCCCGCGGTTGCCAGCTCGAGCGTCACGGGGACAAGCCTAGAGCGGCGCGCATCGCGGAGACGGGCGCAGCGATGCCCGTCCAGCGCTCGAAGCTCGCCGCGCCCTGGCGCACGAGCGCCTCGAGCCCGTCCACGACCTCGCAGCCGGCGGCGCGGGCGGCCGCGACGAGCGCGGTCTCGCCGTCCCCGTAGGCGAGATCGACGACGACCTGCCCTGCCTGCGGCCGGACGAGCAGCTCGTCCCGCACCGGGGTCGCGTTGACGACGAGGTCGCAGCCCTCGGCGTCGGGTGGCCAGGTGCCTCGGCGGGAGAACTGCCGCACCTCGCCGTGGAGCCCGGGGAGGAGCGTCGCCGCCGCGCCGCCGGCGCCGATCAGGCAGACGCGCTGCGAGCGGATGCCGGCGACGATCTCCTTGTCCGTGTTGAAGCCGAGCACGCGCCCGTTCGTGAAGACGAGCGTGTTCACGGCGTCGCCCTCCGCCTCGTCACAGAGCGCCGCCGCCGCGCGCTTGTGCGGGATGGTGACGTTTGCGCCGGCGAAACCGCCCGCAACGAGCCCCCGCAGCGCCTCCTCGAGCTGCTCCGGCGGCACGTCGAGCGCGACGTAGGCCCAGTCGAGCCAGCACGCCGCGAAGGCCGCGTTCTGCATCTGCGGCGAGAGTGAGTGCGCCACCGGGTGCCCGAGCAGCGCGACGAGCTTCGTCGAGGCACCGATGCTCACTTGAATCCGTACTGCTGCTCGTGCCGTACGAAATCCTGGTAGCTCGCCGTGAAGTAGTGGTGGATCCTGTCGGGCTTGCGGACGAAGTAGAGCCAGTCGCCGGGCGCGGGATGCGCCGCGGCCTGGATCGAGGCGAGCCCGGGGTTCGCAATCGGCGTCGGCGGCAGGCCGAGAATGCGCGGGTTACGCGTGTTGTACGGGTTGAGACTGTTCAGCTCCGACTCCGTCAGCGACTTCGTTCCCGGCACGTGGAGGCCGTAGCGAGTCGTCGCGTCGATGCCGAGGTTCATGCGCGCGTGCAGCCGGTTGTAGATCACCCGCGCGATCTTCGGCCGCTCGTCCGGCGCAAGCGCTTCCTTCTCGACGAGCGACGCGATGATCAGCACGTCGTAGGGCGTGAGGTTCCTCTTGCGCGCGTACGAGAGGTTCACCTTCGCCCAGTTCTCGTGAAATGCCCGCAGCTGCGCCCGCACGAGCTGCTTCGACGTCGTGCGCGTGAGGAAGTCGTACGTCGCCGGAAAGAGGAAGCCCTCGAGCCGGCGGTGCTTCGACCCGAAGCCGGGGACGACGCGCGGCCCCGACGCGGCGAGATACGACGCGCGGGATAGCTGCGGGTGCACGCCGCGTTCACGGTGTGCAATCTTCGCAACCGCGCTCACGCGCTGCGCCATCTCCTCGCGTGTGAACCCTTCGGGAAAGACGACGCGGAACGGCTTCGGCACCGCGGCAACGGTCGGCGCCGTGGGAGCGCCGCCGCCACCGCCCGTGGCGAGCTTCACGATCCCGAGGATCGCGAGTGCGGCGAGGAGCGCGAGTCCGACCGCGCCGAGCCGCCGCGCGAGGACCCGCCGCCGCGGCACCACCCGGGGCGGAGGCCCCGGCTTCGGCGGCATCATGCCGGGGCGCCGCTCGACCACGCGAGGTAGCCGGAGAGGAGATGCGCCGCCGCCCGCGCGTCCTCCGAGGTCGACGACGGCGTCTGCTGGGCGAGGTCCGTCGTGAAGCGCTCGTCGAAGAGCACTACCGGGATGTCGAGCGCGGCGCGGAGCGTCTCCGCGAAGCGTTCGGTGGCGCGCGCCTGCTCGCCGCGCTCGCCGCGCAGGGTCAGCGGGTGGCCGACCACGACCTGTCCGGCCTCCTGCTCGCGCACGAGCCGCGCGAGCTCGGCGATCCCGGCCTCGGTCGCTGCCCGCTCGACGACGCAGAGCGGCCGCGCGACGACGCCGGTCGGATCGGAGACGGCGACGCCGGTGCGCGCGGCGCCGAAGTCGAGCGCGATCACCTTCACGCGAGCGCCGCCGCGACCGCCTTCTTCCCCGCCGCGAGCGCGTCACGCACGCCGTCCGGGTTCTTGCCCCCCGCCTCGGCCAGGGTCGGCTTGCCGCCGCCGCCGCCGCCGATGTGCGGGCCGAGCTCGCGCACGAGCTGCGTCGCGTCGAGCCCGCGAGCGACGAGGGACTCGTCGAAGTTGATGACGAGGTACGCGCGGCCGTCGTCGATCGAGCCGACGATCGCGCCGTCCGCCCTCTCCTGCTGCCGCAGCCGGTCCGAGAGGTCGCGCAGCGGCCCACCCTTCAGCGCCTTCACCTCGACGAGGAGCACAGGGCCCTCGCGCTCGCTCGAGACGATGTCGGCGTCCGACTCGCGCGCGGGCCGGCGCGCCTGCTTGCGCACCCGCTCGAGCTCGCCGCGCAGCTCGTCCGCCTCGCGGGCGCGCTCGTGGAGATACGCGAAGGCCTCGCCGGCGGTGACGGCCTCGATGCGCCGTGCCCCTGCGCCGACGGAGCTCTCGTTGAGGATCGCGAACGGGCCGATCTCGGCCGTCGAGCGTACGTGCGTGCCGCCGCACAGCTCGACCGACCAGCCGCCGATGTCGACCACGCGCACGATCTCGCCGTACTTCTCGCCGAAGAGCATCATCGCGCCGAGCTTCCGCGCCTCGTCGATCGGCGTCTCGTAGATCCGGACGGGCATGTTGGCGAACACGCGCTCGTTCACGCGCTTCTCCACCTCCGCGCGCTCCTCCGCGGTGAGCGCCTGCGGGTGCGTGAAGTCGAAGCGGAGCTTGTCCGGCCGCACGGCCGAGCCCGCCTGCTTGACGTGCTCGCCGAGCACCTCGCGCAGGCACTCGTGGAGCAGGTGCGTCCCCGTGTGGTTCGCCATCGTCGGGAAGCGCACGGCCCAGGGCACGACGGCCTTCACGCGGTCGCCCGCGGCGAAGCCGGAGCCTTCGAACAGCAGCGCCTGGTCGTCCTCGAGACGGTACGCCTCGCGCAGCTCCGCCCGGTTGCCCGCGTCGGTCTCGAGCCAGCCGGCGTCGGTGACCTGGCCGCCCCCGCTGGGATAGAACGGCGACTCCCTCAGCTTCGCGAGGAAGAGCCCGTCCTCGACCGGCTCGAGCGCGCCGATCTGCGTCAGCACCTCGGTCTTCTCGTAGCCGACGAACTCGGTGCGGAAGCCGGCGCCGGTCGCGAACTCGGCCGCGCGTTGTGCGTTGCCGCCGGCGACCCCGGCACGCGAGATCGCGCGGTGCTCCTCCATCAGCAGCGTGTACTCGTCGACGTCGACCGGCTCGCCGCGCTCGCGCGCGAGCTCCTCCGTCAGCTCGATCGGGAAGCCGTAGGTCGCCGCGAGGGTGAAGGCGTCCTTGCCCGTGATCGCGCCCTGCGCAGCGGCTTCGTCGAACAGCTTCATCCCGCGCTCGAGCGTCTCGCCGAAGCGCTCCTCCTCGGCGGCGAGAATCTGGTGGATCTCACGGCGGTGCTCGACGAGCTCGGGATACGCGTCGCCCATCTGCTCGATCACCGTGTCGGCGAGCCCGGGCAGGAACGGCGCCTCCATGCCGATGCGGAGGCCGTGCTGCGCCGCGCGCCGGATGATGCGGCGGAGGACGTACCCGCGGCCCTCGTTCGACGGCGTCACGCCCTCGGCGACGATGAACGTCATGCCGCGGCCGTGGTCGGCGAGCACGCGATGCGCCTTCGTCGCGTCGGGCGTCTCGCCGTACGCGAGGCCTGACTGCGCGGCGATCCACTGCATGATGAGCTGATAGCCGTCGGTGTCGTAGACCGACGCGACGTCCTGGACGATGCGCGCCGTCCGCTCGAGGCCGAGGCCGGTGTCGATGTTCTGCTTGGGTAGATCGGTGAGCGTGCCGTCGGGTTGCAGCTCGTACGTCATGAAGACGAGGTTCCAGAACTCGAGGAAGCGCTCGCAACGCGTGCAGCCGGGCTTGCAGTCCGGCGCGCCGCAGCCCGCCGCCTCGCCCCAGTCGTAGAAGATCTCGGAGTCGGGGCCGCAGGGTCCCGGCCCGCCCACCGACCAGAAGTTCTCGGACGACGGCAGCGGCACGATCCGCTCGGGCGGCATGCCGATCTTCTTCCAGAGCTCTATCGCGACCTCGTCGGGGCCGAGCTTCAGCTCGGGGTCGCCGGCGTGCACGCTCACCCAGAGGCGGTCCCAGTCGAACTGCAGCCGCTCCCGGATGAACTCGGTCGCGTACTCGATCGCGCCCTCCTTGAAGTACTCGCCGAACGAGAAGTTGCCGAGCATCTCGAAGAAGGTCAGGTGATACGTGTCGAGGCCGACGTCGTCGATGTCGACGGTGCGGAAGCACTTCTGCGAGAGCGTCGTCTTCGGCGCCGGCGGCTGCTCTCGGCCGAGGAAGTAGGGCATCTGCGGCTGCATGCCGGCGGTCACGAGCAGCGTCGAGTGGTCGTCGGCGCGCGGCACGAGCGACGCCGACGGGCGCCGCAGATGGCCCTTCTCCTCGAAGAACGAGAGAAAGCCTTCCCGGATCTCGGCCGACGTGCGCACGGCGGCCATTGTAGGTGTGCGTCTGGACCGTGCCCGGCAGGAGACAGCGGACGATCGGCGTAGGATCGCTGCGTGCAGGCCGCACGCCCTTCACGCGCCAGCCGGCGCCGCTATCGCTACCGGCTGCGTCGGCTCACGCCGGTCGTCGCGGCGGTCGTGCTCGCAGGAGGCGCCGGCGCCTGGGTCGGCTCACATCGGCCGACCGCATCCGTCGCCACCGCAGCGCGCAGCCCGCTCGTCGTGGCGCGGCCGGTGCTCCCGGCGGCGCCCGAGCGGCTGCTGAGCGCCGGCTCGCTCCTGGCGCACCGCTTCTCACCCGCGCTCCTTGCCTCGTCCGCGATCCTCGCCGACGCAGACGACGGGCGCGTGCTCTGGGAGCTGAAGGCGCACGAGCAGAGGCCCGTCGCCTCGACGACGAAGATCATGACGGCGCTGCTCGCGCTGAGGAAGCTCGCGCCGCACGACATCGTCACCGTCGACCCGTCGGTGCCGCGCGTCCCGCTCGTGCGCGAGGGCCTGCGGGCCGGCGAGCGCGTGCAGGCGTGGAAGCTGTTCTACTCCATGCTGCTCTACTCGGGGAACGACGACGCGCTCGCGCTCGCAATCGCGGCGGCCGGGGACAAGTGGACGTTCGTGCACCAGATGAACGCCGAGGCGAAGCGGCTCGGCCTGCACGACACGCACTTCATCTCACCGAGCGGTGTCGTCGACCGCGGCAACTATTCGAGCGCGTGGGATCTCGCGGCGCTGACGCGGGTCGCGCTTCGCAATTCGCGTTTCGTACGGATCGTGCGCACGAAGGTCGAGCACGTGTCGTGGTCGCCGCCGACGTACGCGAAGATCTACGTCAACAACAACCGCCTGCTGAGCGAGTACCCCGGAGCGAACGGCGTCAAGACGGGATATACGCACAAGTCGGGGCCGTGCCTCGTCGCGTCGGCGACACGCCACGGCGTGACGCTGATCGCGGTCGTCCTCGATTCGGACGACATGTACAGCGACGCGACGCGCCTCCTCAATCTCGGCTTCAGCGCGCTGCGCTGAAGCCGACGTTCGGCGAGTTTGTGCTCCGCAGAGCGCACGGCAGCGAAGCCGCCGTGCTCTTTTCTGACTGGGCAGCTGGTCTCGGAAGCGCACACGGTGGCGGCTTCGCCGTCCCCGCGCGCGTGCATCCGGCCTACACGAACGCTGCGCGTTCGCTCCGGCCCTTGGCGGGACGATCGAGCGGGCCGTTATACGCCGGGGCTGGCGTCGCGGAGCTCTTCGGAGAGCTCCTGCTCGCGGCGTGCCGCCGCTTCCTTGCCCGCCTGCACGGCGTGGCGCCAGTCGCGCTTCGCCTTGAAGTCGGCGGCGCCGAAGCTGACGCCGGCCGCGAGGCCCGACACCTTCTGCACCGGCTTCGTCACGGCGATGCTCACCGCCCGGATCGCAGTGTCGACGCTGTCCGCCGCGTCGACCGCGCTGTCGGTGATGCGGTCGACCTTGTCGAGCTGGCCGTTCACGCGGTCGACGCTGCCGCCGACCTTGTTGATGACGGGCAGGATCTCCTCCTCGGCGCCGGAGATGAGAGACGAGAGGCGTCCGACGGCTTCGCCCAGACGCACGAGCACGTACGCGAGGGAGAGGCCCACGGCGAGCAGGAAGACCGCGAGCGCGCCCCTCCAGGCGTCTCCCCAGTTGAAGGCGGCGGCGACCATGCCGAGGGGATACTAGTGCGCCGCGGTGGAGACGACGCCGCACCCCACGACCGCGTCCCCCTCGTAGAGGACGGCGGCCTGGCCGCGCGCGACGCCGTACGCCGGCTCGTCGAGCTCTAGCTCGAAGCCGCGCGGGGCGCGCAGCACGTGCGCGGGTACCGAGGGCGAGCGGTAGCGCAGCTTCGCCTCTGCCCGGTCGACGTCCGCGTAGAGGCGTCCCTTCGCCGAGACCCGCCGGCGCGCGAGCGCCTCGTGCGGGCCGATGACGACCGTGTTCGCTCGGGCGTCGGCACCCAACACGTAGAGCGGGCGGGCGGCGGCGACGCCGATCCCCTTGCGCTGGCCGGGCGTGAAGCGCCAGAAGCCGTCGTGCGCGCCGAGCTCGTGCCCGTCCTCGTCGACGATCGCGCCCTCACGCGGCACGAGCCCGTGCCTGCCGAGGAAGTCGCGGTAGTCGTCGCCGGCGAGGAAGCACGCCTCCTGGCTCTCGGCCCGGCGCGCGACGGCAAGCCCGGCATGCTCGGCCTCCGCGCGCGTCTCCTCCTTCCCCTGCTCGCCGAGCGGAAACCAGACGCGGCCGAGGCGGGCCGGGTCGAGCCGGGCGAGCATGTACGACTGGTCCTTCGCCGGATCGGCTCCGCGCGCGAGCAGACGGCGGCCGCGGTGCATGACGACGCGCGCGTAATGGCCCGTCGCCAGCCGGTCGCAGCCTGCGCGGCGCGCGAACGCGAGGAGCTCCGCGAAGCGGAAGCCGCCGTTGCAGCGCATGCACGGGTTCGGCGTCTCGCCGCGCGCGTAGCCGCGCACGAACGGCGCAACGACGGCGCGGCGGAACTCCTCGCGCAGGTCGAGGGTCACGTGCGGCAGGCCGAGCCGGTGGCATGTCTCGCGCGCGGCGAGCACAGCCGCGGGCGAGCAGCAGGCCCGCTCGCTGCCGGGGCCGTCCGGGTCGAGCCAGAGGCGCAGCGTGACGCCGACCGCATTCGGCGCCGCGCGCAGGAGCGCGACCGCGCTGTCGACGCCGCCGCTCATCGCGACCGCCGTCCGGCCCGCGCACGGCCCGGCGCGGAAGACGGGTCCGAGCGCGCTCGCGAGTGCGTCCACGGCGAGCGTCTCGCCGCCGACCGCGGCCGCCTCGAGCAGCGTCAGCCCGGGAAGCGGCCGCTCGAGCCCGGCTGCGTCGGCCTCGACGACCCGGTCGCCGTCGACGAGCAGCCGCACGGCCGCCCACTCGCCGCCCCGCGTGGAGTCTCCGAACGTCTCGAGCACGCATGCACGGTAGACGAAGCAGGGGCGGAGCCTCGCGGCCCCGCCCCAACTCCACCCTGCCGATGGATCCGAGCTATGTGAACCTGGTCTCCCAGGTGGGTGCCGGCCCGGCCTCGACCGCCAAACGGCCTCCACCGGGACACGAGCTCCCTTTATGTAGGTGTTGGTTCTACATTGAGGCTCGGACCCACGCACAGGGTCGAGTCCGCGCACTGTAGCTCCCGCCGCGACCTCTCTAGCGCGCGAAGCGCCACCGGATCGTCTGCGTCCCGCGGATGCCGAGCAGCCGGGCGAGCGCGCCCGTGAGATCGAACGTGTGCCCCGGCACGCTGGGGGCTCGGTCGATCACGCGAGCGACGACGTGCGTGCCGCCGAACTCGATCTCGAGCTTCGCGCCGCATGGGAGGACGGGATGCGCGACGCCGATCGTCGCCGAGCCGATCACACGTCCGCAGGCGGTCTTCGCGCTCCCTGCCGAAGAGGCGTACGGCGCGGCGAGCGCCGTGTACCACGGGGCTGCGGAGGACGATTTCGCCTTGTGCTGGAACAGCGGCGAGAAGACGAGCGCGAGCGCCAGCGCCAGCAGCGCGATCCCTGCGAGGACGCCCGCGCGCGCACCTGCGGACG
>Ga0335070_10008520_pt1 | contig 12025 bp, 10 predicted proteins | sample Lox_Sample_13_FD_206722 | JGI IMG/M metagenome (GOLD analysis project Ga0335070, IMG submission 206722) | Soil microbial communities from Loxahatchee National Wildlife Refuge, Florida, United States - Lox_Sample_1.3 | ecosystem: Environmental > Terrestrial > Soil > Wetlands | place: USA...
GGCGATGTTGTTCATGGCTTCCTGGATGACTCTGTAGATAACAAAATCCACATAGCTGCTATAAATGTGCTGTTTTCAGATCATCCAAAATGTTTGGATTCGCAAGCCTTTAATTACCATACGACCAGTTTAGAACCAATGTGAAAAGGTGATTTGTGGACGATCTTTTTCCCGACGGTTGACTTCCCTCAGAACAATTAGTAGACTTCACCTATACCAACCAAGAAAGCATACATCCAAGCCGCCAGAGTCCAGGGGATTCTAAGAACCCTCGGAGCCAGACAAGGAATCACCATAGGCGAATTAGCCGAAGAATTTGGCGTCACCAAGATACCCTTGAGCCTGGGAATGATATTATGAAATTGTAGTCAAACTTCAGCAATAATCTTCGGAGGTTAAGTGCTAAGCTAAGGGTTAGAATCTTGTGAGGAGATTAATTTATTGAAGAAGAATGGTGGAACAAGGCCACGCTGAATTTCAACAAGGCATCGTGGGAAGGCGGCAACGGCAGTTAGGTTCCGTTACCTATCCTCAACCCCTTCAATTCCTTCACCTTCTTGTAAAGGCGCCTGTCAGATGTGACGAAGGGGGATCCTAATTTTCTGGCAAGGACGATGTAGGCTGCATCATAGAAGGTTATTCCATATTGCCGGGATAAAATGATTCCCTCTAAAAATTCATCGAGACCGAGACTGAATACCTCAAGATCGAAATTCCATATCAAAGAAAAGGCTTCGGCTGCATCTTTTATATTTAATCTGGTCTTTGTGGCCAATACATTGGCGATCTCATAAAAGAAGAGGCTATGAACCGCTACCGTTTCTTTTCCGGTCACATGTCCCTCTTTATAAAGTCTTGCCTTTTCTCCTCCTTCTTCCTCTCCAAAAATCCACTTGAGGGCTACAGAGGCATCGAGAACAATCATCTCCCTTCTCTCACCTCTCTTATGACCTTGACAATATCGATATTGACAGTCTCTTTTAGATGCCTCTTTTTCCACTTATCCATCTCAGTCGATATTCCCTCAAGCCTTCTTTCCCTGTTTTTGTTCAACACCTTCTCTTCATACTCACCGAGTGAGATCAATACGGCAAGAGGTTTATTTGCCCTGGAGATCATCACCTGCTCTCCCTTCTTCGATACATCATTAAGGACAGAGCCGAGCTTTTTTCTTAAGTCAAGAGCCGTCACGGTCTTCACTCCGAACCTCCTGAAATTTTGACTATAATATAAACTATGATAGTTACTATGTCAAGCTCGCTTAAACCCCTTCGACCGTCTCCTGCCGAAGGAGTGGGGGCGAGATGGAAAGTCAACCCTCATTTTTCACCAGGCATTCGAGGGCTGTAATATATTCCGCTGTCATGCAAGTGGGGATCCGATGCTTCTGCAAACATTCAAAACATTTGCTGGGTTCATAGAGAGGAGTGCTCACATACTTCTCTCCGCCGTCAGGGAAGAGTGTCACCAGCACACCCCGATCCATTTCCATCGCCTTCTGTAATGCTCCCCACATGGCTGCCCCGGAACTGATTCCACAAAAAATCCCCTCACGGACCGTAAGAACCCTCGCCATCTCAAAAGCATCCTCATCCTTGACGTTGATCTTTTCATCCAATCGGCTGGCATCGTAGATCTCCGGAACATACTGAGAACTCAGATTTTTCAATCCCTGAATGCTCGAATTGGGATAGGGCTCTACGCCGACGATTTTGATCTCAGGGCTGTATTCTTTCAGTCGTTTGGAAACACCCATCAGGGTCCCGGTGGTTCCAATGCCAGCGACAAACATCCTTACTTTTCCTCTTGTCCCCTTCCAGATCTCCTCGCCCGTGGTCTCATAATGGGCCAGCACATTATACTTATTCTCAAACTGGTGTGGCATATAATATTTGGGATCCTTGGCCATCTCCTCAGCCAGATCGATGGCTCCATCCATTCCCTTCGAGCCCTCGCTTAAAACAATCTTGGCCCCAAAGGCGGTGAGGATCTTTCGTCTCTCCATGCTCATCGTCTCAGGCATCACCAGTTCCAATCGATACCCTTTGACCGCGCAGACCATGGCCAGGGCAATACCGGTGTTTCCGCTCGTAGGCTCTATCACTATTTTATCCTTCGTCAAAAGGCCTTCCTTCTCACCATACTCAATCATGTATTTTGCGATTCGGTCTTTGACGGAACCGGCTGGGTTATAACGCTCTAGTTTTGCATAGACCTTCACCTTCTTGTTGGGCACAATGTGGTTAATTCTCACCAGGGGCGTGTATCCCACCAAATCGACCATATCCTTTGCTGCGCGATACATTGTTTTTTATGCCTCCTTAAAAATAATAGGCCATCGTATAACCCCTCCACACCTCCCCAATCTTAACACCCCCCGCCTCCGGCTGCCCCCTCTTAATCTAAGAGGGGGGAAGGGGGAATTATAAGGAGAGGCTGAGTAAGGTATTTCACCGTTCATGTCAAAGGATACTCAATATTTCCGCTCCATCCTCGGTGATGGCAATGGTATGTTCAAAATGAGCGGAGCGTTTTCCATCTGCCGTGACAACGGTCCAGCCGTCCGAAAGAACCTTGACTTCATAAGCTCCCTCATTCACCATGGGCTCGAGAGAGAAGACCATGCCTTTCTCGAGTCTCGGTCCCTGGTGGGGCATTCCAAAATTCGGCACCTGCGGATCCTCGTGTAGTTCTCTTCCGATCCCATGCCCTACGAAATCTCTTACCACAGAGAACCCGTGCGATTCGACCCATCTCTGAATGGCGTAAGAAATATCAAAAAGTCGGTTTCCCACCTTTGCCTTTTCAATACCGATATAGAGAGCCTTCTCCGTTACTTCAACGAGTCTTTTCGCTTCGGCATCCACCTCTCCCACAGGAAGGGTGATCGCCGCGTCCCCAAAATAACCGAGATAATTGACTCCCACGTCGAGGCCAATGATGTCTCCCTCCTTTAGTCGTCGTTGACCGGGGATGCCGTGGACCACCTCCTCGTTGATGGAAGTACACACCGACGCGGGAAAACCCCTATAGCCTTTAAAGGCAGGACGAGCCCCCTTCAACCGGATGTAATCTTCAGCAATTTCATCCAATTCTCTCGTGGTGACTCCAGGAACAATCATCCTCTTCAGTTTCCCAAAGACCTCCGCGACAATGGCATTCGATCTTTTTAACTGCTCAATCTCCCGAGCGGATTTGATAATAATCATAGTAACAATATGCATTTGAACCGAGGAATTGTCAATATTTAACAAGGCGTTTTTTATTGACTTTTCAATACTATTCAGTAATATTGATATATTCTCTGCAAGGGGATGAGAGATGATTCCAAGATATACACGGCCAGAGATGGCAAAGATCTGGACGGATCAGAGAAAATTTGAGACCTGGCTCCAAATCGAACTCCTGGTCTGTGAGGCCCTTTCTCAATTGGGTGAGATCCCGGCCGAGGCTGTCCGGGAAATTAAAGAAAAAGCCTCGTTTGATATCCCCCGTATTGATGAAATAGAGAAGGTGACGAAACACGATGTTCTCGCCTTCCTGACCAACGTGGGAGAATCGATTGGTTCCCTTTCGAGGTATCTCCATTACGGTCTCACGTCCTCGGATATCCTCGATACCTCCCTCGCCATCCTATTAAAGGAGGCGTCTGAACTCATTCTTGAAGACATCCGTAGGCTATTGGAGGTGTTAAAGAAAAAAGCCTTCCAGCACAAGGAAACCTTGATGATCGGACGATCCCATGGCGTCCATGCGGAGCCCATCACGTTCGGTCTCAAAATGGCTCTCTGGTACGACGAGATGAGGCGAAATCTGCTCCGGATGGAGAGGGCGAAAGAGGCCGTGAGTGTCGGAAAGATCTCCGGGGCCGTAGGAACATTTGCCCATATTCCCCCTTCTGTCGAGGAGTATGTCTGTGAAAGATTGGGACTCAAACCGGCATCCATCTCCACCCAGATCGTTCAGAGAGATCATCACGCCGAATTCTTCACCACACTGGCGATCCTTGCGTCCTCGATAGAAAAATTTTCTGTAGAACTCAGGCATCTGCAGCGAACCGAGGTACTGGAAGCAGAGGAGTTTTTCTCCAAAGGGCAAAAGGGCTCTTCCGCCATGCCGCACAAGAGGAACCCTATCTCTTCAGAAAATCTCTCCGGGTTAGCACGCCTTGTACGATCTTACAGTCTCGCCGCCCTGGAGAACATTCCCCTCTGGCATGAGCGTGACATCAGCCATTCCTCCGTGGAAAGGGTGATCGGCCCCGATGCCACGATTTTGATCGACTACATGCTCAACCGCTTTACTTCCCTGATCGAGAATCTCATCGTCTATGCGGAGAATATGAGAGCGAATCTCGAAAAGATGGGAGGACTTATCTTTTCGGAATCGATCCTTCTTCATCTGACCAAAAAAGGCCTCCCAAGGGAAGAGGCCTACGGAGTGGTTCAGAGGAACGCGATGAAGGTTTGGGAAAAAGGGGAAGATTTCAAAACCCTTGTCTCTCAGGACGAAACGATCAAGCGTCTCATGACCCAAAAGGAACTGGAAACCCTCTTCGATGTCCGGACACACCTGAAAAGCGTGGATGATATCTTCCGAAGAGTCCTCGGAGGCCCTTAGAATGAAAAAGGATCAAAAATCCACCTCTGACCTGAGAGATCTTTTCAGAATAAAGGAACCTTCCGATCGAGGCGGAAAGAAACCCATCCTTAAAAAAACCCATTTCACCATCTGGTATTTTCTGATCGCCTTTGCCATCATCGTGCTCATCCAGCATTACCTCATACCGAAAAAGGCTGAAGTAGTCATCCCTTACAGTCAGTTTAAAGAATTGTTGCAGGCGGGCAAAGTGAGTGACATCATCATTACCGATGAGGCCATCTCCGGTAGGATGGAGTCAGAAAAAGATTCGGAGAATTTTCAGACGGTGAGAGTCGTCGATCCCGATCTTGTGAAACAGTTGGAGTCGCATCATGTGAAATACACCGGGAAGGTCGAAAGTAAATGGTTGATGCAAATCCTCTCCTGGGTCGTCCCTCTCGTTTTCTTCTTTTTCATCTGGAGGATTCTCTTCTCCCGAATTGGACCGGAAACAAGTGTGATGTCTTTTGGAAAGAGCCGGGCTAAAATCTATGCGGAGAAGGAAAAGAAGATCACCTTCGTCGATGTGGCCGGAATTGATGAAGCCAAAGAGGAATTAAAGGAGGTGGTGGAGTTTCTTAAAACTCCTGGAAAATTTCAACGGCTCGGCGGAAAAATCCCGAAAGGGGTTCTGCTGGTGGGAATGCCCGGAACGGGAAAGACCTTGCTCGCCCGGGCGGTGGCTGGAGAGGCGAACGTTCCCTTTTTCTCCATCAGCGGTTCCGATTTTGTGGAGATGTTTGTAGGCGTGGGAGCCGCAAGGGTCAGGGACCTCTTTGCTCAGGCTCAAAACCACGCCCCTTGTATTATCTTCATTGACGAACTCGATGCCTTGGGAAAGGCGCGTGGCGTCAATCCCATGGGTCGGCACGATGAACAGGAGCAGACGCTCAACCAACTCTTGGCGGAAATGGATGGGTTTGACCCCAATACAGGGGTAATCATCATGGCCGCTACCAACCGACCTGAAATTTTGGATCCTGCTCTTCTCAGACCAGGAAGATTCGATCGTCACGTGGTCGTGGACCGACCCGATATCAATGGTCGAGAGGAGATTCTGAAGATCCATGCCCGAAATGTCAAATTGTCTCCAGATGTTGACCTGAAGGTAATCGCTTCACGAACTCCTGGATTCGTGGGGGCAGATCTTGCCAATATTGTCAACGAGGCAGCACTCCTTGCAGCCCGAAAAAATAAGGAGTCTGTAGAGATGGCTGATATCGAAGAGGCCATCGACCGTGTGGTGGCCGGATTGGAGAAGAAGGGAAGATTGATGTCAAAAAAAGAAAAAGAGATCGTTGCCTTTCACGAATCCGGCCATGCGATTGTCGCCACGGTCTTACCGAACGCCGATCCAGTCCGTCGGATCTCCATCGTTCCAAGAGGGATCTCTGCATTGGGCTATACCCTTCAACTACCTACGGAGGATCGTTATTTAATGACGAAAACAGAACTCCTCGACCGTTTGGCAGTTTTATTGGGTGGCAGGGTTGCTGAGGAAATCGTTTTTCAGGAGATCTCCACCGGCGCTCATAACGATCTCCAGAGGGCGACCGATATTGCCACTAGCATGGTGAAAGAATTCGGGATGAGCGATAAATTGGGCTACGTCACCTTTGAAAAAGAAAAGAAACCTCTGTTTCTTCCCTCCTCCCTTTTCCCGACGAGGGAATACAGTGAGGACACAGCGAAGCAGATCGATGAAGAGGTAAAAAAGATTGTGGATGAAACCTATCTCAGGGTGAAAGAAATCCTGACGGCTAAAAAGGACAAAATGGAAGTACTCGCTCGTCTCTTGCTGGAAAAAGAGGTGGTTGAGGAGCAGGACCTGAAAAAGATTCTTGAAATACCAACCCAGGACTCATGACAAAAAAATTTTTAAAGCATCTTCGAACAAAAATCTTTGCGGGAATTTTAGTCATCCTGCCCCTCGGAATCACCTTTCTCGTTCTGAAGTTTGTCTTCAACACCTTGGATAGCATCCTCGACCCCCTGATCCCTGAAATCACCGTCTCTCTCTTCCATCGCGTCTACCATCTCCCGGGGGTGGGGCTCATCAGCTTCTTCCTCTTGCTCTATCTGGTCGGATTGATTACCACCAACGTCTTGGGCCGTAAGCTGATTGGCTGGGGAGATCGTCTCTTCACGACTATCCCAGTCGTTAAGAATATTTATTCCTCCTCCAAACAACTGACCGATGCCTTCTCGGCCACAAAGAAAGGTTCCTTTCGTCAGGCCGTCTTTGTTGAATTTCCACAGGAAGGCAATTATGTGCTCGGATTTGTGACGAATGAGTTGACGGACCCGAATCGCCAAACGAAGGTGGCCGTGTTTGTCCCGACGGCCTTTGTCCCACCCCAAGGGTTCCTCCTCTTTCTTCCGAGGGAAAAAACACTCCCCTCCCAACTCACCGTTGAAGAAGCGATTAAGGCGATCATGTCGGTGGGGATCGTCACGCCTCAAACTCTTTCTGTTCCCTTTTCCGGGTCGAAACCTGAAAAGGAATAGGTTGAAAATTTTTAAGGGATGAAGTATCCTAATCGAAAAGTTGAAGGAGGAACTTGAACATGGAGGGTATCACGCTTCTCATTGCAGTGGTTGCGCTCATCCTTGCCATCCTCGCCTATCAGCGCACCGGGGGAACGGCAGAACTGAAACGGCAGATCGAAGTCGGCGCTTCTTCTCCCGATTTGAAGAAACAGATTGACGCCCTGGTGGCGATGACCGATTCTTTGATAGAGAAGACTGCCGATGCACTGGACCGTTTAGAAAAGGCGATCCGGAAAACAGAAAGAAACGAGTAGGTACCAACTGGTTCGCCAGTCTTGAAAGGGCTGATCTCCGATACAAAATGCAAACTGTTCGATTGCAAATTGCAAAATCCTTCAGCCCTCTTATCCCCCCTGCCACAGGCAGGCAAATCTCCACTTTTCATTTTGCAATTTTTACAATGTTCACGGGGCGTTTTTCAGCAGCCTGGTAGAAGAAAATTGAGGCGTGAATGGATCAACCCTTAAAGATTCTTTTTGCCACTCCTGAGGCTGTCCCTTTTGCAAAGACGGGAGGGCTGGCAGATGTAGCAGGAGCCCTTCCTAAGTCGCTCCAGGCCCTGGGATGTGAAATAAAATTAATCATGCCGTATTACCGAAACGTGAGAGACTCCGGGCTACCCCACCAATATCTGGGTCGGGAGATTGAGGTCACCCTCGGGGACGAGAAGCTCAAAGCGGATATCTACCTGGGCCATCTGAACCAGGAAATCCTCGTTTATTTTATCGGCAGGGAAGAGTTCTTCGACAGGCAGTATCTTTACGGCACAGCCAAAGGCGACTACTTTGACAATGCAGAGCGCTTTATTTTCTTCTCGAAGGCTGCTCTCAGTTTTTGTGAGAGCATGGAGTTCTCCCCTGACATCATCCACCTGCATGAGTGGCAAACGGGATTGATCCCTGCTTACCTAAAATCCCTCTACCAGAATGACCCTCTCTTTTCGCGTTCCGCGACGGTGTTTACCATCCATAACATTGCGTATCAGGGATTATTCAAGAAGGAAAAATTCAAGCTCACCGGCCTCCCCCAGCAGATGTACAGCCCAGAGGGAATCGAATTTTGGGAGCGCATCAACTTCATGAAGGCAGGAATTGTCTATGCCGATGTAATCAATACGGTCAGCAAGAAATATAGCGAGGAGATCCAGACTCCCGAATACGGTTATGGGTTGGAAGGCATTTTGAGAAAGAGAAGGGAAAGTCTTTACGGAATCCTCAACGGAGTGGACTATGAGGAGTGGGACCCTTCCCATGATCCTCACCTGATCGCGCGATACGACGCGAAAGACATCTCTGGAAAGAAGCGTTGTAAAATGGACCTTCTGAAGGAATTCCATCTCCCCTCTTCGCTAGAGCAGGTCCCTCTTCTCGGAATGATCTCAAGGTTGGCCGACCAGAAAGGATTCGACCTTCTGATGGAAATCTCAGAAGCACTCTTTGGCCTCAACATTGGATTTGTCCTTCTGGGGACGGGTGAACAGAAGTATCACGATCTCTTAACTCGGGTCGCTCAAAAATATCCTCAAAAGGCTGGGATCCGAATCGCTTATGACGATCGGTTAGCTCATAAAATCGAGGCGGGGTCGGATTTTTTCCTCATGCCATCAAAATATGAGCCGTGTGGTCTCAATCAGATTTATAGCCTCAAATACGGGACGATCCCCGTCGTGCGTGCTACCGGGGGGTTGGACGACACCATCACCCCGTACGATCCTGTCACGAAAAAGGGAAACGGTTTTAAATTTACTCGCTATGATGCCAAAGAACTCCTCAACACCATCAAAGCGGCGATCAATTTTTATTATCAGCCAGACCGCTGGAGACAGGTCGTTCAGAATGCCATGGCGACGGATTTTTCCTGGAAGAGATCGGCTCAGTCTTACCTTGAACTTTATCGAAAAGCATTGGAGAAAAAGCGGCGATCATTGCACTTGTAAATTTGAACTCTCCTTTCCCCCTCCCCTCTTGGAGACTGTGTCACAATTGGGTAAAGGGCAAAGGATTCTGAAATACGGAGCAAACAGGCGGGTGAGAAAGCTTTAGAGCGGCACCTCTAAACAAATACATACTGAGGCTTCAAGATTTTCAAGGCATTGCCATTTCAGGAACACGGACTTTTAGCCATAACATAAATGTCCGCATTCTAAAGCTTTGGAACTCGACTGTTTGTTACGTCCATTCAAGCCCTCTGCCCCATTACGACACAACCTCTAGGGAGAGAAGGGTGACGAGAAATTTCAAATATCTTGGGGCAGACTTGACGCTCCATTTTTTGTTTTAGCTAGCGGGGAATAGGGAGGTCCGCATGGGCAAACCAAGATCATACTTCCTGATAGGAGGAATCCTGATCTCGACAGTCTTATTTCTCCCAAATCCCCTCTTTGCCAAAACCCCTCCCTTTAAGGATTTGGACCATCCCAGGTTGGTTGAAACCCGAGAATTGTTGAACCTCACCAACCATCCTTCGGTCCGTATCATTGACCTGAGAAGTTCACTCCTCGATTATCTCAAAGCTCATATTCCAGACGCCGTCTTTCTCCATTTTGAAAATCTCCAGGTTCCGGACAGGGGGATACCCGATCAGGCACCCGACCGAATCGCTTTAGAACGATTATTAGGAGACAGCTTAAGTCTTTCCAATCCAATGTGGGTAATCCTTTATTCCGAAAAATCAAATGCCAATGCAACGTTTCTCGCCTGGACACTTGACTTCCTGGGTCACAAGAAAGTGGGAGTTTTAAATGGCGGCTGGGAAAAATGGGCCTCAGAGAAACTGCCCGTCACCCAAGACTATCCCTCTCCCCCTCCTAATAAGTTTTTCGGAAAAGTGATTCAAGAGACGTTAGCTGAAAAAAAATGGATTTTCGACCGGCTGACTGCGAAAAATCTTCTGCTCGTGGATGTCCGTCCTCCGAAACAGTATAGCGGGGAAGAGGGGGAAGAGATCCGGAGAGGCCATATCCCCGGGGCAAAGAACCTGCATTGGGAATCGACATTAGAAGGGGAAGAGGTAAAAGTTTGGAAGAAAAAAGAGGATCTGGAAAGACTCTTTTCAGAATCGGGAGTGACGAGGGGCAAAGAGATCGTCGTCTATGACCAGACAGGAAAAAAAGCGAGCCATCTCTATTTCACGTTGAAATATGTGCTCGGGTTTCCGCGTGTTCGCCTTTACCGGGGGTCTTGGGTCGAATGGTCCGGCGATAAGACTTTGCCCGTCAGGACCGGGATGGACCCCTAATCTTCGAGATTTCTGAAAAAGCTTAGAAATCTAAGAGTTTTTTCGTTTTTAACTTGACAAAGCCAAATGATCTATGCCATTAATTTGAAAATTTTTTTAAGTTCCCCGATCCCCTGGTGCGTTCCGGAGGAATTTTACGATGCCCAAGATCCTCGTAGTGGGAATGATCTTGTTCCTCATTCCCGCATGCTTGCCTCACCGCACCCCTCTTTCTGAGAAAACCTCTTCTCTACCCCCTTCGGTGAAGGAAGAATCGTCTTTCCTCAGCCAGCCACAATCGGAAGAGGTTTTCTCGGCAGAGCCTGAGCGATCTCAAAGGGAGGCACTTCCCCCTCCTCCCAAACCCTCTTTGCAAGAGCACGCGCCAAAAACGTTGGAATTCCCGGTCAGCGATGGATCCAATGACGATTTTAATCTTGAGATCCTACCCGGTGACCGACCTCGGAAGGAGCTGGATTTCGATATCCCGATTGTCATTAATGCGCAAGTGGAGCATTTCATCCAATATTTTCAAACCACAGCGAGAAATAGATTTTCCAGTTGGCTTGCCCGATCTGAAAAATACATTCCCTTCATGAAAAATCTTCTGAGAGAAAATGGTCTCCCGGAGGACCTGGTCTATATGGCTCTCATCGAAAGCGGGTTTAATCCTTATGCCTATTCGAGGAGCAAGGCATCCGGCCCATGGCAATTCATCTACCTCACGGGAATAAGATATGGCTTAAGGTCAAATTGGTGGATCGATGAGAGGAGAGACCCCGAAAAATCGACCATCGCTGCAGCCAAATATCTCAAAGACCTTTATGATATGTTTGAGTGCTGGTATCTCGCCGCTGCCGGTTACAATGCCGGTGAGCAGAAGATCGTCGCCGCGATGCAACGTTACCAGACCGAAGACTTTTGGGAGTTGACAAAATATCGTTACCTGAAGCAGGAGACGAAGGATTATGTTCCCCAAATGATTGCCGCCGCCCTGATCGCTAAAGATCCCGAGAAATACGGATTTGCAGGCATTGAATACGAAGAGCCCCTCCGCTATGAGAAGGTGAAGGTGCCTGAAGTAACAGACCTTCGTCTGATCGCGCGAGCGTGCGAAAGCACCCTCGATGAGATCAGGGAACTGAATCCCGAACTGTCGAGATGGTGTACCCCTCCTGATTTCCCCGATTATGAGATTAAGATTCCTTTCGGAAAAAGAGAGCTTTTTTTAGAAAATTTTGGGATCCTTCAATCCGGTGCAAGATTTCAATTCAAAACCCATGTTGTAAAAAAAGGGGATACCATCTCAAAAATTGCCAGACTTTATCAAATCGATGTCGAGCCAATCTTGGAGATCAATCGGTTGAATAAGAAGAGTCGGCTCTCTGCGGGAACAAACCTCCTCATCCCCCTGCCGAAAGATCAGGATCTGAAAACGGATCGTCTGACGAAGAAAGTATCCGGGGGAACGGACCAAGGACCAAAACCTGTTGAAACAACCTATACGATTAGAAAGGGGGATTCCCTCTGGAGCATCGCCAATGAGATGGGGGTGAATATCGGAGCTCTCAGTCGCTGGAATAACGTCCATCCGGATAAAAAATTGATGGCCGGAGAT
>Ga0335070_10008521_pt1 | contig 12025 bp, 13 predicted proteins | sample Lox_Sample_13_FD_206722 | JGI IMG/M metagenome (GOLD analysis project Ga0335070, IMG submission 206722) | Soil microbial communities from Loxahatchee National Wildlife Refuge, Florida, United States - Lox_Sample_1.3 | ecosystem: Environmental > Terrestrial > Soil > Wetlands | place: USA...
GGCTCGGGGTCGCCCAGCAGCCGCTCTCCACCGACCTCGCCCAGAGCCTCGGGATCGACGGGACCAGCGGCGCGGTGGTCGGCTCGACCATGACCGGCAGCCCGGCGGCCCAGGCCGGTCTGCAGCAGGGTGACGTCATCGTGGCCTACGACAAGATCCCGGTGGAGGACTACCGCCATGTCCAGCGGCTGGTGGCGGAGACCCGGGTCGGCCGGAGCGTCACCCTCCAGATCGTTCGCAAGAAGCAGAAGATGGACGTGGCGGTCACCATCGCCGAGGTACCGGAGGACACCGGCCGGCGCGGCGGCGCCCCGGCTCCGACGAAACCCTGACGCGCTAGGCGACGAAGGGGGGAATCGGCGGCACATCCATCTGCCGCACCTTCACCTCTCGCACCCCATCGGCCCCACGCGCCACGTCCGTCGCCTCGTCCATGGCCGCGGTGCCCTCGAGCGTGACGACGCCGGCTCGGGCCTCCACCGTGATGCGGTACCGGCGCGTCTCGGGATGGGTGGCCAGCGCCACCTGCACGCGCGAGGCGAGCGAGCGGTCGGCGACGAGCTGGCTGCTCGTCGGCGTCGTCGCCAGCTCCGCCTGTCCCACAACTCCCCCGATCAGCCCGACCGCCGCCGCGACCGACAGCTTCTCGGTGTTGATGACGAGGTCGTAGAGCGCGGGATCGGTGATGCCCACCTCGTAGAGGTAGCGCATGCGCCCGGCCTTCTCGGCGTCATCACGCCGAACCAGCTCGGTGACCGTGCGGGGATTCGTCTGCTCGCCCATCGGCCCGGCCAGCTTCTTGCTCAGCCGCTTGACCCGCACGTCGAACGGCGCCATGACCCGCACGCGGAGAACGTGGGGAATGCCGCGCAGCAGCCACTGTCCGCCACGGCCCATGAGCACCGCGTTGTCGTGCTCCGCGAAGTCGTACAGCGCGGTCTGGATGACCGTGATGTAGCGTCGGGTCTCCACGTCGAAGCGCTCGAAGAGCGAGGGCTTGGACTCGTCGAGATGGGAGAGCTTCTCCTCCAGGAGCCCGTAGCGCTGGGCCGCGGCGGAGATGAGCTCGTGGTCCACGTACCGGTAGCCCAGACGGTCGGCGAGCTGCTGCCCGATCTCCGGTCCACCCGCGCCGATCTCGTGAGAAATCGTGACGATGGGCATGGCGTGTCACTCCTTCCGGTACTTCGCCTTCAACGCGGCCGGGGCGATGGCGATGCGCTTGCCCGAGACGTCGTCGAGCACGTAGATCTCGTCGGCGAGACTGCCGCTCGCGAACACCTCGAACACCTCGAGGGCCTCCTCCAGCGTGCTCCCCGCCGGGCGTCCCTCCATCATCCGCTCCACGTCCTCGCGCTTGAGCCGCACGGGTCAGGCGCGGGCCGCGCCGCGCGCGGTTCCGGGGATGAAGTGGACGATCACGGTAGCCTGGATGGTCTTCGCCATGCGGTGTCCTCCTCGCCCTCGAGGGGCTTGGACCCGACCACGGTGGGCTACTTGAGTACCAGGAAAGTCCGGTCAAGACAAGAGGTCTGGCGGCGATGGTGGACACCCCCCGGTCCCCCTGGTCCATCCGGGTCCCGGATGGCAGGATAGGAGGAGCGATGCCAGCCTCCCGCTTCCTCTCCCTGGCGGCCCTGTCGGCGCTGGCGCTCTTGGCCGGCTGCTCGCGCGCGGTCATGACGACCCCACCGGTCCCACCCTCCACCGGGATCGAGGAAGCGGGGTTCGCCTCCTGGTACGGTGCCCCCCACCACGGCCGCCGCACGGCCAGCGGGGAGATCTACGACATGAACCAGCTCACGGCCGCGCACAGGACGCTGCCCTTCGGCACCCGCCTGCTGGTGACCAATCGGGACACGAGCCAGACCGTCGAGGTGCGCGTCAACGACCGCGGGCCGTTCGTGGAGGGCCGAATCCTCGACGTCTCCTATGCGGCGGGCCGGCAGCTCGGCGCGGTCGGCGCCGGGGTGATCCCGGTTCGCCTGCGCGTCATCTCGTTGCCGGCCACCAGGGCCGGGACGCCGAGCCCGGGCAGCTTCACGATCCAGCTCGGCTCGTTCACGAGCCGCCCTCGCGCCGAGGCCCTCCGTGACGCGGTCGGTGGCGACGCCGCCGTCACCGAGGCGATCGTCGCCGACCAGACCCTCTACCGCGTCCATCTCGGCTCCTACCCGACTCCCGCACAGGCCCGCGCCGCCGCCCAGCCGCTGGCCGCCCGCGGCTACCCCACGCTCATCACCCCGCGCTAGGTAGCCCGCCGCAGAGCCGGCCGAGAGACGACCTCTCGTAGCCGAGATGTAGCCGAGATGACGGAGGACGTGCTCGAGCCAATGGACGATATCGGGCTCGTCGTCGACGACGAGCCCCGTGGAAGTGGCGCCCCGTCGCTACCGCGAGTCTGTGCAGACAAACGACGGGGCCGGGCCGCCCTTGCTCCCGGGCGGCGCCGGCCCCGACGGAAGGTGCGGAGTGAAGCGCTACGACCGCGGCTGCTGCGGCGGGGGCTGGCGGAACGGCGTGTGGCAGGTGCCGCAGGCGTTCCGGCCGAAGTCCTTCACGAGGTCCTGCGTGAGCTGCGCGTTCTTGGCGCGGGCCGCGTCGCGCAGCTTCTCGGCCTGCGTCTCGAGGTTCTTGGCAGCGGCCTGGAACTCGGGCCACTTCTGCCATATCTCGGGCTTGGCCTTGGACTTGTCGGTGAGCGAGCCCTCCGGGAAGAGGGCCGGAATCTGCTGAGCGGTCAGGGCAAGTGTCTCCGCGTTCACGGCGATCCCTTCGACGTTGCCGGCTTTCGCCTTGGCCTGGATGTCTGCCCAGCTGGCGCCCTGCAGCTTCATCAGACGCTGCCGATCCGCCACCACATCCCCGCTGCCTGTCTTCGACATCGACTTGTCCGCGCAGCCGGCCGCGATGCCGATGGCCAGTCCGCCGATGACGATCACGCTGGCGCCGAGTCTGAATCGTGCGTTCATCTTCCCTCCTGGGGTGGCCCGAGCCGCGGGGCGGCGCCGGCCGGTTGGTGAATGTTTGGCCCTAGTCGATCTTGTTCTTGATGGGCGGGATCGACTTGAGGTACTTCGCGATCGCCTGGCGGTCGGCCTTGGTCAGGTCCTTGTAGCCGGCAGACGAGCCCTGGATGACCTCCATCATCAGCCCGCCCGCCACATCCCCGTCGGGCTTGTTCCCAGTCTCGAGATAGTCGGCGATCTGCTCTTCGCTCCAGCTGCCGGCACCCGTCTCGCGATCCGGAGTGATGTTCGGGACCGCGGACCCGTCCGGCCCCTTTCCCTTCGGGTTGCCGGCGAGAAACCGCGTGTTGTCCACCGCCATGGTCATGGTCCGGGGCGTGTGACACTCGCCGCAGTGGGACACCGCGCGCGTCAGATATTCGCCGCGCGGAATACCCGAGCTCGCCGCCGCCACCGGCGGATTCTCGCGGGCTGCGAAGGTGGCCAGCCACGCGGGCAGGAACACTCTCTCGAACATCGGCACCGAGATCTTCTTGGCCGGAGTGGGCCTGTTCACCGGCGGGACCGACCGCAGGTACGCGACCACGTCCTTCAGGTCCTGCTCGGCCATGCCATTGAACACCGTGTAGGGATGCACCGGGATGAGTCGCTCACCGTTGGGTCGCCGGCCTGCCCGGATGGCGGTGATGATCTGCTCGTCGGTCCACTTGCCGATCCCGGTGGTCGGGTCAGGGGTGATGTTCGACGAATACACGGTGCCGAATGGTCCGTCGTACTTGCGGCCACCCGCGTTGAGCGGCTGCTTCGGCACGGTATGGCAGCCGCAGCCCGCGGCCGCGCCGAAGATGTACTTGCCGCGGGTGATCTCATCCCGGCTCTGGGCCGCCACCGGCGGGGCCATCGCCAGCATCACGAACAGCGCCCCTGCCGATAGATGGAGGGCGGACCGCATCTCACGTCGTGCCATCAAACTCTCCAGGGTATCTCCGGGTTCCCGTTCCGCCGAAAATACTACGGAAAGTGCACGGGGGCCCAGGGCTCGGTCACGAGACCCGAGAGGGACGGCGGCGAGGCTCCTGGACTCGGACCAGCAGGAGGGCCATCGCGCCGGCGGCCCCGAGCGCGGCGGTCGCGAACACGGCCCGGAAGCCGAAGGCATCCGCCATCAGTCCCGCGACCAGCGGAGCCCCGAAGGCCACCGGGGTGAGTAGGGTGGTGCCCAGCCCCACGTAGGTGGGCCGCGCTGCCGGCCCCGGGGCGAACTCGAGGAGCACGTTCAGTCCCGAGACGCTGATGGCCGCGAGCTGCACGCCGTGCAGGACGAAGACCACCAGGAACACCTCGAGCGAGGGAGCCCCCAGCGCCACCAAGTTGGCGAGCAGCAGGGCCCCCAGCCCGATGCTGAGCGGCACCAGATGGCCCACGCGATCGGCCACCACGCCCAGCACCAGGTTACCGGCCATCTGGCCCGCGAGCAGGGCGGTGGTGAACACGCCCACCGCCCAGTCGGGCGCCGCGTAGGAGCGCAGCGCATGCACCGTGTAGAAGCCCGCCGCCATCATCCCGACGAAGCTCAACCCGCGGGCAAGGAGGAACCAGAACAGGTTGCGATCGTCTCGCAGGACGCGGCGAACGCGACGGAGGTAGGCGCCGAGCGGAGGCGCCGCGGGCACCGCGGCGGCCGGCGGCTCCCGCACCAGCGACAGGGCCACGTACGAGACCCCCATGAACAGCGCCGACACGAGGAAGCAGACCGCGTAGCCGCCAGGGGCGGCCATTCGAGCCAGCACCCACGCGGTCAGCACACTGCCGAGCAGACCCCCCGCGCCCCCGAGCAGGCTCGAGAGCGCGAAGAACCGGCCGCGCAGGGTCGTCGGGATGGTCCGGCCCACGATGTCCATCCAGGCCGGCATCAGCAGGCCACCGGCGCTCGTCATCAGCAGCAGCATGACGAGCATCAGCGCCAGCGCGACGTCAGGAGCCGGGCGAGCCACGAAGAAGGCGACCGCGGCCAGCAAGAGCAAGGGCACGCGCTCCCAGATGGTGTAGCGCAGCACGAACGGGAGCTTGTGCGCGAGCGATTCGGTGTAGCCGGCCGCGAACAGCGAGGGTAGATTCCAGCCGAGCGTCATCAGGGCCGGGATCGCGCCGATCACCAGGTTCGAGGCGCCGAGATGCGCGGCGAAGGCGGGCAGGATCGTGCTCTGCGACGCGAACGAGAGACCGACCAAGAAAAGCCCGAAGTCGGCGGCGAGGGCCACGACGTTGTGGCGGACGTGACGACGCGCGAAGGCCTCACCGTCGTCGAGATGGGCTGAGGTCACAGCCGCCGAGGATACCCGGGGGCGGCGCCCGATACAAGAACTGCGCGGCGGCCCGCAGGGCCGCCGACGCGGTCAGGACATCAGCATGTGGCGACGATCGCCGAGGGAGAGCACGTCATTGAGTGACGAGACGGGCCGGCGCGCGCCGCCGGGCGGAACGATACGCGACGACTCGGCCGCGCTCCCATCGGGTCGCGCCATGTTCTCCGCGTGACGGTACGCCTTGAGCTTGTACTGCAGGCAGCGGAGGCTGATGCCCAGCAGACGCGCGGCCTGTGTGCGGTTGCCACCCACGCTGCCGAGCGTCTGGAGAATGTACTGCTGCTCCAGGTCTCGCAGGGTGAGGCCCGACGGTAGCCCGGGCTTCTGGATCTCGCCCGCGCGCTTGCCCGCGCCCTCGTTGATCGGGAGCACGTCAACGTCGATGGTGTCGTGCTCGCTCAAGACCACCGCCTGCTCGATGCAGTTCTCCAGCTGCCGGATGTTCCCCGGCCACTCGGCCCCCACCAGCAGCTCCAGCGCCTGCGGCGTCAGCCGCGGCACCCGCTTGTGGTGTGCCCCCGCGAACTTCCGCAGGAAATGCTCCACCAGCAGCCCAATGTCGCCCCGCCGCGCCCGCAGCGGCGGCACCTCGATCATCACCACCGCGATCCGGTAGTACAGGTCCTCCCGGAACTGCCCCTCCCGCACCGCCCGCCGCAGATCCTTGTTGCTCGCCGTGATCAGCCGAATGTCCGTCCGCGTCGGCTTGCTGCCCCCCACCTTCACGAACTCCCGCGTCTGGATCACCCGCAGCAGCTTCGCCTGCAGCGGCAGCGACAGCTCGCTGATCTCGTCGATGAACAGCGTCCCCGTGTGCGCCAGCGCGAAGAACCCCGTCCGGTGCTCCACCGCCCCCGTGAAGCTGCCCCGCACGTGCCCAAAGAGATGGCTCTCCATCAGCCCCTCCGGGATCGCCGTGCAGTCCAGCGTCACCAGCGGCCGCTCCCAGCGCGCACTCTGCGCGTGAATCGCCCGCGCGATCAGCTCCTTGCCCGTCCCGGACTCCCCCGAGATGCACACGTTGGCGTCCCCGGGCGCCACCTTCTCGATCTTCGTCAGGACCTCCGCCAGCGCCCCCGACCGCCCCACGAGCCCGTGCGCCTCCGGCCCCCGGCTCGCGCCCCGCACTCCCAGCCCCAGCCGCCACAACACCCGCTCGAGGGCTGACGCCAGCTCCCCCTCGCCCGCCGGCCGCTCCAGCCACTGCACCCCCGGCAGCGACGGCGACGCCGTCTCACTGCCCGCCGCCCCCAGCACCACCACCGGGCTCTCAAGCCCCAGCCCCCGCAGCCGCTGCCCCAGCTCCCACGCCGTCAGCGGCGGCCGCAGGTTCACCACCGTCAACGCCGGCCGGCCATGCGCCTGCACCGCCAGCTCCAGCTCGTGCAGCGATCCCACGAAATGAGGTTGCCACCCACGGACCGGAGCGAGACGCCCGATCAGCAGAGCGAGCTCAAGCGATTCGTCGAGCACCAAGAGATTCACGCTGCGCCCTTAACCCGGCTGCCCTATTCCGGGTTCCCAATACTGTGGGTGACCTGGTTACCGCCGCGCTGCACGGCTTGCTCCAGGTACGTCATGGCCTGCGACAACAGGATCGAGTCGGTGTGCCCATCGTGGGGGAAGGACACCTTGCCCACGCTCACCGTGAGGCGCTGCGGACGTCCTTCCGGCCCTTCCCGGAAGGCGACTTGCTCGATGCTGGCGCGAATGCGCTCCGCCACGCGTAGGGCATCCGGGCCGGCGGTATGGAGCAGGATGATGGCGATAGCGGACGACAGTTGGCCGACGAGGTCGGTGGCACGCACGAATTCCGGGATCTTCTCCGATATTGCCCGCTCGATCTCTTGTCCGATCTTCTGGCGGTCACCATTGGAGACATCGGGCCGGAGGAGACAAACCGAAAAGAAGTCCTGGTAGCGCGTCGCGCGGCCTGCCTCACGGGTCAACAGATGGCGGAAAGCCTCCTCATGAAATACCCCGGTCTGGGTATCCATGAACTCGCTCACGTAGCCCCTCCCTTGCTGGTGGCTGATTGATTTACCGCGTACGCGCCTAGAACTTCAGCGACTGGAAGGCGCTGTGAGCAAGTCTTGCGCCATCGATAACCGAACGGCAAGCCCTCGCCGGGCTCCGGCAGCATATCCTGCCGAATTCACTACAGGTTGTGGCTCCTGCGAAGGACTGGGGCGGTATGCGGGGCTATCGTGGACTGGATCGGGCAGCTATCAGCGACTGGACCTGAGGAACGCACTTAGGTAGCCACCGGGACAAACGAAGCAAATCATTTCCTACCAGAGCCACGCTCGGGCCGATCGTCGAGACCGACCTGTCGGATCTTGTACAGCATTGCCTTGTAGCTGATCTTCAGGAGGCGCGCCGCTTCAGCTCGGTTCCAGCGCACCTTCTCCAGCACCTCCTTGATCACCGCCTTCTCGGCCGCCATGGCCGCGCGTCGGGCGATGTCCTTGAGGCCCATCTCGGCCTCCGGGATCGAGGCGGCCGCTTGCGGTGAGGGAGCGGCGGTCGGCAAGCCGCCTTCGGGCTTCGGTGTCCACGGCTTCTCGCTGCGGAGGGCGATCTCCTGCTGGACCAGCGCCTCGGTCTGGAGGACCACGGCGCGCTTGATCATGTTCTCGAGCTCGCGGACGTTGCCGGGCCAGCCATAGTCCTGGAGCAGGCGCATCGTGGCCGCCGAAATCTTCAGCGCGTCCCGATTGTACTGGCGGCAGAAGCGGGCCATGAAGTACTCCACCAGGACCGGAATCTCCTCCCGGCGCTCCCGTAGGGGCGGAATCGAGATCGCCACCACGTTGAGCCGGTAATACAGGTCCTCGCGGAACATGCCGGTCGTCATCACCGAGGCCAGGTTCTTGTTGGTGGCGGCGATCAGCCGGGCGTCCGAGGTGATGACCTCGCTACCCCCGACCCGGAAGAACTGCCCATCCTGGAGGACGTGCAGCAGCTTGGCCTGAAGCCCCAGTGGCATCTCGCCGATCTCGTCGAGGAGGAAGGTGCCCCGATGGGCCAGCTCGAACTTGCCCGGTTTCCGGCGGTGGGCCCCGGTAAAGGCTCCCTTCTCATGGCCGAATAGCTCGGACTCCAGCAGGTCGCCGGGCAACGAGGCGCAGTTGACCTTGAGGAACGGCTTGTCACGCCGGTCCGATATATAGTGGATGGCCCGGGCCACCATCTCCTTGCCGGTGCCGCTCTCGCCCTGCAGCAGGATGGTCGCGTTGGTGTCGGCGGCTCGGCGCACGATGTCTTCGACCGCTCGCATCCGCTCACTGTTCCGGAACAAGAGGTCCAGGTCCACTGTCGCCTGGCCGGAGCCCGAGCCATTGGCGCCGTGGGACGCAACGAGCGGCACGCTGTCCGTCTGGGCCAGGGCCGCCTTGATGACGTCCTTCAGAGCCGGCCCGGCGACCGGCTTGACCAGAAAGTCGTAGGCGCCCGTCCGCATGCCCTTGACCACCAGGTCTCGGTCGCCCGACCCGGAGAGAATGACCAGCGGCACGTCGGCGCTCTCGAGCTTGATCTGGCGGGCAAGGTCCAGCGCGCTCGAATCGATCTGGTCGAGGTCGAGCAGGACCAGCTGGGGGTGCAGGCTCGACAGAAGAGCCAGGGCCTCCGCCGCCGTCCCCGCCTCGAGAGAGGCATATCCAGCCTCCTTGACGGCCCGCACCAGGGCGGCCCTGCCCTCGGGACGCCCGTCGATGACGAGGATCGAGCTGGCGCTCATCGGCAAGAGGCCGCCGGGCTCAACCAAGCCCTTGACGTAGGAGGGACGCGTCCCGATACTGGCGGTCGGCGAAACCCATGAGAATCCTGGTGGTAGACGATGATCCGTCGGTAGCCGAGATGATCGCGGAAGCGGTCAGGACACTCGGCCACGAGGCGCTCGTCGCCCTCGACGGAACGGAAGGTCTGCGCCTGCTGGAGACGAGCAACGTTCAAGGCGTGTTTCTCGACCTCGTCATGCCCGGACTTGGCGGGCTGGCCGTCCTCACCCGAATCAGAAGTCGCTTTCCTCACGTACCCGTCGTGATCCTCTCGGCCCATGCGGGCGATGAAGAAACCCGGGAAGCGATCGCGCTGGGGGCCTCGGAAGTGATCATGAAGCCCGCGGGGCTAGCACAATTCACCGAAGTCCTTTCGCGACTGACCCGCTCTCAATCCGCGGGATAACGTTTTGCCGATATTTCCACTGTTCAATATCTCCTTATGAAAAGCAATACCCATTCAAGGCACTTCGCGAGTTCCTCGCATCCTGGCGATTCTGTTGCGGCGCCACAGCCGTTCTGAGATGATGCAGGCATGAGCTGGGTGGTCGGAACGGGGCTGGTAGTAGGATTTCTCGTGGCGCTTGTGAGTGCCCCTGCCTCGGTCGCTGCCCAGAGCCCGGTGGAGATCCGCGCCACCGCCCCCGAGAAGCCCCAGCAGTTCCGCATCGTCGAGCCCGGTCCCGCCACCCGCGAGGCGACCCGGCCACGCGAGGCGGATTTCTACCCTGGTTCCGACATTCGGGTCCGTCACGAGCCGGCGTTCATCGAACCCTTCTACGGGCAGAGCCAGGGGGGCACCAAGTACGGCCTGTCGGGCTGGACCTCGCCACCGACGCCCGTCGGCAGCTACGTCTCTCAGGAGCCGTGGGCCCGGACCGGCTGGCCCGCCCTTGGGATCAGCGTGGTCTGGTACTCGGCGCCTACCAGGCCGGCCCCCCGCGTCTCAGATCCCCGCTGAGTCGCGCCTAGAAGTGCCCCTACTCAAGGGCAACCTTCACACCCACACGACCTTCTCCGACGGTCGTTTGCCGGCCGAGCTAGTCGTCGCTCGCTACCGCGAGCTCGGCTACGATTTCCTCGCCATCACCGATCACGACGACCGCATCGACGAGGAATACTGGTTCAATCTGCCGACCTCGGACGACCGCCTGCTCGTGATGCCGGGCGTGGAGATCGACTACCGGCCGCTCGGGCAGCACGTTGGCAAGGTCACCGGAGACCACGAGACCCTCTTCGTTTTGAACCACCCCGCACGCTACGCCCTCACGGTGGAGCAAACGCAGCGGCGCATCCGCAGGATCACGCTGGACGGCATGCCCATCCACGCGGTGGAGATCACGGACACCGGTGTCTATCAGGCCGAGTACGACGTGGATGCGATCCAGCTCCCGAAGGTCGCCACTGACGACGCGCACCGGGACGAGGATTTCGGGCGGGCGTGGATCGAGGTCGATGCCAAACGCGATCCCGACGCGATCCTGCGTGCGATCAAGGCGGCAGAGTTCACGGTGCGATTCGCGAGTGATCGGCGACCCCGCTCGGGGCTCGGCTGGCGGCTCTGAAAGCCACGGCGTTGACGTACGCGAGCAAGCCCGCTTCCGGTAAGGACACCCGCGCGCCCTGAAGCGACGAACTCCACCCGGTGCTTTGGGCGGTCGCTTCATCCGGACGCCGGCCGGGCCCCGATGCTCCGCAGCAGCATGGGGGCCAGCGCGGGTACCGCTTCCGTCACCAGATCCGGCCGGCCGGTATGGAGCCACTGCACCACCACCTCGTTGAGGGCGCCGAGCCAGGCCAGGGTCGCCACGCGCGTGTCGATCGGCGGGATCGAGCCCTCCGCCACTGCCTCGTCGAGATGGGCCTGGATCAGAGCCGCGAAGCGCCCGTGCACTTCCAGACGCTTGCTCTGGTAGGTGGGGCCCAGGCTCACCGATTCCAGCAGCAGGATCCGGGCGAGGTCGCGGTGCCGGGCGAAGGTCTCGAGCCCCGCGGTCAGCGCGGCCTCCACCTTGCCCAGCGCGCCATGCGCGCTCCCGATCGCGGTCGCGACCGCCGCCGCGAGCCGCCCGGCGAGCTCGTCGACCAGAGCCAGGAAGAGCGCTTCCTTGTTGGGAAAGTGGTGGTAGACAGCTCCCTTCGACGTCCGCGAGGTGCGCACGATGTCGTCGACGAGAGCCCTGTGGTACCCTTTCTGCGCGAAGACCTCCAGCGCCGCCTGGAGAATCTTCTCGCGCGTCGCCGGCTTGGTCATTCTCGACTCACACCGAGGGAGGTCGCATGCTGATTCGCGTCGGTCACAGCCCGGATCCCGACGACGCCTTCATGTTCTACGCGCTGAACTCGGGCAAGGTGAAGATCCCCGGTATCACGATCGAGCACGTGCTCGAGGACATCGAATCCTTGAACCGTCGCGCGCGGACCGGCGAGCTCGAGGTGACCGCGGTGTCGGCCGCCACCTACACGCTCGTGCACGAGCAGTACCGGATGATGGACCCCGGAGCGTCGATGGGGAAGGGCTACGGCCCGATCCTGGTGGCCAAGGAGCCGATCGACCGCGCGAAGCTCGAGGAGAAAGTCGTCGCGATCCCGGGCAGCCACACCACCGCCGCGCTCCTGCTCCGCCTCTACGTCGGCGACCCCCCCACCATCGAGGTCGCCTTCGACAAGATCCCCAAGGTGGTGCTCGAGGGCCAGGCGGACCTGGGCCTGCTCATCCACGAGGGCCAGATCACCCATCAGCGCATGGGCCTCCACAAGGTGCTCGATCTCGGGCAGGAGTGGGAGAAGGAGTCTGGGCTGCCCCTGCCGCTCGGCATCAACGTCATGCGGCGCGACCTCGGCGAGGAGACCCATCGCGCCATCTCCCAGGGGTTGCGGGACGCCATCGACTATGCCTACGCCAACG
>Ga0335070_10008522_pt1 | contig 12023 bp, 9 predicted proteins | sample Lox_Sample_13_FD_206722 | JGI IMG/M metagenome (GOLD analysis project Ga0335070, IMG submission 206722) | Soil microbial communities from Loxahatchee National Wildlife Refuge, Florida, United States - Lox_Sample_1.3 | ecosystem: Environmental > Terrestrial > Soil > Wetlands | place: USA: Florida...
CGGCGCACGAGCGCGAATGCGAAGGCTCCGAGCGCGAGCAGCGACGCGACGACGAGCACGCCCCCGGCGGCGGTCGTGTGGAGCGCCGGATCGAGGCGCAGCGCGACCGACTGGATGGACTCGCCGCCCGGGAACGCCGAGGGATCGAGGCCGATGAAGGACCGGTAGAGCAACGCGCCGGTCACGCTGAAGCCGATCAGCAATGCAAACCCGAGGCTGGCGAGCACCGCGTTGCGAGTTCGCACGATCCACCTCCGGGTCGTCGCGAGAGGTTCGAGATGGGGCGGGACGACTCGCTCGCAGTATACGGGGGTCCGGTCGCGTGGCGGCAGATGAAGTCGCGCTGGGCGCGAGCGCAGCCGTGCGCCTACGCTCACGAGCGGCACGGCCGGCCCGGGGCCCTTCTGGAGTGTCGATGGCATCGCCGCTCATCATGGAGAGCATCGCTGCGTCGCGGCGCTACGTCGGGACGTCGGTCGGGCCGAGCGAGTGGACCGGGATCGACGCCGAACGCGTGAAGCGCTTTCTCGAGGCGACCGGAGGCGACGGCGCGCTCGTGCCCGGTGCGGCTCCGACACCGGACTCGCAACGAGTCCCCGGTGCGCTGCTCCTCTCGCTGGTGCCGCGCTTCATGCCGCAGCTGATCGTGCTCGCGGGCTGCAAGACCGGCGTCAACGCAGGCGTCGACGACTGCCGCTTCCCGGCTCCGGTGCCCGTCGGCGGGCGCGTGCGGATGAGCGCGCGGCTCGCGAGCGCGCGCGGCGTCCCGGGCGGCGGCGTGCGCCTGTCCTTCGAGGTGCGTTTCGATGTCGAAGGCGCGGAGCAGCCCGCCTGCACGGCGCGGGTCCACTACGCGTACTTCCCGTAGGCGCTCCAGGGCTTGCCACGCGCGCGGCCCCGGCGCCATCCTCGCGGCGTGCGCATCGCCATCGCCCAGGTGAATCCGACCGTCGGCGATCTCGCCGGCAACCGGCGCCTCGTCGAGGAGGCGGCGGCCAAGGCGGAGAGCGAGCGCGCGGATCTCGTCGTCCTTCCGGAGATGGTGCTCACGGGCTACCCGCCCCTCGATCTGCTCGAGCGCGAGGGCTTCGTGCGCGACCAGCTCCGCGAGTTGGACCTGCTGGCGCCGGCCTCGCGGCGCGTCGCGATCCTGCTCGGCGCCGTGCTGCCCTGTGAGCCGTCGGGGCCGGCGCATCTCGCGAACGCCGCCGTGCTGCTGGCCGGGGGCCGTCGCGTGGGGACGCAAGCGAAGACCCACCTTCCGACCTACGACGTCTTCGACGAGAAGCGCTACTTCGTGCCCGCGTCGCGCCGCGAGACCGCGCGGCTCGGCGAGAGCTGCGTCGGCCTCACGGTCTGCGAGGACACCTGGGTCGAGCCGATGGGCTACTCCGAGGATCCCGTCGGCGAGCTGGCCGCGGCGGGCGCATCGCTCGTCTTCAACCCGTCGTGCTCGCCCTGGCACGTCGGCAAGGCGGCGGAGCGCCGACACATGGTCGCGGACCTGGCGGCCCGCCATCGCGTCCCGATCGTCTTCGTCAATCAGGTCGGCGGCAACGACGAGCTCATCTTCGACGGGGGCTCGTTCGCGGTCGACGCGCGCGGGCGCGTGCAGGCGGCGCTGCCCCTGTTCGATACCGCGTTCGGTGTCGTGGACCTGCCGGCGGACGCGGGTGGATTCGCGCCGGGCGAGGTCAGCGATCCCGACGCGACCGCCCAGCTCGAGGCGGGCCTCGTGCTCGGCATTCGCGACTACTTCCGCAAGCAGGGCCTGCCTCCCGGCGCCGTGATCGGGCTCTCGGGGGGCATCGATTCTGCGGTGACTGCCTACCTCGGCGTGCGCGCGCTCGGCCCGGACCGGGTGATCGGCGTGGCGATGCCCGGCCCCTTCTCGTCGTCCCACAGCATCGAGGATGCGGAGGCGCTCGGGCGCGCCCTCGGCATCGAGGTCCGGCGCGTCGACATCGGCCCGATCTACGCGGCCTACCGGGACGTGTTCCGGACGCTATTCGGTCCGAAGGACGACTACGGCATCGCGCAGCAGAACATCCAGGCGCGCATCCGGGGCGCGATCCTGATGGCGATCTCGAATGCCGAGAATCGCCTCGTGCTCGCCACCGGCAACAAGAGCGAGCTCTCCGTCGGATACTGCACGCTCTACGGGGACATGGTGGGCGGTCTCGCCGTGCTAGGCGACGTGTACAAGCACGACGTCTACGCCCTGGCGCGACGCGCCAACCAGTCGGGGGAGCGCATCCCGAAGCGCACGCTCGACAAGCCGCCCTCGGCGGAGCTCGCAGCGGGACAGCTCGACAGCGACGATCTGCCGCCCTACGACGTGCTCGATGCGATCCTCGAGCGCGCGATCGAGGGTCGCGCAGAAGCTGCGGCGATCCAGCCGCCGCCGGGGGCCACGCCCGCGACCGTCCGCGACGTGCTCGGCCGCATCGATCGGGCCGAGTACAAGCGCCGGCAGGCGCCGCTCGTCCTCCGCACGTCGCGCAAGTCGTTCGGCCCCGGCCGCAGGCTTCCGATCGTGCAGCGCTACGGCCTCTAGCTCCGATGCTGCGCGCGGCTGCGCCGCTTGCCACGCGCGCCCGAGCCCGGCGCACCGGGTCGCTCCTCTGATGCTTCGCTCGGCTGCGCCTCGCTGCGCGCGGCGGCGCCGCTTGCTCAGCTCTGCCCCTCGACGACCATGCGGACGTTCTCGGCGCGCGGGCCGCGCGGTCCCTCCTGGACGACGTACTCCACGAGGTCTCCCTCGGAGAGCGAGTCGTACTCGTTCGGGCCGAGCCCCGAGCGGTGGAAGAAGACCTCCTTGCCGTCGTCGCCGCGCACGAAGCCGAAGCCGCGCTCCGGCACGAGCTTCTTGACGCGACCCCGGACCTTCGGTCCCGTCGGCGTGGCGCGCGCCGCGGAGGCGGGGCGCCGCCCGCGGGCGCGCGGCCGGCGCGGCGCGGCGTAGCGCTCGCTGCCGACGAACTCCTCGCAGAACAGCGTCACCGGGACCATCAGATCCTGCAGGCCGTCGTCATCCGACTCCGGCGAGAGCAGGACCTCCTCCTTGCTCACGTCGACGACCGCGTAGCGGAGGCCCGTGTTCTTGTGCACCACGGCAATGCCGGGCTCGATGTCTTCGATCGACAGCATGGCGGACCTCGATTCGCGGACGCCGGCGCAAATGAAGCGGCCCCGCGGCGCTCGGCGGCGGCGGGACCCGGAAGTGGACACCGGAGGGGTGCGTCGGGTTCCGGACTCCCTGAGGGGGAAACCGAACGGGGACGGCAGGTTAGGTGATCATGTCCGCGCGGTCAAACCGACATGGAGTGCCCCGGCTATGCTCCGCCGGCCGCGATGCCCGCCCCGCGTCGATTCCGGCGAGACCGACTCCAGCGCGCGCTGCACTTCGCGGCCGGTGCGGCGGCGTGTCTCTCGCTCGCCCTCGCCGGCCCCGCGCTCGCGCAGTCGAAGCCCGGGGTGCTGCGCGTCGGCACCAGCGGCGATTACCCGCCCTTCAGCCAGGCGCCGAAGGGGAAGGCGAAGGACTACGAGGGCTTCGACGCGGAGCTTGCGCGCCGCTACGCGGCGGATCGCGGGCTCGAGATCCAGTGGGTGACCTTCCGCTGGCCCGATCTGCTGCGCGACCTGGCTGCGGGCCGCTTCGATGTCGCGATGTCGGGCATCACGATCCGGCCCGATCGCTCCGTAGCGGGCAGCTTCGGCACCCCCGTCGTGGAGACGGGCGCCGTGGTGCTGGTGCGCGACGCGGAGCGCTTCGACGGTCCGGAGGCGCTGGACCGCGACCACGTGCGCATCGCGGTCAATGCCGGCGGACATCTCGACACCGTCGCGCACCAGCAGTTCCCGCACGCCACCGTGGTCTCGGTGGCGGAGAATTCCGGCGTGCTGCCGGCGCTCGAGAAGGGCGCGGTCGACGCCGCGCTGACCGACACCGCGGAGGCGTCGGTCTGGCAGCGCCAGGTGCCTGGCCTGACCCGTCTCGGTCCCTTCACGCGCGACCGCAAGGCGTTCCTCGCGGCCGCCGGTGCCAGCCGGCGGGTGGCCGATCTCGACGCCTGGCTGGCGGAGCGCGAGGCCGATGGCACGCTCGATGCCCTGCGCGAGGAGCACCTGGGCCCCGGTCCCTGGGAGCGCGTCGCCGACCCCCTTCCCGCGCTGGTCGCGGCGCTCGACGAGCGGCTCTCGCTGATGCCGTGGGTCGGCGCAGCGAAGCGACAGGCCGGACTCCCCCTCGAGGTGCCCGAGCGCGAGGCCGCGGTGATCGAGGAAGGGGAGACGGCCGTGCTCGAGGCGGCGCACGGACTCGGGATCGTTCCGCCGCCGGTCGTGCTCGTGAACCGGTTCTTCCGCGCGCAGATCGATGCGGCGAAGCAGGTGCAGTGGGACGCGCTGCGCGATCCCGACTTCGCGCCGCCCGATCGGTTGCCGGATCTCGACTCCGCGCTGCGGCCGGCGCTCTCGCGCATCGGGGCGCGCAGCGCCCGGCTCCTGCTCGCGCTGCCGTCGGGGCTGGGTCGCGAGCGCATCGCCGCGGCCCTGGAAGAGGGCCTGCGCAGCCCCTGGCTCAAGCCCTCGTCACGCCACGAGCTGGTGGACGCTCTGGTGGCCCTCGACTCCCCCGGCCCGCGTCGGGATTCCCCCGCGCCGCAGCAGGGGTCCGGCGGCGCGGCGAGCGCACCGAAGCCTTCGCCGTCTCGAGTGCAGGACGCGACGACCCCGGGCGCTCCTCAGTAGTAGACCGTCCGGGAGCGGTGTCGCGGGTGCGCCTTCATCTCGGGGCGCTGCCCGCGGTTCCAGAGCCAGTGGTCGAGCTGCTCCGCGCGGGCGTCGCGGCCGGCGTCGCGCAGATGTGTCACGCAGCGCTCCACGGCGTGCAGCGCGACCGCGCGGATCTCGACCTCCTCGCGGCTCCCGGAGGTGATCTCCTGCCCCGCGTCGATTCGCGCGAGCAGTGCGGGGTCGTAGGCCAGCACGCCCTCGAGGCGCAGCACGTGCGGCACCAGGTTGTCCGCGAAGATCGTGAGTCGATCCCGGTCCTCGAAGCGGCCGGGGCCCGCGCCGCCGAAGGCGCTGGCGAGATCCGACACCGTGATCTGCGCGCGCTTGTAGAAGGGGATCTCCTCGCCTTCGTAGCTGGCGACGTCGCGGTAGAAGGGCATTTCCGCGAGCTCCTCCACGAGCGCGGCCGCGCGGCCCGCCGCCGCGTCGACGAGCCGCTCGAAGCTTGCGCCGTGGCGCCGCGCGAGGTGCCGGCCCAGGTCCTGGAGGGCGCGCGCGTAGAGCGCCATCAGCTCGTCGATCGCCGGCCCCGCGCCCTCCTGCCCGAGCAGTCGGGAGAGATCGAGGGCCGTGAGGCGCTGGAGCTCCGCCGCGTCCCAGGCTCCGCGCGCCTCGAAGTGCGCGCGCAGCGCCGACGCCACGGTGAAGTATCCGGAGCGGCCGCCGGGCTTGCGCAGCCAGGGGAACCAGCCCGAGCCGAAGTTGACGGCGTCGAGCGTGACCACGAAGGCCAGCGTGTGCGCGGGGTCCGCGAAGGGGCGATGCGCCGGGTCCGCCGGGCCCGCCTCGAGCGAGCTCGCGGCGAGGAGCTCGCACAGCCGGGCGAGTCCCGCGTCGTCGATGCGGACGTGGCGCGCCCGCGCCGCCACGCGCGCCGCGGCGCTGCGGATGCGCGCGAAGACGTCGTTCACGCAGGCGGCGCGATGACGCGCAGAGCCCCCGGCAGGACCTCGAAGCGAGCGGGCAGCGTGCCGAGCGGCTCTCCGTCGAGCTCGAGCGGGACGCGCCCCGGCGCCGCGTCCGCTTCGACGATCCGGCCGCGCACGAGGCGCACGGCGGGATCTTCGAGGTGCGTTCCCGCGTAGAGCCTCGGGAGCTTCATCAGCAGCGCGGGCTTCGAGAGGTCCTTGACCACGACGACGTCGAAGAGGCCGTCGTCGAGCGAGGCCCGCGGCGCGACGTGCATGCCGGCACCGAACCAGCGGCCGTTCGCGGCGGTCGCGAGCACGAGGGGCGCGTCCTCCACGAGCTCTCCGTCGACGCGCAGCGCGATGCGCTCGCTGCGGAAGCGCAGGATGGCGCGCAGTGCGGCGAGCAGGAACGACACCCGGCCGCCGAGGAACTTGCTGCTGCGGTTCACGATCTGATCGACGAGGCCGCTGATCCCGAAGCTCGCGACGTTCGCGAAGCAGGCGACGCGCTCCTCGCCGCGCTGTCCGCGGAAGCGAACCCGGCCGGCGTCCACGCGGCGCGTCTGGCCCGCAGCGATGCACTCGAGCGCCGCCTCGAGCTCACGCGGCACCCCGAGGCTGCGCGCGTAGTCGCTGCCTGTGCCGAGGGGGAGCATGCCGAGCTCCGCGTAGCCGCCGAGCCCTGCGCCGAGCAGTCCGCTCACGACCTCGCCGAGTGTGCCGTCGCCGCCCGCCACCAGGAGGCGTTCGACGCCGGAGCGCACCGCCTCGCGCGCGAGACGCTCCGCGTCGCGGGGACCCCGGGTCACCTCGGACTCCACCGGTCCGAGGGCGGAGCGGATCTGCGCTTCGAGCCCTGCCCAGCGGCGCCCCGTGGCGCCGTTCCGGCTGCGCGGGTTCACGATCACGAGGGTCCGCAGCGCCACGGCGCGCCAAGGTTACCGCGGGACGCCGGTCCGGGAGCGGCGCGCGCGTCCCGCGAGAGGGTCCGGACGCGCCCGCTTTTCCCCTCATTCGGGGGATGCGGTCGGTCGATGCGAGATCCGTTCACCCAGGAGCGCGCCCGTTGTACGCGTGGCTTCTCGAGCTCACGGTATTGCTTTCCTTCTGGCTCTGTCTCGGCGCCTGGCAGGAGGAAGGGGCGGCGTCGGGACGGCGCGCATTCGTGTGCCTGTCGCTCGCGGCCTTCACCTGGTCGGTCGGGCAGCTCGCCTTTCTGGAGGGCGCGATCTCGATCGTGCTGGCGCAGCGCATCGCCGCGGTCGGCGTGCTCTCGGTGCCCGCACTGTGGTTCAGCCTGGGGCTGCTCGCGGCGAACCACCCGCTGGCGCGGCGGCGCCGCTGGCTGCCGCTGGTGATCGTGACTCCGCAGATTCCCCTGTACGCGACACTGTACGGGGATTTCGCGCCGGGATTCTTCTTCGGGGTGGCGGACGGCAGGACCGTCCTCGGTCCGGGCGGCTGGGTGAACGCCCTCTACTCCTGGGTGCTCTGTGCACTCGGGACCTGGCTCTTCCTGCTGGGCGCTCGCCGGCTGCGCGCGCAGCGCGGCCCCCGCCTGATCGTGTGCGTGGCGAGCCTCGCCCCGCTCCTCGGCAACATCGGAGCGGCCTTCGGCAAGCTCGCCGTCGAGTGGTCGCCGATCCTGCTCGGCTTCTCGCTGCTGCCGCTTCGCTACGCCCTGTTCAGCGGGGACTGGCTCCACGTGCTGACGATCCCCGAGCACGACATCGTGAGCCGGATCCCGCGGCCCCTCGTGTTCACGGATCCGCAGGGCGTGGTGGCGGACCTCAACCTGGCGGCGCAGACCTTGCTGCGCCTCGATCCCGCCGAGGCGATGGGCCGCTCCCTCGACGCCGTCCTGGCGGACGCCGCGCCGAGCGTCGGCTGCAAGCGCTGGCCGATCGAGGTCGGCAACGCCGTGGCGGGCTACGCCGTGCTGCTCGGCTCCGGATCGGGATCCCAGGCGGCAAGGCCGGCATGAGACTCTTCTCGCTGCCCCTCGAGCTCAGCGCCCTGCTGGCGCTCGCCCTCGCGCTGGCCGTCGGGCAGCGCCGCGCATCGACGCGCGGCCGCCGGACCTTCGTGCTGATGTGCCTCGCCATCACCGCGATCGCGGTCGGCGAGCTCCTGACGGTGCGCGGCGTCGTGAGCGAGCACGTCGGCGACCGCATCAAGTACGCGGGCGTGCTGACGCTGGCGCCGCTCTGGCTCGGCTTCGCGGCACAGATCGCCGGCCTCGAGCTCGCGCGGCGCGTGCCCTGGTTCCCGGCCCTGCTTCTGACCCCCGGCGCGTTCGTCTATCCGCTGATGTGGAGCAGTGCCTACGGCGGATTGTTCATGACCACGGTCGAAGGTGGCGACGACGTCTACGGTCCGCTCTGGGTCGTCGTCACCGTCTACGGGCAGGCGCTGTGCGTCGGCGGCTCCGCGATCCTCGTGTCCGCTGCGCTGCGCATCCGCGACCGGCGCCGCGCGCTGCGCACCCTCGTGGTCGCACTCGTGCCGCTGCTCGCGCTCACGGGCAGCGCGTTCCACACCACGGGCCACCTGAACGTCCCCTACGACCCGACTCCGGTCATGCTCGGCGCTGCGCTGCTGCTGATGCGGGATTCACTGCTCGGCAGCGGACTGCTCGACCCGGTGCCCTTCCCCCAGCGCGAGCTGCTGCGCCAGCTTCCGCTCGGTCTGATCCTGACGGACCGCGGTGGCGCGGTGTCGCTGATCAACGGAGCCGCCGCGCGAACCTTCGGGATGGCCCCGGCCGACGCGCTCGGGCGCGACGTCGAGAGCCTGCTGGCGTCCAGGCGACCCGCGGCGCTGGCGGATCAGGCACTCTCCCGCCGCGGTCGCGCGGCGGGACGCCTGCTCACCTTCGAGAGCTCATGACTTGCGCGCCCGCAGCAGGTTCAGCGCCGAGCCGGCGCGGAACCACTCGATCTGCTCCGCCGAGAGCGTGTGGCGCACCGACACCTCGTCCTGCGCCCCGTTCGCGTGGCGGAAGATCGCGCGCAGAGGCTGCCCCGGGCGCAGCGAGGAGAGGCCCACGACGCTGACGCGGTCGCCCTCGCGGACCTTCTCGTAGTCCGCCGCATCCGCGAACGTGAGCGGCAGCAGGCCCTGCTTCTTCAGGTTCGTCTCGTGGATGCGCGCGAAGCTCCGCACGATCACCGCGGCGGCGCCGAGCAGGCGCGGCGACATCGCGGCGTGCTCGCGGCTCGAGCCCTCGCCGTAGTTCTCGTCGCCGACCACCACCCAGCGCAGTCCCTCCGCCTTGTAGTGGCGCGCGATCTTCGCGAACGGCACGTCGCGCTCTCCCGAGAGCGCGTCCGTCCCCGCGCCGGCCTTTCCGGAGAAGGCGTTCACGGCGCCGGAGAACATGTTGTCGCTGATGTTCTCGAGGTGGCCGCGGAAGCGCAGCCACTTGCCGGCGGGCGAGATGTGGTCCGTCGTGCACTTGCCCGCGGCCTTGAGCAGCAGCGGCGCGTCCAGCACGTCCTTGCCGTCCCAGGCCGGGAACGGCTCGAGGATCTGCAGCCGATCGCTCGACGGCGAGACCTCGACCTTCACGCGCGAGGCATCGCGCGGCGGCGCCTCGTAGCCGGCCGCGCTGGCGACGAAGCCCTTCGGCGGGATCTCCGGGGCCGGAGCGGGCGGCGCGAGGCGGAAGCGCGCGCCGTCGCCGGGGAGCTCGTCCTTCAGCGGATCGAAGTCCAGCGTTCCCGCCAGCGCGTACGCGACGACGATCTCCGGGCTCGCGATGAACGAGCACGTGCCCGCGTTGCCGTCGTTGCGCTTCTTGAAGTTCCGGTTGTAGGAGTTGATGATCGAGTTCGCCTCGCCGTCGGCCACGTCGTCGCGGCGCCACTGGCCGATGCACGGGCCGCACGCGTTCGCGAGCACCACGGCGCCGATCGCCTCGAAGTCCTCGAGCTGTCCGTCGCGGCGGATCGTCTGATGGATCTGCTCGGAGCCCGGCGTGACCCAGAGTGGTGTCCGGGTCTTCGCGCCGTGGCGCCGCGCCTGCCGGGCGACGTCGGCCGAGCGCTCGAGATCCTCGTAGGAGGAGTTCGTACAGCTCCCGATCAGCGCCGACGACAGCCGCAGCGGCCAGCCGTTCTGCTTCGCATCGGCCGCCAGCCGCGAGACCGGGCGCGCCAGGTCCGGCGTGTGGGGGCCCACGACGTGCGGCTCGAGACGCGAGAGATCGATCTCGACCACCTCGTCGAAGAAGCGCGCCGGGTCGGACTCGACCTCGGGATCCGCGCGCAGCAGCTCGGCGTGGCGGTCCGCGAGGTCCGCCAGCTCGCCGCGGCCCGTCGCCTTGAGATACGTCGCCATGCGCGCGTCGTAGGGGAAGATCGACGTGGTGGCGCCGAGCTCGGCGCCCATGTTGGTGATCGTGCCCTTGCCGGTGGCGCTGATCGACGCGGTGCCGGGGCCGAAGTATTCGATCACGCGGTTCGTGCCGCCCTTCACGGTCAGCAGCTCGCAGACCTTCAGGATCACGTCCTTCGGCGCGGTCCAGCCGCCGAGGCTCCCCGTCAGGCGGACGCCGACGAGCTTCGGCTGCAGCACCTCCCACGGGAAGCCCGCCATCACGTCCACCGCGTCGGCTCCGCCGACGCCGCACGCGAACATCCCGAGCCCGCCAGCATTCGGCGTGTGCGAGTCGGTGCCGATCATCATCCCGCCCGGGAAGGCGTACTTCTCGAGCACGACCTGGTGGATGATTCCGGCACCCGGACCCCAGAAGCCGATGCCGTACCGAGCCGAGGCGCTGCGCAGGAAATCGTAGACCTCGGAGTTGGTGACGCGCGCGGTCTGCATGTCGGCCGCCGCGCCGACGTGGGCCATGATCAGGTGGTCGCAGTGCACCGTGGTGGGGACCGCCGTCTCGTTGCGGCCCGCCAGCATGAACTGGAGCACGGCCATCTGCGCGGTGGCGTCCTGCATGGCGACGCGATCCGGGCGCAGCTCGACGTAGGCGTGCCCCGGCGCGAGCTCCTGGCCCTGGGGATCCGCGAGGTGGCCCGTGAACACCTTCTCGGCGTAGCTGAGGGGCCGGCCGAGGCGACGCCGCGCGATGTCGACGTGGCGAGCGAGTGTCGCGTAGACGCGGGACACCAGCGCGGGCGTGGTCTCGATGGCGGGCATGGCTCCTCCAGAGAAGGCGGACGCGCGGCGCGCAAGCTAGCACTCGGAGCGGAGCGGAACGCGGGCGAGCTCCTCCAGCAGGTGCGCGGCCGAGCGCGCGGCGCGCCGGAAGTCGGAGAGGTCCAGGCTCTCGTTCTCGCCGTGCGCGTTGCAGATCGGGTCCTCGAGTCCGAGCAGCAGCGCGGGCACGCCGCGCAGCTCGCGCACGAAGGGCGCCACGAAGGGGATCGAGCCGCCACAGCCGATGTGCACGGCGGGGCACCCGTAGCCCGCCGCCAGCGCGCGGTGCGCCGCCTCGAAGGCGGGTCCCTCCGCGCGCGTCTTCCACCCCGGCACGGCGGCGATCGCCTCGGTCTCGACGCGCACCCCGAGCGGCGCATCGCTCGCGAGGAAGTCCAGCAGGCGTTCGCGCACCCGCTCCGCGTCCTGGCCCGGTGCGACGCGCACGCTGACGCGCGCGCGCGCCTCCGCGACGAGCTGGTTCGCGGCGCCGGCGAGCGGCATCGCCTCGAGTCCGATCAGCGCGAGGGCGGGCCGGTGCCAGAGGCGCTCGTACACGCCGCAGGCGGGGTCGCCCGAGAACGGCGCGCCGGGCTCCATGCCCGCCTCGCGCCGGAACGCCGCCGCGTCGAAGGGGAGGCGCCCCAGCGCGGCGCGCTCCGACGCGTCGAGCGCCGGCACGTCGTCCTCGAGACCCGGCACCGCGATGCGGCCGCGCGCGTCCACCAGCCGGCCCAGCAGGACGGCGAGCGCGGTCGCCGCGTCGGGGACGGGGCCGCCCCACATCCCGCTGTGTATGGGATGGTCGAGCGCGCGCACCCGCACGTCGACGTTGACGATGCCGCGCAGGCTCGTGGTGAGCGACGGAAGGCCGGTGGCGAGGTTGGCCGTGTCGGAGAGCACCAGGACGTCGCAGCGCAGGCGCTCGCGGTGCGCGCGCAGGAACGCGCCGAGGTGCCCCGAGCCGATCTCCTCCTCGCCCTCGACGATCACCTTCACGTTGAGGGGCAGGCGCCGCTCGGTCTCCAGCCAGGCGCGCAGCGCGGCGGCGTGCAGCAGGATGCCCGCCTTGTCGTCGACGACGCCGCGCCCGTAGAGGCGTCCGTCGGCCCGGCGCGTCGGCTCGAAGGCGGGGGTCTGCCAGCGCTCCAGGCG
>Ga0335070_10008523_pt1 | contig 12023 bp, 13 predicted proteins | sample Lox_Sample_13_FD_206722 | JGI IMG/M metagenome (GOLD analysis project Ga0335070, IMG submission 206722) | Soil microbial communities from Loxahatchee National Wildlife Refuge, Florida, United States - Lox_Sample_1.3 | ecosystem: Environmental > Terrestrial > Soil > Wetlands | place: USA...
GCTTCCGGTTCGTATAATCCGCTGTATCCAGGAATTCCCAAAGTCCATGCACTCCTTGGTCCACCGACTCCAGGTGCCTGAGCAGATGATGCCTGTGCAAACATCATTTGCAACATAAAACTTGCCGTAACTACCGCAATCCATAGTACTACTTTTTTCATACATTCCTCCTTAAGATAGCTTGTTTTTTCGTTCTGACCCACCCGGTTTCAAGCTTAAAGATTCAATCTGCAAGGTCCACCCCATCATGCAAATAATATCCTATGCCCTGCAATTACTGTCAGTCTATACATGCTGCATCATGCGTCAGTATGCAATAAGTCATAGACTGATTTGTGACTGCGAAAATCCTTAGAAATGTCCACTGTACCTTTAGGTAGTTTCTACCTATCAAAAGACTTCTGTTTTATCCTCATTGCTTTACCTTGTTGTAGTGGTAAAAATATCAACAAACATTAACTTCGATAGAGACTGCGAGAATCAACTGAAACTGGATAGGTTGTAATGAAATGCCCACTCCGCATTCTTTCTTGAAATGGGCACTGCAACATGCCCCTGTTACAGACAACAGTCCTTCCTGTTAATGGAGGCTTCATTGATTACCTCATGAAACAGGTAAATACCTCAGAATACGTGTCAGCGGAAAAACATACCGAATCCGACACTCCGGAAAGAAAAGGGGCGGCCGCATCCTCCTCGCATGATACGTTCAGCGGTGCAGCAATAGACTTCCATTTACCGGAGTTCAACCGTACCGATGACCTGAACGACAATTTTGGAAATTGTCAATCCTTCGAGCCGCTGGATGGTATTATCACCGCCGACATGAGGCATCAGATGGAGCGCCTGAGCGAATCGCAATGTGTCTATTATCATGTAGATGAGGCGGCGGACTCGAACGAAATAAAAACAGCGATAGAATTCGATGAACCGGAGCTCGTCAAAGGCCTATCACCTCTAACAGTGATATCTGAAGGGCGAGCCTTGATCGTCGATACGGATGCCGCCCGTGCCACCAAATGCGCTGATATCCTCAGCGATCAGCAGTTGACCTGCACCATTGCGTTGATAAAAAAAGCGTCGCAAGATGCATCTATTCCCAGGTTCAACAAGCAGATACTTATTGAAGCAGACGACATATCGATTACCGGGGCTCTCGGAGATTTCTCGGCAACAGTGACCGTGAAAAGCAACCAAAGGCAACTGACGGAGCGGTTTGACCTTGTTCTTGATCTCCAGCTCACCCCATCCTTTGCGGGAGGACACCTGCCGATAGGGTATTACGCACCCGGATCAAATACCGAAGCTCTCTATGAAGCAATGGCGGAAATGCCGTCGATGCGTGGCCGTTTTCAGAAACCGCAATTCATAGCTTTTCAGGGTAATGTCTGCCTTCATGGCCGGTCACGCACGCTCGACTGCCGCAAGTGTATCGACGTCTGCCCTTTCGGCGCCATTCGATCCGTGGATCGAAAGATTTCTGTCAATCATTATCTCTGTGAGGGGTGCGGCGGTTGTGCTTCGGTCTGCCAGGCGGATGCGATCCGCCTGGCCTATCCGTCTCAGGAAGAAATCCTGAATACGCTGCGGAGTAGTCTGGAAAGCCGGCGGGCTGGCGTATATGTCCCTTTAACGATGCTGATCTCAGACTCGGAAACCGCCGATTATGTTAAACTGCAGGCGACAGGTGAGAAAGCTAATGACCGTACGGTCCAATTTGAGGTCGAACAAATCGGTTATATACGGCTGGAGATGATTCTGTCTGCCTTCGTTTGGGGCGCCAGCAGGGTCATGGTCGTCTGTGGGCAGGAAACTCCACCCGGCATCAGAAAGGCCGTGGAATGGCAGGCGCAAATGGCGGGCGAGATCGTAACAGGGATCGGACTGCCGAAGGATAGCATCCGGTTTGCCGTCATCCCTCCGGAAAATGTCGCAATCGAGCAAGAAGTCCTTATGCCAGCCCGCATTGACACGGAAGACAGCTATCCCGCGATGCCCGCGGCCGCACTTTCTCCCACACTGGACAAACGGACGCTGGTCCGCCTTGCCGCGCAGCATCTTCATGATCATTACGGATTTGAACAGCGGCATCTCTCCCTGCCCGCAGGTTCTCCATTCGGCGCTGTTATGGTCGATGCCGTCGCCTGCACCCAGTGCATGGCATGTGTCGCGGCCTGTCCTTCCGGGGCATTGTCCGCAGGCGGCAATGTGCCCCGGCTGCTGTTTGGTGAAGCCCGGTGCCATCAATGCGGCCTTTGCAGGGAGACATGCCCTGAGCATGCGATTCAACTGCTCCCCAGGATGCTATGCAACCTGGAGCAAGTGGAGGCACCGGCAGTCCTGTGTGAGTCTGAAGCGTTCCGATGCATTAAATGCAACGCCCCTTTCGCCCCAAAGGCGATGGTAAACCGCATGACAGAGAAACTCAAAAACCACTGGATGTATGCAAACCAACAGCAATTGCTCAGATTGAAGATGTGCAGCGTATGCCGCACCCGGGACGCTCTGTCTTCGGAGGATATGAGATTATGGAATCGGTAGGAAAAAAACCAGTACTGTCCCAGTTTGGACCGTATGCCAGCATCCGCGCCGATGTCTATGTCATACTTGCTTCTCTTCTGGTTGGTCCGCCCTCAGAAGACCATCTGAATGTCTTGAAACGCATGGAATGGGATGAGGACATCCCTGAAAAGTTGCATAAGGCCCTCGGGGCGCTGCGCCGCGCCAGCCGCGAGTATCAGATCGCTGCTGTGGGGGATGAATATAACAAGCTTTTCGTGGGTCTCGGATGTGGCGAGGTCATTCCATACGCATCATGGTACAGAGAAAGAATGATTCAGTCGCTGCCGCTGGCTTCCTTGCGGTCCGACCTGTTCCGCGTGGGCATTGTGAAGCAGGCAGACAATCACGATTCTGAAGATCACGCCGGTGCGCTCTGCGAAATAATGGCCCTTATCTCCCAAAAACCGAATAATGAGTCCTACGAAATGCAGGCGGTATTCTTCGAACGGCATTTAGCATCATGGATGATGGCCTTCTTCAAAGACCTGGTGTCCGCAAAGAACGCCGGATTTTATCGGGTGGTTGGAACACTCGGTTGCTGCTTTCTCGAATCTGAAAAAGAATACCTGAAATATGGGGCAGGCGCCCAAATACACAAAGAAAGAAGGAGGAGCTAAAGATGAAGACGGAATTTACTGCTACACGGCGGGCCTTTATTAAGACTGCGGCGATTTTTGCAGGATTCGCCGCTTTTATTGGCCATGGCCGTCCGGCGGCCGCGATACCAGGAAAGCCTCTGGACCTGAAGTCTGAATCCAGCCAGGGGTACCGACTAACGGAGCACGTAAAGAAGTATTACGAGACGGCTAGAATGTAGCAGGCCGACTCTGTGTTATGGAGGTGTGACACATGAAGAAATTCAATAAAAAGTGGTTGCAAAAGATATCCTCCGATCCTGCCTCTCCTAAAAAAATGGGCCGGAGGACATTTATGAAAGTAAGCGGCGCGGCGCTGGGAAGCGGCGCTCTTATAGGACTGCTGCCGTTATCCTGCGTGCGGCAGGCCACAGTGGAGGAAAAAAGAAATTTCCCGAGGCCGGATCTGAAGTCAGAATATCTGCGGACGGTCTGCACCCACTGCTCTGTCGGATGCGGCATCATCGCCGAGCTGCAGAACGGCGTATGGGTGGGCCAGGAGCCTGATTATGAGTCCCCCTTCAATCTCGGTGGCCATTGCGCCAAAGGCGCCGCGGCCAGGAGTCACGGTTTCGGCCACAGGCGTACCAAGTATCCCATGAAGCTTGTGAACGGCACTTGGACACGGCTGTCCTGGGACCAGGCAATCAATGATATCGGCGACAAGCTCTTAAAGATTCGTCAGGAATCAGGGCCGGACGCGCTATTCTTCTGCGGGTCCTCCAAGGCAAGCAACGAAGGGGCCTATCTCCAGGGGAAATTTGCCGCCCTGTGGGGAACAAACAACGTGGACAACCAGGCACGCATCTGCCATTCCACCACCGTGGACGGCGTGGCGAACACCTGGGGCTACGGGGCCATGACTAATTCCTACAACGACATGCGGAACAGCAAGGCCATGCTGTTTCTCGGCAGCAATGCAGCAGAGGCCCACCCTGTTGCCATGCTGCAGATTCTTCTTGCCAAGGAGGCCGGCTCCAAGATGATCGTCGTGGACCCACGTTTTACCCGCACGGCCGCCCATGCAGACATTTATGCGAGGATCCGCTCCGGCACGGATATACCGTTTATCTATGGTCTCTTATGGCATGTATTCAAGAACGGCTGGGAAAACAAAGACTACATTGCAAAGCGGGTGTATGCCATGGACGACATCCGCAAAGAGGTGGAGAAATGGCCTCCTGAAGAAGTTGAAAATGTCACGGGCATTCCCAAAGATAAGGTGTACTTGATCGCCAAGACGATGGCAATGAACCGGCCGAGCACGATCGTCTGGTGCATGGGTGTCACCCAGCACCACATAGCGAGTCATACCGTGCGGCTATTTTGTATCTTTCAGCTTGCCCTGGGGAACATCGGCGTGTCCGGCGGCGGCGCCAACATCTTCCGCGGCCATGACAATGTCCAGGGTGCAACCGATGTAGGGCCGAACTGCCACACCCTGTCCTGCTACTACGGCCTCGCAGAAGGCTCCTGGAAACACTGGGCCGCAGTCTGGGGTGTAGATTACGAATGGATCAAATCCCGCTTCGATATGAGCAGACAATACGACGCGGGCGGGGGGAAAATGGCATACACGATGAACATCCCCGGTATTCCCGTCTCACGCTGGGTCGACGGCGTGCTGGAGGATAAGAAGAATATGTCGCAGAAAGACAACATCCGCGCCGTCATCTTCCAGGGCCATGCCTGCAACAGCCAGACCCGCGGGGTGGAGATGAAAAAGGCCCTGGAAAAACTGGACCTGCTAGTAATCTCAGACCCCCATCCGACTCACATGGCCGTGATGAGCGACAGGAAAGATGATACTTACCTTCTGCCGACATGCACCCAGTACGAGACCTGCGGCACTGCGACGGCATCGAACAGGGCCCTGCAATGGCGAGACAAGATTATCGAGCCGGTCTATGAATCCCTGCCGGACCATGTCATTTTATACAAGCTGTCAAAAAAGCTGGGGTTTGAAAAGGAAATGTTCAAGAACATCAAGGTTACCAATGACGAGCCGCTCATCGAAGATGTCCTCCGCGAGATCAATCGCGGCGCCTGGACGATTGGCTACACAGGCCAGAGCCCGGAACGCCTCAAGCTGCACGCTAAACACCGGGGTACATTCAATCCCCTTACCCTCAGGGCCGAGGGCGGTCCGTGCAAAGGCGATTATTATGGACTCCCGTGGCCCTGCTGGGGGAAACCCGAGATGAAGCATCCGGGCACACCCATACTGTACGACCCGAGCAAACCTGTGGCTGCGGGTGGCCTTGTGTTCAGGGCGGCATGGGGAACGGATCACAACGGCGTGAGCCTCCTGGCTGCGGACGGCGTATACTCAAAGGGCTCTGAGATAAAGACGGGTTACCCGGAATTCACCTCTGATATTCTCAAGACACTCGGCTGGTGGGACGAGCTGACGCCAGAAGAGAAAAAAGCAGCAGAAGGGAAGAACTGGAAGACCGACCTTTCCGGTGGCATCCAGCGCGTGGTAATCAAACACGGGTGTGCCCCCTTCGGGAACGGCAGAGCCCGGTGCAACGTCTGGACATATCCTGATCCGATCCCTGTCCATCGAGAGCCTTTGTACACGCCAAGGTTCGACCTGGTCAAGAAATATCCGACTTATCCGGACCGGAAGGCATACTGGCGGCTGCCCACCCGCTACCAGTCGATCCAGTCGGTCAACCACAGCGCAAAATATCCGCTGATCTTCACCAGCGGCCGTCTAGTTGAATATGAAGGAGGCGGCGCGGAAGAGCGGTCCGATCCCTGGCTGGCCAAGCTACGGCCCGAAATGTTCGCGGAAATTAACCCGAAGGATGCGGCGGATGCCGGTATCTTCAACGGGCAGTATATCTGGCTGGAGGGCGCGGAAGGCGGTCGGATAAAGGTGCGGGCCCTGGTCACGAAACGAGTGGGTCCGGGCACTGTCTTCACACCTTTCCATTTCGGCGGCTGGTTCCAGGGCAAGGACCTATACGATAAATACCCGGAAGGGACGGCGCCTTATTCACGGGGCGAGGCGTGCAACACCGCTACCACCTACGGATACGATTCTGTGACCCAGATGCAGGAAACGAAAGCAACACTCTGCCGGATAACACCGGCGTGAAAAGGAGGCAAATCATGGCAAGGATGAAATTTCTCTGTGATGCCGAACGATGCATTGATTGCAATGCCTGCGTGACGGCGTGTAATAACGAACACGATGTCCCCTGGGGCATGAACCGCAGACATGTGATAACCATGGATGATGGTGTGTCCGGTGAAAAATCCATTTCCGTGGCCTGCATGCACTGCACGGATGCGCCCTGTGCGGCAGTCTGTCCTGTCGATTGCTTCTACTTCACCCCCGACGGAATCGTGCTTCATGATAAAGACCTGTGCATAGGCTGCGGCTACTGCTTCTACGCCTGTCCGTTCGGCGCCCCGCAGTTCCCGGAAGAGAACTCCTTCGCCTCTCGGGGCAAGATGGACAAATGCACCTTCTGCGCCGGCGGTCCCCCGCCGGATGGTTCCGTCGAAGAATACAAACTCTACGGACGCAACCGGATCGCAGAAGGCAAACTGCCGCTGTGCGCCGAGATGTGCGCCACCAAGGCCCTCCTGGGTGGAGACGGCGATGTTGTTTCCGACATCTACATCCAGCGTGTGGTCAAGCGCGGCGGCAGGCCCGACACCTGGGGATGGGCCACGGCCTACAACTTCCAGCCCGAGAAGGAGAAAAAACCATGAAACGAATAGTATTAGTGTTGACAGCATTTGCTGTTATTGCGGGCCTTTTTGGTTGTTCTTCCGAGTCCCGGAATGTGACCATGCACAAGCCCGGCATATATAAGGGTTTCAAGGATCCCCTGCTGGCACTAAAGAATCAGCAGGAGTTGATCGATCGCCTCAAGCTGGTGCAAACCGATCGCTGATCAGAGGAGGAGTTTATGGCAACGCGAACTGTAAAGCGTACCGTCGGCTTATTGGTATTGGCTACACTGCTTGTTTTCCTGATGAGCGGGATTCTTTACTGGCAGGCCGTCGGGGCCGATGTCAGCAATCCACGGGCCAATTTCTGGCGCGTCGTCAGAGAGGGTGTCCCTGGATTCACCAAGGTTTCAACCGCCGGCCACAAGATCTTGATCGTCAACAGTGGAGAGAACTGGCGTGAGTTCCGCAACGGCTTCCTCATGCCGTTTGCCCAGTGGATCATAGCAGTTGCGCTGGTAGTCATGGGTGCATTCTATATGCGTGTCGGTTCGGATAAGCTGGAGAAACCGAGGTCTGGGGTAAAGATTGAGCGCTACCGGCCGTGGGAGCGGATTCTCCACTGGTATACTGCAGTGCTCTTTGTAATCATGGCCATCACAGGACTGAGCCTCCTTCTGGGGCGGATCTTTCTGATACCGGTTTTCGGACATTGGGCCGATTCGGCGTACCTGCAGGCATCAAAGGTGCTGCACAACTATTGTGGACCGCTGCTTCTTGTCGGGATTTTCTTGGAATTTGTTTCTTGGGTACGCTACAACATCCCGAAGAAGATGGACCTCGAATGGTTCAAGAGCATGGGCGGCCTCCTCGGCAAAGGACCGCGACCCCATACGGGAAAGGTCAACGGCGGCGAGAAGGGATGGTTCTGGTTAATGGCTATCTTCGGAATTGCTGTGGGGATAACCGGCGTGCTTCTGGATTTCCCGATCTGGCAGCAGACCCGCTTCACCATGCAACTTTCCCATGCGATCCATGCCATTGTGGCAGTCCTGTTCATCACGGTATCCTTCGGCCATATCTACATGGGGAGCCTGGGCGTTGAGGGCGTCTTTGAAGGCATGTGGACCGGCTACGTCGACGAGGTCTGGGCCAAGCAGCATAGCGACCTGTGGTATGAAGAAAAGATGCGGGAAAGAGGAGAAAAACCTGCTCCCATCCCGGAGGCCTCATCATGACCGTTGAGTTCGGACTTCTGGCGCTCGAATCCGTTCTTCTCATCGCTACTATCGTACTGCTGATTTATGGCATCCACGAGGGGAAACGGAGGGACGAGTTACTCAGGGAGGTGGGAAGGGCCACGAAGGTCCTGACACGGCAGGAATACTTCTTTTCCATAATGAACGCAATGCTTGATGCAAAGCAGGAGATTATCGGATGCATCACGGGCACACCTCCGTCCGGTGATGATATCAGGATGACAAAACATATAGCTGATGCCATCGAGGATATGACGAGAAAAGGAGTAAGCGTCAAGTATCTTTTGCCGAAATTCCCGGATCGGCTGCAGGTGGGTGTTCTGTATACGAAAGCGGGAGCGGAGGTCCGCTTCAGCAGTTGCCTGATGGTTCATAATATACGCTATACCGTCGTGGACGAGAAGAACGTGGTCATCGGCATCCCCGAGAATACCGGTGACAGGGAAGCGACCAAAAAGGGGTTCGTCATACCTTCTGAGGGACTCGCATTAGTACTGAAGGATTATTACTATACCTGCGAGAAGCAGATGAGTCTGAAAGAATATATACAGGAAGTAATTGAGCAGACCGGGGCAACTCTCGAACATTTGGCAAGGGAATTTCATTTAGATGATAAGGATCTGAGTGATATTATTAAATAAGAATGTGATTTACGGCGAGCCCTCAAAACATTTCATATCGTTTCAATACCCATATTTCTCCAAAGTTAAAAAGTCTTTCTACTCGAGGCCGCAGCCAAGACGGTGGCGCCGATAGCACCATTCACATGAGCATATTCCGATTGCGGCAAATGGATCATCATACAGTCCGTGGTAACCGCCACCATCGTTGCCTTAATTTTTTTAGCTGTCGGGAAAATCATCCTTGATCTTTTAGGAATCACCGTTTCCGATTTCATGATTGCCGGCGGGACTCTTCTTTTTATTATTTCACTGAATGACCTGGTCTATATGGAAAGGAGATGGAGTCAGATTGATCCAGAGAGCATGGGGGCAGTGCCTTTAGGGGTGCCTCTGATTGTAGGTCCTGCTGTGCTTACTACTATATTGATTCTCGTCAGGGAGCATGGACCTTTAGCCACTGAGGCAGCCCTGATTGCAAATATATTGATCGCAGGCCTGACATTCTGGCTATACCAGCCTATCATTTGCCTTTTAGGCAAATCCGGCGCAAGAACAGTTTCCAAACTCGCCTCCCTCTCCTGCTTGCCGCCATAGCCGTAATGATGGTTAGAAAAGGGATCATGCTCCTTATAACCGGTGTTTCTAATCTTGCTCAGTGAAAATTACAAATGTTTCAATGTGTAACCTTTACTTTTCATAAATTAATATTCGCCCTGTATTTCAGGAGATGGCTAAATTCATCATCAATTTCTCTTTTTATTATCTGTTCCATCTTCGTACCAGTAGGACTGAACAGGGTATCTTACGGATGATCTCCTCGTTGCTGTACCCGTAGAGGAAGTGGTCCCAGTGAGTGTCCTCGTGAGAGTGTAGAATAAGAAGGTCAATATTCTCATCCTTTACAACCGCCTTGATTTGTGACAACGGTGACTCTTTTTTGATAAACTCTTTGATTACCATGCCCTTATTCTTTTCACGTTCTATAATTCGATCGAGTTGTTTCTTGACCTTCTCTTGTTCCTTTTTGTGTTCTTCTTCGAGCGACATCATGGGCATATTCATATGAGTGAATGGGTTATACATGACATGTATCACGGATAGTTGCGCATTGTACTTCTGTGCGAGTGAAATTCCATAATGAATCGCCTTTCGGCAGTAATTCGACATCCTGCTGACCGCGAGTATGCGTTCGATATCTCTGTCTTCCATTGTCTCCCTCCTTCTTAAAATTCACCCCATAGGTCACGTAATAGACCTATAAAGACAATCAACCAAGCTGTAAGGACCAAATACAGCATACCCCGGGAGGCAGTTCCGAGGAAAGCATACGATGTGGCTCTTTCCAATTCAAATGTTGCTGCACTATACATCCCCAAGGGGAATACAATATTCCAATACTCCGGATCGTAGAGAATGGGGAACCGTTTCCATATATGGCGCCAGAATTCAAGAATAACTAAAAGTGGAATCCACCAGGAGGCTGCCACCCAGAAAAAGAAAGTGAATCCGCGTAAAAAAGGAAGAATCTCAGTAAGGAAAGGACCAGCCGGAGCTTTCTGTATGAGGAGAGACCCTGCCAGAGTTGTAATGGCGATTGTTCCCATGTTGACCCAGTAAGGAGGTGTGAATGTCTCCGGTGTCAATGTGAAAAAAAGAAGTCTGTAGAGAATCAGGGCAATAAGTGCCAAGTACATGGCACATCCCAGAAGATAAAAGGCTAAGGCGAAAAAGAGCATCACTCGTTCATTCGTGGAGATAAACCCGGCCGAAAGGATTCCCAGGACAGACAGGGATTGAGTCGATACAACGGTGACGAGCCAGCCGCCATGGAGACCTTTTTCTATGGAAGGCTTGACCGGACGGATAATGACTGCTGCAAAGAACGAGTACATGATAATCAACCAGAGGCAGGCCCCGGTGATCCAGAAGTAAAAGCCTACATGGATATTTCCTGTAAGGATGGCGAACTGGCTTCCTAAAACACATGTGCCGGCAATAATTGTGAAGAATCCTGGGCCTGACTGATGGTCTGTCAGATCCATCCATACCCTGGGAAAATACCTGAATAGACGGACAGCGGTGAGCAAGACTAGAAAACAGTAGGCACTAATGTTTATATAGAAAAGAAGAGCAGCAAAAATAGCCATATCCAGAAGGTTAGCCGATATAGATACAATACCTGTAGCCATAACGAGTGCAAAATAGCCTGGATAAAAATCTCTCACAGCATCGAATACGATCGTCTTGACCTTCGTCATCGAATAGAACCCCATTGCATACTGACCAACAATATAATAAAAAGTTCAACATAAAATTCATCCCCGTGCATGAAGGCTATGAATCCTGCAATACCAACTCCAGCCTCTCAAGGGCCTCTCGCGTAGAAGCATAATTCCTGTGGACAATACCACGAATACCCAGTCCTTTAGCCACATCGACGAACATGTCCCTGTCTTCCAGGTAGACGACATGAGCCGGCGATACTTGTGCAATGTCCAGGGCGATCCTGTAAATGTCTGCATCTGGCTTGCGATAGTGGACAAAGCAGGAGGAGACGAAGAAGTCTACAAAGTCTGTGAGTCTGAATGTCTGAATTCGGTGTGTAGTCAGTTCCCTTCCTTCGTTGCTGACTGCCACCACTTTGAGTCTGTACTTGATCTTCAGTCGGCAAATAAGATCAATCATCTCTGGGAATGGCTTGGACTGGGCGAACATGAAGGCCTTGAAGTCCTCCATCTGAAAAGGGCGCCTTTCATAAAACACCAACCGGTAAAGGTATTCGTCCAGGCTTAACTTACCCTCCTCGTATGTATCGAAAGTAAGATGATGCCTTTCGTCCATCTCATCGTAATTAATACGAAACGTATTCGCTGCTTTTCTGCGCATTTTTCTGTCCCAGCCATTGGTCAGAATAACGTTCCCGATGTCCAAAAAGAGGTGCGTGATCTCTTGTCGCCCCATGTTGTCCTCTAAAGAGTTCTTAGGGTATGGTATTCTTCCGTACAGTGTCTATCCTTGTTTTCAAATCCCTGATCTCAGTATTTAACCTCATAAAAGCTATCTCATAATCACTTCTTTGGTCAGGGTCCAAAGATGGATTTCGCAGAGCCCAACTCGCACAGTTTCTAATTACTTCAGCTTCCTGAAGCGAGCGCTTTAAATCCTCTATGTTTTTTGACTTAATGCTTTTTTTATACATTTTTTGATCTCCTTTGATCAGGCTACTTAATATAAAGAGAAACTTAAATTACTTA
>Ga0335070_10008524_pt1 | contig 12021 bp, 12 predicted proteins | sample Lox_Sample_13_FD_206722 | JGI IMG/M metagenome (GOLD analysis project Ga0335070, IMG submission 206722) | Soil microbial communities from Loxahatchee National Wildlife Refuge, Florida, United States - Lox_Sample_1.3 | ecosystem: Environmental > Terrestrial > Soil > Wetlands | place: USA...
CGGAGGATGGACCGGTACCGTGCACCCCGGAGGAACCAGCCGGCCGTGGAGAAGGCGATAGCCGGGACGAGATAGAGGGGGTTCCAGTGGCCGGCGGCGAGGATGAGGTCGTCCCAGACCCGGAGGAGCATGAAGCCGATGATCCCGGCGGCGAGGGCCACCGAGACGATGACCACGGCCCCGTTACGGTCCATGGAGATGCCACCAGAGGGAGAGGATGGCCCCCCCCATCTCGAAGACGTCCGAGAGACGCACCGTTGTCCGCTTCCCGGTCCTCCAGATTACGGGGAACTCGGCCACCCGGTAGCCCGCCATCTGGCCCCGCACGAGAACCTCGGTGTCCCAGAACCAGTGGGGGGCCTTCACCGACGGGATGAGGGCGAGGATCCGGGCCCGGTTGAAGGCCTTGAAGCCGCACTGGTGGTCATGGAGCCCGCTCCCGAGGATGAGCCGGACGAGGGCGTTGTACCCCCGGCTTGCGAGTTCCCGATCCCCCGCCCGCTCCACGTCGCTTGTCGGGAGGAGCCGGGACCCCGTGGCGATGTCGGCCCCGCCACGGATGGCTCCGATGAGCTCCCCGAGGTGCCGGAGATCGGTGGCGAGATCGGCGTCGTAATAACAGACGATGGAGCCCCGCGCCTCGCCGAAGGCCCGGTTGAGGGCCCTTCCCCGGCCCAGCCGCTCGTCGGAGTGGAGGAGCCGGACCCGGGGGTCGGCCGCCGCCTTCCCCCGGACGAGGTCCGGGGTCCCGTCGGTTGACCCGTCCTCGGCGATGATGAGCTCGAAGGCGCCGGGGGCCACCCCCTCCAGGGCCTCGAGGGACCGCGGGATGGCCGTCTCAAGGGCGGCCCGGTCATTGAAGACCGGGATGACGGCTGAAACCTCGGTTTCGGCCGTGGCAGCATGGTTGATGGAGACTGTGCTGCCGGCCGAGACCTCGATCTCACTCACGGGGACCCTCCGCGAGCATCCGGCGGGCCGCCTCGGTCCCGGCGATAATGGAGCCCTCCATGGACCGCTCGGGGTAGTTGGGCAAGGAGAACATGCCGGCGAGGAAGAGGCCCTTCTCCTCGTAGCCGGGCATGAGCCGGCGGTAGCCCGTGGTGTAGACCGGGCCGGCGAAGGGCTCTACCGCCATCCGCCTCCACCGGATGGAGGCCTCCGCGACCCCGAACCGCCGGCAGAAGTCTTCCACCATTTTCCGGGGGAGGGCGGGGTCCATGGACCCCTGGAAGTACGAGGCAAGGTAGAGGATCCGTTCACCGTAGCGTTCGGGCGGGACGAAGTTCGTGTGGGAGACCACGGCACCGTAGGGGGCGGGATCGGTCATGTTCAGCCAGTAAATCCCGTCGGTCACATCCCGGTCGAGGCCGAAAGCCATGCAGGCCGCCCCCTGGTAAGGAATGTGAGGAATGCCGGGACCCCCGATCCTCGCCACCTCCTGGGGCGGGATGGTGGAGAGGACCCGGTCGAAGCTCCTCCCGTTCACCGCCCAGCCGCCGTCCTTCCGCTCCAGCCGGGTCGCCGGGGTGCCCGTCTCGATGGTGCATCCCTTCTTCTCCGCGAGCCCGGCGAGGCGCTCGACGAGGAGGTGGAACCCGCCCTCCAGGTACCCGAGGCGTTCCCCGGAGAGCCCCCGGTTCGACCGGATGGCCACCCGGGAGATGAGCCAGCCCGCCGAGACCTCGCCCTCCCGGTCCCCGAACTTGCTCCTGAGGAGGGGCCGGAAGAACTGGGTGTAGATCCCTTCGCCGAGCCGGTCCAGGATGTACTCGCGGGCCGTGACGGCGTCGAGGTCCTCCGCCTTCTCCCGGCGTGCCCCGAGGGTGAAGAGGGCGAGCCTTGCCTTCTCCGGGAGGCTCAGGTACGGGTACCGGAGGATCTCGAGGGGGGTGCTCAGGGGGTAGACCTTCCCCCCAACGTAGGAGCCGGTGGTCCCCCGGAGCCACTCGAGCCGGCCCGAGAGGCCCGCCTCGCCGAGGAGGGCAAGGAGCCGGGCATCGCCCGCGAAGCAGTGGTGGTAGAACCGCTCCACCCAGCCTCCGTCGAGCCGGTACGACGAGAGGCACCCCCCCAGATCCCGGTCCCGCTCGAGGAGGGTGACCTCGGAGGCCCCGGAGAGCCTGAGGGAGGCCGTGAGGCCGGACAGCCCCCCCCCCAGAACGCAAATCCTCAATCCCTTCGCCTCAGAGATTATTGGGATCGACGCATAAGAAAGTTTTTGAACTATCTGGAAGAGAATGAGATAAGGGACAGAGAGCTCCTGGAATCGGATTCCTGCTGGTTGGTGGCATTTAATGCGGGTATTTTTCATCGGGTTTGGCCAGGCGGGCGGCAAAATCGCAGACATGTTCATCGAGCAGGACAAGAGGATGAACGCCCAGAATTTCAGGGCCATTTCCGTGAACACCGCCCGGACCGACCTCATGGGCCTCACGAACATCGGCCTCAGGGACCGGATCCTCATCGGCCAGACCATGGTGAAGGGGCATGGCGTAGGGACCGATAATGTAACGGGGGCGAAGATCACCTCCGACGAGATCGACAGTATCATCAATGCCATCGACTCCCGCGGGACCCATGACATCGACGCCTTCGTCATCATCGCCGGCCTCGGCGGCGGGACGGGCTCCGGCGGCTCCCCCGTCCTCGCCCGGGCCCTGAAGCGCATCTACCGGGAGCCCGTCTACGCCCTCGGGATCCTCCCCGCCCCCGAGGAGGGCCGGCTCTACTCATGGAACGCCGCCAGGAGCCTCTCCACCCTCGTGAACGAGGTGGACAACACCTTCGTCTTTGACAACTCCGCCTGGAAAAACGAGGGGGAGAGCATCAAGTCGGCCTACCAGCGGCTGAACGACGAGATCGTCCGGCGGTTCGGCGTCCTTTTCCGGGCCGGCGAGGTGACGAAGATGGGGGTCGGGGAAATGGTGGTCGACTCGAGCGAGATCATCAACACCCTCCGGGGCGGGGGCATCTCCTCCGTCGGGTACGCCATCACCGAAGTGGTCTCCCGGAGGACGAAGCAGAAGAAGGGGATCTTCGGCGGCCTGAAGGACTCCATCGGGAAGGCCACCTCCGGGAAGAAGGAGGGCACCGAGGAGGTCCTCCTCGGGGAGGACAAGACGGCGAAGATCATCGCCCTCGTCCGGCGGGCCATGCTCGGCCGGCTCACCCTCCCCTGCGATTACTCCTCGGCCGAGCGGGCCCTCGTCCTCATCGCCGGCCCGCCGGAGGAGATGGACCGGAAGGGGGTCGAGAAGTCCAAGAGCTGGGTGGAGGAGAACATCGCCGGGATCGAGGTCCGGGGCGGTGACTACCCGGTGGACTCGAACTTCATCGCGGCGGTGGTGGTCCTCGCCACGGTGGGGAACGCCCCGCGGATCCGGGAGCTCCTTGAGATCGCGAAGGAGACGAAGGAGGACGACCGGAAGGCGAAGGAGCGGAAGACCTCGCTCTTTGACGAGGACATCGAGCCGCTCTTCGAGTGAGGAGGAGTGAATGAAGAGTCGATATACAATCCTGATCTGTGCCCTTGCCCTGCTCTGCCTCGTGCAGGCAGGCGCGGCCCTGACCTACGAAGGAACTCTTGTCACGACACCGACGGCGGTGAATGCCCTCAAACCTGGGGACGGCGTCGCCGTGACAGGGGTCATCAAGCTGCCCACGAGCGGCGACCAGACCTTTGCGTCGCAGGACAACCTGGAGTTTTACACCCAGCTGGACAAGCCGAAATGGGCCGTTGTCATCAGGGCCAGCGACGGTCGCGAGGTGGCATCCAAGGACTTCGGGGGAAAGAGGGCGGTCATCAGCGGCTGGGAGCTCGCCTACCCCATGGACAACTACGAGGGCGGCCTGAAGGTGGAGTTCTCACTCACCGACGGGACCATTCCCAGCTCCTTTACCAGCGGTGACATCATCCTCTTCCGGGCCCAGGAGCTCGACTCCTCCGACAACCCGGTGGGTGCCTCCGTCACCAAGAATGGGACTGTCGTAAACCTGAATGCCCTGAAGGATCAGGTAGCGGCGGTGAGGGTCGATCTCGCGAATCTCAAGACTGCCATAGATCAGAAGGTTGCCATGGGGGTCGATGTGACCAAGGCCCAGCAGAAATATAATGCGGCGAACACGGCCCTGACCTCGGCTGCGAACAAGATCGACACGTCACCCTCGGAGGTCTCCGGACTCATCCAGACGGCGACGACCGCCATCCAGGACGGAAATTCCCTTCTCGACCAGGCATGGGCAGACCAGTCCATCCAGAAGGCGAGGACGATGCTGACGAGCGTCGACGGCCTCATCACCGAGTTCATAGTGAACGACAGCCTGAAGGAATCGGATCCCCGTCTCGTGCCTATCATCAACAAGCGGGACCTCGCCGCCCAGGCCATCGGGAGTGCCAATGACCTCTTTACCTCGGGCAGTTACCCCTCTGCCCGGGGCAAGGCGAACGACGGCTACTCCCTCGCGAACCAGGCCTGGAACCTCTCCCTCTCCCTGAAGGAGGACCTGGACAAGGGCTTCGCCCTGCCGGGCCTCCCCAGCCTCGGGGCCCTCCTCATTCCCCTCCTCGTGGCCGCGGTGATCCTCGCCATCGGGGGGGTCATAATCTACCGGCGGAAGATGCACTGGGACGAACTCGGGTGAAGGTACCCGGGTTCCTCCTCCTCTCTTTCTTTCCCTCGCCTCCGGGATCCTTTTCCGGGGAGCCGTGGCTCCGGTTGCTCCGAAGGGAGGCGGGTAGGGGAACCTGATCGTGTGCATCATTGCCAGGGCATTTCGTGCGGTGCGGAGGGGACAGGGCCGTAAAGGATCCCGGTTCCTCCATCTTTTTCTGTTCCCCCCTGAGGCCACATTTGAAGGGCCGGCGGGCTCAGGGAAGAAAGGAGGATGATACAACCGGGTCGGGGGCCTCCCCGCGGGGCCCTCAGGCGCCGGCGGAAGGACGGGCCCTCCGGTCGCGGCTTCGTCGCTCATGCTCGGTTTCTGATGAAACCTCGCAGGTCGCACCCCGCCTGACGGAGGGTCGCTCCAGGTCGGTTTCTTACGAAACCTCCCTGGTGAAGAGGTCGAAGTTCATGCTCCCCAGCTTCCCGTCCCTCAGGAAGTACCACTCGGGGAGCCGGTTCTCGTTGTCATAGAGCGAGAACCAGTAGTCGAGCCGGATCGTGCGCTTCGTGTACCCGATGAGGGAGGGGTAACTTTCAGCGTCGTACGCGATGACGAGGTCATAGTCATTGTCGTACAGGGTCTGCTCCTCAACCTTGTTCCCGTAGTAGGAGAGCTTTTTGGCCATGACCCCCCGGTAGTACCAGGGGAGGGGCCAGTAGTTCTTCGAGGCCACCGCCACCGTGGTTGAGCTGTCGATCTGGGAGAAGAGCCCCCTGAGGTCCTCGGAGTTCTGGACCTGGACGATGGGCTCGTTCACGTCACCGGGGTAGAAGGAGGTGTGCCAGGTGCAGAGGACAAGGAAGACCACCGAGGCGACAGCGATGACGGTCTTCAGGTCCGTGAGCCGGTAGACGGCGACGAAGACTGCGGGGAGGAGCTGGGGGATGATGAGCCACGGGACCTTCTCGTTCACGACGGCATAGAAGGCCATGGAGAGCACCATCCACCAGATGCAGAAACCGATGAACTCCTCCTGCTTCGCGCCGGCTCCCGGGGCGGGGGGAGGGGCCCCGACGCCCATCCGCTCGAGGAGGGTCGCGGTGTCGGGCTCCTCATGCCGGATCTTCCTCGCGGCCCGGTCGAGGAGGCCCCGGATATCCAGGTGGTACCCGATGAACTGGCCCGCACCCACGATGGCGAGGAGGAGGATGGGGAGCTCGTAGAGGACGAAGAGGAGGAGGTAGAAGTACCAGGGGCCGCAGAGCCGGCACTGCTCGTGCATCTCGGTCCAGTGCTCGATGGCCCAGCCCGCGGCGTTCGGGAGCACCTCGGGATGCTGCCCGAGGGAGGAATAGAGGATGAGGATGATGGCGAGGGCTATGAGGGTGAAGATGGCGAGGTCCTGCTTCCACCGGGCAGGGAACCGGAACCTCCCCTTCCAGCCGGCATAGATGAAGTACACCCCGAAGATGAGGAGGATGACCGGGAACTCCTCCTTGCAGGCCATTCCCCCGGCCACGGCGAGGGCCACCCCGAGGCCGTACCACCGGCTGCCGGTCTCGATGTAGGCGAGGAGGGTGACAAGGAGGAGCATGATGAAGAAGAGCATGAAGATGTCATGCCTGAGGAACCGGGAGAAGTACACGAGGTCCGGGGAGAGGGTGAGGAAGAGGGAGGCGACGAGGGTCTGGCGCTGGTCGAGGTATCCCATCCGGTACAGGGGGTACACGAGGGCGACGACAAGGGTGCCGAGGAGGGAGGGGAGGATCCGGCCCACCACGTCCCCGTCCCCGAGGAGCCAGAACATCCCGGCGGTCGCGTAGTAGAGGAGGGGGCCGTGGTACGAGGGGTCGTACGACCAGACCCCCTCGTGCAGGAGCCGGTACGAGAACCACCCGTGGATGGCCTCGTCATGATGGTAGAGCTTGAAGTCGAGCCGAAAGAAGCGGAGGAAGACGGCGAGGGCGAGGATGAGAAGGAAAAGGCGATCGAAGGTGAAAATGGTGCGGAGCCGGTCACAGAGTCCTGCGGCCCTCCGCCGCATGCTCTAGCTCTCCAGCACGATCTCGATACCGATGTCCTTGGGGACCTGGATGCGCATGAGCTGGCGGAGCGCCCGCTCGTCTGCGTCGATGTCGATGAGCCGCTTGTGAACCCGCATCTGCCACCGGTCCCAGGTCGCGGTCCCCTCGCCGTCGGGGCTCTTCCTGATGGGGACCACGAGGCGTCTCGTCGGGAGGGGTATAGGCCCGGCCAGGTTCACGCCCGTGCGCTCCGCGATCTCCCGGATACGCTCGCAGACCATCTCGACCTTCCTGCAATCCGTCCCTGTCAGGCGTATTCTGGCCTTCTGCATGACGCACCCCGAAAAAATGGTTATCTCATCATCTTCGGCACGATGTCGATGCACATGCCGGCAGCGATGGTCGACCCCATGTCCCTGATGGCGAACCTGCCCATCGGGGGGATCTCCTTGATCTTCTCGATGACGAGGGGCCGCGAGGGCTTGATCTGGACGATGGCCGCGTCCCCGGTCTTGAGGAAGGTGGGGTTCTCCTCCTTCGTCTGGCCGGTCCTCGGGTCCAGCTTCTTCTTGAGGGCCGTGACGGTGCAGGCCACCTGGGCGGTGTGGCAGTGGAAGACCGGGGTGTAGCCGACGGTGATGGCGCTCGGGTGGAAGAGGATGACGATCTGGGCCGTGAACTCGTCGGCCACCGTCGGGGGGTTGTCCACGGGTCCTACCACGTCGCCCCGCCGGATCTCGTTCTTCGCGATCCCGCGGATGTTGAAGCCCACGTTGTCCCCGGGCACCGCCTGGGGGATCTCCTCGTGGTGCATCTCCACGGACTTGACCTCGCCCGTCTTGTTGGCCGGCATGAAGATGACGTTCATCCCCTTCTTGAGGATGCCGGTCTCGACCCGGCCGACGGGTACCGTCCCGATGCCGCTGATGCTGTACACGTCCTGGATGGGCAGGCGGAGGGGGAGGGTGGTGGGCTTCTCGGGCTCCTTGAGGGTGTCGAGGGCCTCGAGGACACTCGGTCCCTTGTACCAGGGGGTCTTCTCGGACTTCTTCGAGATGTTCACGCCCTGGAAGGCGGAGGCGGGGATGAAGAGCATGTCGTCGGGCTTGTACGCGACCATCTTGAGGAGCGCGGTCACGTCCGCCTTGACGGCGTCGAATTTCTTCTGGTCATAGTTCACCGCGTCCATCTTGTTGATGACGATGATGAGCTGGTTGATCCCGAGGGTCCGGGCTAGGAAGACATGCTCCTTCGTCTGCTCCTGGACCCCTTCGGAGGCCGCGACCACGAGGATGGCCGCGTCCGCCTGGGAGGCGCCGGTGATCATGTTCTTCACGAAGTCGCGGTGGCCGGGGCAGTCCACGATGGTGAAGTAGTACTTGGGGGTGTCGAACCGCTTGTGGGCGATGTCGATGGTGATCCCCCGTTCCCGCTCCTCCTTCAGGTTGTCCATGACCCAGGCGAACTCGAAGGTTCCCTTCCCCTTGCTCTCGGCCTCCTTCCGGTACCCGTCGATGACGTGCTGGGGTACGGCTCCGGTCTCGAAGAGGAGCCGGCCGACGAGGGTCGACTTGCCATGATCGATGTGTCCGATGACGGCGAGATTCATGTGGGGCTTTGCTGCTGCCATTTTCCTTGATCCTCCATGTTAACGATGGAAATTGCGAGCTCACAATCCGTTTGATGCGAGTGTAAATTATTGGGGACAGGACTATATAAAATATCGTCAAAGCCCCCCTTTATCGCCCTGGAAGGGCGTCCCGGGCAGGCCTCCACGCCCCCGGGCGAAGCCCGGGAGCGAGGGGCGTCCGGGGAACAGCCGGGGTGTCGGGCCCCATCAATTCGGGGAGAGGGACCGACACCCTCTTATTCCATGGGACATCCATGATCAGAGTGCCATGAAGGACCTGACTCTTCTCAGGAGCCCGCCGTCAGACCGGGTGACGGTCCAGTGCGCCGACGGGGAGGTCGCGGTGCACAGTCATTGCGCCTACTGCACCCACTGCTCGGGCGTCCGCGTCGGGAAACGGACCATGCCGAACCCCGTTCTCCAGGCCTACAAGGACGTTCGGAGGGGTACGGCCCCGGACGAGGCCCTCATGAATGCCGCCATGACGCTCAACACCCTCGTCCGCGACGGGGATGCCATCGCCTGCGATGACGACGGGAACGAGGGGTTCTCGTCCCTTTACCATCACTGCTGAGATTGCCCTGCCTGCGGGGGCTCCGGCAGCAGGTCCCGGGTGAGCTCCGTCCTGAAGGCCTCAAAGTTGAGGTCATCCAGCTGCTCGGCAAGGAGCCGGCCGCTCCAGGCCCGTCGGTAGACCCATTTCACGATCCGGTCCACCGCCTCCACCACCTTCTCCTCATCCTCGAGGGTCATGAGGACCCTCCCGATCCGGGGGTGCCTCCCCCGCCGTCCCCCGACGGTGAGGAGGTAGTGGCTGTGCTCCGACTTCAGGAGGTGGAAGGGGCAGGACTGGATGCAGACCCCGCACTGGACGCACTTCTCGGGGTCGAGGACCGAGACGCCGTTCCGGATGGAGATGGCGCACTCCTTGCAGTACTCGGCGCAGGTCCCACAGCCGGTGCAGAGCCCGGGGATCCGCTTCGGCTTCACCCGGCCGATGATCCCGATCTCGTTGAGCATCGGGCTCGTGCAGGCGTTCGGGCAGCCGGAGATGGAGATCCGGATCTTCACGGGCATATCTTTCCCGAAGAGGCGCTCGTCGAGCTTCTTCGCGAGCCCGATGGTGTCCACCATCCCGTACTTGCACCGCTCAACGGAGGGGCAGGCCACGATGTTCACCACCTCGTCCTTCTCGGAGCCGAGAGGGGTGCCGTTCTTCGCGAGGGCCTTCGTGATCCGGGGGATCTTCTTCGGGTCCACGTGGGGGATCTCGACGGCCTGCCGGGCGGTGACATGGACCCTGCCCGTCCCGTACCGCTTCGCGATGGCGGCGAGGCCCCTCACCTGGTCGGCCGAGAGGTTCCCTGCCGGGACCCGCACCCGGACCGTGCAGAAATCGGCGTCCCGCTCGGTGATGAGCCCGCCCCGGAGATGAATGCCATAGTGGGGAGACATTGCTAAAGGGTGTTGCCACCCATGGCATAAAAAGGATCAACCCCTGCAGCTTCAGGGGACGAGGACGAGGGTGGCGATGACGAGGGCCCGGGCGATCTCGTGGGCCCCCCCTGCGACATCCCCGTTCACCCCGCCGAAGAGCCGGTCCGCGAGGGTAACCATCCCTGCCACCGCGAGGCCCGTGACCACCGCCGCGAGGAGGATTGTCCCTGGCGGGAGGACGAGGAGGAGGGGCACGAGGAAGACGAGGGCATAGACCCCGTGAACCGGCCGGGCTCCGCGGTGGAGGGTCGCGTGGATCCCCTCCCTGAAGGGCCGGCCGGCGACGGTGATCCAGACGAGGCCGAGCCGGGCGAGGACCTCCCCGGCGAGGATGGCCACCCATACCGGGGAGGCCGAGGACAGGGCGGCATAGGCGAGGAGGGTCACCGTGATACCGAGGCCGACCCCGCCCGCCCCGATGGACCGGTCGGTGAGGGCCACGACCCGCTTCTCCCGGCTCCCGTGAGCCATGAGGCCGTCCCCGAGGTCGAGGAGGCCGTCCAGGTGGTGGAAGCCGGTGACGAGGAGGACGGCGGCGAGGGCGGCGGCGGCCGCGAGGGCCGGGGACCGGGGGGCGACGAGGAAGGAGATGACCGAGGCGATCCCCCCCGTGACCCAGCCGGCGAGGGGGTAGAGCCACAGGTGCCGGGCGAAGGCCCCGAGATCCGCCGGCCTCCCGAGGGGTAGCCGGGTCTCGAACTGGAGGAGGGCGGTGACGGGGTCGGCGATCATGCGAGGCACTCTGTGTAGAACCGGGAGGTGCAGCCGGCGATGAGCCCCGCCACGGCATCGTCGAGGAATGGCCCGAGCCGGCCGAGGACCCCCGGCTTCTTCTGGTCGTACCTGGTGAACTCGAACCGCGCGCGGGTCCCCCCGATGTACTCGGCGATGGCCATCCCGAGGATCTCGTCGGCGAGGAGGAAGACCGGGTCGCCCCCGATGGTCCCGGGCCTCCCCGTGCAGAGCTCCTCCTCGAGGAAGACCGCGGCGAGGAGGAGGGAGGAGATGTTCGGGTCCCCCATGGCCTTCCCGATCTTCCCCGAGATCATCCCCTTCGCCTCCTCCGGTGGGACCCCATGGGGGACGTAGAGGGCCATGGCCGCCTCCACCATCGCCGGGAGCGTGGCCCCCTTTGCCTCAAGCCGCTCCGCCACCCCGAACATGATGAGATCCATTTTTTTATCCCGGCTTCTTATAGAGATCGGTATGCCATTCCTCTCGGGGACCCTGCCGGCCCGGCCGGGGCGCCCGCTCTTTGCAATCGTCCTCGGGAACACCCTCATCTCGACAGTACCCGGTGTCTCGGGGGCGGGGATGTCCCCGGAAAAGACCGTGCTCACGCCGGTTCTCGACTCCGAGTTCATCACCCACGGGGCCATCCGGAGCCGGAGGATGAAGCCGAACACCCCTACCGGCTGCCCGACCCCCGCGGTCATCACGCGGGCCATGATGGCCCTCCTCGGGATGGAGCCCCTCTTCGTGAACGCCGGCCTCACGACCAGCCCGGTCATCCCGTGCCTGGACGTCTACGGCGAACCCGGGAGGGACCCGCGGGAGGGGGATGCCGTGCCCCGGGCCCGGGACCTCTATGCCCGGGGGGAGCGGGTCGGGGAGATCATCTCCCGCTGGTCGGACTTCCTCGTGCTGGGAGAGTGCGTGCCGGGCGGGACCACGACGGCGCTCTGCGTGCTCCGGGGCCTCGGCATCCCCGCGAATGTCTCCTCCTCCTTTGTAAACAACCCGGTCGTCCTGAAGGAGGCCATCTGCGCGAAGGTCCGGGAACGGGTCCGGGCCGAAGGGGCAACGGATCCCCTCGACATCATCCGGATCGGGGGCGATCCGATGATGGCGGTCGCCGCCGGTATCTGTTCCTCCTTCCGGGGCATGGCCGTCCTCGCAGGGGGGACCCAGATGCTCGCCGTCGCCGCGGTGCTCAGGGACCTGGGAAAGAACGTCCCCCCCGTGGCGACCACGGTCTACGTACGGGACGATCCCTCGGCGGGCTTCGCCTCCACGGCGGAGATGGTCGGGGCCCGGGTCTGGTACGTCGACCCCGGCTTCGGTGACCTCGGCCACCCGGGCCTCGCACGGTACTGCATCGGCGAGGTGAAGGAGGGGATCGGCGCGGGCGGGGCGCTGTTCCTCGCCCGGGTCATGGGGAAGACCGAGGAGGAGATCCGGGAGGCCGTCCTCTCCACGGTCTCCTCCTACTGAAAAACTACTAAAGACCTGAGGCAAAAGTACTATCCATGCGTCCCCTCT
>Ga0335070_10008526_pt1 | contig 12019 bp, 9 predicted proteins | sample Lox_Sample_13_FD_206722 | JGI IMG/M metagenome (GOLD analysis project Ga0335070, IMG submission 206722) | Soil microbial communities from Loxahatchee National Wildlife Refuge, Florida, United States - Lox_Sample_1.3 | ecosystem: Environmental > Terrestrial > Soil > Wetlands | place: USA: Florida...
AGCGAGCTCGACGATGTGAGTTTCGAGACCCATCCGGGTCAACGCGTGGGCGGCCTCGAGGCCGAGCAGGCCGCCGCCGATGACCACGCCGGTCTGGACCTGCCCGGCCCAGAGGCGGATCCGCTTGAGGTCTTCGATGGTGCGGTAGACGAAGCACCCCCATGCCTCCCGGCCGGGGACGGGAGGCACGAAGGACACCGAGCCGGTCGCAAGGACCAGCGCGTCGTACGGGATGCGTCTGCCTTCCGCGGAGAGTACCCGCTTGCGCTGACGATCGATGGCCGTGGCCCGGTCGCCGAGGTGCACGGTGACCCCGGCGTCCTCGTAGCGGTGTGGCGTCACCAGGGAGAGGTCGCCGGCCGTCTTCCCGGAGAAGAAGGACGTGAGGTTGACCCGGTCGTAGGCGAGCCGCGGCTCCTCACAGAAGGTGGTGATGGCCCAGTCGTCGCGGTGGTCGCTCTCGAGCAGCAGCTCGATGAAGCGGTGGCCGACCATCCCGTTGCCGACGACGACGAGTTCCTTCTTCGTCATGGGGAAGGGACACCAGCAAGCGGGATGCCACCCCTGACGCGTCGCGTTCCCTCCCGGAGACGGTCTCGGCGGCCCGGGACCAAGACGACAAATCCGTCAGAGACCTCGTGCGAAGCGACGTTCTTGTCGTAACCGCCGTCAGGCCCAGGAGGGCGGGCAGATCGGGGACCGAGAGGGGTCGGTTCACCGCTCGCGCCATCGAGCCGGGCGAGCTTGGGCGCAGTTACAAGAATGTCGGACCATAAAAAGTCAGCTACATTTCTGTCATTCTCCCTCAGAGGGCCGGGACGGCGCGTCGCTGCCGGTGGCAATCAACGCTCCTGGCGCTGCGCGCGGTTCCCACGCTTCCGTGGCCCAGTCGTGCACCACGACGGTGCCGGCGAGACGGTCGTGGAGCGCCTGGCGACGGGCGGAGAACAGGATGGGCAGGAAGCCCAGCCCCAGCGCGAGGATGCTGCCCAGACGCAGGGCCCAGCGGCGGATGGCGGTGGCCAGACCGACGGGCCGGCCATCGGTGCGCAGCAACCGGAGGCCGAGGAGGGCCATCCCCGGCGTCCGCCCGGTCACGGTCCAGAACCCCACCCGGTACAGCGGTGGATAGAGGACCGCCGCGACGGGTGTGACCCAGCCCAGGGCCTGGCAGAGGTGTGCGCGGATCCTCCACCAGTCGGTGGTCGACCCGCAGCGCGCCGGGTCGCTGGGGATGCCCAGGAGGTGCTGAGCGAGCTGCGGCACGATCCAGGTCGTTCCGGCGAGGAGCAAGGTCAGGACGAGCGTGTCGACCACCAGGGCCAGCCCCCGGCTCACTACGCCGCCGTAACGCGGAGTCATGCTCGGCCCAGAGCGCGCCGGACCCAGCCGTCGACGGTGTCGTCCGCGGCGAGAGCGCGTTCGCGGAGCGCGGCGAGGAACTCGTCCACCACTCCCCGACTCTGCTCCCGGATGAGTCGCTGCACCGGCTCGGGGTGCTCTCCGAGGTGCTGGAGGTACTCGCCGGCCTGCTTCCGGATCAGGAGCTGGAGGTCCTCGCTCTCCCGGAGCTCTTCCAGCACCCGTGCGATCTGGCGGTCGACCAGCGAATCGACGACCGGACTTGCCTCGAGGTCGGCCACCACCTGCGTGACCAGCTGGTCCAGCTCGGGGCTCCGCATCAGGGCCTGGACCACGCGCTCGATCAGCGCGTCCGCGACCGGCGTCTCCAGGAAGCGGCGGATCAGGGCGTCGGCGATCTGGGTGGTGAGTCCCGGGCGCTCCCGGATCGGGTCCACGCGCACCTCGTCGGTGCGATCTGTCCCCCGGCGAAGCACGGTGACCGAGGGTACCAGACTTCCAGCCACGCCGGCGGCGAGCGGCGGGTGCCGCGACTCAGGACCAGGAGAGGTCGTGCTTCGAGAGGGGGAGCGAGCGCACTCGCTTCCCCGTCGCCGCGAAGATGGCGTTGCACACGGCGGGGATGACCGGCGGCAGCGCAGGCTCGCCGAGACCGGTGGGCGGGAAGCTCGTCTTGCGGAAGTGGACCTCCACCGGGACCGACTGGTGGATGTCGAGGAGCGGGTAGTCGTTGAAGTTGCTCTGCACGGTCCGCCCGCGTTCGATGGTGATCTCCTGGCCGAGCGCCTCCGAGAGCCCGTCGAGCACCGCGCCCTGCACCTGATTCTCGGCCATGCTCGGGTTGACGATGGTGCTCCCGATGTCGGCCGCCACCCAGATCTTCTCGACCCGGAGCTCGCCCTTCTCGCTGACCGCGAGGCGCGCGACCTCGGCGAAGTGCCCGCGATGGCTGAAGTAGAAGGCGACGCCCATCCCCGTCCCGCGCGGGAGGCGCTGCTTGCCCCAGTCCGACTTCTGCGCGACCAGCTCGAGCACGCCGAGCATGCGCTCGGGGTCCAGTCCGGGGGCCGGGGCGCCTCCGGCCGGAGGCGCCGCCTGAAGCGGCGGCCTGGAGAGGAGGGCGCGCCGGAACTCCAGCGGGTCCTTGCCCGCCGCGTGCGCCAGCTCGTCGAGGAAGCTCTGGAAGGCGAAGCAGATGGCGTTGCTCCGCGGGGCCCGGAGCGCGCCGGTGGGGACCCCGAGCGGCATCACCGAGGCCTCGAGCGCGACGTTGGGGACGAAGCGGGCGGGGAACTCGGTCTCCGACATGGCCGCGGAGGCGGCGAACTTCTCGGTGGTCCCGAAGGTGACGAAGTGGTCGCGGAACGAGGTCAGCGTCCCCCCGGCGTCGAGACCGGCGGAGAAGAAGTGGTACCCGCCGGGCCGGTAGAGGTCGTGCTGGAAGTCGTCCTCGCGAGTCCAGAGGAGCTTGACCGGGACGCCAGCCTGGCGAGCGATCCACGCAGCCTCGACCATCGAGTCGTTGTACAGGCGACGCCCGAAGCCGCCCCCCGCGCGGATCAAGTGGATGGTGATCACCTCTTCCTGGAGGCCCAGGGTCCTTGCCACCAACTCCCGCCCGTCCTGAGGCGTCTGGGTCGGCGCCCAGATCTCGAGCTTGCCCGCGTCGTAGCGGGCGGTGCAGTTCTGCGGCTCGAGCGGGGCATGGGCGAGGAAAGGGTACGCGTACTCGGCGGTGACCACCTTCGCCGCCTTCGTCAGGGCGGCCCTGGCGTCGCCGTCACTTCGAAGTGACTTGTGCGGAGGTTGCTTGGCCAGCTCCGCGGCGCGCGCGTCGAACACCGTCGTTCCCTGCGAGGCCGTCGCTCCCTCGTCCCAGATGACCTTGAGCGCGCGCCGGGCGGTCAGTGCCTGCCAGACGCTGTCGGCGACGATGGCCACGCCACCGAGCAGCCCCTGGAGATCGGTTCCGCCCTCGACCACGAACGCCTTGAACACCCCCGGCATGGCGCGGATCTCGTCGAGGTTGGCCGACTTCACCTTTCCGGCGAACACCGGGCACTTCACGAAGGTGGCGTGGCGCATCCCCGGCACGGTGACGTCGATGCCGAAGATCGGCTTGCCGGTGACGATGGCGTGGTTGTCGACGCCCGGGACGGGGGTGCCGATGATCGTGAACTCCGACGGGTCCTTGAGCTTGAGGGAGGCGAGCTCCGGCGGCGGGACTGCGGCGGCAGCGGTGGCCAGCGCTCCGTACGAGAGCGCTCGACCGGTCTTCTTGTGGAGCACCTTGCCCTTCGAGGTCTGGCACTCGTCCGCCGGAACCTTCCACTTCTGGGCCGCGGCGGTGACCAGCATCGAGCGGGCCGCTGCCCCCACTTGGCGCATCGGCAGCCAGTTGATGGGCGTGGCCGTGCTCCCGCCTGCCCACTGGTCCTTGAAGCGGGTGGTGTCCAGCGGCACCTGCTCGACCTGGACCCGCTTCCACTCCACGTCGAGCTCGTCGGCGATCAGCATCGGGAGCATGGTCTTCACCCCCTGCCCGATCTCCGGGTTCTTGGCGGCGATGGTCACGGTCCCGTCGGGGTGGATGCGCACGAAGGCGCTGAGCGCGGGGTCTCGCGCCCGTCCCGCGGCGCCGGAGGGCTCGGCGGCCTCGAGCGGCTCCCAGGAGCTCGACAGCAGGAGGCCACCGCCGGCGACGGCCGAGGCCCGGAGGAAGGCGCGTCGGGAGAGCTCGCTCATCGCCCGCTCCCGGTCGCGGAGGCGGCGTTCGTCTTGCCCAGCTCGGCGGCGCGGTGAATTGCCCGTCGGATGCGGAGGTAGGTGGCGCAGCGGCAGAGATTGCCGCCCATCGCGGCGTCGATCTCGGCGTCCGTCGGGTGGGGCGTCCTCGAGAGCAGCGCTGCCGCGGACATGATCTGCCCGGTCTGGCAGAACCCGCACTGGGGAACGTCGAGCTCCTCCCAGGCGCGCTGGAGTGGATGGGTCCCCTCCCGCGAGAGCCCCTCGATCGTGGTGATCGCGGCGCTTCCCACCGCCGCCACCGGGGTGACACAGGAGCGACGAGCGACCCCGTCGATCAGAACGGTGCACGCACCGCACTGGGCGATGCCGCACCCGAACTTGGTCCCCTTGAGGTCCAGCCCGTCCCGCAGCGCCCAGAGGAGCGGCAGGTCTTCAGGACCCTCCAGGTCGCGCGCTTGACCGTTGACCTTGAGTCGGAACTTCATCCCGGAGCCTCCGCGGAAAGGACCGGAGTGTCCTGACCGTTGTCGGGTGCGAACGCAAGAGGTTGCAGGGAAGGGGCAAGCTGGGCAAGCCCTGGCTTGACTCCCGGCCAGTCGGGAGCGGGCCCTGGCGCTGACCACCACGCAGAGTCCGGGCCTCCGGAACGGACGTGGGCGTCGTGCCCGGAGCTCAACCGGTGAGCAGCTCGGAGACCGGATCCTCGGGCACGATGGGTACGCTTCCGCCATCCACCAGCAGGAGCGTGAGCGGCCCGGCGGTGCAGAGCAGGGTGACGACCAGGAGACCCTCCAGTACCGAGTGTGCCACCCACCTCCAACTCCGAATCTCGTCCGGCAGAGTTCCTGTCGCCATCGCTCTTCTCCCGAAGACGCCAGCGGGGCGTCGATCGGGCGGGATGCAGCGCGAGTGCCGGGGAGAAGCTGCGGAGAGGACTCGGGTCGTACCTCGTCGCCGTCGCGTCGAAGGAGACGGGAGTGGGGCCGTCGTTGCCTGCAGCGTAACTGCGCCAAGCGCGCACAGTGGTCGCCAGCCGCGTGCGCGAGCCGTGGGGTCCCGCGTTCCGGATCTCTCGAGTGACCAGCGCCGCCACGTCTTCGCGGTCTGCGCCAGGCAGCGACTCCCCGGCGTTGGCCGGGCGGCGCCGCTGGCGGAGATCGGCCGGACGGACTAAGCGGACCGCTGAGGTCCAGGGCCGGGCAGAGGTCACCATGGCGCGCCTTCGTCGGTTGCAGATCCACTACGAGCGGGTGATGTCGGCGGCGCTTCCGGGCGCGCTGGGGACGTCCTGGTGGTTTCCGGGAATCGTGACCCAGCGGGAGTGGAACCCCCCGACGGACCTGGTCGAGACCGCGTCGGAGTGCGTGGTCACCCTGGAGATCGCCGGTCTCCGGGAGGACGAGTTCGAGGTCGTCCTGTACCCCGAGCACCTGGTCGTGCAGGGAGAGCGTCCGTGGCGGCGACTGGGCGAGGCGGCTCGTCTCCATCGGGCCGAGATCCGCTACGGGCCGTTCCACGCGGCGGTGCAGATTCCCTGCGGACCCGGGTCCATCGACGTGGATCGCATCAAGGTGGAGTACCAGGACGGCCTGCTCAGGATCCGTTTGCCGAAGACGGAGGGCAGACGATGACTGCCGCAGCGGCCAGCAGCCCGGAGGGCGTACCGTCCTCGATCGAGATCCCCCCGCTCCTTCCCGTGCTCGCGCTGCGGCAGGGGGTGATCTTCCCGATGTCGGTGGCCCCGGTCGTGGTCCAGGACGAGCGTGCGATCCGCGCGGTCGAGGACTCGATGCGCACGCACCGGATCCTCTGCGCGGTGGCGCAGCGGGAGGAGGCGTCCAGCCCCCTCACTCCGGGTGGCCTGTACTCGATGGGGTCCGCCGTGGCGATCAGCCAGTTCCAGCGCGCGCCCGACGGACCGGTCCTGGTCGTCCTCCAGGGACTGGAGCGTCTCCGGATCCTTCGCTTCGCCCAGAACGAGCCGTATTTCATCGCGGAGACCGAGAAGGCGCCCGATATTCCGAGCATTGGAATCGAGACCGAGGCGCTGGTCCGGCGTCTCCGCGTGCTCTTCCGCGAGCTCGGGGAGCTGGGCCGGGCGGTGCCCGAGCAGGTCCTCTCGATGGCCGACGGGCTCACCGATCCCAGGCAGCTCGCGTACCTCATCGCCGCCACGGCCTCGCTGCCCCGGTCGGGGCGGCAGGAGATCCTCGAGCTGGAACCGGTGGCGGCCAAGCTTCGCCGGCTGGTCGAGCTCCTCGAGCACGAGCTCTCCGTCCGCCGGCTCGAGCAGGAGGTGGCGAGCCGGACCCAGCAGCGGATGTCGAAGCAGCAGCGCGAGCATCTTCTGCGCGAGCAGCTGCGCTCCATCCAGAGTGAGCTGAACGAGGAGAGAGAGGAAGGGTCGGAGACCTCCGAGCTCCGCAAGCGCGTCGAGGAGACGCCCTTGTCACCCGAGGCGCGTCGCGAGGCGGAGCGGGAGCTGGCCCGGCTGGAGCAGATTCCTCCCATCTCGCCGGAGTTCGGGATTGCCCGGGGCTACCTCGACTGGCTCCTGGCGCTCCCCTGGGGGAAGGAGACCGGCGGCACCATCGATGTCGGGCGAGCGCGGGCCATCCTCGACGAGGACCACTACGATCTGGAGAAGATCAAGGAACGGATTCTCGACTACCTGTCCGTCCGGAAGCTCCGACAGGAGCGGCAGGCGCGGGGGTCACTGTCCGGCGCAGGGGATGCCGAGCACGCGGCGACTGCCGGTCCACTGCCGCAGACTCCCGAGGACGACGAGCGCCGGGAGCCGATCCTCTGCTTCGTCGGTCCGCCCGGAGTGGGGAAGACGTCGCTGGGACAGTCGATCGCCCGGGCGATGGGGCGGAAGTTCCTCCGGATCAGCCTGGGCGGAGTGCATGACGAGGCCGAGATCCGGGGGCACCGGCGGACGTATGTCGGCGCGCTTCCAGGCCGGCTGATCCAGGCGCTGCGCCGTGTGGAGACGATGGACCCGGTGTTCATGCTCGACGAGGTGGACAAGCTGGGAGCGAGCTCCCACGGGAATCCCGCTGCGGCGCTGCTGGAGGTGCTCGATCCGGCGCAGAACAACGCCTTTGTCGACACCTACCTGGGCGTGCCGTTCGACCTGTCGAAGATCCTCTTCATCTGCACCGCGAACACGGTCGAGACGATCGCCCCGCCGCTGCTCGACCGGATGGAGGTGGTCACGCTCTCCGGCTACACCGAGGCCGAGAAGCTCCACATCGCGCGCCGCTACCTGCTCCCGAAGCAGATCCGGGCGCACGGACTGCGGGACGGCGAGCTGGAGGTCGACGACGGCGCCATCCGCCGGATCATCGCCGACTACACCCGCGAGGCAGGGGTGCGGCAGCTGGAGCGGGAGCTGGCCACCGTGGCCCGCAAGGCGGCGCGCCGGATCGGCGAGGGCCAGCGCGGGCCGGTCCGGGTCACCGCGGACAGCGTTCCGTCGCTGCTGGGCAGGCCGCGCTTCTTCAACGAGATCGCGGAGCGCGTGGACCGTCCCGGGGTGGCGACCGGTCTGGCGTGGACGCCGGTCGGCGGCGAGATCCTCTTCGTGGAGGCGGCGCTGATTCCAGGTCAGGGGCCTCCGGTCCTGACCGGGATGCTCGGGGACGTCATGCGTGAGTCGGCGCAGGCGGCAGTGACCTTCGTCCGCTCCAATGCCCAGTCGCTGGGAGTGGATCCCAAGGTGTTCCAGGAGAACTCGGTGCACATCCACGTGCCGGCTGGCGCGATTCCCAAGGACGGCCCTTCGGCGGGAGTGGCGATGCTCTGCGCGGTGGCGTCGGTGGCGCGTGGGGTTCCGGTGAGGAACGACACGGCGATGACCGGGGAGATCACGCTCCGGGGCAAGGTGCTGGCCATCGGGGGAGTGAAGGAGAAGGTCCTCGCGGCGTATCGAGCTCGGATCGAGCGAGTGATCCTCCCGCGCCGGAACGAGGCCGACCTGGAGGACGTGCCCGCCGAGGTCAAGGAGAAGATCCGGTTCCTCCTTGCCGATTCGGCGGACGACGTTCTGCAGGCCGCGTTCGCTCCGCAGCCCCCTCACACGGACGGCCCCACGGAGGCGCCGGCTGCTCCTTCACCGCGGACGCACTGACAGCGGAAACCGTCTCCGCTGTGACGCCGAGACCTTCCTGGTCAGAGGGTCGGGCACTGGTTCGCTCCCAGCGCCTGGTCGAGCTCCTCGAGCGAATCCTGGGCGTAGGCCAGCTCCTGCTTCCAGGCGTCCTTCTCCCAGTTCCGTGCGCCCGGGAGCGCGAGCTGATCGAGGAGGTGAACCTCCTGCTCGGCCAGCGCGGCCTCGGTCTCACGGAGCTCGGCGCAGCGGGTGGAGACGACCGCGCCTGTCGTGGGAGCGCTGACCACCGCCTCACCCCGGGCGCCGTGCAGCCCGGAGAGGCCGGGGAGGACTCCCAGAACCAGCAGTGCAATCTCCTTGGCCCTCATCGAGATCGAGCTGGAGCAATCCCCATGCCACCAGACCGAGCGCCGCCGTCTTGCGGACTTCCGAGGGAGAAGGGAGGTCATTCATCGTCCTGGGTGGTGGTCCACCCGGCCGATGATTCGACAGGTGTGCGCCGACACACCCATGGCGCTCGCTCACGGCGTCACTTCGGGGCGGTGCGCGGAACCCCCAGCTCGGCCTCGAGCTCCTTCTGGACCAGGGACATGGGGAGCGGCCCGATCCGCAGCAGCCCGTCGAGGAGGGCCTTCATCGGCAGCGGTCGGCCCCCGGAGGTCCGGGCGATGAGCTGGTCCAGCTGCGCCTTCCCGACGATGTAGCTGGTGCCGTACGACGGGCGGCGCAGGAACAGGTGCTGCTCGCCGCGGACCGTCCGTCCGTCGAGCCGAAGCCAGCCCCGCGGCGTGTTGGAGGAGGCGAACGCGGAGGCTTGTTCCAGGGTCCACTGGTTCGCGTGCATCCGGAGATCCCCCATCGCCCGGGCGGCGCGCTGCGCGAGCATCACGTAGATCAGCTCGCGTCCCCGGGGTCGGCCGTCGTACAGCCCGGCGTGCATCATCAGCTCCTCGAGCGCGGTCGCCACGCCCTCGGTCCGGGTGTTGAAGATGTTGTAGAGCGGCGGGAGGCGGCGGATCGGGCTCGCCGGAGGGAGCTTCTCCATCGCCGCCAGGTCGACGAAGTGCCACAGGTGGAGGCGGAGGGGCATCGGGTCCCGCGCCTCCACCTCGGAGAAGAACTCCAGCGGGGGCTTGGGATCGAAGCCACCGGGGAACACGGCGAAGGCCTGCTCCATCCAGGGGTACCAGGTGATGAAGTCGTTCTTCCGGAGGAAGGCGAGGTAGGTCTTCAGGGCCTCGTCGAAGCGACGCTGGTGCTCCTCGACGGTGGTGGCCGGCTCCAGCGGAGGCAGGCCGCGATTGCGGAGCTCCTCCTCGGCGAGGCCGGCGCGGGCGCGATCCAGCTCACGCTCCATGAGCACCACCAGCTCGGACCAGGTGAAGGGCACCAGGGCGACGTTGGCCAGGTACCAGTCGTAGTGCTCGACCCCGACGCCGGACGGACCCCTCCTGGTCTTGGCCTGCGAGGCAACCCAGGCTCCGTACTCGGTGGTGGCCGAGAGCGCGGCGTCGACCGCAGCCACGAGCTTCGGTGAGCCGGAGACCCTGGGCCGTAGGTGTTCGAGCGCCGTGCGCTGCTCGCGGATCGGCCCGCTGGCCATGGTCCAGAGGTCCTCCCCGTTCCCGGTCAGGTTCCTCTTCGCCTGGGCGAGCAGGGGGGGAATGACCGACAGCTGCCCGAGGAGGCTCGCCTCGGCAGGGGGAGAGAGCGGGAAGGACAGCGCCCACAGCTCGGTGGCCGCGTCGGCCCACTCGCCCTCGCGCGCTGGCTGATCGGACTGCTCGTCGAAGACCGTGACGTAGAACGCCGGATCTCGGGTCCAGGGGCTCAGGACCCGGTGGTCGAAGTCGAGCCCCATCATCTCCGCACGGAGCAGCGCCAGATCGTCCTTCTGGACGAGGGTGAAGCCGCTGGTGTCGACGGTGTCGAGCCGCGCCCGCCAGCGGGGCAGGGCCTGGGCCTGGGCCGACATGGCCTTCCGGCCGTAGTCGGGCACGCCGTCGACCCGCGGCGGTCGCTGGAACTCGCGCCACTCCCGGGCGAGCGCGACCAGGTCTTCTCGCGGGGCCGCGGCGGCCTGGAGCGCGGTGAACAGGAGGAGAAGGAGGGTCCTGGCCATCCCTCGACCATGACACACGGCCAGACCGGTGGTGCCCTGCGTCGGAAGCGTGAAGCACCGGCCGGTCGGGGCAGGCACCGGCTGGTCGGGGCGAGCACCGGCGGGTCGAGTGCCGCTCGCGAGAAGTCGTTCAGATCCGGAGCCCAAGCATCACCTGGCCTCATGCGCCTGAGCTCGATGCGCAGGCCCCCCTCGAAGGCCGCGCACTCTCGCGCCGCTCCGGCTACTCTCGCGCGCCGAGTCTCCCTCGTCCCGCGGGAAGACAGCTCGGGTGCGTGGTTCTGGCCCGCCCCCCAAGGAGGAGCATCATGACGACAGAGGCGAAGTGCCCTTTCCCTCACGGCGGCGCAACGTCGAACCGTGACTGGTGGCCGAACGCGCTGCGGCTCGATCTCTTGAACCAGCACTCGTCCCGGTCCAACCCGATGGGCGAGGAGTTCGACTACGCGAAGGAGTTCAAGACCCTCGACTTCAAGTCACTGAAGAAGGATCTCGCGGCGCTGATGACGGACTCGCAGGACTGGTGGCCGGCGGACTTCGGTCACTACGGTCCCTTGTTCATCCGCATGGCCTGGCACAGCGCGGGCACCTACCGCATCGCCGATGGTCGCGGAGGCGGCGGCAGGGGCCAGCAGCGCTTCGCGCCGCTCGACAGCTGGCCGGACAACGGCAACCTGGACAAGGCGCGTCGTCTGCTCTGGCCGATCAAGCAGAAGTACGGCCGGAAGATCTCCTGGGCGGACCTGATGATCCTCACCGGCAACGTGGCCCTGGAGACGATGGGCTTCAAGACCTTCGGGTTCGGTGGCGGTCGTCCGGACGTGTGGGAGCCGGACAACGACGTCTTCTGGGGCGCGGAGAAGACCTGGCTCGGCGGGGAGAAGCGCTATTCCGGGCAGCGCGAGCTGGCGAACCCGCTCGCGGCCGTGCAGATGGGGCTGATCTACGTCAATCCGGAAGGCCCGGAGGGGAAGCCGGATCCGCTCGCGGCGGCGAAGGACATTCGCGAGACCTTCGCCCGCATGGCGATGAACGACGAGGAGACGGTGGCGCTGATCGCCGGCGGCCACACCTTCGGAAAGACCCACGGCGCGGGCCCGGAGTCCCTCGTCGGGCCCGACCCGGAAGCCGCAGACATCGCCGACCAGGGCTTCGGCTGGAAGAACAAGTTCGGCAAGGGCAAGGGCGCCGACGCCTTCACCAGCGGCCTCGAGGTCACCTGGACCACCACGCCGACGAAGTGGAGCAGCGACTACTTCAAGCACCTGTTCGGCTACGAGTGGGAGCTGACCAAGAGCCCGGCGGGGAAGAATCAGTGGAAGCCGAAGGGGAACGCCGGCGCCGGGACGGTGCCGGCCGCGGACGACCCCTCGAGGCGCATCGCGCCCTCGATGCTGACCACCGACCTCTCCCTGCGGTTCGACCCGGTCTACGAGAAGATCTCGCGGCGCTTCATGGAGCATCCGGAGCAGCTCGCCGACGCCTTCGCCCGGGCGTGGTTCAAGCTCACCCACCGGGACATGGGGCCGCGTTCGCGGTACCTCGGTCCGGAGGTGCCCGCCGAGGAGCTGATCTGGCAGGACCCGATCCCCGCGGTGAAGGACCCAGTCGTCGGTGACAAGGAGATCGCCGAGCTCAAGGGGAAGATCCTCGGCTCCGGCCTGACCGTCTCC
>Ga0335070_10008528_pt1 | contig 12018 bp, 12 predicted proteins | sample Lox_Sample_13_FD_206722 | JGI IMG/M metagenome (GOLD analysis project Ga0335070, IMG submission 206722) | Soil microbial communities from Loxahatchee National Wildlife Refuge, Florida, United States - Lox_Sample_1.3 | ecosystem: Environmental > Terrestrial > Soil > Wetlands | place: USA...
CAGCTGCGAAAGCTCGGTCTCGCATTCCTCGAGATCGGCATTCGCGGCGGTGACGGCGCGGCCGGCTTCTTCGCTCAGCGCGGCCTCGCGGGCGGTCACCTCGTCGATCTCCGCCGCTTCGGCATTCAGGCGGATCGCGGCATCGGAAGCGTCGGTCGCAAGCTGGCCGGCGCGGGCGGTGTCGGTCCCGTTGTCCTGGAGTTGCTGCTGGCGGCCGGCAAGCTCGGCGGCGATCCGCTCTTCCTCGCGGCCGAGATTGGCGTGGCTGATGGTGAGGTGCTGCAGCTCGGCCGAGGCCTCGGCCTCGTGCTGGCGCAGGGCCGGCAGGGCCGCGGCGGCTTCCGCCTGCTGGGTGGCGGCGACGGCGGCGGATTCGGTGAGGTTCGTGACCGCGGCCTCGGCGGATTGCAGCGCCGCGTCGGCGTGCTCCTTGCGCGCGGTCGCGTCCAGCCAGTGCAGATGCGACAGCGTCGCCTCGGCGCGGCGGATATGGTCCTGGAGGTTGCGATAGCGGGTCGCCTGGCGCGCCTGCTTCTTCAGGGCCGCGAGCTGGCTCTCCAGGGTGACGATCACGTCGTCGAGGCGCGAGAGGTTGGTTTCCGCCGCTTTGAGGCGCAGCTCGGCCTCATGCCGCCGCGAATGGAGGCCGGTGATGCCGGCGGCTTCTTCGAGGAGCGCGCGGCGGTCGATCGGCTTGGCGTTGATGATGGCGCCGATGCGACCCTGGCTCACGAGCGCGGTCGAATGCGCGCCGGTCGAGACGTCGGCGAACAGGATCTGGACGTCGCGGGCGCGGGCTTCCGTGCCATTGACCCTGTAGGTCGAGCCCATGCCGCGATCGATGCGGCGCGAGATCTCGATCTCCGTCGCATTGTTGAACTGCGCCGGGACCTTGCGGTCGGCATTGTCGAGCAGCAGCTGCACCTCGGCGACGTTGCGCGCCGGCCGGTTGCCGGTGCCGCCGAAGATGACGTCGTCCATCTCGCCGCCGCGCATGCGCTTCGCCGAGGTCTCGCCCATCACCCAGCGCAGGGCTTCGACCAGGTTCGACTTGCCGCAGCCGTTCGGACCGACGATGCCGGTCATGCCCGGCTGGATGGCGAGCTCGGTGCTCTCGACGAACGACTTGAAGCCCTGCAGGCGAAGCTTGGTGAAATGGACCACTCTAATGGGACTCCGCTGCGCGCTTGCCGATGATCATGCTCAGGAGGCCGAGCTGCCGAGCTTCGCGAACACGGCCTTCAAGTCGTCGTAGGTCTGCTCGCCCTCGAGCTTCACGCCGTTGATGATGAAGGTCGGCGTCGCGTCGATCTTGAACGCATCCTCGCCGCCCTTGCGGGTGGCGACGATCTTCGCCTCCTCGTCCTTGTTGGCGAGGCAGGCGTCGAAGGTGGCCTTGTCCATGCCCGCGGTGGCGGCGATCTGGGAGAGGGGCTGGGTCGCGTCCTCGATCAGCCACTGGTCCTGGGTCTTGAAGAGCTCGTCGGCGATGCTGAAGAACCGCATCGGCGAGACGCAATGGGCGAACAGGGCCGCCTGCAGCGCCGGCTTGTTCAGCGGGAAGTCGCGGGAGATATACTTCACCTTGCCGGTGTCGATGAAGTCGGCCTTGATCCGCGGGAGCACGTCCTTCTGGAACCGCGCGCAATGCGGGCAGGACAGCGACGAATATTCGATCATGGTGATCGGCGCCTTATCGTCGCCCATCACCACGTCATCCGGCTGCGCCTTGGCGAGCGGACTGTCGATCGGCTTCGAGAGATCGGGGGTCGAGCCGTCGGCCAGGGTGACCGTGGCCGGGGTCTGGAAGTGCTGCCATGCGAGGAACCCGGCGACACCCGCAACGATGACGACCACCCCCGCAATCAGCAAATTCCGCAAATGCATTCTCCCTGCTTGGGGAAGCCGCCCGCGCACGCATCCGAGTCGCGTTAGGACGGTACTCCCGACCGGTTGAGCGGCGGTTTTGGCAGGATTCAGGGGCGAGTGCAAGATGCCGGGAGCCGCGCTGCCGGCCGCTGTTACAGCTTCCTGTGGATGAATTTCCCGTGAGCGGAGCGGCCTGCGGAAAGCGGCGGAATCCGGCCGGTTCGATGTTCACCTGCCCCTTCGTGGCGCTTACGCGCGGGGATGGCGCCGGCGCATTGCCAGCCCGAGTCGCAGCAGTCTCTCCTTGATCTCGCCCTCCGGCACGGTCTCGAGCGCGGCCGCGACCTCGGCTTGCTCGGCAGCACTCGGCGGCTTCGAGTCGCGTGCAGCCGCCCTTCGGCGCGGCTTGCCCGACGTGCCCTCTAGAAGCGATCCGGTGATCGATCCCTGCCGGAACCGGATCTCGGTCACCGCGGCGTAGCCGAAGTGCGTGTTGATGCGGTCGAGAATCTGCGGCTTCAGGTGCTGCAGCTCCAAGGCCGCTGCGCCGCTGCACTGGATCGTGATGACGCCGCCCTTGCGTTCGCCGCGGGGGAAGGCGAGCTGGACCGGCCGGCTCATCCGCGCGACCTCCGGCCCGACGATCGCGCGCCATTCGGTGATCAGCCCCGCTTCGGCGAAGCCGCGGCCGCCAACCGTATTGCGGAACGCCATCTTGGTCAGCGCCGGCAGCTCGGCCGACAGCCGCGCCGTCGTGTTCCGCCGCGGCGCCTCGGCCTTCTTATCGCCGTCGCGCTTCTCGTCCCGCCTCTCCACCATGCCCTCGACCTTAGCGCAGATCGCCCGGATATGCTCTAGTGGCGCGATGACACGAACCCGTACGGCGGCACGTCGATCCGATCCTCGTTCCGCCATGCCGGCCGAGCTGCTCGCCTGGTACGACCGGCATCGCCGCGTGCTGCCCTGGCGCGCCCGGCCGGGCGAGGTGGCGGATCCCTACCGGGTCTGGCTTTCCGAGATCATGTTGCAGCAGACCACGGTCGCCGCGGTCGCCCCGTACTTTGCGAACTTCCTGCAACGCTGGCCGGACGTCACGGCGCTCGCCGCGGCACCGCTCGACGATGTGCTGACGGCCTGGGCCGGGCTCGGCTACTACGCCCGGGCGCGCAACCTGCACAAATGTGCCCAAGCCGTCATGCGCGACTTCGGCGGAGAATTCCCGAACACCGAAGCGGAGCTGCTGAAGCTGCCGGGGATCGGCGGCTACACCGCGGCCGCGATTGCCGCCATCGCCTTCGGCCGCCGCGCCGTCGTGATGGACGGCAACGTCGAGCGGGTGATGGCGCGCCTCCATCGCATCGCGACGCCGCTGCCTGCGGCGAAGCCGGAGCTGCGCGCGCTGGCCGACGCGCTCACGCCGGAGGCACGGGCCGGCGATTACGCCCAAGCCGTGATGGATCTTGGCGCCACTATCTGCACCCCGCGGAAGCCGCGCTGCGCCCTCTGTCCGTGGCGCGGCGATTGCGCCGCCTTCCGCGCCGGCGACGCCGAGGACTATCCCAGGAAGACGCCGAAGCCGGACCGGCCGGTGCTGCACGCCGTCGCCTATTGGATGACATTGCCTGACGGGACGGTGCTGCTGCGGCGCCGCCCGGAGCAGGGGCTGCTCGGCGGCATGATGGAGATCCCGACCAACACCTGGCGGCCGGAGCCCTGGGGCTTGGACGAAGCCCGCGATGCCGCACCGGTCGCGGCGAAATGGCGCGACCTGCCGGGCAAGGTCCGTCACGTCTTCACCCATATCGATCTTCGCCTCACTTTGCTCGGCGGCGTGGTGCAGAAAATTCCCGCCGGCATGATCGCCGCACCGCTCGACAAGCTCGGCGACTACGCGCTGCCGAGCGTCATGCGGAAGATCGTCAACGCGGCGGTGAGAAGAGGTGAGTAGGGGCGCTGAGCTCACTCCGTTTCGTCATGGTTCGCGAAGGCGGACCATCCACGAGTTCCGGTCCAGACGTCGAGTGAGGCCCGAACGGGCGCGCCGTACGGCACAAGGCACTGGGGGGCTGAGAGCGTTATGAGCGAGAAACGTGATTCATTGGCGGAAGACCTGATCGGGACCTGGCGGCTCATTGATCGCATCGACCGCGCCGCCGATGGCACGGTGCGGCCTGAACCGACCCTCGGGTCGGACCCGCTGGCGATGTTGACCTACACCGGGGAACGTTTCTCCGCACAGTTCATGAAGCGCGTCCGGCAGACTAACGCGAGTGACGCCTCGACAGCCGCGGGCAGGAACAACACCAGCGCCGTCGATGGCTATGACGCCTACTTCGGGACCTATCAGATCATCGGGGCTGGCGTCGTGCGGCACAAACTCGAAGCGGCGCTGAGCCCAGGCAATATCGGGATGGAGGTAGAGAGAACTCTTGCCGTCGTCGATGACCAACTGACCATCACGCTCGCCACGACGACGAGGACCGGCGAGCCGGTGACCCGCACGCTGCGGTGGAACCGGGTCAGGTGATGGCGCCGGAAGAAAATCTTGTCAGGGGAGGAGGGTGGCTGAACCCTCACCGCGGCACAGCGATCGTCTTCGATTCCGATGTCGCCGCTGGCTGCGGCGGCGTCTCGTTGGTGGTCGGGTCGGGCTGCGGCGCCGGGGCGGGTGCTGCCGCGGGCGCCGGGTTCGCGGCCATGACGCCGGGGAAGCGCAGCCCGCGGTGGTCGAAGAGGCGCTTCAGCCGCAGATTGAAGGCGCGCATCACGTCCCACTGGCTCATGGCCCGGGTCTTCATCCGCGCCTTCACCAGCACGCCGGAATCCTGGAAGGCATCGACGCCGATGATCTCCAAGGGCCCGATGATGCCGTAGCGGAACTGCGGATCCTTGGCGATCTCGCCGCCCACTTCCTTGATCGCCTCCAGCACCTTGTCCACGTCCTCGCGGTAATCGACCTTCAAGTCGAAGGTCGCGTAGGAGAAGTCCTTGGTCAGGTTCTGCACGATGGTGACGGAGCTGAACGGCACCGTGTGCACGCTTCCCGAACCGTCGCGCAGGCGCATGGTGCGGATGGTCATGCCCTCGACCACGCCGGCATGGCTGCCGCCGAGATCGACCACGTCGCCGATCGCGATCGTGTCCTCCAAGAGGATGAAGACGCCGGTGATGATGTCCTTCACCAGCGTCTGGGCGCCGAAGCCGACGGCGAGGCCGACCACTCCGGCCGCGGCCAGCAGCGGCGCGATGTCGACGCCGATCTGCGACAGCACCACCAGCAGCACGATGACCGTCAGCGTGATGCGGAAGGCGTTGCGCAGCATCGGCAAGAGGGTGCGGACCCGGCCGGAGTGATAGATCCGCCGGCCGCTCATGTCCTGCTCGCGCAGGTAATGCTCGATCGCCAGGTTGACGACCTCGGAGAGCAGGGCGGAGACGGCGATGATGATGACGATCTTGAACGCGCCGGCCATGATCGGCCGGCCGGCTCCGTCGGAGACCCAGCCGATCACATCGACGCCCCAGATCTGCAGCAGCGCAAAGAGGCCGACCAGATAGACGCCGATCAGCACCGCCTGCTTCAGGATCGGCAGATAGCGGTTGGCCCGCCCCTCGAGGCCGGGGAGGACGCGCTTCACCTCGTCGGGCAGGGCGAAGCTGCGGTCGAACACCTCGCGGACGAAGTCGTCGGCGAGGCGCAGCAGCAGCAGCAGGATCACGGTGAAGACCGTCGCCTTCACCAGGAAGGAGAAGCCGCCCTCGATCCCGACGGTGGAGACCGCATAGACGGCGATGATGTAGATCACCGCGAGCACATGCCAGAGCTTGGCGACCTGGCGCCGCAGCCGCTTGAACCGCACCGTGCGCTGGTCCGCTTCCGGCTGCGGCTCCAGCGGCGTCGCCACCGCCTCGTCGGGCGGCGTCTCGGGCGCAGCCGTCAGCGGGCCGCCGGCGATCCGCTCGGCGACCGCGACCCGGTTCTGGAACACCAGGATCACGCCCATCGCGGCCAGCAGCAGTCCCCAGGCGTGGTGCAGCGCCTCTTCCAGGGTCGGCTCGAAGCCAATCACCACCACGAGCTGGGTCAGCGCATAGCCGTAGAAGCCGACCACCGCGAGGCGGCGCACCCAGAGCCGGAGGTAGGCTGCCGTCTCGTCGCTGCAGCGCAGGACGCGGAGGCTGGGGGCGGCGGGCGTGAGGAGCGCGGTCGCCGCCGCGCCGGCGAGCTGCGAGGCGATCTGGGCGCCGAGGATCGCGGTGGTGATGAGGCGGGCGTCGGCGCTCGGGTCGAACAGCGGCAGGGCGATGTAGCTGACCAGGGCGAAGGCGATGGTCGGCAGGGATTCGAAGACGAAGATCAGTGGCACGTAGAGGATGCGCACGATCCAGCGTCGCGTCTCCTGCTGCTGCAGGACCCGCCGCGGCCGCATGATCACCCGGTTCGTCAGGATGGCGGCGGCGAAGGCGGCGGCGAGCACACCGAAGAGGTCGATGACGACATTGAGCCAGTAGTCGCGCAGCGCCGGATCGGAGAGCGCCTGCAGTGCCCCACGGATCCGGTTCGGGAAGTCGGCCACCACCTGGACCAGGTTGACGAGCGCATTGCTGACCGACTCGATGTGATGCGAGATCGAGCCCAGCAGCTTCGCGCCGATGCCGGCATTCTGGCCGGGCGTCGCCGCCGCGCCGGGATGCTGGCCGCGCTGCGCCTGCAAAAGGAGCTGCAGCTGCTGCTTCAGCTTCGCCCGCGCCTGGTCGTCGTCCAGGGTCTTGATCAGGCTGTCGATGTCTTCCGCCGTGGTCGGCTTCGCCGCCGGCGCCACCGCCTTCACCAGCGGGTTGGCGAGGGGGTTCGACTGGGCGAGGGCGGGATCGGCGGTCCCCAGAAACAGGCCGATCAGCAGCAACGCCGCGCCGAGCAGTCGTGACGAGATTCTCGCGTGCAGGTAACTGTATGCTGCCAATCCGTTCATATGCTGTTCGGCTGGGGTCGGGTGCGGCGGAAATGCCGTCGAGTCACGTGCGACGGCAGAATGCTAGTGGAGCCGATCCGGGGCGGCAAGCGCGCGAACGGCGATTGATCTGGAATGAACGGATATCGCCTGAGCCCGGTTCCTCCGTTGGACCAGTCAGCCCGTCATTCGATCGGCTGAGGTTGCTTGACGTCCTCCGCCCGCCCTGGAAGGGTCGGGGAGGGAACCGGTCGCGAGTGCGAGGCGTGGGGATGCAGTCGATTCCGGATTTGGAGGCACGCGCGCTGCATCATGCGCAGGCACTGGATTCGGTTCGCCGAACTTTGCGGACGCAAGCCCTGCATCGGCTGAACCGTCCCGGCGTGGTCGATCGCGGAGAACCGAGGGCGGCCGAGGATCCGGTCGAGCCATTGCATCTTGAAGAGGCGAGGACCGCGGCCAGATTGAAGATCGCCGTGGACGAGCTGCTCGCGGCGCATTGCGAGCAGCTGCGGTTGTCGGCTTGGGGACAGAGGCTGCTCGTGCCGGCGGAAACCGCCCTGCTGGAAGCGAATGAAGCCTATCTGCCCTGGGAGCGGGTGCTGCGTTTCGGAAAGCTGGCACTCGAAGAGATCCGAGCTTTGGGCGCGGCGTCCAGTGCGTCGGAGAGGGTGGAGGGGGAACATCGCGTCGAGGATGCGACCCAGGGCCTCGCAAACGGCATCGACATTCTTGCCAGGCAGCGACCGGACAGTGAGCTGCCCTTGCTGAAGGCCGACGTCGCACGAAGCCTCGACAGGGATGTGGAGATCCTCGCGGCCATGGATTCCGTCGCGACGCAAAGTATCGCCGAGCGGATGGCGGTGGTGAAAGCGCAAGCGGACTTGGAGTTGGCCAATCAGCAGATTGTTGCCGCGGCGTGGGCCAAGATCCCGCCCATACTGCGCCCGTAGGGGCGGTTACTGCGTCAGGTCGGTGATCGGGCAGATGTCCGGCACCGGGATCACCGGCGCCGGCTGGAACCGGGCCGCGGCGACGGCGACGCGCTTGCGCGACGGCGGCTTGCGGAAGCACCAGGAGTGGGAGGGACGGACGGAGCGCCGGCGCGTGCGGCGCGGCGGCAGGGCCGGGAGCGCTTCGCTCTTGGTGATCGGCGTCTTGGTGTTCGGTTTCGGCATCGGTCCCCCCAAAGACCTGATGACAGTTCCTGATGTCAGTGCAGCTCGGCGCGGAGCTGCTGGCGGAGATAGTCGATCGGCACCAGGGTGCCGTCCTTCTGGATGCACCAGAACTGCCAGCCGTTGCAGGCGGGGGCACCCTGGACCGCGGCGCCGACCTGGTGGATCGACCCCCGATGCTCGGCGGAGACCAGCGTGCCGTCGGAGCGCACCTTGGCGCTCCAGCGGCCGTTGAAGCTCTTCAAGACCTCGCCCGGCGGCAGGAGGCCGCGCTCGATCAGCCAGCCGAACGGGATCCGCGGCTCCTCGCGCTTGGCATGGATCGTCAGCGTCTCGTCCGGCGCCGGCACCACCTTGGCGATGCGCTCGCGGGCGAGGCGGATATAGCCGGGATCGCGCTCGATCCCGATCCAGCGCCGCCCCAGGCGCTTGGCGACGGCGCCCGAGGTGCCGCTGCCGAAGAAGGGGTCAAGGACGACATCCCCTGGCTTGGTGGCCGCCACGATCACCCGGTGGAGCAGTGCCTCCGGCTTCTGCGTGGGGTGGCCCTTCTTGCCGTCGTCGCCCTTGATCCGTTCGGACCCCGAGCAGATCGGGATCAGCCAGTCCGACCGCATCTGCAGGTCGTCGTTCAGGGTCTTCATCGCCTCGTAATTGAAGGTGTTCTGGCTGTCCTTCGACTTGGAGCACCAGATCATCGTCTCGTGGGCGTTGGTGAAGCGCCGGCCGCGGAAGTTCGGCATCGGGTTGGTCTTGCGCCAGACCACGTCGTTCAGCACCCAGAAGCCGAGGTCCTGCAGCTTGGCGCCGACCCGGAAGATGTTGTGATAGGAGCCGATCACCCAGATCGTGCCGTCGTCCTTGAGGACCCGGCGCGCCGCCGTGAGCCATCCGGCCGTGAAGCGGTCGTAGGTGGAGAGGTCGGCGAACTTGTCCCAGTCGTCATCGACCGCATCGACCTTCGAGTTGTTCGGCCGATGCAGGTCGCCGTTGAGCTGCAGGTTGTAGGGCGGGTCGGCGAAGATCATGTCGACCGAGCCTGCGGGCAGGCTGTTCATGGCGGCGATGCAATCGCCCTCCATGATCATGTCGAGACGGATTTCCCCGGACTTGTGATCGGCGCTGTCGCGCGCCGCGGCGCTTGGCTTTTTCCCCATGCGCCCGATCCTGAGTCGCGCGACTCGGGAAGTCAAGAAATATGTTAAAGATTCAATCTATTGGCAGCTGAAGCTCATAAACAGGGCGAAACGACTTGCGGTGAAACGGCGTCGGACCATGCTGCTGCAAGGCGGTCAGATGCTCCCGCGTGGAGTAGCCGGCGTTGGTCTCCCAACCATATAGAGGGTGTTGGGCGGCGAGTTCCCGCATGATCTTGTCGCGCTCGACCTTGGCGATGATCGAGGCTGCGGCGATCGAGAGCGAGATCGCGTCGCCGCCGATGATGCAGGTGATGGGGCAGGGCAGGTTGGGCGCCCGGTCGCCATCGACCAGGGCGTGGGCCGGTCGACTCGACAGCCCCTCGAAGGCCCGCAGCATCGCGAGATGCGAAGCCTTCAGGATGTTGATGCGGTCGATCTCCTCGACCTCGGCCTGGCCGATTGCATAGGCGACGGTCGCGCGCAGGATCTCCGAAAGCTCCTCGCGCTCCTCCCGGTCGATCTGCTTTGAGTCCTTGATCCGCTTCTGGACCTTGCGATCGAGGTCGAGCGGCAGGCAGACCGCGCAGGCAAGCACCGGGCCGGCGAGCGGGCCGCGCCCGACCTCGTCTACGCCGCAGACCAGGACTCCGGCGCGGACCCCGGCCTCGATCTCATGCTTCCAATGCGGCATCGACTCCATCCAATTGGATTTGCGGCATTGTGCAGTGACTCATTTCTTCGGCAGCCCGTCGTAATAGTCCAGCACCGGCTTCAGCCCGGCGAGGTCGATGTTGCCGAGCTTCGCGAGATCGGCGTCGGCGATCTTCTGCTGCTTCTGGGGTTTCCTGAAGCCGTCGAACAGCTTGATCGCGAACTGGCGCTCCTTGCTCGCCTTGGCGCGGCTGGTGATATCGGGAAAGAGGTCTTTGTCGACCGCGGAGGCGAGGGCATTGGCCAGCGTCCAGGCGTTGAACCCGGCGCCGACGGAATAGCTCTGCTTCGCCGCCGCGCTCCCCTGGTACTTCGCTTCGACCGCCGAGAGGCAGGCGGCGAACGCCTTCGCGTCCAGCGTCTTCGCGAAAGGCGCATTGCAGACGTCCTCGTCCTTGAAGCCTTGGGCGAGTGCCGCCGCATCGCCGGCGAAGGCCGTGTGCGAGCCGAGAGTGACGGCCAGGACGGCGAGCAATGCCTGCGATCTCTTGCGACTCACGACGACCACCCCTTGGATTCCGGGCGATCCTGGCCACCTGCCGCCGCGCTGTCAAACCCCGGGTCAGACCCTGCGGTGCCGGCGCGTCGCGCAAGACCGCGCTGCGGCTCGGTGATCCCGCTCACAGACGGATCGATCGTCCTCCTGTCGAAACACTGGAAACAGAATGCTCCGTGCGGCGAAACCGCTCTGAAACGCGCGCTCCCCATGTTTCCTCCGGAGCGACGATCACGCCGGAACCGGCGCAGTTCACTCGCTTGACGATCTGGTCGCGACCGGCGTCCAGGTCGGAATCAATGTGACCTGCGCCGGGCGGTGCGGCTGGAGCCTTGCCGGTGCCCGCACACCGGGAAGCGCTCCGGCCGCCCGCATCTTCAAAGCCCACGCCTTCAGAAATCGAACAGATCGCCCTGCGGGCTCGGCTTCTTCGGCACCTTGAACTGGGTGCAATCGACGTCGAAGCGATAGCGGTCGTTGAGGTTGAACCGCTTGGCCGCCATCTGGACCCGCTGCCGGATGAGGTCCGCATAGGCGCCGGAGCCGGTCATGCGCTGGCCGAACTCGGCGCGGTAGATCTGGCCGCCATGGATGTCCTTGACCAAATTCATCACATGCTCGGCCTTCAGCGGCGCATGGGCGTTCAGCCACTCGACGAACAGGTCCTTGATCTCCAGCGGCAGGCGCAGCAGCGTCCAGTTCGCCCACTCGGCGCCGGCCTCGGCGGCGCGCTCGATGATCTGCTCGATCTCCATGTCCGTGAGCGCGGGGATGATCGGCGCCACTGAGACGCCGACCGGCACGCCGGCTGCCTTCAGGCCCGCGATCGCCTTCAACCGGAGCTCCGGCGTCGAGGCGCGGGGCTCCATGGTGCGGCAGAGCTCGCGGTCGAGGGTGGTGATCGAGATATAGACCTTGGCGAGTCCGCGCTGGGCCATGGCGCCAAGGATATCGGCGTCGCGCAGCACGTTCGCCGACTTCGTCGTGATGCCGACCGGATGGTTGTGCGCGTCCAGCACTTCCAGGATCTGTCGGGTGATGCGATGGCCCCGCTCGATCGGCTGATAAGGGTCGGTGTTGGTCCCCATGGCGATGACGCGGGGCTTGTAGCCGGGCTTGGCGAGCTCGGCCTCCAGCAGCTTCGCGGCGTTCGGCTTCATGTAGAGCCGGCTCTCGAAGTCGAGGCCGGGCGAATGGCCGAGATAGGCATGGGTCGGCCGGGCGAAGCAGTAGATGCAGCCGTGCTCGCAGCCCCGATAAGGATTGATCGACTGGTCGAAGGCGATGTCCGGGGAATCGTTGCGGGCGATGATCGACTTCGTCCGGTCGATCGTGACCGTGGTCTTCAGCTTCGGCGCTTCTTCCTCGTCCTGCCAATGCCAGCCGTCATCCTCACGCGGCCGGTCACCCGGCTCATAGCGCCCGGGGCGATTGCTGACGGCGCCGCGGCCCTTCTGGGCCTGGTCGGGGATCTCGTCCGGACCGGGCGGTGCGATGGGGCGGATCTTGGGAGCACTCATGAGAACAAATATAGAACACACGCCCGGGCGGGCGCAATCCCGGAGATTGGAGAGAAGCCCAAAGCAACGGTTGCTAAAGAGATTTATGGCTCTCTATCGCAAAACGATGGGCGGGCGGATGACTGCAGCGGAGCAGGTCGGCGGGGAAAGCGG
>Ga0335070_10008529_pt1 | contig 12018 bp, 7 predicted proteins | sample Lox_Sample_13_FD_206722 | JGI IMG/M metagenome (GOLD analysis project Ga0335070, IMG submission 206722) | Soil microbial communities from Loxahatchee National Wildlife Refuge, Florida, United States - Lox_Sample_1.3 | ecosystem: Environmental > Terrestrial > Soil > Wetlands | place: USA: Florida...
CGAGACGCCCACGGAAACACCCACGCTCACACCGGTAAATTCCCCCACGCCTGAAAATACCGCCACACCGACTGCAACATTTACCCCCACGTCCTCTGCCTCCCAAACCCCGACCGCCTCCCCCACGCCTTTTACCTTGCAAGCTTACCAGTCCCAATTGGAGACTTCCCAAACCTACTACAAAAAGTATGGCATGACCCCGGCGGAATTCCAACGGGCCTTTGTAGAGGATCGACTTTATCGCCAGCGGGTCGAGGATGTGATCATGGCCGATTTCCCGCACACCCAGACCCAGGTCTGGGCGCGCCACATCCTGGTCGCAGACAAGGCGACCGCGGACCAGGTGCGTGCCTTGCTGGTGGCTGGCGGCGACTGGAAGTCCCTGGCCGCACAGTATTCCACCGACACCGGGTCCAAGGATAACGGCGGCGACCTGGGCTGGTTCGGGACCGGCACGATGGTCGCTGAATTCGAGAGCTTCGCCTTCAGCGCGCAGATTGGGGAAATCAGCCAGCCGGTGCAATCTACTTATGGCTGGCACATCATCCAGGTGCTCGGACATGAAGACCGCACCCTCACCGCCAGCGATTATCAAACCGCGCGCGACAAGGGTTTCCAGGAGTGGCTCAACCAGCAGATCGCCGCGGCCAAGGTGACCGTCTACTCTTACTGGAGCGATAAGAATCACCTGCCTACTTCGCCCACCCTTGCAGAGGTGACCGCCGCCCAGCAGCAGACCCAGGCAGCCATTCAAACGCAGGCCACACCGTAATCGAGCCGGGCTAGCCAATAAACATAAAAACGACTCGCCGTTCATGCCGCGAGCCGTTTTTATGTCTTCCTCTGCTCAACATAGTTCAACCTGAGTATGGAGAAGGATTCGTGTGTCTTTGTGGGAAGGGCGACACTTGCACACGCTGTACACTTGCCCCGGACGCAAGTACCCAGGTGAGCAATCTCGCGTTCAACAAGGGGATCGCTCACTTGCGCCTGCGCTGCGCGCGTGCGCACACTTGCCCTGGCACAAAGCGCCAGCGCAAGTGCCAGGGAGTGCAGGTGTCGCCGCATAAACCGCGGCTCGCAACAACGTCAATATGGCTTTTTGCTTATCCATAACTGACGTTACCTCAAGTAATCTTCCGAGATCTCGTCCAGCTTCAGGCTGATCACCTGGCTGGTCGAATCGCGGCCCATGGTCACCCCATAAATCACGTCCGCGGCCTGGACGGTGTTGCGGTTATGCGTGATGATGACGAACTGTGTCTTCTTGCTCAGTTCCTGCAGCAGGTCGCGGAAGCGGCCCACGTTGGCTTCGTCCAGCATGGCATCCACCTCGTCCATCACGCACACGGGCGTCGGAGAGATCTTCAGCAGGGAGAACACCAGGGCTATGGCGGTCAGACTGCGCTCGCCGCCCGAGAGCAGGGACAGGCCCTGCTCACGGCGGCCGGGCAGCCGCGCCTCGATATCGATCCCGGTTTCGGTCAGGTTATCGGGATCGGTCAACGTCAGGCGCGCCGAGCCGCCGCCGAAAAGCCGGTGAAAGATTACGTGGAATTCCTCGGCGACGGCCTCGAAAGTCTTTTGAAATTCCTGGCGCGTCAGCTCATCCAGTTCGGCAATCACCTTTTGCAGGTCGGCTTCGGCTCGATGCAGGTCGTCCATCTGGTCGGTCAGGAAGTTGTGCCGTTCCTTGACCGACAGGAATTCCTGTTGCGCCTCCGGATTGACCGGACCCATGCGCCGCAATTGTGAACGCTGGCGGACGAGGTTTTCCTCCAGGTCGGCCGAGAGCTCCATGACCGCCGGCAGCTGTTCGACCATGCCATCGAAGGGCAGCGGGACCGGACCGGAGACGTCCTTGGAGTACTGGAAAGCCACCAAACCAAAATCGTCCTCGATTTTCTGACGCAGCAAATCAAGGGTCTCCTGCTTGCGGCCCAGTTCCAGTTGAATCTGGTTATAGGTCCGCTCGACGCGCGCCAGGGAGATCTGTCCGTCCGCCTCCTGTTTTTGCAGATCGATCTCCTGCCCCTCGGCGGTCTCGAGTTCCTTCTCGGCCGGTTCAATCAGATCGCGCAGTTCTTCCATTTGGGAATTGAACCCGGCAGCCGAGATACGGCGCGCCTCTCGCTCGACGTCAATAGCCCGCAGGGAGTTATCGATCTCCGTCAAACGGCTTTCCATGCCAGACAGCTGGTTTTGCAGCTCGGTCCCGGCTTGCAGACGTTCCCCCTGACGGCTGCGCGCATCGCTCAGGGCGCGCTCGGCCACGGCGGAACGTGTCGACCAGAAAGTCGCTTGTTCCTGCACTTCTTCGAGACTCAATCCTGCCAAGGCGGCCGTCTTGGTGCGGATAGATTCTTGGATGCGGGCGGATTCTTTCTCGATCGCTGCCAGGGCTGAGGTTGTCTCCGCCTGCTCCTGTTCCGCCTGAGCGGCTTCTACATCAAGATCCTTTTTCTGGTTTTCCTGCCACTCCACCTGGCGCCGGGCCGAATCGACCTGGACCTGGGACTGTTGTTCCACTCCCCGGGCAGATTCCAGTCCGGCGCGTTCCTGGCGCTCGCTCTCCTGGCGTGAGGTGATTTCCTCCCGAACGGCGTCGATTTTGCCGGCCAATTTTCTCAATTCAGAGTCTAAAGCTTTGATTTGGCGACTCACTTCACCCAGGGATTCCCGCAGCTCGCGCCGCTGGCGCGGGCGGCCGATCGCTCCGGTGCGCGGCTTGCCCGCCTGTACCTGTCCACTGGCATGGAAGACCTCCCCCCGCAAGCTGACGGCTTTGACATGCCCCGACCTGCCGACCAGAAGGCGGCGCGCCGCCGCCCGGTCGCGGACGATGAGCACCTGACCGAGCAGCAGGTCCACGGCCGGACGCAGCTCGGCGGGCGCCTTGACCAGGTCGGCGGCCACGCCCAGGCAATCCGCATCACGCACCACCTTGAGCGGCTCTCCGGGCGACAGCCAGTCCAGCGGAAGCAGCGCCGCCCGCCCCGACTGGTCGGACTCGAGCAGTTTCAGCGCCGCCTCCGCCTCCCGCCCTGATTCGATCAAAACTGCATCCGTAAACTCTCCCAATGCGGCGGCAACGGCCAGCTCCAGCTCCGCCGGGATGTCCAGGACGGCGGATAGTGCACCGCGTGCCCCGTCCAGCCGGGATTTCTTGGCTGCCTCCAAGAGCAGCTTGGCTCCGTCTGCATAACCGGTCAGGGTCTGCTCGGCCTGCTCGAGCACGTCCAGCTGCGCGTTGAGGCGGGCTTGTTCGGCCTCCTTTGCAGCCCGGGCCGACTGTTTTTCTTTGAGCTGGTCTTCGAATTTGGCCAGCTGCTTGCGAGCGGTTAGCAACCGTTCTTCGGCTTTGTGCAATGCGGATTCTGCCCCCTGGCGTTGGGCGGCTGCCTCCTGGTTCTGGACCTCAGCTTGATGCAATTCCGCCTGGGCCGCGGCGATGGCCTGGGCGATCCCGTCTGCTTTTTGTTTTTGCGTTTCCGCCCGGGCGGCGAGCTCGTGCAAGCGGGCATGCGACTGGGCACCTCGCGAGGTGAGCTCCTCAAACTTTCGCCGTGCCGACTCAAGATCCGCTTCCAGCTGTGACCGTTCAGCTTGGAGCCCCGTCAGGTTGCTCAGGACGGCTTTGACCTGGGTTTGGGCTTCGTCATAATCCGCTTGCAGACTGGCCGCCTCGGCTTCAGCTTCAGCGAGCCGCTCCTGGGCAATGCGCAGCTCCTCGGAGAGGCGAGACTGTTCGGTCAGGGCAGCCTGGCGGTTGTCCAGCAGGGACCTTTGGCGCTCATCCAAAACGGCCAGGTCGCGGCTGCTCCCTTCCCGGCTGTCGTGAAGTTGTGCAGATTGGCGATGCCATGAATTCAAACGCGAACGCAGGCCGTTGAGATGTTCGCGGAAGGCGGTATAACTCTGGCGAATATTTTGGTAGGCATTGCGCGCCTCTGCCAGCCTGGTCTCCTGGGTGTGAGCCAGGTCGATCGTTTCGGCGAGCTCACGCTGCGCTCGGTGCCAATGGAAACCGTACCATTCGCGCAAAAGCACGCGCAGATCGACCTGCACCTGGTTGTACTCCTGTGCGCGGGTCGCCTGTCGTTCTAGGCTTTTCAGGCGCGGCTCGAGCTCGGCCAGGATGTCGAGCACGCGATCCAAATTGCGCCGGGTAGTCTCGAGTCGGCGCAAGGCCTCCTCCCGCCGGGCGCGGTACAGTCCGATCCCGGCTGCCTCTTCGAAGAGGCGGCGCCGTTCGTCAGCCTTCAAAGCCAGGGAGGCGTCTACCAGCCCCTGCCCCAGAATGGTGTAGGTCCTCTCGGACAGCCCGGATTGAGCTAAAAGCTCGTTGATATCCTTCAGGCGGACTTGCTGGCTGTTGAGCACATACTCATTGCGTCCGTCCCGGTATGCCCGGCGGGCCAGGGCGACCTCGGAGAAATCCACCGGGAGCCAGTTGTCGCTGTTGTCGAATGTAACATTGGCCGAGGCCATCCCGGCACGCGGACGCTGCTCCGAGCCCGCAAAGATCAAGTCTTCGGTCTTCTTGGCCCGCAATAGGCTGTAGGTTTGCTCGCCCAACACCCAGCGAATCGCATCGGCAATGTTGGATTTCCCCGAACCGTTCGGACCGACGATGGCGGTAATGCCTTCGGCGAACTCGAAGGTGGTTTTGGCGGCGAAAGTTTTGTAACCGTGAAGTTCAAGGGATTTAAGACGCAACGGCATAATGATTTATAAGAAAAGGATTTTTTATTTATCAGGGTCAGGCAGCTGGCCGGTCCCGATGTTGTCCAACGCGGCCTGGGCGGCGGCATGGGCGGCCACCTGCTTGCTGTGACCCAGGCCTCGACCATATACTTTCTCGCCGAGCCTGACTTCCACTTCAAACATGCGGGCATGGTCCGGGCCGCTGGATTGGACGGTCACGTAGTGTGGGACGCCCAATTTTTGTGCCTGAGACCATTCCTGTAGACGGCTCTTGGGGTCATAGCGATCAAGTTGCGTGAAGAGCTCCTGGCTGGCTTCCTGCAACAAGGGGTGGATGAACTGCCGGCAGATCTCGATGTCGGTCTGTAAATACAATGCTCCCACCAGAGCTTCGAAAGTCGAGCAGAGCAGCAGCGGCCGCGTTCGGCCTCCAGCCTGGATTTCGCCGCGACCTAAACGCATGGCGCGCCCGATATCCAGCTTCCGGCCGAAGGCGGCCAATTGCTCCGTACGCACCAGCGCGGAGCGCATGCGCGTCAGCTCGCCTTCCGCCATTTCTGGAAAATGGTTGTACAACCAGGCCCCGACGATAAAATCTAGTACGGCATCACCGAGAAATTCCAGGCGTTCATTGTCTTCCAGAGCTTCGGGGTGCTCGTTTACGTACGAACGATGTGTCAGAGCGCGGGTCAACAGAAGCTGGTTATTGAAGGGCAGTCCGAGCCGCTCCGAAAGAGAGGCGCTGGACTCCTCCATTCCGTCATCCGGGTGGTGACTCATACGATTCTCCCGGAACTCAGGGAACGCCAGCCCCTCACCAACCCCCGGAACGCAGGACTGCAGTGAGGGCGGCTGGAGGTCCATCAGTTCCATCTGATCCGATTGACATCGATTGTAATCGGAAACTTGCCGGATGACCACCCTGCATCCACGCTTGTGATACAATCGGTGCGATTCCGTGGGAATTCCAGTTACCTGTAATAAAGGAGCAAAACATGCCTGAGCCAGCTTCAGATGAAATTTCTTTCCTGAACAAGGTTGAAATGGGGTTGGGCGCCTGGGCTTGGGGCGATCGCATTTTTTGGAATTACGGTCATGGTTATACGGACGCCGACATCGAGGAGGCCTTCCAGGTTACGTTGGATGCCGGCATCAACCTGGTCGACACTGCCGAAGTATACGGTCAGGGACGTTCTGAACGCTTGCTAGGGCAATTCATCAAGAAGGTCGACAAGCCGGTCATGGTGGCGACAAAATTCTTTCCGTACCCCTGGCGATTGCGCAAACAGGCCGTGCTTGGTGCGCTGCGCCACAGCCTCGAACGTCTCGGGCTGGAAAAAGTGGACCTGTACCAAATTCACCAACCCTTCCCACCCATCCCCGTCGAGACCTGGGCGGAAGGACTGGCCGAGGCAGTCAAAGCCGGACTTGCCCGCAGCGTAGGCGTGTCGAATTACACCAAGAACCAGATGCAGCGGTCTTACACCGTGCTCGCCGGGTCCAATATCCCGCTGGCGGCCAACCAGGTGGAATACCACCTGCTCGACCGCACAGTCGAGAAGAACGGTCTGCTCGACCGCTGCAAAGAGCTGGGCGTCAGGTTGATCGCGTACAGTCCGCTGGCGAAGGGCGTGTTGACCGGAAAGTACACCCCCGAGAATCCGCCCCCGGGAATCCGAGGGCGGCAGTATGCTGCGGTGCTGAAGAATATCCAACCATTGATCGGCCTACTCACCGAGCTGGGCAAGGAGCACGGGGATAAGACTCCGGGCCAGGTGGCACTCAATTGGGTCATCTGCAAGGGGGCGCTCCCGATCCCCGGCGCCAAGACCGGAAAGCAAGCGATGCAAAATGCCGGCGCCATTGGCTGGCGCCTGACACCCGAACAAGTCAGGGCCCTTGACGAGGCCAGCGACAGGATCAAAGGATAATTTCACACCGACCTGCGGATGGAAAATCCGGGGGTCTTTTTATTAATGCTTGAGGATTTGGAAGAGGTTGCTGTAATCGTCGGTCCAGAGGCGGATGCGGGACGTGTATCCTTTCATTGGAGTCGCATTGTCCTGGATGGCCGGAACGTCCAATATTCCTGGATCGCGCGCCAGCAGCATCCAGATCGAGGGGAAAGTATAGGGCGGGTCACCGGGGTTCTGGATCAGTTCACGGCTCAGGCCGAAGTGATCGGCCAGGGTCCAGACGACCGGTACAAGGTCCAGGTAGCTGTTGGTGATATGAACTGCCAGGATGCCTTCCGGTTGGAGGTGTTTCAGATACAAGTCGAAAGACTCCTCATCCAGCAAGTGGACCGGGATGGCGTCACTGGAAAACACGTCCAAGGCCAGCACGTCATATTGCTGCCCTTGCCCGCCAAGTTCCTGCTCCAGGGAGAGGCGGGCGTCCCCCAGCACGACCTCTACCCTGGCGCGGCTATCCTTCAGGTAGGAGAAGTAACCGCCCTGACCCTCGGCCAGCTGGATGACGGTCGGATTGATTTCATAGAACCGGTAGACGTCACCAGGCTGCCCGTAAGCGGATAGGGTACCGATCCCCAGCCCCAGAACGCCGACGCGCATTCCGTAGCCGCGCGTGGGGAAGTTTAACAATGCCAGACCGATGCCGCTCCGGGGGCCAAAATACGCCGTCGGGAGGTCGCGTTTATCCGCCTCCAGGAACTGGCGGCCATGGATGGTAATACCATGGATCAATCCATAAGAGTAAGCCGGTGAGTCGGGTTGGTCGAACTGCCAGACGCGCACCACGCCGTAGAAGTTGCGCCAGGAACCCAGCGAGTCAGTCAGATCCGCGCGGATATACAAAACGGCACGGATACCGGAAATGGCCAGCGCACTGAACAATAGAACCGTATTGAAGACAAAAGCCCAGCCTGAACGCCGGAGCGTATCCGACTTGAGTGAGACGACCAGGAACAAAAGCCAGCAGAGTAGATAACCCAAGGGGAGTTCCCAAAATCCTTTGAATACGTAAGGAGCAACGAAATTAATCAGGATGCCCCCAATCGCCCCACCGACCGAAACCATCAGATAAAAGGAGGTCAGGTGGTCCGGGTGTGGGCGCAGACGGTAGAGCTCTCCGTGACAGACCATGCAGCCGAAGAAAAGCGCCAGGGAAAAAAGATACAGCTTCAAGGGAATGTTCAATGAGCCCTGTGACATCGCCCAGGCATACAATATGGTGACAACGAAAAACAGGATGAGATAGAGTCGACGCCGATACCAGCGTTCATCGGAAAATGCCAGGATGAATGTCAGCAGATAGATGGTCAGGGGCAGAACCCACAGGAATGGGATCACTGCCACTTCCTGGGTGATGTGATTGGTCGTTGCCAGCAGGAGTATGGAGGCACAGGCACTCAAGGCAATCCACAAGAGGTAATCCCCGGCCGCTGGACGAGGAGGCGGATCCGCTGAAGCAGGTCGATCCGGATTACTTGAGTACGTCGGCCCAGACATCGCAGGCATCGCTTCTGCAGCTTGAGCCCGCCTGGCGCGCATGACCTTGACCGCCCCATAAGCGGCCAGGCCCGCATAAACGACAAATCCCAGCGACCAGTTCCACCCTTGCCAGGAAAGGGTCAAATTTGGCTCCACCAGGACCGGGTAGCTGATCAGTGCGATCAGCGAACCGGCATTCGAAAGGGCGTACAGGCGGTAGGCAGAATGGCCCGGATAAGCGCGGTTGAACCAGGCCTGGATCAAAGGGCTGTTGGAGGCCAGCAGGAAAAAGGGCAGGCCCACCGATATGGTCAGGAGTTTGAATATTTCCCAGACCGGGGAAAATGTCCCGGCCGGCTTCAAACCCACGCCGGGCGTGATTGGAGATTTCCATGTCAGTCCAAGGAACAGCATCAGGAGCAGGGTAAGGCCGAGCAAGGTCAGATGGACGATCTCCTTGCGGCGTCCTTTTCCGGTCAGCCAGTAGGCATACGCGTAACCCCCAGTCAGCAAGACCTGAAAGAATAGCATCACCGTCGACCAAACGGCCGGCGTCCCTCCAAACCAGGGCAGGATGTACTTGCCGATCATCGGCTCGACTTGAAATAAAAGAAAAGCGGAAATGAAAATACACACAGCGAAAAAGATCATCGGTGCCTCTGGCCCATTTTACTTGGGATTTGGGAGAGCAAAGACGAAATAGATGCGACCTCACAGAATTGAAAACCCCGGGTTCGTCGCGTACCTGAGAATAGCACATGAAGGCCAGGTCTGGTTGACACGGGAATGATTCTTTGTTATCCTTTCAGGGGATTAAAATGCTGCACCCGCCGATCTGGTCGTGATCAATTATGTCGATGCTGAATGGCACATTACGGCAAAAACCTTATCCTGAAGGTTTAGGGATATCTTCATGAAACCAGCCCGAAACAACCGCCCGATCCAAGGTTCGGACACAACCGTGCGGTCCGCCCGCGCCGTTCTCGCTGGTCGGAGCAAGAAGAACTGGTTCGTTCGACTGCTGCCCTTCCTGGGACCGGCCTTCATCGCCAGCGTGGCCTATGTCGATCCGGGAAACTTCGCCACCAACATCCAGGGCGGGGCGAAGTTCGGTTACATGCTGCTGTGGGTCATTTTGGTCAGCAACCTGATGGCCATGCTGCTCCAGACGCTTTCGGCCAAGCTGGGTATTGCCAGCGGGAAGAACCTGGCGGAACAATGCCGGGCGAATTTTCCACGCTGGGTTGTTTGGGCGATGTGGGTGCTGATGGAGCTGGTCGCCATGGCCACCGACCTGGCCGAATTTCTCGGCGCCGCACTGGGTTTCAACCTGCTCTTCGGCATGCCGCTCTGGATTGCCGGAATCCTGACCGCCATCGTCACTTTCCTCATACTCGGCCTGGAGCGTTATGGTTTCAGGCCGCTGGAGGCGGTCATCACCTCCCTGCTGGCGGTGGTGACGGTCAGCTACGTGATCGAGATTTTTCTCGTCCACCCCAACTGGAATTTGGTTGCCAATAACACCTTTATTCCGCGTTTTTCCGGATCCGAAAGCGTGCTGCTTGCAGCGGGTATCCTCGGGGCCACGGTCATGCCCCATGCAATATTCCTGCACTCGGCCCTGACCCAGGACCGGATCGTGGTCAAAAAACCCGAGCAGCAGCGCCGCCTGTTCCACTTCGAGATCGTCGATGTAGTTATCGCTATGGTGATCGCCAGCTCGGTCAACGCCGCCATGTTGATCATGTCGGCCTCCACGTTCTTCTATCACGGCCTGACCTCGATTGCAACCATCCAGGAAGCTCACCGGACCCTCGAGCCGCTCTTGGGAAAAGCCGCCAGCTGGGTTTTTGCCGTTTCCCTGCTTGCCTCCGGTTTATCGTCTTCTTCAGTTGGGACGATGGCTGGGCAGGTGATCATGCAGGGCTTTTTGCACTACCAAGTCCAGCCTTGGGTGCGCCGCGTGGTAACCATGCTGCCCTCCTTGCTGGTCATTTTCATCGGCCTCGACCCGACGCGCACGCTGGTGATCAGCCAGGTCGTGCTTTCTTTCGGGCTTCCATTTGCGGTCATTCCGCTGGTCATGTTTACCCGGCGACGTGAGATCATGGGTGCACTGGTAAACAATCGCTTGACCACCACCCTGGCAAGCCTGGCCGCTTTCATCATCATTTGCTTGAACATCTTTCTGCTCTATCAAACGTTTTCAGGGAGATAGCTCATGTTCAAACATATCCTCGTCCCCCTGGATGGCTCAAAATTGGCCGAAGCTGCCCTTCCTGCCGCGGCATCGCTGGCGGTGACCTTGGGCGCATCGGTGACCCTGCTTCACGTCATCGAACAGGATGCTCCGGAAGAAGTCCACAAAGACCGGCACCTTACCGAGTCCAAGGAAGCCAGGGCTTACCTCACCGCAATTGCCAAAAACGCTTTTCCCCCGGGCGTTAAAGTAAACCGGCACGTACACACGGCAGCCGTTAAGGATGTGGTCCATAGCATCATTTTCCACGCCGAGAAGGAGATACAGCCGGACCTGATCGTTTTATGCTCGCATGGTCGCAGTGGGATGCGCGACCTGGTCTCCAGCAGCATCGCCCAGCAGGTTGTCGCCGAGAGCACGATCCCGGTTCTGTTGATCAAGCCAGGCGGAACAGGTTCTTCTGCGTTTAGATTACAGAAAATTCTCGTCCCATTGGATAACGAATCCATTCACGATGCCAGCCTGCCGTACGCCGAGGATCTGGCGCGCGCCTACCGCGCCGAGCTCGAGATCATCTGCGTCATCCCCACCCTGGGGACGCTCTCCGGTGAGCGGGCAGCGGCAGGAAGCATGCTGCCGACGACGGCGGCTTTGTACCTCGACATGAAAGAGGAAAATGCACGCCAGCATTTCCAGGGACACCTGGACGAGTTCAACAAGAAAAACATCCGGGCCAGCGCGCAAATCGCCCGCGGGGATCCAGTGGCAGTGATCGCCAAGACGGCTGAAGAAATCGAAGCCGATGTGATCGTCTTCGGGACCCATGGGAACGCCGGCCTGGACGCATTCTGGCGCGGCAGCGTGGCCGCCAACGTCGCCCGCCGGACCGGAATCCCCCTCCTGCTCGTCCCGCTTCCCGAATAAGATATTTTTTATCGATTGGAAAAGCGCCCTGTTCAAAATACCAGGGTGCTTTTTCATCGCTCAGGTCGACCTGTCTGCTTATCTCAAAGGTCATCTGATTCTCGGACTAAGGAAACAAGTCCATCGATTCTGTAAACTCAATCCCTTGACAATATCTAAACAAAGCTATATATTCAAGCTCACTTAACTATTCAGGAAGGTGAATCGATGGAATTAAACGACCCCCTCGTTGCCACACTGCACAACTGGACCAAAATCTTCATGCGCCACTCAATGCGCGAATTCATCCTCTACTCCAAACAGTGCGGCCTGTCAATGTCCCAGATCGGAGCGTTGTTCCGCATCAACGAGAGCAAGAGCAGCGTCTCGCGCCTGGGCGGCGGTCTGGGGATCACCAATGCCGCCGTCAGCCAGATGCTGGACCGTCTGGTGCAGCAAGGATTGATCCTGCGATCGGAGGACCCGGACGATCGGCGCGCCAAGCAGCTTGTCCTGACCGATAAAGGCCGCCAGATCCTCGACGAGAGCCTACAGGCCCGCCAGTCCTGGCTGAATGGTTTGTCGGAGGTCCTGTCGGCCGAGGAGAAAAAGCAGGTCATCGCTGCCCTGAACCTCTTGATCAAAAAAGCCAATCAGCTCGAACCCATCTCCGGGCGAGATCAGTAGCCCATCGTTTTTTAGGAGCATTTCCACCCATGCTACGTTTAACCAAATACCTGAAACCCTATATTTTTT
>Ga0335070_10008532_pt1 | contig 12014 bp, 10 predicted proteins | sample Lox_Sample_13_FD_206722 | JGI IMG/M metagenome (GOLD analysis project Ga0335070, IMG submission 206722) | Soil microbial communities from Loxahatchee National Wildlife Refuge, Florida, United States - Lox_Sample_1.3 | ecosystem: Environmental > Terrestrial > Soil > Wetlands | place: USA...
ACCCAACGCTATGACCTCGATTCATTTCTCAAAGAAAGAATACAAAAAGAATGGGGGTTCGCGTTTAAGGCGTTCCAATACGAAAAATAAGCAAAGGTGTCATCATTTCTAATGAAGCCGTGCCATTATCCCAGCTGTTTTCTCAGATACACGCCATGATCGGTGAACCCGAGCCTCCGATAGTATGGTTTCACGCCGACACCGCTGAGGACACAGAGAACCTTTTTTCCATAGTCTTCCCTGCATATCCGCTCCGCCTCAAGGATTAATTGTTTGCCATAGCCACGATGTTGAAACGCGCCCTCGGCTCGGCCCCCTAACGGTGCCTCACGGCCGAGGATCCGCAGCTCCCGGATCACCATGCAAGGTTCCTCCAGGAGTTCGGCACGGTGAGAGACGGTGATATCACGCAGCCTCAGATACCCAAGCAGGACATCCTGGGAAGGATCCTCCAAGGAAAGGAAGAGCTCATCGCTATTGCTCGCGGTGTACCGACGACACAAATAATCGAGATGCAGATGATCCAGGTCGATGGGGGTTTTCAATGAACGATGCCCGATCTCCCTGCAGCGGATGCAATGACACCGGTGTCCATGGGCCGTCAGTTCCTTTTCCACGTACTGCCGGAGGTTGCTGTTTTTGATGCCACCGCTGATTTTATGTGCAGGGATGTCCCGTTGAATCCGTTGAATCCGTACCCAGGGGGGGATCTCTTGCTTGATGCGAGCGATCAGGCGAGAGGCAGCCTCGGTCGTCAACGGCTCATACTGTCCAGCCGTCCACAACTCATAGAGCTTTGTATCCTTGACGACAAGGGTCGGATAAATCTTCACTTTATCTGGTTTAAAGGCGGGATCCTTAAAGACGGTCCTGAAGCTGTCCAAGTCGTGCTGTACGCTGGAACCGGGAAGCCCAGGCATCAGGTGATAACACACCTTGAGGCCCGCATCCTTCGCGATGCGGGTCGCCGCGATCGAGTCACTCACGGTATGACCACGCGCCATGAGATGCAGCATCTCATCATACACGGTCTGCACCCCCAGTTCGACCAGGGTGGCTCCTAGTGAAAGCGCTTGGTCGGCGTGCTGCAACCTGAACCAATCGGGCCTGGTCTCAATGGTCAACCCGATACACCGGGACGGTGCATGCTCATTGCACCGTTTTGCTTGAGCCAGTGTCCGTGATCGTTTCGTGTTTAAGGCGTCATAGCATCGCTTCACGAACCATTCCTGGTACTCCGGGAGACGGGCGGTGAGGGTCCCGCCCATGATGATCAGGTCAACCTTGTCGGTCGCATGCCCGATCGCATGGAGCTGATCGATCCTGCTTTTCACCTGCAGGAACGGGTCAAAGTTGTTGCAGCTCGCCCGCATTGCAGCCGGCTCGTATCCCGTGTAGCTTTGCGGGGTGTTCTGCTCTGGACCGCCCGGGCAGGGGACGCACCGTCCATGAGGGCAGCGCTCCGGCGCGGTCATCGCAGCGACGACGGCGACGCCGGAGATCGTCCGCATCGATTTCTTGCGAAGCAGTGACGTGGCCGTGTCGTTTTCCAAGAGATCGTTGGGGAGTCTCGCTAAGATTTCACTATCGCGAGGGACCGTGGGTAAATGATGTTTCCGGCAGAGGATGACCTTGGCTCGATGCAGGTCGTTTTTGGTCCTGATCTTTTTGGTAAGAATGGACTCGATGATCTCCCGGTACTCCTGCATCAGGTGGCCGTATGAAGCCCCAGGGTAAAAATTCTTCGACACGTTCCAAGGGACGTGGGATGCCAGCGTTCCGATGTTGAAACGAAAATTAATAACCCGCCACTGACATCTCGGAGACCAGGTACGAATCAATGTCGAAAATCCTTCTCATCAATCCTCCGAAGGATGTTCCTCTTCTTGATTGGGCGATGCGGTATCCCCCGCTGGGACTCATGTCAATCGCAGCTGTAATCGAAGGGCACGAGGTTGAAATCCTGGACTTGAAGGTGGACCGGTTAACAGAGGAGGAGCTGAAAAGAAAGATGAAAGGTGCTGCTATCGTCGGCATCTCGGTCCTGACCCCGTCGGTTGATTCGGCATTAGCGTTGTGTCGATTGGCGAAGCAACAAGGCTGTGTGACGGTCCTTGGCGGTGTTCATCCATCGCTGGACCCTCAGCTTGTGGAACGCCCTGAGGTGGACATCACGGTACGCGGGGAAGGCGAGTTCTCGTTCAAGGAGATCGCCGACAGGAAGCTGCTCCGCAGTATCGCTGGGATAAGCTATAAGGATGGGACACGTGTCGTGCACAACATAGAGAGAGCTCCTGCGAAGCTGAGCGATGTACCGCATCCAAGGCGGGATCTAGTCTCGAAGTACAGAGGTAGATACATGGCATGGGGCAAACAACTCGACGCTCTCAGCACAGCGAGAGGCTGTCCCTACAGATGTAGCTTCTGTTGTGTCCCCCGGGTCTGGCAGGGGTACCGGGAACGCACGCCACGAGAAGTCGTCGACGAACTCAAGCAGATGGACCCTTCTGCTGAGATCATCGCCTTTGTGGACGATAACTTCTGTGATGACATGAAACGGGTTGAGCAGATCTGTGATTTGATCATCCAAGAGAGGCTGAACGATCGCCTCTACTCCTGTTTCTCCCGGATCGATTCCATTGTGAACCACCCGGATGTCGTTGATAAGATGTATGCTGCGAATCTGCGGGTGGTCTTCATCGGCATCGAAGCCGCATCGCAGACAAGCCTTGATGAAATGAAGAAGAAAACAAAGCTGGAGGATATCACCAGGGCGTGTCGTCTCCTCGAGGAGAAAGGCATGATGATTTGGGCTGGGCACATCATAGGAAACTTGGAGGACACCTACGCGGACGTTGAAGCGCTTATTCAACTCAGTAACTCACTGCCTATCGACATCGCACAATACACCGTCATCACCCCTTATCCTGGCACGGAGCTATACGAAACAGCCAAGCGGCAGCATCTCATAGACGATTTCGATTTCACCGAGTACTGCGAGTGTGAACCACCGATGCACACATCGCACCTCTCCCGCATGGAGCTTCTCGAGCTTGAGATCAAAGCGTATCTTCGATTTTATGGGTTCTGGGCCGTAGTGAAACGAATAAGACGATGGTCCAAAAACCCAGCGAAACGATGGCTTTTGAACAGCAATATGCGGACATTTCGGGAGTTCGGGGCGTACTGGCGCCAATCTGGCGCCTATTTTATCCATGCTTACAAGGAGATGGTCGGGAGGACCGAGCAGACGAGGCCTGACGATAATCCTTTTGTTGTAGGACCGAAGATGTACGCGCTAACCGCGGGTGTCATCGCTGCCATCATCACCTTTGGGGCAACCGCACTCATCGATCTGGGACCGACCGGTTCCGCCTCCTCGAACCCATTCTTCATACTCGCGGACCTCGGTGCCTCCGGTTTCATCACTGCAGGTTCCACCGCGCTTGTGGCCACTTGGCTTTCTGTCAAGCTCTACCTCCGCGGATGGATCCTCTCGCTCAGACCAAGGAAACCGACAATGACCAAAAAGACCCTGGAAGGCAAGGCCGTTGAAAATGGCCTCTTCTCGGGTGCTGTTGCATTGCTCCTCATGATCCTAGCAGGTGCATTCCTGCTCATGAGCGCGATTTACCAAGAACTCCCTGGAGGCGTCTTGGGATGGAAAGAATTTTCCGTCGCTCTCATCGCGCTCATTACATCAGGCATCGTCTCGTTCAAATCAATCGATGAGGTGAGAAACAAGGCAATTTCAGCATGACTCTAGAACACGAGTGTAAAAAAATATTCCAGTAATAACTATTGTATTAACTGAACGCTCTTACTGTACAGTTCTATAAATATGGGAGGTCCTAGGGGACGATGAATGATTTTACGTGAATTCGAAATACCCTAGGATGATGTCTGACGGTATGTAGCGTAGTATGATGAATCCTGTGCAGTTGGTGAGTTGGTCCCCTGCTACGACGGTCCCCGTTGGGAGTGGATCACAATGACCGGACCCGATTTGATCGATATCGCTCCAAAGTACCGTGGCTGGGGAGACCGAGGTGACTGTTAAGGTTTTATTGGCTAGGTCCTGCGAAAATGTTATCTCTATTTGCACCGGCGGCTGAGGGTTCGACGGAATAAAACCGAGGAGTACGCCCAGCTCTGTGATACGAAGGACCTTTATTCCCCAAGTTAGCACCCGCAGGGTCGTTAACTTCGTTGGATGAACCGCGTAGATAAGAATGCTTACATAGAACCGTAACAGTCGATAATTGTATATCTTCCAAAAAATCTTCTCCAGGACTGTCTGGTTGCTGTCATTCGTCGACTGAGCCCCTTGCATCGTGTTGGAGGATGTTTTCGTTAGGGTCGCGATGGTTGTTGTGTCCATTTCATTCATCTGGCTTTGGAGTTCATCGGATGCCACAGGGTCGTTCTTGACAAGGGTTTGGAGAAACGTTCGTAGAGCCTCTGGAGTCATCGTTTTCATCGTCTGCGCTGTTAGCAGCGACAATGATGTTTCTTTTTCGACGGTCTGAATCTGCATCGCGCCTGTTGTTGGGACAAGGACCAAGAGCAGGACAGCTAGCATACTACCAAAAAATATCTTCCCCTTCATTTTCATTCACCAACCAATTAATATAATTATAGTTGATATAAACCTTACTACGATGATCAGGTGTCCCAAAACCCACGGGTTCTGGCATACTGCAGTTCTGCCTGCAGGATATCACGTAAAAATTTTATCTCAAGCTCCTCTGATTTTGATAGCTCCAAGGTGTTGTACCGACCAAGGATCCGTGCCGCGGTGTCCGGTCCCACCCCTCGGGCAACGAGGGCGAGGACTGCGAATCGACCGTAGCTGAGGACAAGGCTTGCGTTTTTATGCAAACGCTTCACTTCCTTGTTCTCCTCAGGAGTACGGTGTTTTTTGGAAAGCAGTTTCGCCGTCTCCTTGGTATATCGCCGGAGCACCGCGATTTTAATCGCGCTGCACCGCGGGCATCTCGGCTGCTTGGGCGTCCGACCAGCAAACGTGTTCCAGGAATGATGACAGTTAGTGCAGGTCAACGTGATGTCTGAATCCTCCAGGCGTTTCTTGAGTGCCATGAGGATCGAGCGGTCCGCTCGTTGCGGTACCATGAGGCCTCGTATGGTCTCAAACCCGGAGAGGGCGATCGGGGAGAGCCCCTGGATCCGGATGGTGATTTCACCGGATTGTATCCTTTTTAAGATGGTAGCGGTCTGCTCGATATCCATGCGCTCCCAGAGGAGCTTGTCGAGTGCTTCCTCAAAGATGAGCGACTGCTCAAAGAGACTTGCGAGGCGTTTGATGCCGATGTTTTTGTAGTCGAAATCTTTGCGGAGCGCACCGAATTTCCGCGCGACATGCACCAGCTGCCAGCGGAGGTACGTCGAGTTCCGCAGGATCGTTTTCATGAGGTACTCGAGTGTGTCCGGCTTGGTGGTCAGAAGGATATCTTTGATGCGCTCAGGCGGGATACGTCCGGGCAGCTCGAGGGTGATGCGATACGAGTCGCTGTTGATGCCGATGCTTTCCCCGATTGACTGCGCAAGAATCGCGGAGACAAGCCGACCGAGCGTCTCATTGACTTTGGTTCCGAAACATGCGTTGATGACAAACGTTTTCTCCTCAACATCGAAGGTGATGGTGTGATCATCAGGAACGATGAACCCTTGCGTGTGTTGAGCGGTGATGTAGTCTATGAACTTCTGGAGGCTGCCGTGATCAGACGGATACAGGGAGATAGGTTGATGTGTCGCAGCGAGTCGTCGAAGGACGCCGACTTCTTGCGCGACCTCAAACGGCACCGGGATATCCTCCCCGACCCAGGACGGGACATTCCCTATTTCTTTGATCGCTGACACCAGGAGTTCGTTCTCCTCTCGTTTGACGATTACCCATGGTCTGCCTCGAAGGATGAATTTCTCTCCTTCAAAACCGCTGCTCAGCACGAAGCGTTCGTCGAGGGTCCCGATGGATTTCCTGGTACTAATGTCGATCACTGGGTAGGTTTTTTCGTCTGGGATCATCGAGATGTTGTCGAGGAAATAATGCCTTGAGTTCATGCGTTTGACAAGAGAGACGACCCCCTGTTCCTCCTCAAGCCAGAGGGTCCGTTGATTTTTCAGTTGGAGTACCAAGGCTTCGAAAATCTTCCAGGGTAGGCTGTGGAAGGGGTAGGAACGGGTGAGTATTTCATACGCCTTGGACATGGGGATGCGTCCGTACTCAAGGGCGAGGGAGATGACCTGGTTGGAAAGGACGGAGAGCGGGTTTTGCCGTACCATCATTTGTTCAAGGCTGCCGGTGAGCGCGTGTCGCGCGATCACGAGGCTTTCGGCGAGGTCCTCCGGGTTCGTCGCAAGGATCATTCCCTTGGAAGTGCGACCCACCCGGTGACCTGAGCGTCCGATGCGTTGGACGATGCGGGTCACCTCGCGAGGGGAGTTATACTGGATGACGAAATCAGTGTCCCCGACGTCGATGCCAAGCTCAAGCGAGGAGGTGCAGATGAGCGCCTTGAGCTTCCCACTTTTGAACTCATTCTCTGATTCTATGCGGGCGTGCTTGGAGAGCGAGCCGTGGTGTACGCCGACGGTCATGTCCTCATGCCAGACGTGGAACCGCGAGGCGAGGATCTCTGCGCCGTCTCTGGTGTTGATGAAGAGGAGTGTGGAGGTGTGGGTATCGATGAGCTCCTTGCATCGACGCAACAAGGCGAAGGACATGGGCTCTATAGAGAGGTGCTGAGCAGCTGGATAATCCTGCGGCTGCACCGTCGGCATCTCGACCCCGATGTCGATGTGTTTTGTGACATCGATTTCCAGCACCGTGACCTGACGGAACGATCCGTGTACTTTGCCACCAAGAAATCGTGCTACCTCCTGCGGTAAGCCCACGGTCGCGGACAGGCCGATGCGTTGGAACGCATGGCCTGCCTGGGTTGTAATCTCGAACAGTCGTTCTAATCCGACTGCGAGCTGAGCGCCTCGTTCATCCCCAGCGAGCTCATGGATCTCATCCACGACGACCCAGTGTACAGCGCTGAGGTGTTTGCGCATGCGCTTTCCGGTAAAAAGAATCTGGAGTGTCTCTGGGGTGGTGATGAGCATGTCCGGCGGCGTTTTAGCCTGCTTTGCTCGCTCGCTTTCCGAGGTGTCTCCGTGACGCACCGCGACGTGGATACCCAGGCGCTGTCCCCATTCGAACGTGCGCCGGAGCATGTCGCGGTTTAAGGCTCGAAGGGGAGTGATGTATAAGATAGAAATTCCTCTGTCGTCCTTCTCGTTGGGCGAAGCAGCCCGTGTGAGAAATTCGTCAAAGATAGGAAGGAGAGCGGCCTCGGTTTTCCCAAGACCGGTCGGTGCAATGAGCAGGACATGACGGCCGGTGAGAATCGCTGGGATCGCTTTGCATTGCGGCTCTGTAGGATGATGGATGTTCTGCGACGTGAGCAAGTCTCGTAATCGCTGATCAAGGCCTTCAAAAACTGATTCCATACTGCCGGTGCTATGACATCCTCTCTTTAGTACTTTTTCCTTAGAAACACGTTGGCGTTATAGAAGAAGAACCTGAGTTACTCTTTCTCGGTTTTTTTCATCGCCAGGCATATTTCGATGGAGGACACGTTGGATTTCCTTCCGTCCTCGTTCGTGACCGACTCGGTCCCGATATTGACTGTTTTGACCTCCATGTTGGTCATGAAACGATTGCGGGTGATCTCCGCGGCATCGACTGCCCTGCTGATCGCGTTGCCTCGGGCTTTGAGAACCACCTCGGTGAAGCTGCCTGAGTTCAGCAGTGCCATGATCGCGGTCACGTAGTTCATCGGGGGCTTGTTTCCCACGAAGATAATGTTGGTTTCGGTGTCGATTTCCTTCTTTTCCTTTTTTTCCATGTGGTTGCTCTCTCCCTAATGGACTGGTTTTCTTCGGTATATCAGATTCACAGTGAATCCTCTTTTATAAATATTGTGTTTTTGTTAAGTTTTGATTTGGAAGTATATCTTCTATCTATCCTATCGACACTCTCTCAGTTTTTCTCTTATTATATAATTACCAAAAAAAAATTATTATTCATCAAGGTCGAAAAATCGTGCCAAGGCTTCTATAACGAAAAATAAACAATCATATGATTTTTTAATTATGAGGATTTCCTTCCCAACACCTTTCGTATATCACAATAAAAAATCATCGTCAATATACAAAAAATCAGGAATGAACTCACAAAGAGGAATAGGTACCAAAAATCCATGGGCAATGCTAAACCTGATTTTATATTCCAAAATCTTTGATAAGAAATTTCAATCAATAATAAAGTGATCAAAAAAGAGGCAACCATGGATTGAATCAACAATCTCGAATATTTTGCCATCTCTTTCTGTATTCTCACTATTAATATTAACTTTTTTGCGAGGTCATCGGTGATTGCAATCGTAAGGGGAGAGGATATGTTTTTAGAAGGACTTAGGTTATTATAAACTTAATACTAGATATATTTTATATAATCAAAGTGAAATACCTATATGACGAGAACGGGATGCAACGACGATAAATTTGTAGCATGACGACTCATGAGGGTTATCAAGTTGATATCCCTCATGTTTGGAGAACCACTATGAGCGATGAAAATGAGGTATCAAAAAACAAAGAACAACCCGCAGAGAATCCTTCGCCTCAAGCATGTTCAGAGGATTCCCTCGCCGATGAACATCGACCTGATGTGCAAAAGGCGATCTGCCAGCAGATCATCAAATCGGTCTGGACCCATGAGCCGTGGCTGTATTTCAAAGTCATTGTGAAAAGCATCGAAGAGATGGGTGAGTACATCGCGCTGCATGGCCTGGTGCCGCAAAACGAGCTTCCCCTTAACTTACGTTATAAAATCCCTGAGAATGAGATCTGGATCAGGGAAAACGTCTACGCTGACTTTGAACGCAGGAAAAGCATTCTAGCGCATGAGTACGCAGAGCTTGACCTTATGGTGACAAAAGGGTTGAGTTATAAAGAGGCACATCTGCAGGCCGAGTTCATCGAACACCTGTACTATCCTCATATCAAAGAATTCCCATAACACAAAGGATACATCCAGGTTATCGCTTTGTTTTTCGTTTCTTGGCTTGACGTTTCTCCTGGATGAGCCAGAGTCCTTCTGGGGTGAAACCCTGTGTCTTGTAGAAATGAAACGCTGGGTTCTTGAACGCAACACCGACACCGACGTAGCTGATCCCGGTGCTGTAGAGTTTTCCGAGGAGCTCTTCGATGAGGTGTTTTCCGACCCCATGCTGTCGATGCTCGGGGGCTACGCACACTTCATCGATGAACCCCATGCGTTCGATCGCGTAGATCGCTGCCTCATCGCGGTCACCGACATGCCCGGTCACCATCCCAAGAATCTTTCCATCCTGTTCAGCGATGAGGAAAAAACAGTTCGGATCATTCAAGAACCCTCGTTGCCGATCGATGATATACTCCCTGCAGCGTTCCTTGGGTTTCAGGCTGTCGAGCTGTCCACTGTAATGCGTGTGTTCGAGGGAGGATATCCAGTACAATTCAAAGAACGCGTCAAGGTCGTCGCTGGTACCCGGTCGGATGGTAAAAGAATTCTTCTTCATGATCCTCTCCTTCGAAGCCGGATTGGTTATCCGTAGTACTGCGCTGACTCTCGCTCGTCCCCTGATTCTTCGTGTTGCTTCTCATCAAGGATGTCAATCGCAAGGATCGCATGGAGAGGGACGATGCGAAATTTCCCCTTGTCAGCACCATGACTGTCCCCCATCTCGATGAGGATCCCTGCTTCCTCAATCCCGATCGACATATACCCCTTGAAGATCCCTTCAGTCTCCAGGGAGCTGTCCCGCCCGCCAATCGAAATGATCTTGTAGCGAGAGCCTTCGATGAGTTTGATTTCTTCCTTCTTGTCCATGGCTTCACTTCCGTTTCGTGTCCAAGAGTGACTGGAGGTGCTCGACTGTCTTCCCGTAATTCTCCACTGCTACTTTAATGTGTGCCTCCACGAAGTTCCAGGCCTTCTGAAAATTCCCGTACCGCAGCCGATACGCCTTCTTTTGCTGCTTGGTCACCTCATCAAACACGGAGACCTCCTCGAGGATGTCGAAGCCTTTGAGTTTGTTCAGATGCCGATAGACGGTCGGCCGGGAGGTCTTCAGCGTCGCTGCGATGTCGTCGACGAACCAAGCTTTTAGGGGGTGCCGCAGGAAGAAATCCGCGAAGATCTTGTATGGGATCGAGGGGTCTGATCCTTTCGACAAGTACCCGATCTGCTCAAAGAACATCTTTGCGGCGGTATCAAAATCCTCTTCCCCGGTGAGCGGGGTGTTGCTCACCACCTGCATCTCAAATGGCATGTGAACGACCTTGACACTGACATCTATCATCTAATTAATAATATTTGTTAACATGGATAAGGAAAAAAAATGATTAAGTTGCGCGAGAAGGTTAAAATTACAGGATGGGCAGGTACTTCTCGATCTCCCATTTTGTGACGATCGTCTGGTACTCACCCCATTCCTTGCGCTTCACGTGCAGGAAGTTCTCGAACACGTGATTTCCGAGTGTCTCTCTGACCAGCTCGCTTTTGCTCATGATCATCAGCGCATGACCAAGGCTTTCCGGGAGCTGTTCGATACGGTATTTCTGACGCTCCGCCTCGGACAACGCGTAGATGTTTTTCTCCACGGGCTCTGGCGCCTCAAGTTTCTCCTCGATGCCTTTGAGGCCGGCGGCGAGCATCACGGAGAACGCAAGATACGGATTGCAGGAGACGTCGGGGTTTCGCAGCTCGCACCTGGTGCTCTTCCCATGCTTCGAAGGGATCCGGATGAGGGCGCTACGATTCTGGTTCGCCCATGAGATGTAGGTTGGTGCCTCGTACCCAGGGACCAGCCGTTTATAGGAGTTCACGGTCTGGTTCAGGATCGCGGTGAGCTCCTTGATATAGGTGAGGAGGCCGGCGATGAACTGATACGCGACCTCGCTGAGCTGATTCTTGTCAGATGGATCATAGAACGCGTTGGCACCGGTCAAGGTGAACAGCGATTGATGGGTGTGCATCCCAGAGCCACACTGTCCGTAGAGCGGCTTGGGCATGAAGGAGGCATGCAGGTTGTGTTTGGTCGCAATGACCTTTGTGATGTACTTCAAGGTGATCACGCGGTCCGCAGTGGTGATAGCATCTGCATAATGAAAATTGATTTCCTGTTGGCCGTCCGCGCACTCGTGATGCGCGGTGTACGGTTGGATACCGACCTGCTCCAGAGCGAGGGAGATGTCAGCCCGTACGCCCTCTGCAAGATCACGATGTGATAAGTCGAAGTAGCCGGCGGTGTCATGAGGAGTCATCGTTGAGTTTGCACCGTCTTTCTTGAACAGAAAGAATTCACACTCAGGGCCGGTGTTATAGACGAAACCGAGCTTTTTTGCCTTCTCTACGATCTTCTCCAGGATATATTTGATATCTCCCTCGAACCGCTTCCCATTCGGCTCATAAACATCGCAGTTGAGTTTCGCGGTCTTCCGCTGTTCCACAATCTCTGGAAGAATCACAAAGCTTTTCGGGTCAGGGAACGCGATTTTATCGGATTCCTCAATGGTCGCGTACCCAGCGATCGATGAGGCATCGAAAGGGACGCCCTCATCCAGCGCAGACTCGAGACCACTGACCGGAATAACGATATTTTTCGGCATTCCGAGGATATCAATAAACTGTAATCGAACAAACAGAACCTTTGCTTCATCGACGAGTGCTAAGACGGATTCCTTATCCAACGATTTCACTGAACGTTCTCCTCTCATGCGCCTCACCCTCGCTCCATTCGGAAGGGTAAAAATAATCCCGCTTCTGGGCGTACTCTGTATGATGATTCTATATTAATACATTATCGAATTTCAAAAATATAAAACTCTTACTTCACCTACAAGTCGACGGCGGACCAAACATTTACATAGGGTCTGAGAAATCAAGACCCTCATGAAAAGCA
>Ga0335070_10008534_pt1 | contig 12013 bp, 14 predicted proteins | sample Lox_Sample_13_FD_206722 | JGI IMG/M metagenome (GOLD analysis project Ga0335070, IMG submission 206722) | Soil microbial communities from Loxahatchee National Wildlife Refuge, Florida, United States - Lox_Sample_1.3 | ecosystem: Environmental > Terrestrial > Soil > Wetlands | place: USA...
GGTATCGAATGAAGCGTGCTGGAAGACCGGGTGGTATTGGAGCGTTTGGACATGAATGCACAGGAATTATTGCAGAAGTCGGTCCCGGCGTAGATCCGAAATGGAACGTGGGAGATCGGGTCGTGGTTACCCATCATGTCCCGTGCAATACGTGTAATGCCTGTATACGTGGGCATACGACCGCATGTGACACACTGCAAAAAACAAAATTTAAAAATGCGTTCGGGGCGTTTGCAGAATATGTTGTTCTGCCCGAAATCAACGTGGACCGGGGTATTTTACGCCTTCCCGAATCGGTTTCTTTTGACATGGGAACCTTTGTTGAACCTCTGGGAAGTGTTTTGCGCGGGCAACACTGGGCTCCGACCTCGGATGGCCGATCCGTCCTCGTCATTGGTGCCGGTATCACCGGATTGTTGCATATCCAGGCAGCCCGTCTGAATGGTGCGGGATTTATCGCTGTCTCCAATCCGAGTCCCGAACGGTTGAGGGTCGCCCGGAAATTCGGTGCCGATGCAACCATTTCCGCGACAGATGATGTTCCGGGAAGGTTTAAAGAATTAAATGGTGGGCTGGGCGCAGACACCGTTATCATGACTGCACCGGTTCCCGTTTGTGTGAAACAGTCAATTGAAGCAGTCGGACCAGGGGGTACGATCTTGTTTTTTGCCCCCACACATCCCGAAATCCAATCCGGGATAAATCTCTGGAACCTGTGGCAAAAGGAGGTGACGATTACCCATTCCTATGGTGCCGATTTCCATAATCTTTCAACCGCCTTAAAATGGATTCAGTACAAAAGGATCAATGTGGCCGACATGATAACCCATGTTTTTCCCTTACAGAAAACGGCCGATGGGTTTCTCCTGACCGCCAAACACCGGGATGGAAGTTTAAAAGTTATCATCCACCCGCAGGAATAACATTTTTTGCGAATTTCGAAAAAGTGTTCAAAATATATGGGCCAGGTCGAGATTCGAACCCGAAACCTCTGCCATGTGAAAGCGACGTAATAACCAGATAGAATAGCGAATTCAATTCGATATAGCGTCGGGTCGAAGCCCTTCGATCCTGCCGCCTCCGTGATCGTGAGGGAGTAACCCTCTTCTTCTTGTTTTCGCCGTGGAACCTTGCGGCGGGTCCAGGGGAATCCGGATGAAAAAAGGGTTGTCCTACTTCGAGAGGACGTACATGATGATCTTCCCGTAGGCCGGCCGGGTGATCCCGACCCCCACGAGCACCCCCAGGATGGTGATGATGGCGAAGCCCCGCAGGGTCGAGAGGTCCATGAGGGCGAGGGGGAGCATGGCGAAGACCACCGTCCCCGCCGCCACGAGGATGATGTCGAGGGCCCGGGCGAGCCTTTTTGTGTAGAGGGCCGGCGAGGGGACCCTCCCCTCGTGGAGGACCTCGTCGGTTATGACCACTAGCTGGTCGATCCCGGTCCCCACCACGGCGATGATGGCCGCGATGGAGGCGAGGTCAAGCTGCTGGATGAACCGGGCTATGCCGAGGAGGATGATCACCTCGGAGAGGTTGGTGGCCATCATGGGGAGGACGATGGACGGCTCGCGGTACCGGTAGTAGATGACGACCCCCACGGTGAGGATGGCGAGGAGCCCGGCAATGAGGCACATGAACTTGAAGTACTCGCCGAGGGGCGCCGAGACCTGGCCGAAGTTCGCCACCTGCACGGCCACGGGCAGCGCGCCGGCCCGCAGGTGGATCTCGAGGGTCTGGGCCTGGGTCATCCCGGTTGTACCCGAGCCGGTGCTCGCCGAGAGCCGCTGGACGTCCTGGGTGAGGAGCTCCTTTGCGAGGGTCGGGTCCAGGGGCGCGGAGAAGACCGTCACGTTGTCGAGGATCATGGAGACCGGGTGGGCCTTCGGGTCGTTCACGGCCCCGTACCGGTTCGCGGCCGCCCGGAAGTCCGCCGCGCCCTGCTCCGAGAGGGTGAAGGGCACACCCCAGCTCATCTTCGTCGGGTCCTGCTGGGGATTCCCGACCGAGGTGATGGCATTCCCGTAGAGGACATGGGCGGTCTCGTTCTCCGTGGTCTTGATCCGGATCTCGAAAAGACCCTGCCTGCCCACGATGCTCTTCGCCGTGTTGATATCCACCCCCGCGAGCTCCACCCTCACGTACCTGACGATGTTCGTGCCCACGGGGGTGAGGAGGTTCACCCGGGCGTCCTTCGTCCCCAGGGTGTTGATCTTCTGCTCGAGGATCCGCTTGATGTCCTCGCCTGTAGACCGGGAGACCCCCCGCTCGTAGGTGGTCAGGGTCGCGCCCTCGGCGGCGAATGCCTGCCCGAGGTCGGTCCGGTTCACGGCCTTCCGGATCTCGAGCTGCTCGGGCCCCACCAGCGAGACCTCGGCGTCCAGGCGCTTTGCCAGGGACTCGGTGAGGTTCCCGATGGGCCGGTCAGAGGTGAATCCCGCCACCACCGAGTCAAAGGACATCTGGAGCCAGGAGCCTCCCTGGAGGTCGAGGCCGAACTGGTTGGCCGTGGTGAGCTTCCCGTTCTCGAAATGGGGATAGATGGCTATGAGGGAGCACGCGACGAGGATGACGAGGAGGAGGACCTGCCAGTCCTTCAGGAGCTCCCTGAGGCCCTCTTTCCTGACCGGCTCAGGTCGCTTCCCGGTCTCCCTCTCCTTCTTCTCGGCCTCCTTCTGCTTCCTCGGCTTTGCCATTCAGCTCACCTTCCCTTCGACGTACCACTTGAGGATCGAGGCGTTCGTGATCCAGGTGTTCATGATGTCCAGGAGGAGGCCGATGAGGAGGACCGCGGCCATGTCCCGGAGGATCTCGATCTGCCCGAGGGCCGAGACGACCCAGATGGAGAGGACCGCGGCGAGGGTGGTGGAGGTCATGATGATGCCCGTGTGGAAGGCCCCGGCGAGCTTGTCCTCGAGCTTCCCCTGGCGCTTGAGGACCCGCATGGTGAGAAGGATGTCGCTGTCCACCGAGTACCCGATGAGCATGAGGAGGGCCGCGGTGGTGGGGAGGGTGAGGGGGATGCCGACGAGGGTCATCCCGGCCGCCGTCCCCACCATGTCGATGAAGGCGCAGGAGACCACGGCAAAAGAGGGGACGAAGGTGCGGAAGGCGATGAAGACCACGAGGGCCATCCCGATGAAGGAGAAGAGGAGGGCGATGAGGGCCTGTCCCTGGAGGGTCGCCCCGAAGGTGGAGTCGATGTAGTCGACATTTGCGTCCGGGTACCGGGCATTGATCTTCTCGACGAGCTGCTGGTTCTGGTCGGCGGACATCGCCGTGAACTTGAGGAGGTAGAGCCGGGAGGAGACGTCCTTCGTGATGGGCTCCAGGGGGAAGCCCGCGAAGTACGCCCTGATGGCATCCTCATTGTCGGTGGTGGAGAGGGTCACTGCGGTCCCCCCCTTGAAGTCGATGCCGGGCTTCACGGGGAGGCCGGTCGAGGCCCAGGTCATCCCCACGATGAGAAGGGAGAGGGCGAAGATGGCCATGGGGATGGCCACCGTCTTCAGGTTGGTATACTTGTTGATGTCGTACGAGAACCAGCTCATACCGTAGGATGAGGACACCGGGTACATTAAAGATTTGGACATGTACCCGTCCTGTTCCTCGGGAGAAAGGGCCCGGGGCACCTCCCCGGGAAAAAATGACAACTCTTAAGTACAGCCCCGGAGAGTGAACCCGTATGGGAACGAAAGAGGGCCTGAGGCGGGAGATCCGGCGCAGGCTGAGGGGGTACCTTCTCCGGGACCGGACGGGGATCCGGCGGGAGGTCCTCGGCCTCTTCGTAAAGCTCCGGACCCTCACCGTCCCCAGGATCTACAAGGTTCTCAGCCGCCGGTTCTCGGTGAGCTACCATGCCCTCGCCTCCATGGTGGGAATCATCGCCTCCCGGATCGGGATCCTCCATGTCCGGAAGCTGCCGGCGAGCGCCTGCGCCGTCTACGAGCTCAGGGAGGAGTACGTGGATGTCGTGAACCAGCTCCTCGTCGCCTGAATCCTCGTTCGCCACCAGGCTTCGCTTGGTGTCTCTCCTTACGGCTGACGCCTCCAGGTTCGCCACCGGGTCACCAACGGGCCTTCGGCCCGTCGGTCATCAACGTGGCTTTGCCACGTCGATTCTCCCTCGGGGCTTCGCCCCTCCGGGTTCTCGCTCGGGCTGTCGCCCTTCGCGGCTTCGCCCGTCGTTTCTCCCTCGGGCTCATGCCCTCCGGATTCGCCAACGAGGATTCATCCCGCCACCTTTTTCATCCTCCCGGTGCAACGCTCCCCATGGAACGGTCCAACCCGCCCCTGCCCCCGGACGGGATCAGGGTGACGGACGAGGTGCGGCGGTACGTGGCCAACCGGCAGCATGACATGCGGGTCTGCACCTCCTGTGGGGGGGCGATCCTCCTCCCCACCTCCATCCACCCGCCCAAGCCGAGCGACCTCAGGATCCGGGTGGGGGACTGGATCGTCTACGTCTCCCGGTACCAGGCCCGGTACCACGACACTATTCACGGCGGGATGATCCCCCGGTTCCTGGACCGGTTCTAGCGGCATGCCCTACGAGATCCTCGAGCACACGGCGGACCTGAGGTTCAGGGTGACGGGCCGGAGCCTCGCCGATGCCTTCGCCGAGGCCGCCATGGCGGTCTGCGGGACCATGGCCCCGAACTGCACCCCCGGGGAGGTGGAGCGCCGGGTGGAGCTCGAGGCAGAAGATACGGAGGAGCTCCTCGCCGACTTCCTCTCCGAGCTCCTCTACCTCGCCGATGCCGGGTCCCTCGCCCTCTGTTCCTTTTCCGTGAAGATCGAGGGGAACCGGCTCACGGCCCTCTGCCGGGGCGAGCCCTTCCGCCGGGAGAAGCACGGGGGCGGCGAGGAGATCAAGGGGATCTCCTACTCCGGCCTCTCCATTTATAGGCAGGGTGCAAGCTATATACTGGAGTTCATCGCAGACGTGTGAGGGTCGGTATGGGTGACGGGGTCAGGAAGATCACGGAGTACGAATGGGAGGTGCCGGTCGGGTTCACGCCGGGGATGCGGGTCCCGGGCCGGTTCTTCCTCTCCGAGGGCCTGAAAAAGAGCCTGGAGCCGGGGGCCATCCAGCAGCTCGCGAACGTCGCGACGATGCCGGGGATCGTGAAGTACTCCCTCGCGATGCCGGACATCCACTGGGGGTACGGCTTCCCCATCGGCGGGGTCGCCGCCTTCGACATCTCCACGGGGGTCATCTCCCCCGGCGGGGTCGGCTTTGACATCAACTGCGGGGTCCGGCTCCTCTCGACCCCCCTCCGGGTGGAGGATCTCCGGAACCGGCGGGAACTCGTGGAGCGGCTCTACGAGGCCGTCCCCACGGGCGTCGGCTCGAAGGCGGCCCTCCGGCTCTCGAACCGGGAGCTCGAGGAGATGATGGTCGCCGGCTCGAGGTGGGCGGTGGAACACGGGTACGGGCTCCCTGGGGACATCGCCCGGTGCGAGGAGCAGGGGGCGATGCGGGGGGCAGACCCCGCCTCAGTGAGCCAGAAGGCCCGGCAGCGGGGCCTCCCCCAGTCGGGGACCCTCGGGTCGGGGAACCACTTCCTCGAGGTCCAGGAGGTGAAGGAGGTGTACGACGCGAGGACCGCCTCCCTCTTCGGGGTCACGAAGGGGCAGGTCACCGTGATGATCCACTGTGGTTCCCGGGGCCTCGGCCACCAGGTCTGCACCGACCACCTCCGCACCCTCGAGGCTGCGACGAAGAAGTACGGGATCGTACTCCCCGACCGGCAGCTCGCCTGTGCTCCCATCGTCTCCCCCGAAGGGAAGGCCTATTACGGGGCGATGGCCGCCGCCGCGAACTACGCCTGGGCGAACCGGCAGGTCATCACCGACCTGACCCGGAAGGTCCTCGCGAAGCTCTACGGCATCGGCTACGAGCAGATGCCCCTCGTCTATGACGTCTGCCACAATGTCGCGAAGATGGAGGTCCACCGGGTGGACGGGAAGGAAATGCAGGTCTGCGTACACCGGAAGGGGGCGACGAGGGCCTTCGGGCCGGGCTCGCCTGATCTCCCCACGGGCCTCGAGGGAACCGGCCAGCCGGTCATCATCCCCGGGTCCATGGGCACCCCCTCCTTCCTCCTCTGCGGCACCGTGGCCGCCATGGAGAAGACCTTCGGGTCCACCTGCCACGGCGCCGGCCGGGTGGCCTCCCGGACCCAGGCGAAGAAATCGGTGCGTGGAAAGGATATCCGGGACCAGCTCGCAAAGGAAGGGATCATCGTGAAGGCCCCTTCCGAGGCCTCCATCGCCGAGGAGGCACCCCAGGTGTACAAGCCCTCCGAGGAGGTGGTGCGGGTGGTGGATGCCGTCGGCATCTCCCGGCTCGTGGCAAAGCTCGTGCCCCTCGGGGTGATCAAGGGGTGACGGGCCGGACCGGGTTCCTCTGGGACTCCCCCCAGATCTTCACCCGGCTCATCGAGGAATGCACCGGCTCCTGCGAGGCCGTCACCCCCCAGCTCCTCGCCTCGCCCTTCTACCGGGGCCGGTTTTCCGCCATCGTCATCCCCACGGGGTTCGGGAACCCCCTCTACTCCCGGCTCCTTCCGGCCCTCCGGGCCTCGTCGGTCAGGGTCGAGCGGTACCTTGAGGCCGGTGGCAGGATCCTCGTCTTCGGGGCGGCGGACGAGCGGCCGGGTGCCTATGACTGGCTCCCCTTCCGGCTCACCTACCGGCATGCCTACGCCCCGAGGCGCATCAGCTTCGCCCCGGGGAGCCCCTGGGTGAGCCTCGTCGAGGGGTACGACCCCGCCGCCATCGAGTGCGACGGGACCTTCCCCGAGCACGACGGGACGGCCGTCGCCACCGCCGAGGGCGGGGAGGCCGTCGTCGTGGAGAGGGCCGTGGGAAGGGGCCTCGTCATCGCCGCGACCCTCCACGAGTACCCCTCGCGGAGCTTCCTCGCCGCCTTCTCCTCCGGCGGGGACGAAGCCTTATTGTAGGGGATGGGAGAGAGTCAGTGAGGATGGTTCCATGAGCGACCCCGTCATCTCGGCAGCCTCCACGGCAGAGGACTGGAAACCCCTCCTCCTCGCCCTCCACGAGCTCCTCAACAGGCTCCCGGTCACCGCCCGGTCCCGGGACCGGCCCGGCATCCGGATCGAGGAGGGGAGGGTGGTGGACATGGCTTACACCGGCCCGGTCCTCGAGGAGGTCATTACCCGGAACGAGCTCCGGAAGACCACCCCGAAGTCCGGCACCTACAAGGGGGTGCCCGTCACCGTCGCCCCGGTGAGGGACGGCCGGGGGAAGGCCATCGGGGCGATAGGCGTCGTGGATATCACGGGCATCTTCGACCTCGCGACCCTCATGGAACATCAGAGCGCCATCTTGAAGCAGGTCTGCGGGAAGGACCCCTGCCCCCTCCCCGCGGAGCAGATCGGCTCGAAGAGGTGACCCCGTGGACGATCCTGCCTTCCAGGTCCTCCGGGTGCTCGACGAGGCAGGGGGGAGCGCCCCCGCGGACTCCATCGTCGCCTCCCTCGGCATCCCCCGGTCGAAGGTCACCGAGTCGGTGGACCGGCTCCGGCACCTCGGGTATGCCATCGGGGAGCCGAGGAAGGACCTCTACCAGCTCACGAGGCGGTCCACGCGGCTCCTCCCCTACGAGATCCAGAAGCACCTCGCCACGAAGGTCATCGGCCGGCGGATGAAATACCTCGAGACCACCGAGTCCACCACCTGGGTGGCCCGGGACCTCCTCTGCCAGCAGGACCCGGCACGGCTCCACGGGTTCGTCATCATCGCCGAGGAGCAGAGCGGCGGCCAGGGGAGGCTCGGACGGGCCTGGGCCTCTCCGCCGGGCGGGATCTGGACGACCACCATCCTCGCCCCGAAGATCCCCATCGACCGGGTCTTCATGGTGACCATGGCCGCGGCCATCGCCGTGGCCCGGGGCATCAGGAAGGACCTCGACCTCGGTGCCCTCATCAAGTGGCCGAACGACATCTTCCTCGGGGATAAGAAGGTGGGGGGCCTCCTCCTCGAGCTCTCGGCCGAGAACGCGGTGGTGAACCATGTCCTTCTTGGCCTCGGCATCGATGCAAACATCGACGTGAGGCAGCTCCCCGCCGAGCTCCGGCCCGCCGTGACCTCCCTCTCCGCCGAGCTCGGGAGGGAGGTGGACCGGACCGCCCTCCTTGCAACCGTGCTCCGAGAGTTCGAGCGCCGGTACGAGCTCCTCGAGGCCGGGGAGTACGATGCCATCGCCCGGGAGTGGCGGAGCCTCTCCATCACCCTCGGCCACCGGGTGCGGATCACGACCCTCGCAAAGACCTTCGAGGGCGAGGCGGTGGACATCGACGAGTTCGGCGCCCTCCTCGTCCGGAAGGAGAACGGGGCCATGGAGCGGGTCATCGCCGGGGATTGCCGCCACATTTAGCAGCAGCCATGCACGGAAACCCGGAGCGCACCGCCCTCCTTGCAGGGACCGCCACCTTCATCGCCCTCCTCGCCGCCGGTGCCTGGGTGGCCATTCCCGTCGGGCCCGTCCCCGTCACCCTCCAGACCTTCTTCCTCCTCCTCTCGGCCCCCGTCCTGAAGCGCCACGCGGTGGTCCCGGCGGCCCTCTACCTCCTCCTCGGGGCCCTGAACCTCCCGGTCTTCCACGCGGGGCTCTCCGGGATCGGGGTGCTCCTCGGGCCGTCCGGGGGGTTCCTCGTGGGGTTCGTGCCCGCGGCGGCGGTGGCCGGCCTTGCCTACGAGAGCCGGTCACGGGCGGTCCGGATCGCCGGGCTCGCGGGCGCGACCGCCGTCATCTACGCGTGCGGGGCCGGCTGGCTCCTCCTCTCGGCGGGCCTCACCCTCCCGGCAGCCCTCCTCGTGGGGGTCCTCCCCTTCCTCCCCGGCGATGCCCTCAAGAGCGCCGGGGTCTTCCTCCTGGGGGAACGCCTCGCATGATCAGGATTACCGGGCTCTCCCACCGGGCCCTCCATGTCCCGGATCTCGCCCTCCCCGCCGGCAGGGTGGCGCTCATCGGGCCGAACGGCGGCGGGAAGACCGCCTTCCTCCGGCTCGTCGCCGGGATCGACCTGCCTGAAAAGGGGGAGATCCTGGTGGACGGCCTCCCTCCCCGGAGGATGGAGGTCGGCTGGGTGGGGGAGAACCCGGAGGAGACCCTCCTCTTCACAAGGGTGGCCGACGAGATCGCCTCGGCCCTCCGGTTCAGGCACGACCCATGCCCCGCCGTGGACGACCGAATCCGGGCCGTCGCGGGGGAGCTCGGGATCCTTCCCCTCCTCGGCCGGGAGACAGGCTCCCTGTCGACGGGGGAGCGGGTGAAGGTGGCCCTTGCCGCTGCCCTCGCCGCAGACCCCGGCCTCCTCGTCCTTGACGAGGCCGACTCCCACCTCGACGGGGAGAGCGCCGCCGCGGTGGAGGCCCTCGTCCGGGGGTCCTCCGCTCCCCACGTCCTCCAGGCCACCCAGCGGATGGACCTCGCCGCCCGGGCGGACCTCCTCCTGTACCTCGAGGGGGGCCGGGTGGTCCATGCGGGGAGCCCGGCGGCGATATTCGCCGCCCTCACGGGAACAGCCTTTGCGCCAACCTTGGAAGGGTGGTGCCGGTGAGGGTCGTCCTCGAGGGCGTGACCCTCCGGCGGGGCGATTTCCGGCTCGGGGCCTCCGGCACCCTCGGCGAGGGGATCCACCTGGTCACGGGCCCCGTCGGGAGCGGGAAGTCCACCCTCGCCCTCGCCCTCGCCGGGGTCCTTGCCCCGGAAACCGGGCGGATCGTGCAGGAGGGGATCGGGTCCATGACCCTCGCCCTTCCCTTCCCGGCGGTCCAGGTGACAGGTGATACCCTCGGGGAGGAGGCGGCGGCCTGGGGGGTCCCCCCCGGGCCGGTCCTCTCCGCCGCGGGGCTCCCCGGCAGGGAAAGCGACGACCCCCTCCGGTGCGGCCAGGGGGAGCTGAAGCGCCTCGTCCTTGCCTGCGTCCTCGCCCGGGAGTGGGACCTCCTCGTCCTCGACGAGCCGTACGGCTCCCTGGACTGCGGCTGGAAGAGGGAGCTCTCCCGGATGCTCGGGGAGCGGCGGAGGGGGATTACCGTCCTCCTCACCCACGAGGACGAGCACCTCCCCCGGGTGGACGAGATCTGGGAGATCCGGGACGGGGGTCTCCTCTCCCTCGGGAGGGTGCCGGAGGCCATCAGCCGGTGGTCCCGGCCTCCCCGGTACCTCCGGGCCGCCCTTGAGAGGGAGGCTCAGCCGGAGAACATCACCCAGGCAGACGCGAGGGATGCGGCATGCAGGACCCGCGGCTGACCCTCCTCTCGACGGTAGCCCTGTCGGCCGCCGCCTTTGCGAGCCCCTGGGGGGCCATCCTCGCCACCGCCTGGTGGGCCGTCGCGACCCCCCGGCGGCTGGACCGGTGGCGGGCCCTCCTCGCCGCCTTCCTCTTCGTCCTCGTCACCGCCCTCCTCGTCACCCTTTCGGGCGGGAACGGCCCCTCGTACCTCCTCCGGATGTCGGCCGTCCTCCTCGTGGCGAGCTGGGCGTACGGGACCCGGAAGGGCGGGGAGTTCCTGGACATGGGGACCTGGGCCCTCGGGGACCGGGCCGGCTTCGAGCTCGGGCTCGTCGCCGAGATGGCCATGGGGTCCCTTTCGGTCCTTGACCGGGACCTGGCCCTTCTCCGGCTCGCCCTCCGGCTCAAGGGCGGCCGGGTCACCCTCCGGGCCCTCGTGCCGGCCCTCGGGCTCCTCGTCCGGCGGGAGCTGGACCGGGCCCGGGACCTCGGGGACCTCCTCGCCGTCCGGGGCTACCGGCGCGGGGGGAGCCTCTGCCCCCGGTTTTCCCGCGGCCGGTGGGACGCCCCCGCGGCCCTCTCCGCCGTGGGAATCGCGGTCCTCGCCCTCCTGGCCTGAAGTGATATTTTTTATACTTGCACCATCCATTTTTCAAAGGTTTGGGCCTTCGAGCCCGGATGCCGACCAGGACCCCCGAGGAGAGCATGCACCGGCTGCACATCACGGACACGACGCTCCGGGACGCCCACCAGTCCCTCATCGCGACACGCCTGCGAACCGAGGACAGCCTCCCCCTCGCCCGGGCCCTCGACAAGGCCGGCTTCTTCTCGGTGGAGGCCTGGGGCGGGGCGACCTTTGACACCGCCATCCGGTTCTGCAACGACGACCCCTGGGACCGGCTCTCGGCCTTTGCCGAGGCCCTCCCGAAGACCCCCATCCAGATGCTCCTCCGGGGCCAGAACCTCGTGGGGTACCGGCACTACCCCGACGACGTGGTGGAGAAGTTCGTGGCCGCGGCCCACCGGCGGGGCGTCCGGATCTTCCGGGTCTTCGACGCGTTAAACGACATCCGGAACATGAAGAAGGCCATGAAGGAGGTGAAGAAGGCCGGGGCCCATCTCCAGGGTGCCATCTGCTACACCACCTCCCCCGTCCACTCGGTGCCGGGCTTCGTGGAGATGGCAAAGGAGCTCCAGGGCTCCGACTGCGACTCCATCTGCATCAAGGATATGGCCGGGCTCATCAAGCCCGACCCTGCCCGGGAGCTCATCCGGGGGATCAAGAAGGCGACGGGCCTCCCCGTGGACCTCCACTCCCATTCGACGGCCGGCATCGCCCCCATGTCTTACCAGGCGGCCATAGAGGCCGGCGTCGACATCCTGGACACCGCCCTGTCCCCCTTCGCCCTCGGGACGAGCCAGCCCCCCACGGAGAGCGTCGTCGCCTCTGTCCAGGGCACCGATCGGGACACGGGGATCGACCTCCATGTGCTCCGGGAGGCGCGGAACATCTGCCTCGCCATCCGTGAGAAGTACGCGGGGATCCTGGATCCCATCTCCGAGCGGGTGGACTCCGACGTGCTCCTCTACCAGCTCCCCGGCGGCATGATCTCGAACCTTGTCTCCCAGCTGAAGGAGCAGGACGCCCTGAACCGGCGGGAGGACGTGCACCAGGAGATACCCCGGGTCAGGGAGGACCTGGGCTACCCGCCCCTCGTCACCCCCACCTCCCAGATCGTGGG
>Ga0335070_10008535_pt1 | contig 12013 bp, 6 predicted proteins | sample Lox_Sample_13_FD_206722 | JGI IMG/M metagenome (GOLD analysis project Ga0335070, IMG submission 206722) | Soil microbial communities from Loxahatchee National Wildlife Refuge, Florida, United States - Lox_Sample_1.3 | ecosystem: Environmental > Terrestrial > Soil > Wetlands | place: USA: Florida...
AACATGATGCGGATAGCGTCGAAGTCTGTAATCGGGCTGGTAAGTTCAAACGGATTTGAACGGAACAAGGCGACCCTCCTTGGCGGGCCTTGCGGCACTCGCCGCGGTATCTCCCGGGGATTCTTCATCGGGTCCTTCCTTCCCGGGAAGCGGCGGTTACCGCTTTTAAGAAGGACACCGAAAAACTTCTGAACTGCAGGTTCCCCAGGTCTCGACTCTGAGACCTGGGATACCACGGACTTAATCAGCCACTGCTGCAACTTCCGGCGCGGGAGCCTTGCGTACGAGATCCGCGCGCTTGATCAGTTCCACGTCGAGACAGAGCGACTGCAACTCGCGAATGAGCACGTTGAACGACTCAGGCACACCCGGCTCGATGGCAGCTTCGCCCTTGACGATGGCTTCGTAGATCTTCGTGCGGCCATAGACGTCATCAGACTTCGCAGTCAGCAGTTCCTGCAGGATGTAAGCTGCGCCATACGCTTCCAGCGCCCAGACTTCCATTTCGCCGAAACGCTGTCCGCCGAACTGCGCCTTGCCGCCCAGCGGCTGCTGGGTGATCAGCGAGTACGGCCCGATGGAGCGAGCATGAATCTTGTCGTCCACCAGGTGCGACAGCTTGAGCATGTAGATGTAGCCCACCGTGACTGGCTGCTCGAACTGCTCGCCGGTCATGCCGTCGTAAAGCATCGTCTTGCCGGAAGAGGGAAGCCCGGCCGCAGTCAGCAGGGACTTGATTTCATCTTCCTTGGCGCCGTCAAAGACCGCCGTGCCAAACCAGATGCCGCGCTTCATGCCGGCGGCAACACGGATCAGCGTCTCGTCGTCAAGCTCGAGCAGCTGGCGAAGGGTCGCTGTTCCTGCAAACTCCTTCTTGATCAGTTCACGCGTAGCGTTGACGTCGTTATGCTCGCGAACGAGTTCCGCAATCTTCTGGCCCAGTCCATGTGCCGCCCAGCCCAGGTGCGTTTCGAGAATCTGCCCCACGTTCATACGCGACGGCACGCCCAGCGGATTGAGTACGATCTCCACCGGTGTACCGTTGGGCAGATACGGCATATCTTCCTCCGGGAGGATACGCGCGATCACGCCCTTGTTGCCGTGGCGACCGGCCATCTTGTCGCCGACCGACAGCTTGCGCTTCATCGCAACGTAAACTTTCACGAGCTTGATGACGCCCGGAGGCAGTTCGTCACCCTTCTGAAGCTTCGCGATCTTCTCGTTGGTGATCTTGCGCAGCACCTCGATCTGCCGCGAGGTCATCTCCTCGATCTCATCGATCTGCTCGTTCACGCGGGGATCCTTGTCCGCATAGCGGATACGCTTGAGGTTCTTGGTGGAGATACGCTCGATCGTCTCGCGGTCGAGGATCGCGCCCTTCGTCAGCAACCGCTTGTTGGTTCGCTCGTCGTGCAGGTCGGCCAGCACTTCCTTGTTGCCGAGAATGCCTTCCAGGCGCTTGAGGCGCTCATCTGTCAGAATGCGGATTTCGTCGCCGAGGTTCTTTTCGAGCTTTGCCACGTATTCCGTTTCGATCTGCTTGGCGCGCTCATCCTTCTCCTGGCCCTTGCGGCTGAAGATCCGGACATCCACGACCGTGCCTTCGATGCCCGGAGGGCAGGTCAGCGAAGCATCACGCACATCACCAGCCTTCTCGCCGAAGATGGCGCGAAGCAGCTTCTCTTCCGGCGTCAGCTGGGTCTCGCCCTTCGGCGTGACCTTTCCGACGAGAATGTCGCCATGGCCGATCTGAGCGCCGATACGGATGACGCCGCTCTCGTCCAGGTCACGCAGAGCATGCTCGCTGACGTTGGGAATGTCGCGCGTGATTTCCTCGGGCCCGAGCTTGGTGTCGCGGGCTTCGATTTCAAACTCCTCGATGTGCACCGAGGTGTAATAGTCCTCACGCACCAGCTTTTCGCTGATAAGGATCGCGTCCTCGAAGTTGTAGCCACGCCACGGCATGAAGGCCACGAGCACGTTGCGGCCCAGGGCCAGTTCGCCCTGCTCCGTGCAGGGACCGTCGGCGATGACCTGTCCCTTGACCACGCGCTCACCCTCGCGCACAACCGGCTTCTGGTTGATGCAGGTGTTCTGGTTTGAGCGCTTAAACTTGATGAGCGTGTAAATGTCCGAACCCACCTCGCGCGACAACTGCGTGGGGTGATGCTCGCCCTCGACGCGCACGATGATGCGCTCGGAGTCAACCGAATCCACGATGCCGTTGCGCTTGGCCAGGATCACGGCGCCGGAGTCACGTGCGGTCACACCCTCCATGCCGGTTCCCACCAGCGGCGCTTCAGCGACCAGCAGCGGCACAGACTGGCGCTGCATGTTTGCGCCCATCAGTGCGCGGTTCGCGTCGTCATGCTCGAGGAACGGCACGAGCGATGCGGCGACAGAGACCAGCTGTTTCGGGCTGACGTCGATGTAGTCGACCTCGGCCCTGTTCACCAGCACAAAGTTGCCCTGGCGACGAGCATTTACGAGGTCTTCGGTGATGCGACCGCTCTCATCGAATTCAATGTTTGCCTGCGCGATCGTGTGCTTGTCCTCTTCCCACGCGGAGAGGTAGAAGCTGTAAGGAACGACGTCAATCTGCCGCTTGCCCTGCTTCTTGAGCGAAGCATTCAGCTTGCCCACCTCGTCCTTCTCGATGTGGTCGCCCACGCGCAGCCCGCTCTCCCCGGCGTTCGCGATTTCCACATAGTCGAGGATGCGGGAATCCTTCACCTTGCGATACGGCGACTCGATGAAGCCGTACTCATTGATCCGCGCAAAGCAGCTCAGCGAGCTGATGAGTCCGATGTTCGGACCTTCAGGCGTCTCAATCGGGCAAATGCGGCCGTAGTGCGTCGGATGCACGTCGCGCACTTCGAATCCGGCGCGCTCACGCGAGAGACCGCCCGGCCCAAGCGCCGAGAGGCGACGCTTGTGGGTGATTTCCGACAGCGGGTTGGTCTGATCCATGAACTGCGAGAGCTGCGATGAACCAAAGAACTCGCGGATCGCCGCCATCACCGGCTTGGCGTTGATCAGGTCGTGCGGCATGGCCGTCGACAGCTCCTGATACACGCTCATCTTCTCCTTGATGGCACGTTCCATGCGCACAAGGCCGATGCGGAACTGGTTCTCCATCAACTCACCAACGGCGCGCACGCGGCGGTTGCCGAGGTGATCGATGTCGTCAACAATGCCGATGTTCTTGCGCAGCTTTAGCAGGTAGCGAATGGTCGCGTAGAAGTCTTCTGGCGTCAGCGTGCGATGGTCGAGCGGCGTCGCTTCCTGGTTCTCGTAGAGTTTGATGTTGAACTTCAGGCGCCCGACGCGCGAGAAATCATACTTGCGCGCATCAAAGAACATTCCTTCAAAAAGCGCAGTGGCGGTATCCAGGGTCGGCGGATCGCCCGGGCGCAGCTTGCGGTAGATCTCGATCAGCGCCTCTTCCGGCTTGTGAACCGAGTCGCGCTTCAGCGTATTCGAAATAATGTTGCCCACATCGTCGCGCTCGGGGAAGAACACATCGATGCTGGTTGCGCCGCTCGAGAGCACCTTGTGAAGGCGGTCGGCCGTCAGCTCGACGTTGGCTTCCACAATCACTTCGCCTGTCGACATGTCGACGATGCCTGCGGCCGTGAGCGCGCCGTCCAGCTCCGCCTGCTCGACTTCTACCTTTTCCATCCCGGCTGTACGCAGTGCCTTCAGCGTGTGAGCCGTGATTTTCCGTCCCGAATGCGCGATCGACTCACCGTGGTGCACGACCGCATGCGCAGGCTTTGCGCCGACCAGGTGCGTATTCGCCTTTACGTCCGCTGGGATCGTCCAGAACAGTTTGCCGTCCGTTATGTTGATGCGGTCGACGGTGTAGAACGTCTTGAGAATCTCCTCGTCAGAGCGCAGGCCAAGGGCGCGCAGGAAGATGGTGCCCAGGAACTTGCGCTTGCGATCGATGCGCACGTAAAGCGTGTTCTTCTGGTCGTACTCAAACTCCACCCACGAACCGCGATACGGAATGATCTTGCCAAGGAAGTAAGTGCGATTGTTGGCCGTCTCAAAGAAGACGCCGGGCGAACGATGCAGCTGCGACACGATCACGCGCTCGGTCCCGTTCACGATGAACGTGCCGTTGGGCGTCATCAGTGGAATGTCGCCGAAGAAGACTTCCTGCTCCTTGATGTCGCGGATGGTCTTGTTGCCGGTCTCCGCATCCTTGTCGTAAATCGTCAGCCGGACCGTCACTTTCAGCGGCGCTGAGAATGTCATGCCCCGCTCTTCACACTCCTGCTGGTCGTACTTCAGCTGCAGTCCCACGGGGTCGCCGCACTTGTTGCAGAAGTCCGGCATGTTCTTGTTGTAGGTGCCGCACTTATGGCAGAGAACATCGCCCGGAAGAAACGGATCGGTGATGACCATGGCGCCGCAATGCACGCAGGCGGTGCGGAGGTGATGCAGACCCTTCAGGTGGCCGCACTTGCACTCCCAGTTGCCGATCGAGTAATCGACAAAGTCAAGCTGCGAAATGCCGCGGAAATCGGTGATGGGGAAAACGGACACAAACACCGACTGAAGCCCCGAGTCGTCGCGCTCGTTAGGCAGCTTGTCCATCTGCAGAAAACGCTCGTAGGAGCGGCGCTGCACCTCGATCAGGTTGGGAATCTGCGTTGCGGTGGGAATCTTTGAAAAATCGAGCCGGCTGCGAATCGCGCGCTTCTCGTTGGGCATGCTTCACTCCTGAGACTCTTGACTCAGGCGCCGAAACCTGCCAACCAGGCCCGCGCCAAGCCGGCACCCGAGTCTCGGGGCGCCGACTGTTCACCTTAGAAACGAACTTCCGAATTGGCCTACGACAAGATGCCAATCCAGTCCGCACACCGGAGGCTTTCGAGCCATGCCGCTGCGCCGAATTTTCCATGCCAAGCGTATTGAGTTAAGGGCGGCGCCACGAAAATTGCGCCACAGGCGTTGCTGCACTTCGGAGTGTTACGCTAGACTGCGCACAATCGGAAGCAGGCGTGCCGGAGCGAATCCGGATCAAAGAACCTGCGCACATCTGGTAGATTTCGCCGACAAGGCTCTGTCTGCCTTAGTCTGGAGACACGAAAGGCCCGCAAGGACGCAATGCCTCACGAGCGCGGCTTACTGCCTCTGCCCCCATCCGATTTCTGTTGCACCGCTATCGCCGATCCCAAAGCTCGCTTCTGCTGCTCGCCGCCTGCCAATCGACATCCGTCAACGGAAAACCCGCCTATCCCGCTGACCCTAGGACACTTAAAACCGCACCGTTCTTCCGATCCAAAGCTGCTTGGCCCAGCTCTGGATTACGGAACCCTCTGTGTCCTTTAACTCGTGTTCAAGACGCGCCGAATTGTTTTCGCCCGATCCTTGGAAAATCGGATGGGGCCGAAAAGACGCGCAACGATTATCGTAGCGCGTCCCGGCTAGACTTGCAAGTCAAGTACCAAACTACTTAACCTCGATGGTGGCCACGCCTTCAAACTTCTTCTTGATGGCCTCAGCCTCCTCCTTGGTCGCGCTCTCCTTCAGCGCCTTGGGAGCGCCGTCGACCAGGTCCTTGGCTTCCTTAAGGCCGAGCGAGGTGACTTCGCGCACAGCCTTGATGGTGTTGATCTTGTTTGCACCGGCATCCTTGAGGATCACCTGGAATTCAGTCTTCTCCTCAGCTGCTGGAGCCGCCGCGCCGCCACCTGCAGCCACTACGGCAACAGGAGCCGCAGCAGCAGCGGAGACGCCGAGCTTCTCCTCTAGCGTCTTCACGAGAGCCGCCGCATCCAGCAGGCTCAGGCTGACAATCTCTTCAACTAACTCTGGACGAACCGCCATTTTTCTTCTCCAATCTCAAAATCCGTTTGAATTGCTCGTCTTTCCCTGCCATCTGTCCAGACTGAAAGTTTCCGATGCGCCAGACCTGCGCACTTTCCGCCTGTTTCCCGGCCAAAACCCTTGTCATCAGTCCGGCTCTCCGCTTCCGCAGATCGCCGAACTCCCGCGGCACTTATGCCGCGCCAGCAAACTTCTGCTTCTCGACGCCCTGGTTCAAAACCACCGCCAGGTCGCGCCCCGTGGCATTGATCACAGTCGCCAGGCGCTGCGCCGGCGCATTGATCAGGAACAGCAGCTTGGCAAAGATCTCTTCCTTGCCCGGCATGGTGGCCAGAGACTTGACCTCTTCCACGTTCAGCAGCTTGCCGTCCACGATTCCCAGCTTGAACTGGAACTCCGCGTTCTCGCTTGCCCACTTCGCAAACACCTTGGCCAGCGCAACCGGATCGCCCGACGTGAACGCAACGGAGTTAACGCCCTTCAGTCCCTTCAGCGCGGGCCCGATCTTGCTGCCTTCGCCGGAAACTGCCGCCAGCTTGTTCTTCACAACGCGATACTTGCCGCCGGCTTCGCGAATGACCTTGCGAAGCTCATAATCCTTGGCAACCGTCAGCTTGTTAAACGTGCCGATAATTGCGGTTGTCGAGGTCTCCAGCTCTTTCGCCAGCTGCTGGATCTTCTCTGCCTTTTTTGCCTTCGAAATTGCCATCTTTCTGCTCCACTGGGATCAGGGTTCAGAGATCAAATGATCCAGATCTTCCGTTGTTCCCATCCCCTGGGCGCCACACTCGGGCCACCCCGCTCTAAAACCTTGCTTCAAACCTCAGTCCGGAAGGAGAGAGCAAGTCGGGTCGCGAAACAACTCACCCCTAATCCCTGCACTCTGATCCCTGCCTCTTAGTGCTTGCCGACGGCCTCAGCCACAGCGGAATCCAACGGGACACCCGGGCCCATCGTCGAACTCAGCGTAACGCTCTTGATGTACCTGCCCTTGGCCGCCGAAGGCTTGGCGCGCACGATCGATGAGATGACCGTTGTCGCGTTCTCCACCAGCTTCTCGGGCGGAAAGCTCAGCTTGCCCACCGGAACATGCACAAGGCTTGTCTTGTCGGCACGAAACTCTACCTTGCCGGCCTTGATTTCTTTGACCGCCGCACCCACGTCCTGGGTGACGGTTCCCGTCTTGGGATTCGGCATCAGTCCCTTGGGTCCAAGCACCTTGCCGAGGCGGCCGACGACCTTCATCATGTCGGGAGTTGCGATCAATGCATCGAAGTCGGTCCAGTTTTCCTTCTGGATCTTCTCGACCATCTCCTCGCCGCCAACATAGTCCGCACCGGCGTCCTTGGCTTCTTTCTGACGATCGCCGGTTGCAATCACAGCTACCGTCTTGGTCTTGCCAAGCCCATGAGGCAATACGACCGTCCCACGAACCATCTGGTCAGCGTGCCGTGTATCCACGCCCAGGCGCATGGTCAGATCAACTGTTTCATCGAACTTGGCGAACTTGACCTGCTGCAACAGAGTCACAGCTTCATTCAGCGGGTACGCCGACTTCGTGACGGCGGCACGCGCCTTCGCAATATTCTTGCCAACCTTTGACATTCTTCCCTCGTCTCCCACCGCCCTTGCCAGCCCCGTTTTGCGGGGAACCCGGAGCACTGATCAGATCGTCAGCGATTTCGAACGGGTCCAAGAGCCGTGGTGCTTGTGACAGCCCAGGGATTTCCCTCGGCACATCTATGAATAATAGCGGAATGGCCTCTGAAATGCAAAAGCATAGAGCTTGTCCGCCGGCACGCTTTCTGGCGATGGTATGGTTCTTGATTCCAACAACTTGCAGTCAATCGCTTTTCGCTCGCGTAACACCTTCCGACTGCAGAAACATCTAAGAGCATTAGAAGAGGCGCGACGTGTTCAGAACTGGCGCCAAAAGCCTTGCGCCTCTCGGAGGTCTATCTACATGAAACCGCTCCGATTGGCTATCGCGCTCGCTTCGGCTTCGCTTCTCTTTATCTCTACGGCCTTCGGCCGCGGCAACGGCCAGGAAGGCCATGGCCGAACAGTACTCACGATTCTGCCTTCCGGCTCCGGCGATCAGGCCGCGACCATCACGCCCGAGGAAGTGAAGATCAAGGTCGACGGCAAAGATTCGAGCCCCACGAGCATTGTTCCGATGCGGGGACCCAAAAACCCGATCGAACTGGTGCTTCTCATTGACGGATCGGCACGCTCGAGCATTGGGGAGCAGTTCACCTACATTGGCGGCTTTGTGAAGGAGATGCCCGAAAACGCGAAGGTCGGTATCGCTTACATGGAAAACGGCCGGGCCGCCATCATGGCCCAGCTCTCGTCTGATCCTGCAGACGTGCTGAAAGGTCTCAGGCTGCCGATGGGGTCGCCCGGGTCCAATGGCAGCCCCTACTTTTGCCTGTCCGACCTGGCTAACCACTGGCCATCAAACGCGCACTCCGCGCGCCGCGAAGTGGTGATGATCACCGATGGGACCGACAACTACGAGCGCCGCCTCGACCTCAACGATCCCTATGTGGAAGCCGCGATCAACGATTCGATTCGCGCAGGCATCGTGGTGTACTCGATGTACTGGCACGATTCGGGAAGAGCCGATGTCACCGGAGATGAAATCAATGCCGGGCAGAGCCTTCTGCTATCGGTCACGCAGGCAACCGGCGGTTACAGCTACTGGCAGGGAATCGGCAACCCTGTTTCGTTCGGACCATACTTCGACGATCTACGGCGCCGTTTGAACCACCAGTATGAACTCAGATTTTCCGCCCCCTTTAATGGCAAACCGCAGGTGAGAACCCTGAAGGTGGAACTCCACGTCCCCTCGGCAAAGGTGGAAGCACCGCAAAGAGTCTGGGTTGGCGCCGGAAGCGCCATCATCGGTGAGTGAAGATCGACTGCACGGTCTGCCGCAGGTTTCGATGCGCGCCGCTTCAATTCGCTTCGCGGAGGTGCAAAAATGCATAGGAAGCAGCCAATTGATCTCCACCCGAGGCCTGAGCCTTGTCGAAAACTCCCGCACGCGGCCCTTTTCTCGTTTCGTCGCCATTCCATCCTCGGCTGCTCTTGAGATCCGCAAAACTCCTTCAGGAATCGAGGACTATGAAGCGTCCATCGTGGTTTTTTTTCTTTGCAATCGTCCTTTTGTTTTGTGTCTCCGGTTCTCTTCATTCTCAGAGTTTGAACGGCAACTTTGCGCGGGATCCGCAACAGCCGATCGATCAGCAATACACCGATCAGATTCACAAGTACACAACCGATCCGGCCTTCACTTCGCCACTCGTCGACTACCTGCCTGCATCGAAGGGCGTACCTACGCCAGCCAAGGTTCTCGGCGATGTCTCCGGCGCGCCGGATATGCTGCCGTACGCCGAAGATGTCTACAAGTACTTCCGAATGCTCGCCGCGGCCTCACCACGCGTGCAGGTATTCACGATCGGTAAATCGGAAGAAGGCCGGGAGATGATCGCTGCTGCTATCGCCGATCCGGAACTCCTGAAATCTGCCAAGGAGAACAGCTCGCGGCTCGCGCAGCTCGGTGACCCTCGCACCATCGGTTTCGATGACTCCAAGGCTCGCAGGCTCATTGACCAATCGTGGCCGGTTTACTACATTACCGGAACGATTCACTCACCAGAAACCGGCGCACCCACGGCCCTGATGGAACTCGCCTATCGTCTCGCGGTCGATGATGCCCCGTACATCAAATCCATTCGCTCACACATGATCGTGCTCATCACGCCCGTCGTTGAAGTGGATGGCCGCGATCGCATGGTCGACATCTACCGCTGGCATAAGGCGCACCCCGATCAGAAATGGCCGCGCCTCGTCTACTGGGGCCACTACGTTGCGCACGACAACAATCGCGACGCCATGGCCATGACGCTGAACCTGACGCGGAATGTGCTCGATACTTATCTCGACTGGCACGCGCAGGTGCTGCACGACCTGCACGAATCCGTCCCTTTCCTCTACGACAACACGGTGGGCGATGGCCCTTATAACGCATGGGTCGATCCGCAGCTTGCCGACGAATGGGCAGAGCTGGGCTGGAACAACGTCGCCCAGATGCAGAACTTTGGCATGCCCGGAGTCTTCACGCATGGCGACTTTGACACATGGAGTCCCGGATACCTCATGTTCCTGGCCGCAATGCACAACGGAATCAGCCGCCTCTACGAAACCTTCGGCAACGGCGGTGCGGACACGGAAAAACGCATCCTCACGCCCCAGGAGTATTCGCGCACATGGTATCGGCAGAATCCGCCGCTACCAATCGTGCAATGGTCGCAGCGCGACAACAACAACTACGAAGAGACCGCGCTGCTCTCAACGCTTTCCTACTTCTCGGAGCACACGCACCACTTCCTCGAGAACTACTACGTCAAAAGCAAGCGCGCAAGCCAGAAACCCACTCTTGAAGGGCCATCTGCCTACGTCATCCCGCCAGACCCGGCGTCAGTCAGCCGCGAAATCGAGCTGCTCAAAGTCCTCGAGCGCCAGCACGTGGAAGTGCAACAACTCGCCGAGGCCGTAAGCTGCACACTACCCGGAGAGAAGCGTGAAGACAAACCTAGACAGCAGACGCTTGCGGCAGGAAGCGTGGTCGTCCGCATGGACCAGCCCTACTCCCGCATCGCCGACGCGCTGCTCGATCGCCAGTTCTGGGCGGCGGACGATCCGCAAAGGCACCCATACGACGACACAGGCTGGTCCCTTCCCCACCTCTTCAATGTGAAGGTGACGCGCGTTGCTGACCCGGAAATCCTGAATGCAAAGATGACAGCGCTGAAGGATACGCACGAACTGGCAGGAAAACTCGACGGAACAGGCCCAGTCGTTGTCGTCAACAACTCGAGCCAGCCCTCTTTGCTCTCTCTTGTCTACAAGCTCAAGACGGCAAAGATTGAAGTCGCCGAAAAGCCATTCGAAGCCGGGGGAAAGCATTTCGCGGCTGGGTCACTCCTGTTGAGCCGAACCGATAACCACCAGATCGAAACCGCGCTCCACGACCTCGCTCTCGATGGAACCCGGCTGAGTACGCAGCCTCTGGTGCAGGCGCATTCTGCTTCTGCCCCTCGCATTGCCATCATGCATACCTGGCTTGCAACGCAAATCGAGGGATGGTGGCGTTACGCATTCGACGCGGCTGGAGTGCCCTACGAATACATCAGCACGCAGATTGTGGCGAAGCAGGATGATCTCCGCGAAAAGTACGATGTCGTCATCTTCGCGCCTGTCGACCGTGCGTCAACCCTCGAGATCCTTAATGGACTGCCCGACTGGAATAATCCGCTTCCGTGGCAGAAATCCGACATCACGCCGAACCTTGGCGCAATCGACAGCACTGCCGACATGCGTCCAGGGCTCGGGTACGAAGGGCTCGCTCATCTCAAGAGGTTCGTCGAACAGGGCGGACTGCTGATTACTTGCGAAGACACGGCACAATTTGCTATCGACACAGGCCTCGCTCCAGGCGTCAGCATTGCGCCCAAAGGCGACGCGCGTGTCGCTGGCTCCGTATTGAACACCGTCTTTCAGGCCCGCGAGAATCCTGTCGCATTCGGCTATGACCAGAATCTCCCGGTCATGAGCGACAGCGGCATGGCCTTCAATGTCAGCAACACCATCGGCCGGCCTGGCACGCGCATTCTCACCGACCCTTATGCGGAGCGGCCTACAGGGCGCGGCTCTGTGGAAGACAGTGACGAGCCACTCGGCCGAAAGACTCCTGACGCGGAACCGCTCCAGAAGCAGCAGCCCTGGGAAGCCAGAAAACTCAACGAAGAGCAGATGCGCAACAATCCGCTCGTGATCCCGGAGCCGTTGCGGCCGGAGGTGATCCTGCGCTTCACCGAGGCAAAGACTCTGTTGCTCGACGGCCTGCTCGACAAGGGTGGCTCCATTGCCGAACACGCAGTGATCGTCAACGCGCATCTGGGCAAAGGCAATGTTCTCCTGTTTGGCAACAACCCCATCTACCGCGGTGAAACCATCGGCGACTACGCGCTCGTGTTCAACGCAATTCTGAACCACGACCACCTGAACCGTTAGTGTCGGCAATCAGCTCTCAGCTTCTGCGAGTCGTAAGCGCCTGGTCGCGGCTGGACGGGTTGAAAGCGAAAAGCCGATAGCTAATGGCCGC
>Ga0335070_10008536_pt1 | contig 12013 bp, 8 predicted proteins | sample Lox_Sample_13_FD_206722 | JGI IMG/M metagenome (GOLD analysis project Ga0335070, IMG submission 206722) | Soil microbial communities from Loxahatchee National Wildlife Refuge, Florida, United States - Lox_Sample_1.3 | ecosystem: Environmental > Terrestrial > Soil > Wetlands | place: USA: Florida...
CGCAGCCGGAGGTGCGCTTCGACGATGGCCCCGTACGCGCCGTGGCCGCCCAGCACCGCCTTCGCCACGTCGAAGCCGGCGACGTTCTTGACCACCCGGCCGCCCAGCCGCACGGCGCGGCCGTTCCCCGTCACGAGCGTGAGGCCGAGCACCTGGTGGCGCGGCGTCCCGTAGCGCGCGGCCAGGGGGCCGCCGCCCCCCGCCGCGAGCACGCCGCCGACGCTGCGGGCGCGGCTGCCCGGAGGGTCGAGCGCGAGCCAGACGCCCGCATCCGCCAGGCGCGCGTCGAGCGCGTCGAGCCGGCAGCCGGCTCCGGCGGTCACGACGAGGTCGGCGGGCTCGAGGGCCGCGACGTGAGCGATGCCGGAGAGCTCGAGCGGGACCGCGCCGGCCGCCGGGTCCGGCCACCAGGTCCCCGCGCCGCGCGGCGCGAGGCGCGCTCCGGCCGCGAGGGCGGCGCGCACCGCCTCCTGGACCCGCGCGGTCCCTTCCGGAAGTGCGCGGGTGGCGGGCGGCGCGGCGGTCACCGCGGCGGCGCCCCTTCCGCCGGCGGCGCGAGGCGCCGGTCCAGTTCGGCACGCACCGCGGCGACGAAGGCCCTCGCCTCCTCCAGCAGCGGCCGCGCGTCCTCGGCCCGCCACCCCGCGAACGCGCGCGCATCGGCGCGCATCTCCGCGAGGGTCACGAACCCGCTCGGCAACGCCTGCCGCACCAGGTGGGTGTACTCGTCGAGCGTGCGGTGGCGGCTCCACGCCTCGTCGGCCAGCCACACCCTCGCGAGAGCGGCCCCCATTACGCCGGGATACGCCTCCTGGAGCGCGCGGTCGCCGGCCCCCTCCTCGAGGCGCCGTCCGGCCAGCGTGAGCCGCCGCTCGGCGTCCGCGAGCTGGCCGCGGATCTGCGTGACCCAGCGGGTCGGGATGCCGCTCACGCCGGCGCCCACGCGCCCCACGCCGCGCGGCCGTCGTCGGGGAGCACCTTGCCGGGGTTCGCGAGCCCGGCGGGGTCGAACGCCGCGCGCACGGCGTCCAGCAGCGCCAGCTCGTCGAGGCCGAAGACCAGCCCCATGTAGCGGCGCTTGTCCACGCCCACGCCGTGCTCGCCGGTGATGGTGCCGCCCGCCGCCACGCACGCCTCCATGATCTCGCGGCTGGCCAGCGCGACCCGGGCCAGCTCGCCGGGGTCGGCGGCGTCGAACGAGAGGTTCGGATGGAGGTTCCCGTCGCCCGCGTGGAAGACGTTGGTGACGCGGAGGCGGTGGCGGGCGCCGATCGCCGCGACCCGCTCCAGCACGTCGGGAAGCGCGGTGCGGGGGACGGTGGCGTCCTGCACGATGAGGTCCGCGCTGATGCGGCCCATCGCCCCGAACGCCTTCTTGCGCCCCTGCCAGAGCCGCTCGCGCTCCGCGGCGGTGGCGGCGCCGCGCACCCCGCGGGCGCCGGCCTCGCGGCAGATCGCCGCGGCGCGGACGACGTCGCCGGCCACCGCCTCCTCGCGCCCGTCGCACTCCACGAGCAGCACGGCCGCCGCGTCGGTCGGGTAACCCGCGGCGTACGCCGACGACTCCACGATGCCGATGGCGCTCCGGTCCATCATCTCGAGCGCGGCGGGCACGATCCCCTCGGCGATGATGCGGCTCACGGCCTCGCCGGCGGCGCGCAGGGAGGTGAAGTCGGCCAGGATGGTGCGCACGGCCGGCGGCAGGGGTACCAGCCGCACCGTGATCCCGGTGGCGATGCCGAAGGTGCCCTCGCTCCCCACGAACAGGCCCACGAGATCGGGGCCCCACGGCTCGCCCGACGCGGAGCCGAGCCGCACCACCTCGCCGTCGGCGAGCACGACCTCGAGGCCGAGGACGTGGTCGACGGTGACCCCGTACTTCAGGCAGTGCGGCCCGCCCGCGTTCTCGGCGACGTTGCCGCCGATGGTGCAGGCCGTCTGGCTGGATGGGTCGGGGGCGTAGTGCAGCCCGTACGGGGCCGCGGCGCGCGCGAGGGCCTGGTTGACGACCCCCGGCTCGACCACGGCGCGCCGGTTCGGCCCGTCCACCGCGAGGACGCGCGCCATCCGGGTGAGTGCGACCAGCACCGCGGGCGCCTCGGCGAGGGCGCCGCCCGAGAGGCCGGTCCCGGCGCCCCGGGCCACGAACGGCACCCGCGCCGCGTGGAGTCGCCCCAGGACGGCGGCCACCTCGGCGGTCGAGCCGGGGAACACGACGCACGAGGGCAGCGCCCGGTGGGTGGGCAGCCCGTCCGCCGCGAAGGTCAGCAGCTCCGCGGGACGCGTGCGGACGAAGCCCGCGCCGACGATCCGGGCCAGTTCGTCCGCGACGGCGGCGGTGGTCGGTGTCACGCCGCAATGTACCGCGGGGCCGGCTCGCGGCGGTATGCCGGCGCGTGCCCCTGACCGGCGGGCCCGCGGAACGCTATCCTCAGGCCGGGAGTCGTGGTCAACGAACGCCCTCCCCCGCGCGTAGACGTGTGCGGAAGCGTGTGACCAGGCCAACCGCCGTCCCCGGAACCCAGCCCGTGATGCGTGCCTTCGTCCGTACCACCGCGCTCCTCGCGCTCCCCGTCTTCGCCGCCGGCTGCGCCAAGCCGCGGCGCCCCGAGCGGCCCCGCGTGCCGGTCACCGTGGCGCCGGTGCGCCAGCGGTCGGTCCCCTACGACATCAGCGCGATCGGGTCGGTGACGCCCCTCCAGTCGGTGGCCGTGCGCTCGCAGGTGAGCGGGATCCTGATGCGGGTGGGCTTCGAGGAGGGGGAGGAGGTCGAGGCGGGGCGGGTCCTGTTCGAGATCGACCGGCGCCCCTACCAGGCCGCGCTGAACCAGGCGCTGGGCGCCCTCGCGAAGGACCAGGCGCAGCTGGTCAACGCGCGCATGCAGGTGTCGCGCTACCAGGAGCTGGCGCGCACCCAGATGGCGACGCAGGAACAGCTGGACCAGATGGTCGCCACCGCGCAGGCGTACGCCGCCACGGTGGCGGCCGACTCGGCGGCCGTCGAGACCGCGCGGCTCAACCTCGACTTCTGCACCATCCGGGCGCAGATCGCGGGTCGCACCGGCAGCCTGCTGCTGCGCGAGGGGAACCTGGTGAGCGCCGGCGGCGCGAACCCGCTGGTGGTCATCAACCAGATCCGGCCCATCGCCGTGAGCTTCTCGGTGCCGCAGCAGTACCTCGACGACATCCGGCGCTTCAGCGCGACCCGCCGCCTCCAGGTGGTCATCCGGCCCTCCGACGACTCCGCGGCCACGATGACCGGGACGCTGACGTTCATCAACAACCAGGTGGACACGACCACCGGCACCATCCAGCTCAAGGCGACGTTCGTGAACGCCGACCGGCGGCTGTGGCCGGGCGAGTTCGTCACGGTGCGGCTGATCCTCGACGTCCAGCCGGACGTCCTCACCATCCCCTCGCAGGCGGTGATGACGGGGCAGGCCGGCACCTTCGTCTACGTGGTGAACCCCGACCGCAGCGCCTCCACCAAGCCGATCCAGGTCGGGCGGCCGGTGGACGACGACATCGTGGTGGCGGCCGGGCTGCAGGTGGGCGACACCGTCGTGACCGACGGCCAGCTGCGGCTCGTGCCGGGGGCGCAGGTGGAGATCAAGGGCGAGCCCGCGGGTGCGCCCGCCAGCGGCGATCCGCGGGCCGCCCGCGGGCGCGGCCCCGCCGGTGCCGCGGCCCCGGCGGGCGCCCACCCGGGCGGCGCGCCCGGCCGCCGGCCGGGGGGCCGGCCGTGAACATCTCCGAGCTGTTCATCAAGCGGCCGATCATGACCACGCTGGTCATGGCGGCCATCCTCATCTTCGGCATCATGGGCTACCGGCTGCTGCCGGTGAGCGACCTGCCGAACGTCGACTTCCCCACCATCAGCGTGAACGCGGGCTACTCGGGGGCGAGCCCCGAGACGATGGCCGCGATCGTGGCCACGCCTCTGGAGAAGGCGTTCGCCACCATCCCCGGGCTGGACCAGATGACCTCGAGCAGCAGCCAGGGGAGCACCAACGTCACGCTGCAGTTCAACCTCAGCCGGGACATCGACGGCGCGGCTCAGGACGTCCAGGCGCAGCTCTCGCGCGTGCAGCGGCAGTTCCCGCGCGACATGCAGCCGCCGTCGTTCAGCAAGCAGAACCCCGCCGACTCGCCGATCCTGATGCTGGCGCTCACCTCGGCGACGCTCCCCCTCACCACCCTCGACGAGTACGCCGAGACCTTCCTCGCGCAGCGCATCTCGATGGTGAGCGGCGTCGCGACGGTCAACGTCTTCGGCTCGATGAAGTACGCGGTGCGGGTCCGCCTCGACCCGCAGGCGATGGCCGCGCGCGGCGTGGGGCTCGACGACGTGACCGACGCCATCGGCTCGGGCAACGTGAACATGCCCAACGGCGTCCTGAACGGCCGGTACAAGGCGGTCACGCTCGAGGCGAACGGCCAGATGCAGAACGCCAAGGAGTACCGGAAGCTGATCGTCGCGTTCCACAACAACGCCCCGGTCCGTCTCGAGGACGTGGCGCGGGTGGTGGACACCGTGCAGAACGAGCGGTCGGCCAGCTGGCTCTCCGGGACCCGCGGCATCGTGCTGGCCATCCAGCGCCAGCCGGGGACGAACACCGTCGCGGTCAGCAACGCGGTGCTCCGCCTGGTGGACCAGCTCAAGGCCCAGCTCCCGGCCTCGGTCGAGCTCCGCACCCTGTGGGACCGCTCCGAGTCGATCCGCGACTCGGTGCACGACGTCAAGGCGACGCTGCTGCTGACGCTGTGCCTGGTGGTGATGGTGATCTTCCTGTTCCTGCGGAACCTCTCCGCCACCGTCATCCCCAGCCTCGCGCTGCCGATGTCCATCGTCGGCACCTTCAGCGTGATGTACCTGCTGGGCTACAGTCTCGACAACCTGTCGCTGATGGCGCTGACGCTGGCGGTGGGGTTCGTGGTGGACGACGCCATCGTGATGCTCGAGAACATCGTCCGCCACCTGGAGATGGGGAAACCGGCGCTGCAGGCGGCGCTGCACGGCTCGCGGGAGATCGGTTTCACCATCCTGTCGATGACGCTGTCGCTCGTGGCGGTGTTCATCCCGGTGATCTTCATGGGGGGGATCGTCGGCCGGCTGTTCAACGAGTTCGCCGTGACCATCGCGGTGGCCATCCTGGTCTCGGGCGTGGTGTCGCTGACGCTGACGCCGATGCTGGGGAGCCGGTTCCTGCGGCCGCAGCGGGAGCAGCAGCACGGCCGGCTGTTCGCGGCCTCGGAGCGGGTGTACCAGCGGGTGCTCCGGTTCTACGAGGAGACCCTGGCGTGGGTGATGGAGCATCGCCGCGCCGCGCTGGCCTTCTCGCTGGCCATCCTGATCGGCACGGTGGTGCTGTTCATCAAGGTGCCGAAGGGCTTCATCCCGACGGTGGACACGGGGATGATCCAGGGCACGACGGAGGCGGCCGAGGGCACCAGCTACGACGCCATGCTGGCGCACCAGCTGCAGATCAACGCCATCCTCCGGTCCGACTCGAACGTGGCGGACTTCATGTCCTCCATCGGCGGCGGCAACCAGGGACGGCTGTCGATCAAGCTGAGACCGCGCAGCCAGCGCCGGCTCGACGCCGACGGCGTCATCCGCGAGCTGATGCCGAAGCTCTCGCGGGTCGCGGGGATGCAGGTCTTCCTCCAGAACCCTCCGGCGATCCGCATCGGCGGGCGCTCGTCGAAGGCGCTGTACCAGTTCACCCTGCAGAGCACCGACATCGACGCGCTGTACGAGAACGCGGCGCTGCTGCAGGCGCGGCTGCGGGAGGTCCCGCTGCTCCAGAACGTGACCAGCGACCTGCAGATCAAGAACCCGCAGCTCGAGATCGCCATCGACCGCGACCGGGCGGCCGCGCTCGGCGTCGGTGTGGACGCGCTGGAGACCGCCCTCTACAGCGCCTACGGCGACCGGCAGGTCTCCACCATCCTCACGCCCAACAACCAGTACTACGTGATGATGGCGGTGCAGCCGCAGTACCAGCGCGACCCGACGGCCCTCAACCTCCTCTACATCCACGGCCGCGGGGGCGCGCTCGTGCCGCTGGGCGCGATGACCCACGCCACGACCACCGTGGGGCCGCTGACCGTCAACCACTCGGGCCAGCTCCCCTCGGTCACCATCTCGTTCGACACGCGGCAGGGGGTGTCCCTCAGCGAGGCGGTGGCCGAGGTGCAGCGGGTGGCCGCCCAGGTCCTGCCGTCCTCGATCACCACCAACTTCGCCGGCACCGCCCAAGCGTTCCAGTCGAGCCAGTCAGGGCTGCTGTTCCTGCTCGTCCTCGCGGTGCTGGTGATCTACCTGGTCCTGGGGGTCCTGTACGAGAGCTTCATCCACCCTATCACGATCCTCTCGGGGCTGCCGTTCGCGGGCTTCGGCGCGCTGCTCACGCTGCTCATCTTCCGCACCGACCTCAACGTGTACGCCTTCGTCGGCGTGATCATGCTGATCGGCCTGGTGAAGAAGAACGCCATCATGATGATCGACTTCGCCCTCGACGCCGAGCGCAACGAGGGGAAGTCGCCGCGCGACGCCATCGTGCAGGCGTGCAGCATCCGGTTCCGCCCCATCATGATGACGACGATGTCCGCCCTGATGGCCACGCTCCCCATCGCGCTCGGCTGGGGCGCCGGCGCCGAGGCGCGGCGGCCCCTCGGCCTCGCGGTGGTGGGCGGCCTCGCGGTCTCGCAGCTCATCACGCTGTACGTGACGCCCGTGTTCTACACCTACCTCGACGCGGCCCAGAGCCGGGTCCGGGGCCTGCTGCGCCGCATCGGCCTGATCGCCGCGCCGGCCGCGCCGGCGCCGCTCGCCGCCCCTTCGGCCCAGCCCGGGGACTGACCCGGCCGCCGGTCCCGGAGACAGAACGGGCGGCTCTCGCGAGCCGCCCGTCCCGTCTGGGGTTGTATGGCGGTGAAGGGTTTGGAGGTCAGGCCGCGCGCCAGAAGCTCATCAACGCCCGGCCATCGGGACACTCGCGGAGTTTCTCGAAGGCGCGCTCGCGGATCTGCCGGATGCGCTCACGGGTCACCCCCATCAGCGCCCCGATCTTCTCCAGCGTCATCGCCTCCGAGCCCTCCTCGAGACCGTAGTAGAGGTACAGGATCTTCCGCTCGCGCGGCGTCAGGTACCTCTTGAACACCTGCTCGATGAAGCCCCGCATCAGGTTCGCGTCGGTCGTCTCCTCGATCTCGCTCCCCTCGACCCCCGCGAACCGCTCGCCGAGGGTGGCGGCGTCGCGGTCGGTGCGGTCCACCGCGGCGTCCAGCGACAGCTCCGCCGAGGTCATCCGCCGCGCCGAACGGACGTTGTCCACCGAGTCGCCGAGCGCCCGCGCGATCTCCGAGTCGGTGGGCTCGCGCCCCAGCTCCTGCGCCAGCACCGTCTCGGTGCGCGACATCTTGATGAGGTGCGCGTTCTGGTTCAGCGGGATCCGCACGCTGCGCGTCTGCTCCGCCAGCGCCTTCAGCACCGCCTGCCGCACCCACCACACCGCGTACGAGATGAACTTCACGCCCTGGTCGGGATCGAACTTCCGGACCGCCTTCAGCAGCCCCTCGTTCCCGATCGCCACCAGCTCCGAGAGGTCCAGGCCGTGGCCCTGGTACTTCTTCACGTACGAGATCACGAACCGCAGGTTCGCCGTCACCAGCCGCTCCGCCGCCGCGGTGTCCCCCTTCTGTGCCAGCCGCGCGAGCCGCTTCTCCTCCGCGGGGTCGCTGATCAACGGGAGCTTCTGGATGTCCTGGAGGTACTGATCGAAGGCGCCGGAGGCGGCCTGACGGAAGAAGTTCTTCGCCTTGGCCTCGCGAGAATGGAGCATCCCCCATCCCTTCGCGCGTGCGGGTCCGAAACGGTCAGGCCGGGAGGCCCGAAACGGGCGCCCATAATTGCAGGTGTCGGTTCCGCTGTCAATGCGTTTTCATTTTCCACATCACGAAGTTGTTTATTTCCAGCAAGTTGGGGAATCCGTCAACATTCCCACAATCGCCTTCGTCGGCGACAGCATCTGGTGTTACCGTAAGATATTGTCTGTGATACAGTTACGGTCGTGGCACGAATCCGCAGATGTCGATAAGATGTGTCGTAGATGTCTTCAGCGGCTCCGCGCGAGCAGTTGCAGGATCAGCTCCTCGTCCACCTCCACCGCCCACGCGCCGTCGGCGTCCCGCGCCATCTCGCCGATGCGGCGAGGGAGCGCGAAGCGCAGCGCCCCTCCGCGCACCTTCTTGTCGCCGCGCATCGCATCGAGGAGTTCGTCGGCCGGGAGCTCTGCGGGGAGGGCGAGCGGGAGCGCGAACCGTTCCAGCGCGCCCTGGACCGCGGCCGCGAGCCCCGGCTCCCCGATGCCCGCCGTCTCGGCGAGCGCGGCCTCCACGGCCATGCCGATGGCGACGGCCTCCCCGTGGGAGAAGGCGTAGCCGCTGCGGGCCTCGATCGCGTGGCCGATGGTGTGCCCGAAGTTGAGGACCTCGCGCCGGCCCGCCTCCTTCGGGTCGGCCTCGACGACCTGCTCCTTGATGGCGACGCCCCGCGCGACGACCCGCTCGAGCGCGGCGAGGTCGCGGGCGCGGATGGCGCCGGCCTCGGCGAGGATCGCCCCGAAGTAGGCGGCGTCGGCCACCACGCCGTGCTTGAGCGCCTCCGCCATCCCCGCCGCGACGTGCGCCCTGGGGAGCGTGGCCAGGGTGTCGACGTCGGCGAGGACGAAGCGCGGCTGGTGGAAGGCGCCGACGAGGTTCTTCCCCGCCGGCACGTCGACGCCGGTCTTGCCGCCCGTCGCGGCGTCGATCATGGCCAGGAGCGAGGTGGGCACCTGCACGAACGGGATGCCGCGCAGGTAGGTGGCGGCGACGAAGCCCGCCAGGTCGCCGGTGACGCCCCCGCCCAGCGCCACCACCGCGCCGTCGCGTCCCACCCGCGCTGCGAGGAGCGCGTCGGTGAGGTCGGCCCAGGTGGCGCGCGTCTTGTTCCACTCGCCGCACGGGAATGCGAACAGGTCGGCCGAGAGGCCGGCGGCGCGCAGGTCCTCCACCACCTTCCGCCCGTAGAGGTCCGCGACGTGGCTGTCGCTGATGACGGCGTACCGGTGCGCCGGGCACCGCTCGCGCAGGAGCGCGGGGAGCCGCGCGAGGAGCCCGCGGCCTACCACGTGACGTCGGCGGCGCCCGCCCGGTGGTTGGCGAGCCGCGCCAGGACGAACAGCAGGTCGGAGAGGCGGTTCAGGTAGGCGAGGACCTCGCCCGGCACGGGCTCGGCGTGGCCGAGGCGCACCACGGTGCGTTCGGCGCGCCGGCAGACGGCCCGCGCGAGGTGGAGCGCCGCGGCCTTGGGCGTCCCGCCCGGGAGGACGAAGGCGGTGAGGGGGGGCAGCTCTCCCGTGGCCTCGTCGATGGCCGCCTCGAGCGCGGTGATGCGCTCCGCCGGAACCGTGAGCTTGGCGCGCTGCGGCTCGCGCAGCCGCTCCGGCTCCGGCGTGGCGAGCCGTCCGCCGATGGCGAAGAGGTCCCGCTGCACCGCCACGAGGAGGTCGTCGGCGAAGGCGGTGGGCTCGGCGGCTCGCGCCGCGCCGATGGCGGCATTGGTCTCGTCCACCTCGCCGCAGGCGGCGATGCGGAGATGGTCCTTGGGGACGCGCCCGCCGCCGGAGAGTCCGGTGTCGCCGGCGTCGCCGGTCCTGGTGTAGATCCGCACGGGAGCAAGGTACGGCCGCACGCCGGAGGGCGTCCAGGGCGCGGCCGGCGGCTACTCGAGCAGGCGCAGGAAGCGGCGCGCGAGGCTGTGCCGCGGGCCGCGATAGGGCGGGAAGAGGAAGCGCGCCAGCGAGGGCCGGCCCTGCCACAGCACCGCGCGCTCGTGCGAGAGCGCGCGGAAGCCGGCGAGGCCGTGGTAGCTCCCCTGGCCGCTCGCGCCCACTCCGCCGAACGGCAGGTGCGGGTTGCCGTAGTGCGTCAGCGTGGCGTTGACGGCCGTGCCGCCCGCCGTGGTCGAGCCGAGGACGCGCTCGGCGGTGCGCCGCTCGCGGGTGAACAGGTAGAGGGCGAGCGGCTTCCCGAGCGCCCGGATGCGCACCAGCACCTCGTCGAGGTCCTCGTAGGCGATGACCGGGAGGATCGGGCCGAAGATCTCCTCCTCCATGATGGGCGCGTCGAGCGTCACGCCGGTGAGGATGGTCGGCGCGAGGTACCGCTCGGCGGGAACGGTCTCGCCCCCCGCCGCGACGGCGGCGCCCGCGGCCACCGTGCGCGCGAGGAGCCTCGCCAGGCGCTCGAAGTGCGCGTCGTCCACGATGCGGCAGAGGTCGGTGGCGGCGGCGCGGTCCGCGGCGGAGGGGCCGTACAGCGCGGCGAGGGCGCGCCGGCACTCGGCGACGAAGTCCGCCTGGCGCGAGGCGTGGACGAGCACGTAGTCGGGCGCGACGCAGGTCTGGCCCGCGTTGAGGAACTTCCCCCACACGATCTGCCGGGCGGCGGCGCGCAGTTCGGCCGTGGCGTCCACGATGGCGGGCGATTTCCCGCCCAGCTCGAGCGTGATGCTCGCGAGGTGGCGGGCCGCGGCGGCCATCACCTTGCGGCCGATCCGCGTGCCCCCGGTGAAGAACACGTGGTCGAAGGGGAGCTCGAGGAGCGCGTCGGCGGCCTCGGCGCCGCCCTCCACGACCGCCACTTCGGCCTCGTCGAACAGCTCGGCGACGAACCGCTTGAGGAACGCCGACGTGGCGGGCGTCTTCTCCGACGGCTTGAGGATCGCGCAGTCCCCCGCCGCGATGGCGGCCACCAGGGGCGCGATCACCAGGGAGAAGGCGTAGTTCCACGGTGCGAGGATGAGGACGAGACCCCGCGGCTCGTAGCGCACCTCGCTCCGGGTGCCGAAGAGGAGCAGCGGTGTGCGCACCCGCCGCGGCCGCATCCACCGCGCGAGGTGGCGGGCCGTGAACCGGATCTCGGCGAGCACCGGGTGGATCTCGCTGATCTCCACCTCGGCGGCGGCCTTGCGGAAGTCGGTGCGCGCGGCGGCGGCGATCCCGTCGCGCTGCGCCGCGATCGCGGCCGCGAGGCGCTCGAGCTTGGCCACCCGCTCCGCCGCGCCGCTGCGCGCCACGCGCCAGCGGTTCGCCTGCTGGAGGGCGAAGAGGCGCGCGGCCGCCTCGCGGACCTCGACGGGCGGCACCAGGGTCGGGAGACTGCCTCGATAGGGTTGTGGGCTCGCGTTCATGGGTTCGCGGTCGGGGGACCGGTGGCCGTCCGGCCCGCCCGCCGAACGGGAAAGGTGGCCCGGCGGCGCCGGCCGAACCAGAGGGGCGTCCCCGCGTGGCCGGGCGCGCCCGCGGTGGTGCGCGGCGGCGCGACGGGGACTGGCTCGGCGGCGGGGCCGCCGCTAGGGTTCACGCCTCCCCCACACGAACGAGGATGTCGGCCCGTGGCGATCGAGGTCCGGGACATCACCATCGTCGGCGGTGGCCCCACCGGCCTGTTCGGCGCGTTCTACGCCGGGCTGCGCGGGGCGTCGTGCCGGATCATCGACAGCCTCCCCGAGCTGGGCGGCCAGCTCACCGCGCTCTACCCCGAGAAGCACGTGTACGACGTCGCGGGCTTCCCGAAGGTCCTCGCGAAGGACCTGGTGAAGGGGCTGGTCGAGCAGGGGCTGCAGTTCGGCGCGCAGGTCCTCCTCGACCAGGAGGTCACCCGCCTGGTACGGGAGGAGGTGGACGGCGAGGAGGTGTTCGTCCTCGACACGCCGAGCGGCCGGCACGGGACCCGGGCCATCCTCATCGCGGCCGGCATCGGCCCCTTCGCGCCCCGCCGGCTCGGCCTCCCCGACGAGGAGCGCTGGCTGGGGCGCGGGCTGTACGACCGCGTGGTCCGGCCCGAGGAGTTCCGCGGCCGGGGGGTCCTGATCGTCGGCGGCGGCGACTCCGCCTTCGACTGGGCGGTGAACCTCCAGGGTGTCGCCAAGTCGGTTCGGCTGATCCACCGCCGTGACCACTTC
>Ga0335070_10008537_pt1 | contig 12011 bp, 8 predicted proteins | sample Lox_Sample_13_FD_206722 | JGI IMG/M metagenome (GOLD analysis project Ga0335070, IMG submission 206722) | Soil microbial communities from Loxahatchee National Wildlife Refuge, Florida, United States - Lox_Sample_1.3 | ecosystem: Environmental > Terrestrial > Soil > Wetlands | place: USA: Florida...
TGCGCGAGGCGATCCTCTATCTGTCCGGTTTCCGGGAACGCACGTTCTACGGCCGCGACTACACCGTTTCCAAGGAGATCACGGTCGCGGACCTCGCCTTCCGCGTCCAGAAGGTCCTCGCGCGCGAAGTCGAGGTCGTCCGCGCGCAGTTGAACCGCAACCGCGTCGCCACGCTTTCGGGCGTCGCGCGGTTCGTCGACCCGCACACCGTGGAGATCGAGTCGGTCGAAGGCGCGTCGACCGTGCGCGCCGACCGCATCCTGATCGCCTGCGGCACGCGGCCGGCGCACAGCGACACGGTGCCGCTCGACGGCAAGCGCATCATCGACTCCGACCAGCTCCTCCAGGGAGACTCGCTGCCCCGGGACCTGATCGTCGTCGGCGCCGGCGTCATCGGCCTCGAGTACGCCTCGATGGTCACGGCGCTCAACATCAAGGTGACCGTCATCGAGGCGCGCCCCGCGGTGCTCGACTTCGTGGACCGCGAGATGATCGACTCCCTCCTCTACTTCATGCGCCAGCGCGGCGCCGCGTTCCGCCTGGGCGAGAAGGTCCTCTCGGTCGGCTACGACGAGAAGGACCGCGTCGTCGCCACGCTCGAAAGCGGCAAGGAAGTCCACGGCGATACGCTGCTCTACACCGTCGGGCGGCGGACCAACGCCGACCTCCTGCGCCTCGACGCGGCGGGGCTCGCGGCCGACGAGCGCGGGCGGATCGCCGTCAACGAGTTCTTCCAGACCGCGGTGCCGCACATCTACGCGGCCGGCGACGTCATCGGCTTCCCGGCGCTCGCCTCGACCTCGATGGAACAGGGACGCCTGGCGAGCTGCCACATGTTCGGCGCCTACTGCGAGAGCCGCAAGGAGATCCCGTACGGCATCTACACGATTCCGGAGATCTCGATGGTGGGCAAGACCGAGCAGGAGCTGACGGCCGAAAAGGTGCCCTACGAGATCGGCCTGTCGAAATTCGAGGAGCTCGCCAAGGGACAGATGCTCGGCGTCGACACGGGCCTGTTGAAGCTCCTCTTCGACCGCAAGACCCGGCGCCTTCTCGGCGTCCACATCTTCGGCGAGCGGGCGACCGAGATCATCCACATCGGCCAGGCCGTGCTCGCCTTCGGCGGCACGATCGACTTCTTCCGCGACTCCGTCTTCAACTACCCGACGATGGCGGAGGCGTACAAGGTCGCCGGCCTCGACGGCCTCAACCGCCTGTAGCCGAAGGGCGGGAGCCGGGAGGCTGTCGGGCGATTCGGCTCGTCCTGCCCCCGGCTTCGCGCCGCCCGCTCAGAACGTCCTGTTGAGATAGAGGTACGCCGAGCTGTTGTTGCTTCCCGAGTGCCCGTACCCGATGAAGAACGGCCCGATGAGGGTATCGGCCACGACGTAGACGCTGCCGGCCGACTTCAGGCTCGAGAACGTGACCGGGGCCTGGTAGGCCCAGGCGTTGCCTCCCTCGATCGAGACGCCGACGGAGAGATTCTTGACGATGATGCCCCCGGTGGCGGAGAGCCGGTAGTAGAGCAGCGCGGCGGCCAGCGCGTACGTGTTTCCGTAGAGTTGCCCGACCGGCCGGCCGGAAAGCCGGAAGAGCCCTCCGAGCTGGAACTCGTCGTAAAAGGGAATCTGCGTGCCGAGGCCCGAGCCACCCTCGACCTTGACGAGACCGGTCCAGCGCCCGATCGTCTGGACCCCGATCGCGCCGGCGCCGAGGCGGTCGTAGGACGTGCTCCCTCCCAGGCTCTCGCGATTGGCGAGAAAAGCGACGTCCGAAAAGTAACCCGAGTGCGGCAGGTTGACGTTGTCGAGCTGGTCGACCTCCATGCGCGCGGTCAGTCCGCCTTCGTCCCAGTCGAGATCCGGGAAGGCGGGGTCTCCCACCTTGCGGCGCCCCTGGCCCCACGCGCGGCCGTAACCGACGCGCAGCTCTCCCCACGTCCCGAAGTCGTAGCCGGCGTCCATGCCGACGACGGTGCGAGAAACCTGGTAGGTGCCGAGCGCGAGCTGGTTCTGGTCGTACACCTGCGCGAGGTCCTGCTTCCAGCCGGCGTAGGGCGAGAGGAAAAGATGGCTCCGGTAGGTGAGCGGCTGGTAGAAGCGGGTCTTCAGGTCGATCGGGTTGCCGACCGTCACGACCGTCTTCCACTCGCCGCCGAGCCCGTTCAACTCCGTGGCGTCCACGAGCGCGGTCACGCCGAAGTTCGTCGTCAGCTGAAAGTCCGTGCCGAGATTGAGGCCGAGCTTGAGATACGTCGGGCCCCAGGATTTCGGGGTCGCCGTGATCCTCAGGATGCGGCGCTGCCCGTCCTCGACGATCGCGTAGCTGACGATCTCGAAGTAGCCCAGTGAATAAATGCGCTTGAGGTCGTGTCCCAGCGTCTCCGTGTCGAGGAGGCGGCCCGCCTTCGTATGGACCAGGTACTCGAGCCGCCTGGGGTCGATGCCCGGAACGGGGTCGATCACGACCTCGTCGATGAACGGCAGCGGCGGCAGCGTCGCATCGTGGTGCTGCTTCCAGGGGGCGTAGACGCTCTCCGGCGCGGACCACTGCTCGAGCTGGCTCTTGTGGGCCTCCGCGGCCTGGTACCCGAGCGGGATCATCTTCAGGCCCTTCATGAAGTCCGCGGAGCTGTAGCCGTCGAGGTCGGGCGTGATGACGAGGGTCGCGAGCTTCGCGGAGGCCATCGTGTTCTGCTGGAGCGGCAGGTCGATGAGGCGTCCGATCATCGCGCCCACGTTCTCGGGCTTGGCCGCCGTCTCGGCGCCCGACGAGCCCACGTTGACCGCGATGACGATGTCCGCGCCCATCGCGAGGGCCGTCTGCACCGGAAGGTTCTCCGACTCGCCGCCGTCGATGAGCAGGTGGCCGTCGATCTCGACGGGCGTGAAGCCCGCCGGGATGGCCATGCTGGCCCGGATGACGCGGGCGAGGTTCCCGCTCGACATGACGTAGGGCTTCCCCGTCTGGATGTCGGTCGCGACGGCGCGAAACGGGATGCGCAGCTGGTTGAAGTTCGTGACCGAGGCGCACGGCAGGGTCGCGTTCTCGAGCACGAAGCCGAGCTTGCTGCCCGCGATCAGGCCCGGCGGCAGCAGGAGCCCGCCTTTCTTGAGGTTCAAGCCGAACTCGAACGGGATCAGGCGCTCGAAGTCGTCTTCCTTCTGCCGGAAGGACTGGTCCTTTCGCTCGGGGGCGTCCCGGAAGAGCGTGTCCCAGGGAATCGAGCCGATGAGCTTCTCCATCTGGTCGGGGGTGTAGCCGCAGGCGTAGAGACCGCCGATGATCGAGCCCATGCTCGTGCCCGCGATGTAGTCGATGGGGATGTGGAGCTGCTCGAGGTAGCGGATCACCCCGATGTGAGCCGTTCCCCGCGCGCCGCCGCCGCCGAGCGCGAGGCCGATTTTCGGGCGACCGACGACCGGCGTCGCCGGCGGGACCGGCGCCTGGGCCGGCGGCTCCTGCGCGAGCGCCACGAAGGGCGTCAGTGTCCCAGGACACACCACGAGCGTGAGGACTGCGGCCAGACGACGAAAACGCATGCCCTCAGCCTATCGGATTTCAGCCGCGACCGGTCGGGTCGGCTTGCCGATCGGCGACAATGAAGGCCATGTCCGAGAGCCTCGTCCCGGCGGCCGCGCCGCCCCGGGCCCGGCGAGATCGCGGGGCGCTGCTGCTCGGCGGCCTCGCGATCTACGCCAGCGCCTATGCGATCTGGCTCCTGACCTCGTCCCTGCCCGCCCGCGAGCGCTCGTTCTCCAACGACGTGGCGTTCCTGCCCGTCGGGCTCGTGGCCGTCCTCCTGGCGATCCGCACCGCGCGAGTCCCGGAGCTCGACGACGCCACGCGCCGGGCCTGGCGCTTTCTCGCCGTGGCCTTTCTCTGCCTCTGGCTGGGCGACGTCCTCTGGTTCGCGGCCCTCTGGCTCTGGCCGAGCAGCACGACGGTCTACACCGCCAGCCAGTGCGCGTACGTCGGTTTCTACGCGCCGGCGCTGCTCGGCCTGCTGTCGTTCCCGCGCTTCCTGCGGACGCGGGCGGAGTCGCTCCAGTTCTGGCTCGACGTCGCGACCGTCTTCCTCGGCGGGCTGATGCTTCTCTGGTCGGTTCTCCTCGCGCCGATCGCGAACGCGGGGACGGCCACGCCGGGGACATTCCTCCTGACGATCGGCTACACGATGGGCGACCTCGTCCTCATTTTCGGCGTCGGCGTCGTGGCGGTCCGGCGCCGCGGGGACGCCGCCCGCTACGTCCTGTTGCCGCTCGCGATCGGGATCGTGGCGATGCTCTTGAACGACACCGTCTCCAGCGTCTACGCCGCCGTCGGCGAGGCATACGAGAGCGGCACGTCGGTGGACCTGATCGGGATGATCGCGTGGCTCCTCCTCGGCACGAGCGCCGCGGCCCAGGCCCGCAACGCCGGCCTGGCGGAGGAGCATCGGGCGGCGGAGACGAACCCCGGGACCATCAGCCTGCTGCCCTACCTCGCCGTCGTCGTCGGCTACGGGTCGCTCTTTCTCGCCGCGCTCGACCGGAGGACCCCGACCCTCGGCGGCATCGTCGTGGGCGCCATCGCCCTGACGGCCATCGTCCTGCTCCGCCAGGTCGTCGCGGTGCGCGAGAACGTCCGGCTCTCGGCCGAGGGGGCCGCGCGACAGAGCGAGGCCCGCTTCCGCACGCTCGTCCAGCACTCCTCCGACCTGATCGCCGTCGTCGACCTCGACACCACGATCCGCTACCAGAGCCCGTCGGTCGAGCGCGTTCTCGGCTTCCGGCCCGAGGAGCTCCAGGGCACGCGCCTTTCCGATCTCGCGCACGCCGACGACGTGGGCCGGGTCGCCGGACTCGTGTCCGAGGCGGCCGGCCGCCCCGGCTCCTCGGCGCCTGCCGAGTGGCGGTTGAGGCGGCGGGACGGCCACGTCTTCTTCGCCGAAGTCATCGCCACCAACCTGCTCCACGACGTGTCGATCGAGGGCATCGCGTTGACCATCCGGGACATCCAGGAGCGCAAGAGCCTGGAGGAGCAGCTGACGCACCAGGCCTTTCACGACCCGTTGACCGGACTCGCCAACCGGGCCCTCCTTTCCAACCGCGTCGAGCACGCCCGGGCCCGCAACCTCCGGGGCGGCAAGCCGTGCGCCGTCGTGCTGCTCGACCTCGACGACTTCAAGGCGATCAACGACTCGCTCGGCCACGCCGCCGGCGACCAGGTCCTGATCGAGGTCGCGCGGCGCCTCGAGACCTGCATCCGCGCCGGCGACACGGCCGCGCGACTCGGCGGCGACGAGTTCGCGGTGCTCCTCGAAGACTCGGCCGACGCGTCGAGCGCGCGCGAAGTCGCGCAGCGCATCGCCGCGTCGCTGCGCCCGCCCGTGCGTCTCGACCCGCGCGAGGTCTTCCTGACGGCGAGCATGGGGCTCGCGGTCAGCGCGCCCGAGGAGGGCGAAGGCGAGCTCCTCGGAAACGCCGACGTCGCGCTCTACCTCGCCAAGGGCAAGGGCAAGGGCCTCTGCGAGGCCTTCGAGCCCGGGATGCGGATGGCGGTCGTGCGCCGCATCGCGCTGGAGACCGACCTGCGCCGGGCGCTCGAGCGGCGCGAGCTGGTGCTCCACTACCAGCCGATCATCGACCTGCCCTCCGGACGGGCGGTCGGCGCCGAGGCGTTGCTGCGCTGGCAGCACCCGGAGCGCGGGCTCATCCCGCCCCTCGAGTTCATCCCGCTCGCCGAAGAGAGCGGGCTGATCGTCCCGATCGGGTACTGGGTTCTCGAGCAGGCGTGCCGCGACGCGGCGCGCTGGCCGCGGGCGGGCTCGGGGCCGCTCCACGTCAGCGTCAACCTGTCGGCGCGGCAGCTCCAGGAACCGGACCTCGTGGACCGCGTCCGCGAAGCGTTCCGGGCCGCGCGCCTCGAGCCGTCGCGGCTCGTCCTCGAGATCACGGAAAGCCTGATCATGCTCGAGACGCGCACGATCATCCCGCGGCTGCGGGCCTTGAAGACGCTCGGGCTGCGGCTCGCCATCGACGACTTCGGCACCGGCTACTCGTCGCTCGCCTACCTTCAGAACCTGCCCGTGGACATCCTGAAGATCGACCAGTCGTTTCTGCGCGGCCGCGTTCCGTCCGGCGCGCGCGGCCTGACGCCCCTGGCGCGCGGCATCGTCGACCTCGGCAAGGCCATGCGTCTCGTGATGGTCGGCGAAGGCATCGAGCGCCTCGAGGAGGCCGACGCGCTGCGCACGTCCGGCTGCGAGCTCGGCCAGGGGTTCCACTTCAGCCGGCCGGTTCCCGAGCCGGACTTCCGGCGTTTTCTCGAGAAGGGCGGCCCCGCGTGACGACCCTCGGCGCCCACTGGCTCGCCGACGCGACCCTGCAGTTCCGCAAGACCAAGAAGCTCGCCGAGGACGCGCTCGCCCAGGTCGCGCCGGAGGACTACTTCCGGGCGATCGACCCGGAATCCAACAGCATCGCGCTCGTCGTCAAGCACGTCGCCGGAAACATGCGCTCGCGCTGGAACGATTTTCTGACGAGCGACGGCGAGAAGCCCGACCGCGACCGCGATCGGGAGTTCGAGAACCGCTCCGGCGACACCCGGGAGAGCCTGACGGCCGCCTGGGAAGCGGGCTGGTCGGCTCTCTTCGGCACGCTCGAAGGCCTCCGCGAAGAGGATCTGCTCCGGGAGGTCCCGATCCGCGGCGAGGCCCACACCGTGGTCCAGGCGATCCACCGCCAGTTGACGCACTACGCGTACCACGTCGGCCAGATCGTGTTCCTCGCGCGCCACTTCGCCGGCGAGCGCTGGAAGTCGCTCTCGATTCCGAAGGGGCGATCGAAGGACTTCGACGTCGCCCGCAGCGGGGCGCCCTACCGTCTCGGCTGAGCCGCGGCGAGCCGCTCCTCGGCGATCCGCCGCGCCGCGGCGTCGGTCGTGACGCCCTCCCGGTCCGCCAGCGCGAGGACGCGCGTCAGGGTCTCGCCGATCGCGCCCACCGCCGCCTCCGCCCGCGCGGGCGTCCAGCCGAGCGCCTCGATCCCGGTGACCGCGACCGCGCCTCCCGCGTTGACGACGAAATCCGGCGCATACAGGATCCCGCGCGCCCGCAGGCGCTCCGCGTCCGCGGGATCGGCGAGCTGGTCGTTGGCGGCGCCGACGACGGCGCGGCAACGCAGGCGCGGAATCGTCACCGCGTCGAGCACGCCGCCGAGGGCGCACGGCGCAAAGACGTCGGCCTCCGCCTCGAGACAGGCCTCGGGCGAGACACGCTCGACGCCGCGCCTCTCGAGCAAGCGCCTCCCCGCCTCCGGGCTCGGATCGCCGAAGACGACCCGCGCCCCGGCCTCGAGGAGACGCTCGATCAGCGGGCCGCCGACGCTCCCGGCGCCCTGCACCGTCACGCGGCGGCCGCGCAGGGAGCGGCCGCCGAAAAGGCGCTCGCCCACCGCTTCGATCGCGGCAAAGACGCCGAGCGCCGTCCAGGGGCCCGAGCCTCCGGCGCCGCCCCGCGCCGGCGTGCGGCTGAAGACGTACGGCGCGCCGGTTTCCGCGATGACGTCCATGTCCGCCGGGGACGTGCCGACGTCGGGACCGGTCGCGAACCGGCCGGAAAGCTCCCGGAGGAGCGCCCCGTAGCGGCGCAGCAGGCCCGTGCGCGCCGCGTCGCCGAAACCCGCCGGCACCGCGAGGACCGCCTTCCCGCCGCCTCGGGGAAAGTCCGCCGCCGCCCACTTGCAGGTCATCGCCTCGGCCAGACGCCGCGCATCCTGTCGCGCGAGGTCGTCGGACGCGTACGTCCTCAGGCGCGTCCCGCCGGTCGCGGGGCCGAGGCGGGAGGAGTGGATCGCGACGAGCATCAGCGCGCCGGTCTGCCCGTCCCGGCGCTCGACCAACGCCTCGCCGTTCCAGCCGGACGCCGCGGCACTCACCGCCCCGCCGCGCCGCCCGCGGCCGCGAGGGCCTCGTCGAGGTTCGCGACGATGTTGTCTCGTCCATAGGCGTCGATCCGCCCGGCGCGCTCCAGCGCCGCGAGCGGCTGGGCCTGGATCCCGGCGATCACGAACCGGATCCCGTGGTGGGTCAGGGAACGGTGGAGATCGTCGAGAACGCGCAGGCCCGAGGCGTCCATGGCGGGCACGTTGCGCATGCGAAGGACGAACACCCTGGGCTTCTTCGCGACGAAGTTCAGCACGTCCTTGAGTTTGTCCGCCGCGCCGAAGAAGAACGGCCCGTTGACCTCGTACACCTCCACGCCCTCCGGAATCCGGCGGCGCGACACGCCGTCGGCGTCGCCGTCCATGGTTCCGTCGGGCGCGTCGACGAGCTCGCGCGTGACGGCGGAGACGTTCGTGACGTCGGCCATGCGTTTGATGAAGAGGAACGCGGCCAGCACGACGCCGACCTGGACCGCCACGGTCAGGTCGATCAGGACCGTCAACAGAAAGGTCGTCAGGAGGACGGCGACGTCGCTCTTCGGCGTCTTGAAGAGGTGCGCGAAGGCCCGCCATTCGCTCATGTGGTACGAGACGACCGTCAGGATGGCGGCGAGCGTGGCCATCGGGATGAAGCGCGCCAGGGGGCCGAGGAAGATCAGGACCAGAAGGACCGTCACCGCGTGCGTCATGCCCGCGACCGGCGTGCGGCCGCCGTTCTTGACGTTCGTCGCGGTGCGGGCGATGGCGCCCGTCGCCGGCATGCCCCCGACCAGCCCCGACGCGACGTTGGCCAGGCCCTGCGCGACGAGCTCGACGTTGGACTTGTGGCGGCTCCCGATCATGCCGTCGGCGACCACCGCCGAAAGCAGCGACTCGATCGCGGCGAGCAGGGCCACCGTCACCGCCGGCGAGAAGAGCTCGCGAACCCGTTCGAGCGTCACGGGCGGCAGCGACGGCGCGGGGATCGACGCGTGGATCGCGCCGAAGCGCGAGCCGATCGTTTCGACCGGCAGGCCGAGGGCCGCGACGCCGAACGAGGTCACGAGGATCGCGACGATCGGCCCGGGAATCTTGCGGGAGACCTTCGGCCAGAGAATCAGGATCGCGAGCGAGAGAAGCGACACGCCGACCGCGGCCGGCGCCGCCGTCGGGAGGCTCGCCGCGAGCGCTTCCCATTTCGCCACGAACGGCGCGGGAACCGCGGCCATCTTCAAGCCGAGGAGATCCTTGACCTGGGAAGAGAAGATGATCACCGCGATCCCGCTCGTGAAGCCCGTCACGACCGGGAACGGGATGAACTTGATCGCGCCGCCGAAGCGCGCGAAGCCCATCGCGACGAGCAGCACGCCGGCGAGCACGGTGCACAGCGTCAGCCCGTCCAGGCCGTACTTGGCGACGATGCCGTAGACGATGACGACGAACGCGCCGGTCGGGCCGCCGATCTGGACGCGGCTCCCGCCGAGAAACGAGATCAGGAAGCCGGCGACGGCCGCGGTGACGAGGCCGCGTTCGGGCGGCACGCCCGACGCGATGGCGAAGGCGAGCGCGAGCGGGATGGCGACGACGCCGACGACCAGCCCTGCCTGAAGATCGCTCCAGAACTGCGCGGCCTTGTAGCCGCGCAGCACGACGAAAGTCTTCGGGAGCCACGCCGGAGACACGGATCGATCATACCGGCGCCCCCGCGCGGTTTGATCCGTTCAGTCGTTGTTCGGCTGGACGTTGACCAGGATGTTGTTGTCGAGCGTGATCTTGACGCGGTCGCCCTCTTCGAAGCGGAGGTACTGCTGGTGCGTCACCTCGAGGCGGTAGCGCGACGTCGCCTGCCCCTCCCGAGTCTCGAAGACCATGTAGTAGCTGCCGGTGCCGCTGCCGCGGTACGACGACGCGCTCGAGCCGGCCGAATCGTGCTCCCGCTGAACCACCACGCAGTCGAGCGTCCGCCGTCCGAGGCCGGGGTCCGTGTGCCCGGTCCCGCCGCTCGCGCAGCCGGCCGGGAGCCCGGCCGCGAGCAGCATCGACGCCAGCAGGAGCGCGCGTTTCATCACCCCCCGTTAACCCGGGCCGCCGCCGTTGGATTTCCATTTTCCGGGCCCGCCGCGACCGTCGTCTTGCTTGTACAATCCCCGACCCATGAGCCGGTCTCCCGCCGCGCGCGTCGCCCTGATCGGCCTCGGGCCGATCGGCGTCGAAGTCGGCAAGGCCCTGGCCGGCCGCCCGGGAATCGCCTTTCTCGGCGCCGCGGACCCCGCTCCCGACAAGGCGGGACGGCCGCTCGGGGAGATCCTCGGCAGCGGGTTCTCCGGTGTGGCGCGGCCGAGCGCGGCCGCGCTCTACGGGGAGACGGCCTCGGCGCGCGGTCGCTCGGACGTGGTCCTCCTGTGCACCGGCTCGCGCCTCCACGCCGTCCTGCCCCAGATCGAGGAAGCCATCGCCGCGGGCTTCCACGTGGTGTCGACGTGCGAGGAGCTCGCCTACCCGGAGCTGCGGCACCTGCCGATGGCGCGTCGGATCGACCGCGTGGCCGCGGCGAAGGGCGTCGCCGTGCTCGGCACCGGCGTCAACCCCGGCCTCGTCATGGACCGCCTCGTGCTCGCGGTCGCGTCGGCCTGCGTGCGCGTCGACTCCGTTCGAGTGACGCGCGTCGTCGACGCCGCCAAGCGGCGCGGGCCGCTCCGGGCGAAGGTCGGCGCGGGCCTGACGCCGTCGGAGTTCGCCGCCGGCGTCGCCGCGAAGAAGCTCGGCCACGTCGGGCTGTCCGAGTCCGCGGCGATCATCGCGCTCGGCCTCGGTCTGCCGATCGACGAAATCACCGAGACGATCGAGCCGGTCCTCGCCGCAACCGAAACCGACGGCGTCGCGCCCGGCGGCGTGCTCGGCCTCCACCAGATCGCTCTGGTCCAGGCGGGCGACGAGGTCAAGGTGGGGCTCGACCTGACGATGGCCGTCGGCGCGAGCTCACCGGCGGACCGGATCGACATCGAGGGCGACCCCCCCATCCACGTGACGGTCGCGGGCGGTTTCCACGGCGACCGCTCCACCGTGGGTACGGTCGTCAACGCCGTCCCCTTCATCGTCAGCGCCCCGCCCGGCCTGAAGAACGTCGTCACGCTGCCGCTCTTCGGGCTTCAGCCGCTGCCCTGACCCCTCGCGCGGATCTCGACAGATCCCCGCCTGACCCGGCCCGTGGGCTACGCTCTCCGACGGTGTACACGCTCGACCGCCGTCAGAGGATCGAGGCCCCGCTCGCGGAGGTCTTCGCGTTCTTCTCCGATCCGGCCAACCTCGCCCGCATCACCCCGCCATGGCTGTCCTTCCGCATCCACGGCGAGGCCCCGCGCCCTCTGGAAGCCGGCAGCCGGATCGAGTACCGCATCCGCTGGGGCGTGCTGCGCCTCGGATGGATCACGCGCATCGCGCGCTGGAACCCGCCCGCCGAGTTCGTGGACCTGCAGGAAAAGGGGCCCTACGCCGCCTGGGTCCACACGCACCGCTTCCGCGCCGACGGTCCGGCGGTGATCATGGAAGACCACGTGGAGTACGCCCTGCCCTTCGGTCCTCTCGGCCGGATCGTCCACGCCCTGCGCGTCCGGCGACAGCTCGAGGCGATCTTCGACTACCGCCGCACGGCCATCGCCGGGATCTTTCCCGGGAGCCGGCGATGAGCCGAACGTTCGGCACGGGTCTCGCGCTCGCGGGCCCGCTGGTCCTCGCGGCCGCCGTGCTCGGCGGCCGCTTCACGGCCATGGGCATCGGGCCCTGGTACGACGGCCTCGCGAAGCCCTCGTGGACCCCGCCCGGCTCGGTCATCGGCGCGGTGTGGACGGTCCTCTACGTTCTGATCGCGCTGGCGAGCGCGCTCGTGTGGTCCCGCGCGGCCGAACCGCCTCGCGCTTACGCCGCCGCGCTTCTGGTCAATCTCGTCCTCAACGCGGCCTGGTGCTGGCTCTTCTTCGGCCTGCGCCGGCCGGACCTCGGCCTCGCGGAGATCGCCGTTCTCTGGATCACGTGCGTCGCCCTCGTCCTTCTTGCCGCCCGCGCTTCGGCCGCGGCGGTGGCGATGCTGATCCCGTACGCGGCCTGGGT
>Ga0335070_10008538_pt1 | contig 12011 bp, 17 predicted proteins | sample Lox_Sample_13_FD_206722 | JGI IMG/M metagenome (GOLD analysis project Ga0335070, IMG submission 206722) | Soil microbial communities from Loxahatchee National Wildlife Refuge, Florida, United States - Lox_Sample_1.3 | ecosystem: Environmental > Terrestrial > Soil > Wetlands | place: USA...
TTATTTTCTGATCGTAAACTTTTGTATAAACGGAGGGATTTTTCGGCTAATAATAATGCTTGTTTTAGATCCCCCAATCTGGCTTGAGTTCGCGCAAGACACTCAACCGTAGTTGGGTTCGGTCCCTTACCGCTCTTATCATCATATTCTAAAGCAAGCTTATATGTCGCAGAGCCTTTTCGTATTGGCCTCTTCGTGTGAATTTGTCGCCTCTTCCTGAGTTCCAACCTGACGTCATTGCATATATGATTTCTCGCGCGAATTTCGTTCTCGTGATTCGATGTAATAAGTTGACTTTAGCGAACAGGCCCGGCATTAAGGGCGTTGCTTAGATAGCTTTGTTGGCTTCTTTGATATCCTTACAACCTTCAATCCACAATGGGTTTCAATCGGATCAAAGTCCCGATCGTTGTGAAGAAGTGCTGTGTTATGTTCAATGGCAACTGAGGCGATCATGCAGTCAACTGGTTTTCGTATGGTAATACCTCTGCGTCGAAGTAAACGGTAGAGTTGCGCCGCTCTCACAAACGTTTGACGGTTCATGGGAAGAAATAGAAAGGCGTCGAACCTTGTCAACGTCCGCTGATAGTCCTCATCCTCCCGAATGCCCTGCAGGACTTCGGTTAATATGATGCCACACGTACAAATATCCTCTTCCTCGTTCAGCGATCGCTCAAGTTCTGCCACTTCGGGTGTAAATTTGGCAGCGAAAAAGTCAATCCATACCGTCGTATCGACAAGTACCATGGTTAACCCCGCTTCTTGCGCCAGGTGGCAAGATTACCTTCCCATTGGACCGTACCTTTCAATTCGAGAACCTTCTTCTGCCGCTCATGGCGCAGCAATTCCTGCAGCGCATGGTCGATGAGTGCACGACGTGTTCTGAGGCCAGTAGCCTTTTGACAGTTGGCTACGAGGATGTCGTCGAGGACAACGTTCGTTCTGCTCATCTGGATCACCTCCAATCTATACACATAGTATGATGAACTGATGTGTATGTCAAGGGCTCTCTTTTTGTTCCCGCCGAACATAGAGATCAGCCGCCGAGTTTACGAGGTCGGCTGGATTGCGTCGTTGGGCGGTCTCGGTACATTTTTGACATTTACTTCTTCTCAGGGTCGGGACTCAAGCTGGCCTGGATGGTACCATCACAAGTGAAATCCTTACCAGTACTGCAGGTGACGTACAAAATGTTGCCATCCGACAGTTTTTTGCGCCCGATTGTAATCGCCCCTGCTACTTTCGTCTCGAAACCCTTATCGCTCTTCCATAATGCCTCGGCTGGAGCCTTATATTTTACGGCATAATCCCAATCGACAACGACCACTTTGCCATCTTCGACCCATACTTTCGTAGAGGCAGATTGCCCGAGTGGTCCCTTGAGTATGTTCAAGTCACCTCGAAAATTGGTATATATTAACTGGTATGCGGATAGCATGTCCGTCCTACGGAATTCCTTCGCCTTCTTAAGGTTTTCATAGCTGGAATGGATCGCAACTGAGTCCGGGGTACCAAAAATGGCGATTACGTCTTCCTCTGTCGTGTTATTTGGCTTAAAAAACTTCCAGTTATCATCGAAGGCTGAGACGGTAAGTGGATGTAGGAATCCAATTACGCAAATCATCAGCAACAGTCTAACCATACACACCTCCCGACGACGTTTGTGTGAGTTAGTAGCCGAACAATTAATAGACGAAATTCGTTTTTTGTTTGGAACCGGGTCCTGTAATTTTAACTTCATACCAATTCTGGCCGGTTTTGTCTATGAATTTGTACATAATTGTTGATTCTATTTCCTGTTTTCCCTGTAATAGCACAAAATGCGAAATTCGCATAACATTGGAATTTTGGAAAATTTGGGGGCAGTAGATGAGAAATAGAGTCTTGCCCGAATTTCAAGACTCTCTCCTTTCCCGTTCTCTCATCCCCGAGAAGAATGCGCATTTTTATGCTCACTGGGTAAGTAAATTCCTGGCTTTCTAAGAGGACGCTCAGGCGATGTGTCGTTCTTCCTTTTCGAGATGTTCTTTAATCCACATCCTGAGAAGCGAAGTATAGCTTAGTCCTTTGCGTTCAGCGATCTTTGCCACCGATCTAATGTCGTCCGGATCGAGTCTCACCGCCACGGTCTTCTTTGGTCTTCTCACGAATTTTATCGTGGCTTCCTTGGTATCTCCGTAATAGTCCTTAAAGCTGTGGGTCTCCCAGAATTTCGAAGCTTCTTCATCCGTCTTAAACTTCGGTATTTTTTTCATAATTATTTGCCTCTCGCCTTAAAATAGGTCTTTTCCCAGTCGTTCATATCTCTTGCAGTAACAACCCCGACCTCCCCTCGTCTTATAAATCTGACCACAACAAAAAGAAATCTTCCTGAATAGGTTTTTCCGAAAACATAATGCAGATTCTCTCTCCCCGATCTGATAAACGGAATTTCTTCCTCATTGAAACAGACTTGTTCCACTTCCTCTGGCCTGACCGCATGTCTTGCGAGATGCTCTATGCTTTCGTCGGTCCATTTAATAGAACTGATGGTTCTCATTCAAGTTCCTTAACCAGTGCCGTTGGCCTCCGCCATTTTAATGGTAAACAAACGTATTGCGTTTGTCAATGTCAAAAGTTTTTTTCTTGACAAAATTATTTAGTATGCTAAATATTAGGCTATGAAATGTCTCTGGTTTAAGGTAAAGGTAACGATGCCCGTTTTGTTTATGGGTTACGTCACTCGTCTTAAGATCTTTACCCCTAACCTTTTCACTATAAACCAAACAGGCTTCTTAGCCTTAGCCTCAACCTTAACACTGTAGGAGTTTCAATGATGGCTGCTGAAGACCGGCTCATATTCTTAATTTCCAAGGTATGTCAAAAACTAATCATCAACCTTCAAAAGGCCCTTTCTGAGAGCGGGATAGAGGTGACCCCGATCCAGGTCATGCTTCTTTTCTTCCTCCAAAAGAATGATGGTTCAAGCCTTACCCAGATCAGTCAGGGGTTAATGCTGGAGAATCCAACCGTTACAGGATTGATAGACCGATTGGAAAAACTTGACTATGTAAGACGTTCCGACCATCCGGATGACCGGCGTGTTTACCTGGTCCATATCACTGAGAAGGGGAAAAAAGTAGCTAACAAAGCATTACCGATCATTAAGAAGCTAAACGAAGAAATAAAAAAGGGGTATTCGAAGGGGGAAATCGAGAATTTCAAAAAGGTGTTGATCGGCGCTTTTAATAAGTTCTGATCGGGAGGATCTGCATGGGAAAGATAATCGAAGAGTTGAAAAAATTGTTCACCCAAAATAATATCGCTATATTCGGCACTGCCGAAGCATCTTCCCTTGGCAACGAACCCTCGGGCTACAGACCATCGGATATGCTCTCTTCAGCACAAAGCATCCTCTGCTTTGGTTTACCTGTGCCGAAAGGAATCTTTCAATGTCAGGAAAAGTCGGAATGGATGTACTGGAGGGCGGCTAATGTTTATTACCGGAATATCGATGCGGTTTTGATTCGGGCTTGTAGCATGATTGAAGAAAAGGGTGAAATTGCTGTGCCTGTCTTTGGTTGATTTCCATATAACGTCCTTGGTAAGGGCGATTTCTTAGGTTATATGAGCTTGGTGAAAATGGCTGAAGCCGTTGGCATGGGAAGGGTAGGGAAGAATGGGCTGCTCTTTCATTCTAAGTATGGCCCCAGGTTAATGCTGGGAGGCATTGTTACGACGGCATCCTTACCTTCCATGACTTGGCCGGAAAAGGACGGAAGAGGATGTCCCGAAGATTGCCTTGTCTGTCAAGAACAATGTCCGGTTAAGGCCATTGATAAAAGCGGGAAGGTGGATAGGGTCGCATGCATTAAGTATTCAATGAGAAGTCCGATCTTTTCAAATCTAATGAAGGCTGGCAACTTCGGTTCCGAAGACGTTCAGATGATCAACCATCTCGCGGCAGTGGATGATCATTCTATGTACCGATGCATCAAATGTGTTTCTTTATGTCCTCATATTTAAATCTCATGGGAGAAGGAGGCTATCATGACCGAATGGCAAAAGACATCTTGTGTGCTCTGTTTTAACAACTGCGGCCTGGAAGTGATGACCGAGGGCAGCAAGATCGTGAAGGTCAGGGGTGACAAAGAGAATCCACGTTCAGAGGGTTATCTTTGCAGAAAGGGTGCGAACATCGCCTATTTTCAAAATAACCCGGAGAGGTTGAGGTTCCCTCTCAAACGGGTTGGAAATCAGTTTGAGCGCATCCCTTGGGGGCAGGCATTGGATGAAATAGCGGGCAAGCTCAAGGAAATCGTCGGAACACACGGGCCCCGCTCCGTCGCCTACATGGGAGGCGGTGGTCAAGGTTGTCATTTCGAAGCAGCCTTCGGTGTACGGTTCTTGAATGGGTTGGGGTCAAGGAATCATTACAGCCCTCTTGCCCAGGAACTTACCGGTTTTTTCTGGGTCAGCGGCAAGGCATATGGTCGCCAGAACATGCATCTTTTCCCCGACACCAACCGTTCCGACTTCCTTGTCCTCTGGGGCGCCAATCCCATGGTGAGCCACGATATACCGAATGCTCCGGTGGTGCTTCGAAACAAGAAAAAGGAGCCTGGTTTCTTAATGGCGGTCGTCGACCCGAGAATGACGGAGACGGCCAAGCTTGCCGACATCCATTTGCGACTGAGGCCCGGGACTGACGCTCTGCTTTTCAAAGCAATGATTAAGATTTTGTTAACCGAGGGGCTAGTTGCCAAGGATTATCTGGCAGACAAAGTCAATGGTTTTGAAGCGATTCGAAGCTGGTTTGACGATGTGAATGTCGAAAATAACTGCCGTGTCTGTGGATTGGATGTGAGCGCGGTTCGAGAATTCACCCGGCTCTTTGCGACCCGCAAGACTGCACTGCGCAGCGACCTTGGAATCCTGATGGGACGACACAGCACACTTAATTCTTATTTAGAACTGATCTTGCTGTCGTTAACGGGACGTATCGGAGCCAAAGGGGGCGATATCTTTTTGGGCCACCTGATGCCAATGGGATCCCACACGCCGGAAGAAGATCCAAGGACATGGAAAACAGTGATGACAAATATTCCGTTGATCATGGGTGTGTTTCCGCCCAACGTGATGCCGGAGGAGATCGATAACGACCACCCTGAACGCATCCGGGCCCTGATCGTCAGCGGCTCAAATCCCTTGCGTTCTTACGCAGACACAAGAGCCTACGAGAAGGCTTTCGCAAAACTTGATCTGCTGGTCACTATCGAAGTGGCCATGACCGAGACAGCGGTTCTGTCCCATTACGTTCTGCCGGCTAGATCAGGCTACGAGAAATGGGATGGGACATTTTTCCAGTGGGGGTACCCCAATTACTACTTCGACATGCGCCGCCCTGTCCTGCAGCCGGATGGAGAGCAGGTGGAGGAGGCGACCATCTACGTGGAGCTTGCCGAGAGGCTTGGTATGGTCCCGGATTACCCGGCCAAACTTCGGGAGCTGGCTGGGGATCGGCCACGCTTTGGCCTCGCACTTATGGAATATATCCAGGCCAACCCAAAAGCAGAGCCGTGGTTGGCCTTTATTCTTGCGAAGACCCTGGGGGAGGAGCTTGGGTCTAAAAATCTTGCCGCCCTCTGGGGACTGCTGGCACGTTTTCCCATGATGCAAGCTAAAGATGTTGCCCGCGCCGGATACAAGGTGGGACCTCTGACAGGGGAGGAATTATTCAAAAAGATATTGATGACGCCGGGAGGCGTGAAGATCGGCGTCGTAGATGAGGAAAACAACCTATCTGTTTTGAAGACCCCTGACAAGAAGATCCACATCCATTTTCCTGAGATGGAATCGTGGGTCAAGGAAGTAACACCCGCGTCCGAGGAGGCCCAACTTGAAAACAAAGACTATCCCATGGTTCTGTTAGCCGGAAACCACATGGAAATGGTGGCTAACACCATCATGCGTGACCCGGCCTGGAATGTGGGGAGACGGCCTTGCACTTTGAGAATACATCCAAAGGATGCAGAAGATTTGGGAATTCGTAATGCGGATATCGTCAACGTTGAAACAGAAGCGGGATCTGCTAAGGTTGAAGCTGAAGTAACAGATAGCTCGCATCGAGGTCAAGTGGTCATCCCGCATGGCTTCGGTCTTGTCCACGGCGGAGAGGCACATGGGGTCAATGTGAACCAATTGGCTCCGGCAAAACACCGAGACCGCTTTGCAGGCACGCCGTTGCATCGTTATATACCTTGCCGGGTACGAAAGGCTTAGTGTCGTCATCGGGATGTCAACAAAAGTTTACCTTCCCCCCTTGTGGGGGAAGGTGGGGATGGGGGGACAGATTCGAGGACGTATCACCCCCTCCTGTATCCTCCCCCATCGAGGGGGAGGATGGGATTAAGCGAAGTTCAGCCGTAGCCGCAGACTTCAGTCTGCGCTCAGACACTTCCCCTACCGGAGCAAAAGAGGAGAGATTCCATGCTGAACAGTTTATCCTTTGAAATGGAGAAAAATCTTCTGATTAAAGGGTGGATGTCGCACGATGCCAGGTGGTTCATGGCAGTCGCAAAGCATTTTGGTATGGATGCGGCAAATCGATTGAATCAATCCGTGTGCAGGGAAATTGGCCGAGTGGAGATGAAGCGGTACATGAAAACATTAGCCTTATCACCGGCAAAAAATTTGGAGGAATATTTGACTCTGATGAAAGCAGCGCTGTCCCTCTATGGTTCCGGTCTCACCGAATATGAAATCAAGACCCTTGATCATGAATCCTACGAGATGCATATGAAAAGATGTTTTGCCTACGAAAATATTGTAAGAGCTGGGATAAAGGATCAATGTGAATGCGGCGTTTTTGCACGATTACAGGGCTGGATCGACGCTCAGGAACTAAGCCATGAACTCATCCCTGCATTGGGTAAATGCATGATGGTTCTGGGAAAAGAATGCAAGTATGCGATCAGACTTCGTTTGCATTAAATCCCTCCTCCCCTCCCTTTACTCGCCACGCAAGCGCTGGCGCAGCGGGCAAAAGGGAGGAATCCCCTCTTTGACAAAGAGGGCGGGGGGGAGATTTTCATAAGGGATGTCTTTTCGTCTGGAGGGTACTTGACATGGAAAAGTACGTTCAATTGGCAAAAGAATTAGGAATGACCGAAGCAATCATGATCTCGCCCCAAGACATCTGTTTCGATATTCGGGCGATCTTGAAATGTCGGTGGGGGTGTGAAGATTTTTTTCACCAAACGATAAGATGTCACACCAGGGATACGACTTATCAGGAGCGGGTGGAGATGATCAAGAGATACAATCATATTCTGCTCGCTTGCTCGAATGATGCCAGAGTATTGAGCCAGGCGGTTCTTGAAATTGAAAGGGCTGCTTTCCTGGACGGCTATTATTTTTCGTTCGGAATTCGGACCTGCAATTTATGTAAAGCCTGTGTCGTGAAAGAGGATAAACCTTGTCCGACTCCAGATAAGGTTAGACCTTGCGATCAAAGCTTTGGCATCGATGTGTACAAGACAGTACGAAACTTAGGACTTCCATGCAACGTTCTTCAAAATAAAGAGGATATCCAAAACCGATATGGGTTTGTGCTGATTGATTAAGAATGCCAAAGAGAATGCGTATTATTTCTTTTTCTTCAATGCCGCTTCAATGGCCTGCAGCAAATAATTTCGCTGATTGAGCAACTTTCCGTTTATGAAAATGCTAGGCGTCCCTTGAACGTTTGCTTTCAGGCCATCGTTCATGTCACGGTCAATGACAGATGCAATGGCCGGGTCTTGAAGATCCTTCTTGAACTTTTCCATGTCCAGACCTAGCTCCCCGGCGATCGCCTCTACTTTGGTATCGTTTAGATCTTTCTGGTTTGCAAACAGTTTTTCATGGAATTCCCAAAACTTGCCTTGCTTCCCTGCTGCCAGGGCGGCGATGGCTGCCTTTCTTGCATAATCGTGGATCGAAAGGGGGAAGTGTTTAATGACAAGTTTCACGTCATTCGGGTATTTCTCCGGCACCTGCCGGAGGAGGGACTCAAGCCCCGCACAGTAGGGTCACTGGTAGTCATCGAAAACGGCAACGGTGACCAAAGCGTCTTGCGGACCTCTGAACGGTAAATCGGTCAGGTCAATCTTATATATCGTTTCAAACAGGATGACCTGGAGGGTTTTCTTCGTACTGCTCGTAATGGTGAGAAAACCGGGCCTCGGTAATGGTGCAATTCTATCAAAATCCTTGCCGACCGGAATTCGGTCGGAAATCGTCCCCTCTGAAAGGGAAAAGATGAGAATCTCTCCAGGTGTAAGAATATACAACAACTTTCCATCAGTGGAAGGAGTAATATCCAGGGGGGTGGTTTCCAGCTGTAAGTCCTTGAGGATTTTCCATTCCACCTCGGCCTGAACGATTTGTGGAAGAAAGGCCCCTCCTGCAAGAAAGAAGAAAGCCAAAACCAAAATCACTGTCCTCTTGTTAATTTTAAACATGGGATGCTCTCCTTTCGTCTAACACCATAGTTGATGGACCAGCAGAATTCTTTGTTTAACGTGTCTCGTTAGTGCAATTCTCTTGCCAAATGTAAATATCAGAGTATGTTACTGATAATCAATCACTATTTAAGAATCCACCTTCTGATATGAAGATGGAGGGGGAAAAACTTTTCCCAAAAATCCCCAAACTACTCTCACGATTTGATTGCGAAAAAAGTCGCGTAAGCTCAACCCAATGGAAGTAAAAACATCGTCACAGATTAGAAGGAAAGAGATCGTGGTAGTGGAAAAGAGACCTGCTCAGACGGACCTTAGAAGTATATGGATTGCTGTAGAATCAGAGAATGAAATCAAATTACCTCAACCTTTAAACGATGTTTCAAGTTTATCCTCCGATTTTGCAGCGGTCATTTCCTTTTGAAGAGCCTCAAGTTCTTCCGAAAAGCCCAATTTCGCAACCAACCAGATCGCCCGACGATCGACATCCATTTTCTTAAATGGGTTCTTTTCGGCATCGGAGAGCATTTTTAAAATCTGATCGGTAGCAGAAGAGTCGGAAGAAAATGTGTGGGCGACTTCGTAAGCGATCATTCCCATGTTGGCCTTCGGATGGTTTGGAAATGACTGTTTGAACAGAACAATTCGAAGGGTGAACCCTTCAAGGGCAGTTCGTTCTCCTTTGCTCCCTTGTCCCTGAATCAAGTCCATCGTTTTTCGAGAGATAGGGATGGTCAGGTGAAACGAGGATGGGCTTTGCGGAACTTCATAAAACAGGAGGAGATTCCGAAACAGGATCGTTCCAATGGGTGAGCTATAAATTCTGCTCAGGAATTCCAATAGGCATGATCCGATTTCATTTGACGTGATATGGGAATGGTCGATAATTTGGGCAATCAGGTTTTGTTTTCGAAGCTCATCCCTTTCTTTCTTCTCTTCTTCGATCTGTTTGCTGGTGCGCAAACAATCGCGGATCTCCTCGCAGTTGCGACATTCGGGTCTTGCATGGGTGAGGGTTCGGCCAACATCCACCGTGACCTCTTTGATCGAACCAAAGCAATCCCTTCGTTCCATCGGATTTCTCCCTTTGACTCAGAATCCAATCCCCACCTTTGTTTGTTAACCTCTAAGAGAGATTTCGTCAAGAGGAGACAGAGATCTCTGAGAATCTGTGCGATTTGTAATGACGGGCATATCCCTCACAAACCATGAAATCCCCTTAACCCCGCTTTCCCAGAAGGGGAGGTTACTCCTCCCTTTGGTAAAGAGAGGCGGGGAGGGATTTGGGCGTAACCAACTGAGTAATGATCTTTTGAAATCAAGACAGGGAAGAGCTGTTTTCAGAGCTCTCCTAGTCGGGATTTGATCCTACGGACAATATCACGGCAGGGAAACATTCCTTCCTGAACTCTTCAAAGCGAGAATCCATGTCGCTACATCATATTTCCAGTGATAATCCTCAAAAAGATAATTTTCACCACAACTCAATTTGTGATATTGACAAAAGGCATTGATCTGATAGAAAATCCATCGGGTGGCGTGTTCGGATGAACAGTAAAGGGTGACAGTCGCACCTCGATTTAGTAACTCGGGGGCTCCTTTCCATCACAAACCAAGCAATTGCCATCAGAATTTTACTTGGAAGGAGATAACACCATGCTTAACAAAAGAATATCGAGACGTTCATTTCTAACCATTTCAGCCATGACCGCAGCTTCATTTGTCCTGGATTGGAAAAAGATTGTGGCCTATGCCGCCAGCATGGGTCCAAAAGGCAACTACTCGACCGTGATCATCGGTGCAGGATTGGGAGGATTATGTTGCGGCGCGTATTTGTCCAGGTTTGGTATACCCGTCACTGTGGTCGAACAGCATGATATTCCAGGCGGCTATGCAACATCTTTTGAGCGAGCTGCTGGAAAATTCACCTTTGAGGTATCGCACGAAGCCGCCTCCATTCATAACAATGCTGCGGCACAGATCCTGAAGGATCTGGGCGTCCTGGAGAAACTGCAATTCGTGGAACTCCCAGAGACTCTAAAGATTAAAGGAGCCAATTTCGAAATTGTAGTCCCCCAGCGCGATCCAGAAGCCTTGATCGCCCTTTTGTCGAAACATTTCCCTGAGGAGAAAGAGGGAATTCTTGGCATTATTCAAGAAATGATCGGCATCCTCGACGAGAGTCAAAAGCTGGCGCAGCAAAAAGGGAAGATTCCCTGGGAGGATTTTCCCGCGCAATATCCGAAGATGTGGAATGTGAGGAACAAGACCCTTGCAGATCTGCTGGGCAGCTTTGTAAAAAGCCCTTCTCTCCGGAATGCCTTATCCGCCCAGTGGGGATTCTATGGACTCCCCCCATCCAAACTCTCTGGTTTTTATTATACCGTTGCCTTTGCAGAATACTTAAGGAATGGCTCCTTCTATATAAGACCGCGATCCCAAGCCTTGAGCAACGCCCTGGCGAGCGCCATAGAAGCCTCGGGCGGGAAGGTGCTTTATGGCACCCTGGCAAGAAGGATCCTGGTTAAGGATGGGGCCGTGACGGGGGTCGAATTGTCCGGCGGAAAAACATTACCAGCCCAAGCTGTCGTAAGTAATGCCAGTGCCGTTACCACTTTCAAGGAGATGCTGCTTCAGGAGATTTTGCCACCCGACTATTTGAAGAAGATAGAGGAGTATCGACCGAGCATTTCCACCTTCATTGTTTGGTTAGGGCTGAACCAAGAGTTGAAGGGGAAGTTCAAAGACTACAAGTATCCGGTGACATCAGGTCAGGGACCAGAGGCTGATTATCAGTTCTCCCTCAAGGGGGACGTGGAGAAGGGGACTTTCGGCATCACGCTTTATGACAGTGCCTTCAAAGGTTACTCGAAGCCTGGGACATCGACGCTTAAGCTACTATTCTTAAGTGGCTACGAACCATGGCGTAAATTCGAAGCCGATTACCGTGCAGGACGGAAGGAGGCTTACAACAAGGAAAAAGAGAGATGGACGGATATCCTCATTCGAAGGGCTGAGGAAGAGGTCATTTCGGGCCTATCCGCCATGATAGAGGTGAAAGATTCAGCCACACCCCTCACCAACTGGTATTTTACGCGAAATACTGAAGGAGCTATTTATGGATTTGAGCAGGCCATGAACAACGCCTATATGAACCGGATTGACAACCGTACTCCCGTTAAGGGACTTTACCTCGCCAGTGCCTGGGGAAACCCCGGGGGAGGTTACACAGCTGTATTGAGAAGCGGTCAAATTACCTTTGGGAAAATGATGGAAGGTTGGGGGGCTGAAAGGTAAGATCTTAATGGTATGCAGTTCTTTCAACTTTTAAACCTTATGCTTGCTTTCTACTCGTAATCATCAACCACGAAGGTTAGATTGGAGCAAAGAGTAGGTGGAAGAGTTAACCTAACGGTGTTGTAAGTTCTCGTCTTGGTTAAGCGACCTTTTTGCCCGGTTCAGGCGGAGCTACAGCATAAACCTCGTCCACTCTTATCGTTCCGACTGCCCTTATATCCAGCTTTATCC
>Ga0335070_10008539_pt1 | contig 12011 bp, 8 predicted proteins | sample Lox_Sample_13_FD_206722 | JGI IMG/M metagenome (GOLD analysis project Ga0335070, IMG submission 206722) | Soil microbial communities from Loxahatchee National Wildlife Refuge, Florida, United States - Lox_Sample_1.3 | ecosystem: Environmental > Terrestrial > Soil > Wetlands | place: USA: Florida...
CCGTGCCACCTACGACAAGCGCTACGGCTCCACCCCGGCCGGCGCCGGCGATTATTTCTCCAAGGAGGTGGTCCGCATCCTTGCCGATAACGATCGCTCCTTGATGGGAAGCTCGTTTCCGGGGTAAGTTGGAATGTGAGCTTGCGGCCGTCGTCCCTTTGCGCCTCCGTCCTCCTCCTGGCATCCTTGGCGATCCCGGTTGCGGGCCACGCCCAGGTCCCTCCGGCGGCGTCGAAAAAGCCGCCTAAGACCTCCAGCAAGAAGAAAAAGAAACGGGCACCCAGCCTGCGCGTGCGCAAGGTGCACCGGGCCTTCGTGGCTTCCGCCGACCTGAAGCCGATGGCGATGCAGTTGATCGCCGACCGCACGCCTGCCGCTTACGCCGGCGTGGAGAAATATGCGCGCAGTCATCCGGGGGATCCGGGCGCGCTGGCCTGGCTGGCCATCGGCTACGCCCACCACCTGGACCAACATCCCGAGCGGGAGATCGAGGCGCTGAAGAAGGCCCGCCCTAACGCCGAGGAGTTGGGAGATTACGTCGACTACCACCTGGGAGAGGCCTACCTGGCGACCGGCAAGCCGGAAGCCGCGCTGGAGGTCTTGCGCGAGTTCGATGCCCGCCACCCCGATTCCATGCTCTCGCGGGACGCGCTGGTTTCTTATGCTAATGCCCTGGTTGCAACCGGCGAGGCCCGTCGTGCGGTGCAGGCCTTGGAGGCACACCGTACCCCGACGCGGGCCGAGGTGGAGTTGGCGCTGGGCCGGGCTTACCTGGCGGACAAGAACAACGTCAAGGCGCTCACCACCCTGCGCAACCTCTTTTACGGCATGCCCCTCAGCAGTCAGGCCGAAAGCGCTCGCGGCCCCAAGGACACCCTGGAGCAGGCGGGCACCTTGCCGCCGGTGAGCTTCGCCCAGCGCAAGCAGCGCGCTGATCTGCTGGTCCAGGGGAAGCGATACGCGGACGCAGCGCAGGAATATCGCGCGCTGCAGCGGGATGTTCCCCCGGGGGACGCCGCCGCGCTAAAGAGCTCTCTGGCCTACGCGCTTTACAAGAGCGGCCGGGAGCGGGAAGCGAAGGACATCCTGCAGGACCTTCAGGGCGCGCCCGAGGAGGCCAACGCCCTGCGTCTCTACGTGCTGGCGGAGATCGCCCGTCCCGACCAGAAGAAGGTCGAGCAATACTTGGAACGGTTCCGGCAAGAGTCGCCGAAGAGCCCGTGGTTCGCCGAAGAGTTGCTCTCGGCCGCAAACATGTACCTGCTCGACCGGAACTTTGAGCGCGCTGCTGCCCTCTACAGCGAGCTCGACGAGCGATTCCCGGGGGGCCGCTTCTCGCCCTATTGCCACTGGCGTGCCGCTTGGCTCACCTATCGCCTGGGACGGAGCGCAGAAGCCAAGTACCGCTTCGAGCAGCAGGTCTCGCTGTATCCGCAATCGCAAGAGGTCACCGCCGCTCTCTACTGGCGGGGAAGGATTGCGGAGGACGAGAAGGACTGGGCATTGGCCCGCGCCTACTACGAGAAGCTGACGGAGCGCTATCGCTCGTATTACTACGCGGAAATGGCCCGGCAGCGGCTGGCGCTCTTCCAGCCGGGGGAAGGCAGGCCGGATGCGGTGCTGGCCCGGGTGCCTCCCTTGTCCGTTCGTGCTATCCAGGAAGACCTCACGGCCCCCAGCGACAATCTGCGGGCGCAGAAGAGCCTGCTGCTGGCGAACGGAGGCCTGGTGGAGCTGGCCGTGCGCGAGCTGCAGGCTGGCGGGGACGCTGATTGGGCCTACGCCGAGATCGCCCGCATCTACCAGGAGAGCGGCCAGTATCATCGCGCATTGCAGACGCTCAAGCGCGCCTATCCGGGCTATTTCTCGCTGGACCTGGCGCAACTGCCGCGCAGCTTCTGGGAGAGCCTGTTTCCGCGGCCCTATTGGGCCGACCTGAGGCGCAGCGCCGGCGACAACGGTCTTGATCCTTACCTGGTGGCCTCGCTGATCCGGCAGGAGTCGGAATTCAATCCCGGGGCTATTTCCCGCGCCAACGCCCTCGGCCTGATGCAGTTGCTGCCCGGGGTAGGGAAGAAGCTGGCCAAAGAGACTAAGATGCGCGGCTTCAACTACAGCATGCTGCTCAACCCGGATGTCAACCTGCGTCTCGGAACCCGCTATTTCCGCCACATGCTCGACAAGTACGACGGTACTGTGGAGTACGCCCTCGCTGCCTACAACGCGGGCACGGACCGGGTGGCCGACTGGCGCGGGCACAGCAGCTTCCGCGACGTGCCGGAGTTCGTCGAGTCCATCCCTTTCACCGAGACCCGGGAGTACGTGCAGGCGATCGTGCGCAATGCGGCGTTGTATCGCCGCCTGTATCGCGAGGCGGCGGTGGAAGCCGCCGACAAGCGCTGATCGAAAAGAGGGTATGGGACGCGGGGCGCCCCGCGTCCCAGAAGAAGCATGCTACGGCCAGATGCCACGCGCCTTCATGGCGGTGGCGACCCGGTCGATGGCCAGGATGTAAGCGCCGGTACGCATGTCCACTCTGTACTTTTTGGCGGTGCTGTGCACGTCGGAGAAGGAACGGGTCATCACCTTCTCCAGGCGGCGGTTGACGTCGTCTTCGTCCCAGAAGAGTTCCTGCAAGTCCTGCACCCACTCGAAGTAGCTGACGGTGACGCCGCCGGCATTAGCCAGGATATCGGGCAGCACCATCACCCCCTTCTTGTGGAGCACGGCGTCGGCCGCCGGCGTGGTGGGACCGTTGGCAGCCTCGGCCACGATCCGGGCCTTGATCTGGTCGGCATTGGCGGCGGTGATCTGGTTCTCGAGCGCGGCCGGGACCAGGATGTCGCAGTCGAGCTCCAGCAGGTCGGTGCTGCTGATCGGGGAAGAACCGGAGAACTTCACCACCGACCCTGACCTCTCCTTGTGCGCCAGCACGGCGGCGATGTCGAGGCCCTTCTTGCTCAAGACGCCGCCCTTGGAGTCGCTCACCGCAATGACCTTGGCGCCGTTCTGGTGCAGCAGCTCGGCGGCAATGCTGCCCGCGTTGCCGAAGCCCTGGATGGCGACCGTGGCCCCTCGCAGCTCGATGTTGAGGACATTGCAGGCGGCGCGTATCACGAAGAAACAGCCGCGCGCCGTGGCCTCGTGACGCCCGAAGGAGCCGCCCAGGTAGGTCGGCTTGCCGGTCACCACGCCCGGCGCGCTGTGGCCCTGGGTCATGCTGTAGGTGTCCATGATCCAGGCCATGGTCTGGGCGTCGGTGTAGACGTCGGGGGCGGGGATGTCGCGGTCGGGGCCGATGATGGGGGATATCTCGTAGGCATAACGGCGGGTGAGCCGCTCCAGTTCGTCCTTGGAGAGACTCTTGGGATCGCAAACGATGCCGCCCTTGGCGCCGCCGAAGGGAATGTTGACGGTGGCGCACTTCCAGGTCATCCAGGAGGCGAGCGCCTGGACCTCGTCGTAGGTGACGTTGGGATGGTAGCGGATGCCGCCCTTGCAGGGTCCGCGGGCGGTATTGTGCTGGACGCGGAAGCCTTCGAAGACGCGTAACGAGCCGTCGTCCATCTTCACCGGCAACGACAGCGAAAGGGCGCGGCGAGGACGCCGCAGCACCTCGCGCATCCCGGCATCGAGGTTCATTTTTGCGGCGGCGGTATCGAATTGATGCATGGCGATGCGGAAGGAATTGAGATCTTCCTGGCTTTTAGGAGCTACTACATGAGGAACGCGGGCAGTGGCCATAGTGGAGTGTCTCCTCAGTGATTTCGTACCAGGGCCTGGGGCCGCCGGGTCAGTCCACCTGGATGTCGAGGACCCGTACCTCTTCGCCGCCGCGGGCCTCGGTGACCGGATGGCCGCACAACGGGCAAGGTGAATCCGCTGCCGAACCCTCGAAGTCACCGCCACAATTGCGGCAGTGGCGAACGACCGGCAACACCTTGACCTCAAGCCGCGCGCCCTCCGCGACCGTGCCGCGGGCGACGTCGGCGAAGCTGGACCGCAGGCGCTCGAGGTCGAAGTTGCGCCGCCCGCCGATGGCAAGTCGCACAGCCATCACGTGACTGATGGCGTTGCGGTGCGCGGTCTGGTCGAGGACTTCAAAAACATGATTGGCGAGTTCGCGCTCATCCATGACTGACTCCGGTTGCCGAATGACCGTGAAAGGGGGAGTCAAGAAGGAAGGTCCTGGCGCAACCGGCCGGAAAAGCAGCGACGACCCCCACAAAGCCGTCCACGGAATAGGGGGAGCATACACCCGGCGGGGAGGGATTTCTACAAGGCGGGCGCTTGCTAGCGCTGGGCAGCGACGTGTTGTGCCGGGGGTTTCGCGAACAGGATCTCGGCCACCAGCAGCGCGGCCCCGACCACGATGGCGGCATCGGCGACGTTGAAGGCCGGCCATTGGTAGCTGCCGATGTAGAACAGCAGGAAGTCGACGACGTGGCCGGTAAGGATGCGGTCCCACAGATTTCCCAGGGCCCCACCCAGGATCAGCGCCAGCCCCACTCCGGTCGTGGTCAGGCGGTGGCTGTTCTTCCAGAGCAGTGTCGAGACCACGACCAGGGCGACCAGCGAGAACAACACCAGCACCGCCACTTTGTACTCCGAGGCCGAGTCCGAGAACAGCCCGAATGCCGCGCCTCGGTTCTGCACGTGGGTCAGGCGAAAGAATCCCGGGACCACGCTGATGTTCTCGTGCAGCGCGATCTTCTGCGCGACCGCCCACTTCGTGACCCGGTCCAGAGCGAGCACGATGACCGCGAGCAGCAGGTGGAGCTTGCGCATGGCGTGCGGGGCCGATGGGAGATTAGTGGCCAGAGACGATCTCCTTCAGGGCGGCGGTGCAACGCTCACAGATGGTCGGGTGCTCCGGATCGGCGCCGACCTGGGTCGAATAGTTCCAGCAGCGCTCGCACTTCGCGCCGGGCGCTGGCCGCACCTCTACTTTGATGCCGGCAGCCCCATTGCCTCCGGGCACGCGCTCCAGCGCCACCTCCGAGACAATGAACAAGTAGCGCAGCTCCCTGGCGTACTTGTCGAGCACGGGATAGGTGGCTTCTGGGGCAAAGACCCGCACGGCAGCCTCCAGGCCGCTTCCGATCTGTTTTTCGTTGCGGGCCGCCTCCAGCGCCTTCAACACCTCGGAACGCACCGCCAGAAGGGTAATCCAGTCGGCGCGCAACCGTGCATCGTCGCCGTCGGCGATCTCCTCGGCTTTCGGAAACAGAGCAAGATGGACGCTCGGACCTCGGTCCTGCACCGCGGGGAGGAACCCCCACACCTCTTCGCAGGTAAAGCTCAGGATGGGCGCCAGCAGCCGCACCAGCGCCTCGCCGATCCGCCAGATAGCGGTCTGCGCCGAGCGCCGTGCCGGTTGGTCGGGGGCGAAGGTGTAGAGCCGGTCCTTCAGGACGTCGAAGTAAACCGCGCTCAGGTCGGTGATGCAGAAGTTCACCGCCGCCTGATAGACCTTGTGAAACTCGAAGGATTCGTACCACTTCTGCAGGTCACGGCTGAAATCGGAGGTGCGCAGCAGCATGTAGCGGTCGATCGCTTCCATGCGCATGAAGGGAACGGAGTTCCGCGCCGGGTCGAAGCCATCGAGGTTGCCCAGGATGAAGCGGAAGGTATTGCGGATCTTGCGGTAAAGCTCGGCGAGCCTCTGCATCATCTCGTCAGAATTGCGGACGTCCTCCCGGAAATCCACCGACGAGACCCAGAAGCGCACGATCTCAGCGCCGAGCTTGTCCGAAACCTCTGCCGGATCGACGGTATTGCCCAGCGACTTCGACATGGCGCGGCCCTGCGGGTCGAGGGTCCAGCCGATGGTGGAAACCACCCGGTAAGGGGCCTTGCCGCGCGAGCCGACCGCGCACAGCAGCGAGGAATGGAACCAGCCTCGGTACTGATCGCCGCCTTCCGCATAGAGGTCGGCGGGCCAGGGGAGATCGGGCTGGTGGCCCAGCACCGCCGCGTGGCTGCACCCGGACTCGAACCAGACGTCGATGATGTCCATCTCCTTGCGGAAATCACCCTTGCCGCACTTGGCGCAGCGCGTGTTCGCAGGCAGGATCTCCGCGGGCTGCCTGGTGTACCAGGCGTCCACCCCCTCCCGCTCCACCAGGCGGACCACGGCCTGGTTCACTTCGCGCGAGTGGACGATCTGGCCGCAGGCTTCGCAGGAGAAGAAGGCGATGGGCACTCCCCAGACCCGCTGCCGCGAGATGCACCAGTCGGGCCGCTCCGCGACCATGTTGGTGATCCGCTCCTCGCCCCAGGCCGGGTCCCACTTGACGGTCTTGATCTCCTCCAGGGAACGCTGGCGGAGGCTGCTTCCGTCCAGGGGAGCGTCCATGGAGATGAACCACTGCTCGGTGGCGCGGAAGATCACCGGATTGTGGCAGCGCCAGCAGTGGGGATACGAATGTTCGATGTCTCCGCGCGCCATCAGCACGCCCCGCGACTTTATCAGCTCGATGATGGGCTCATTGGCCTTGAAGACGGTGAGCCCTTCGTACTCCGGAAGTCCGTTGTGCAGGCGCCCGGCGGCGTCCACGTTGCAGGTGGCGTCGAGCTTGTATTTCAGGCCGGTGTAAAAGTCGTCGGCGCCATGCGACGGCGCGGTGTGTACCGCTCCCGTGCCCTGGTCGGTGGTCACGTAGGTGGCGAGCACACCCAGGATGCTCCGCTGCAGGAAGGGATGGGCGAAGGTCGATTGCTCCAGCCGTGTGCCCGGAAAGCTGGCCACCGGCCTTGCGCCCGCCAGCTTGCAGTTCTCGATCGTGGCCAGTGCCAGGTGCGAGGCCACAATGTAGTGCTCGCCGCCGGATTCCAGCGCCACGTATTCCAGCTCCGGGTGGAAGGCGACGGCCATTGACGCCGGCAGCGTCCAGGGCGTGGTGGTCCAGATGATGGTGCTGACCTTCTTCCCGGCCAGCGCCGGGTCGATCTTCGCCGGGTCGCTGGTGAGCGCGTACTTTACCCAGATGCTGGGGCTGGTGTGCGGCTCGTATTCCACTTCCGCTTCCGCCAGCGCAGTGCGGTCATGGATGCACCAGTACACCGGGCGCAGCCCCTTGTACACCAGGCCCTTCTCGAAGATCTCGTAGAGGGTGCGCAGCACCCAGGCCTCGTACTGCGGCGACATGGTCAGGTAGGGGTCGTCCCACTGCCCGAAGGTGCCGATGCGCTTGAACTGCTTTCTCTGGATGTCCACGTATTTCTCGGCGTGGGTACGGCAGGCGCGACGCACCTCGATGGGCGCCATCCCCCGCTTCTTAGCCCCCAACTGCCGGTCCACCTTGATCTCGATGGGCAGGCCATGGCAGTCCCAGCCGGGCACGTAGGGCGCATCGAAGCCGGCCATGGTCTTCGATTTCACCACCAGGTCCTTCACTGTCTTGTTAAGCGCCGTGCCCAGGTGGATGACGTCGTTGGCGTAGGGCGGACCGTCGTGCATGACGTAGATGGGCGCACCCTTCCGCGCCTGCCGGATGAGCTGGTACAGACCCATGCCCTCCCAGCGCGCGAGCAGCTTGGGCTCGTTCTGCGGCAGGTTGGCCTTCATGGGGAAGGCGGTCTTGGGAAGGTTGATGGTGGCCTTCAGGTCCACGGGCGCTGCCATTCCGTCTCCGCGAGCAGGGATAAAACTCAATTATAGAGGCAGCACCGCCGCCCACGAGCACGGAAGACGGTAGGACATGCCCGAAATCGTCCCGCGATTGCACCAAGGCATCCTGTCCTCGGGTCCGCAACTTGAACTAAGGTTTAGGGTTAAGGATGTTCAATGGGGTGAGTTTTTGCCGGTTCCTGGTGGGCGTGCGGAGCATCTAACTCAGGGATGTGAGGGTTCCCAGAACATCTGACCATCTGGAATGTTGAACAGCGATTCGGCTGATCGCAGCCAGAACTGGGGCAATCAGGGCGAAAGGGGTTATGGCAAATTCGGTGTTGATCCCCAAGAAGACAGGGTCGTCAAGCAACCCGCACTCAGATGCGAACCAGCACCTGGTTCGCATGATGTATAGCGTGGAGCAGTCCTGGCTGAGTTCGCTCATCAGCAACCTTCACGACGTCTTTTTTCCAGAAAAGCTCCCGCCGCTGCAGCTCACCGCCAAGCCGGCCCCGGTCCGTGAGATCTGGGGAGACTACGACAACCACAAGCAGGCGGCCACGACCTCGGTGATCGTGCACATCCTGATGGTCGCGCTCCTGATCGCCATGTCCTACGCGGGGAAGAAGACCTACGACGCGGCCAAGAAGCAGGAGACGGTGACCCTGGTCGCCCCCGACCTCTCCGAATACGTACCCCTCTCGTCCAAGAAGAACGACACCATCGGCGGCGGCGGAGGCGGTGGAGACCGCGACAAGCTGCAGGCGCCCAAAGGGAAGCTCCCGAAGCTCTCCATGGAGCAGATCACGCCTCCCGCGGTGGTCATCCGCAACGACAATCCGAAGCTGGCAGTCGAGCCTACGGTGGTGGTTCCGCCGCAGGTGAAGTTGCCCTCCAATGGCTTGCCGAACCTGGGCGACCCGCTCTCCAAGGTTTCGGGTCCTCCGTCGAATGGCGTGGGTTCAGGCGGGGGTATAGGTTCCGGTAGCGGTGGCGGCGTCGGGTCGGGGAGCGGACCCGGCGTGGGACCGGGTTCCGGCGGCGGTATTGGCGGCGGCGTCTTCCGGGTCGGCGGAGGCGTCTCGGCCCCGCGCCCGCTCTCGACCCCGGATCCCGAATATTCCGAAGAAGCGCGCAAGGCCAAGTATCAGGGCGTCGTCGTCCTGTGGCTGATCGTGGACCAGAACGGCAACCCGCGCGACATCCGCGTCTCCCGCAGCCTGGGTTTGGGACTGGATGAGAAGGCGGTGGAAGCGGTCCGGCGCTGGCGATTCGAGCCCGCCATGAAGGACGGCCGCCCAGTCCCGGTGCAGATCAATGTCGAGGTGAGTTTCCGGCTGTATTGATCGGATCAATACGGGGAAAACCAAGGGGAAGGCGAACCTGCCTTCCCCTTATACTTTTGCGTGTTTGCGCCCGGCAACAGCGTCGGAATACGATAAGTCAGTGCCCCAACCTGGGACTTGCCCAACTTGCGGAGCGACTCTTCGGCCCGCTGGAGCCTGCACCGTCTGCGGCGCGCGCCAGGAGCGATCGCCGCTGACCTTTCGCAGTGAAGCCGGCGTGCTAGCGCTGCTCTTGGTCATCGGCATCGTCTTCTTCCTGGCGACCAGGTACGCCGTGGCATCGTATCGCGCCAAGGAGAGCCGACTCGCCAAGCAATGGGAAGCCAAGGGCCACGCCTTCTTGCAAGCCTCTCAGCCGTCAGGCGCCGTGGAAGCCTTCCAGAATGCGTTGCGCTACGACCCGACGAGCCAACAGCTCCGCTACGCCATGGTGGATTCGCTGCTGACTGCGGGGCGCTCCGAGCAGGCCCGTTCCTACCTGCTCAACATGTGGGAGCACCAACCTGCGAATGGGCTGGTGAACCTGCAGCTCGGGCGGATCGCGGCCAGCCGGAAAGATATTCGCGATGCCACGCAGTATTACCACAATGCGATCTACGGGGTGTGGGATTCGTCGCCGCAACAGAATCGCCTGCAGGCCCGCCTCGAGCTGGCCCACTTCCTGCTGGGCGAGAATGGCAAACGGGAGGCCGACGCCGAGTTGCTGGCCCTGGTGGCGAATTCTCCCCCAACCGCGGACCTGGCCTACACCGTGGGCGAGTTGTTCCTGCAAGCGGATGATGCCGCGAACGCAGAACGACAGTTCCAGTCTGCGCTGCAGTCTTCGCCGCGCGAGCCCAAGCTGCTGGCGGCGGCGGGGCGCGCTGCCTTCGCGCTGAAGAAATATGCGACGGCCGAATCCTACCTGGAACAGGCCAAGTCACGGGGAAATACGGACGCGGAAATAACCCGCCTCCTGGACTTGACTGATCTGATCCTGAAGAACGATCCCCTCGATCGCAGAGTATCGTTCGGCGCGCGTGTTCAAAGAACGATCCAGGCCATGGCAACAGCGACCAATCGGCTGGAGGCGTGCGCCTCCCAAACCGACAAGGCCGGGGGCACCCCCCCGGAGCTCGAACAGATGCTCCAGCAGCTTGACTCTGCACAGGACAAGAAGAAGCTTCAGGCGCTGCGGCGCGATCCCGATCTGCTGATCGGTTCGGCGAAGGTTGCCTTCGCGGCGGAAGAGGCGGCCGCCGAGTCCTGCGGCCAGCCCCAGGGCCTGGATCTGGCTTTGCTGCTCATCGGACGCAGCCACTCCGAGGGGGAGCAATGAGTGCGGCGACCGACCGCCTCCGAAAGCCGATCCCCGAACAGCAGTTCTTTCTCTTGCTGGCCATCGTGATCGGGGTGTTCTCGGGGCTGGCGGTGGTGTGCTTCCGGATCGCCATCGAATGGTGCCGGCTATGGCTGCTGGGATCGGCCCTGGTGCCTCCGTCGCGCCGCATCATCCTGGCGCCCGCTCTCATCGGACTGGTGGTCGCCGTGCTCGTGATCCGCTTTTTTCCCCGCGCGCGGGGCAGCGGAGTCAACCAGACCAAGGGCGCGCTCTACATCTCCGACGGCTATATCCCTTTCAACACCGTGATCGGCAAGTTCCTGACCGCCGGAGCGGCCATCGGCAGCGGCCACTCCCTGGGTCCAGAAGACCCGTCGTTGCAGATCGGCGCGGGCTTGGCGTCGCTCATCGGCCGCAAGTTGCACCTGTCTCGCGAACGAATGCGCCTGGTGGCGCCGGTGGGGGCTGCTGCCGGGTTGGCCGCGGCCTTCAATTCGCCCATCACCGCCGTGCTCTTTGTCATCGAGGAAGTGATCGGACGGTGGAGCGCCGGCATCCTCGGTTCGGTAGTGCTGGCGGCAGTTTCCAGCGTGGTGGTAGAGCGATGGTTCCTGGGCGAGGCGCCGCTGTTCCGCATTCCTTCCATCGCGCTCAACCACCCTGGAGAGCTTGCGGCCTATGCCGTCCTGGGGGTGATCGGAGGGATCGCTTCGGTTGTTTTTCAGAAGCTGATCGGTCTTACGCGGCCGCGGATGAAGGCGCTCCCGCGCTGGACCCAGTATTTCCAGCCAGCGGCGGCTGGATTCCTGATCGGGCTCATCGGCCTGCGCTTCCCGCAAGTGATGGGCGCCGGGTACGAGTTCATCGACCAAGCCATGCACGACCAGTACACCTGGCAGTTGCTGGGCCTGCTGGCCGGGTTCAAGATCCTGGCCACCACGCTGTCCTTCAGCAGCGGCACCCCGGGCGGCCTCTTTGCCCCCACCCTTTTTGTCGGGGCGATGTTGGGCGGGGCGGTGGGCAGCGTGGAACGCATCTTCTTGCCGCAGCTCACCGTTCCTATCGGCGCCTATGCGTTGGTGGGCATGGGGACGCTCTTTGCCGGCTTCCTGCGCGCTCCCATGACCTCCGTATTCATGATCCTCGAAGTCAGCGGGAACTACGGCATCATCGTCCCGGTGATCATCTCCAATACCATCGCCTATTTGATCTCTCGTGCCTTCCAGCGGACTCCGATCTTCGACCTGCTGTCCGTGCAGGATGGCGTGTACCTGCCTTCGATGGAAGAGGAGCGGGAGACGACGATCCTGCGGGTGGAAGATGCCATGCGTCTGCCCACGGTTCCGCCTCTGCTCACCATCAGCTCGATCGCTGATTCGATCGCTCTGGCCGAGGGCAGCGGCGAAAAGCACCTACTGGCCGTGGACCCCGCGGGCAACTGGTACGGCGTCGGCTGGACCCAGATGCTCGAACTGCAGCGCGCGGGGGCGGGCGGGCAGGCGCTCAGCGGGGCCGAGCTTATGCCGGTGCCCGTCCTGCATCCGGATCATGCTCTGGACGTCGCCCTGCGCCAGATCCACACCTACCCGGTGATGCCGGTGGTGCACCGCGTCAACATCCACGAGTTGATAGGGGTGGTATCGGTGCAGGACATCGTGGAGGCATATCGCCGCGCCGGTCGCGCGGCTGAGGACACGAAAGTCGCCGAAGACCTGGCTGCCGGGTAGGC
>Ga0335070_10008540_pt1 | contig 12009 bp, 7 predicted proteins | sample Lox_Sample_13_FD_206722 | JGI IMG/M metagenome (GOLD analysis project Ga0335070, IMG submission 206722) | Soil microbial communities from Loxahatchee National Wildlife Refuge, Florida, United States - Lox_Sample_1.3 | ecosystem: Environmental > Terrestrial > Soil > Wetlands | place: USA: Florida...
CGACCCTGGAGAGCATGTCGATCGGCGTCGCGGTGTTCGACAGCGAGCAGCGCTTGGTCACCGCCAACCGGCGCTACGGCGAGCTCCTGGAGCTGCCGCCCCAGCTGGTGACGCCGGGTGCGACGTTGCACAGCTTCCAGCGGTTCAACGACTTGCGCGAGGTCTCCGAGCTCGGCACCGCCTCGCTGATCGTGACGGCCAACGCGTCGACACCGGCGGAGGTGTCGGTCAACGGCCGCTGGTTTGCCATCAAGCGCGACCCCATGCCGGACGGCGGCTTCGTCATCTCCTATGCCGAGATCACCGAGCGCCGCCTCGCCGAGGAGGCGTTGCACGACACGGAACAGCGGATCCGCCTGTTCGCCAACGCCGTGCCGACCATGATGAGCTACATCGACGAGCAGGAGCACTATCAATTCGTCAACCGGGCCTACCGCACCACGTTCGGCCGCAACGGCAAGCAGATCCTGGGCCGGGCGCTGCGGACGGTGCTCGGCGAGGCCGAACATGCCTATCGCCGGCCCTATATCGACCGCGCGCTCCGCGGCTCGACCGTGGTCTTCGACCTGACCCTGCCCTCCGCCGACGGCGAGCCGCGCTTCGGCCTCGCAACCTACGTGCCGCACCGAGACCAGAAGGGAAAGGTGATCGGCTTCTTCGCGCTGATCCAGGACATCACCGAGCGCCGGCGCGCACAGCGCATCCTGGAAGCGGCCAAGGAGGAGCTGGAGCGACGGGTCTATGAGCGCACGGCTTCGCTGCAGCAGCTGAACGAGACATTGCTCTCCGAAGTGGTGGAGCGGCGTCGGATCGCCGGCGAGCTGCAGAAAGCCAAGGTCGAAGCCGAGCGCGCCAATGCCAGCAAGACCCAGTTCCTGGCCGATGCCAGCCACGACCTGCTGCAGCCGCTGAACGCGGCGCGGCTCTTCGTGTCGGCGCTGCAGGATCGTACCTTGCCGGACGAGCTGCCGCCGCTGATCGGGCGGGTCGACCACGCCCTGGCGAATGTCGAGGATATCCTCAACATCCTGCTCGATATCTCCAAGCTCGACGCCGGCAAGGTGGCGGCGAGCATCCGGCGGGTGCCGCTGGCGGCGTTGATGCAGTCACTCCGCAACGAGATCGCGCCGCTGGCCGAGCGGGGCGGCATCGATTTCCGCTGCATCCCGTGCTCGCTCAGCGTCACCACCGACGTGCGGCTGCTGCGCCGTCTCTTGCAGAATCTCCTGACCAACGCCTGCCGCTATACGCCCAGCGGCCGGATCCTGTTCGGCGCGCGCCGGCGCGGCGACCATGTCGAGCTGGAGGTCGCGGATACCGGGATCGGCATTCCCAAGGAGAAGCTCGGCGAGATCTTCGAGGAGTTCCAGCGCCTGACCGATCTCGGCGGCGGCAAGAAGGGCTACGGCCTCGGCCTCGCCATCGTCCGGCGCATCAGCCGGCTCCTGAACCACCCGGTCAAGGTGCGGTCGGAGCCGGGGAGGGGATCGGCGTTCTCGGTGCTGGTGCCGCTGGCGCCCGACACCACCGAGGTGATCGACCTGCCGCCGCGAGAGCCTGCGCCGTCCGCGGCTGTCCGCGGCGTCAATGTGCTGGTGGTGGAGAACGAGCCCAGTGTCTTGCAGGGCATGGCCAGCCTGCTCGAGACCTGGGGCTGTCGCCTTGCCGCGGCGCCGGACGAGGCGTCCGCGCTCACCGCGCTCGATGGGGCGAAGGCGCCACCCGACATCGTGCTGGTGGACTACCACCTGGATGACAACTGCCTCGGCACCGACGTGATCGCCGCGATCCGCGCGCGTCTCGGCCGGGAAGTGCCGGCGGCAGTCATCACCGCCGATCGCAGCGTCGAGATCCAGCATCTGGTTCAGGAGATGCCGGCGACCACGTTGTTGATCAAGCCGATCAAGCCGGCGAAGCTACGCGCTCTGGTCGCCTCGGTTCGCGCCTGACGGGATCGCAGAGGAAGGATTGTCCGCTGCGAGGGCGCGCAGATACTTCTCATAGAGGATGACCGCCTGGGTCCGGCTGGAGACGCCGAGCTTCTGCAGCAGGCTGGAAACGTGCGATTTCACCGTGGTGATCTGCACGTCGATCGCATAGGCGATGCGCTTGTTGGCCATGCCCTCGGCCATGAGCTCCAGGACCTTCCGCTGCTGATTGGTCAGCAGCTCGAAGCGGCAGCGGATCGATTCATTGATCTCGGTTGCATCGTCTTCCGCCGTCTCGGCGGTTGCGGTCTGTTCCTCGCTGGGGGTGAAGCTTCCGCCGTCGAGGATGGTCTGGATCGCGCTGGCGATCCCTGCCCGCGGCAGCGATTTCGGGATGTAGCCGATGGCGCCGGCGTCGAAGCACTCCTTGATCACCATGCTGTCGGTCAGGGCGGAGATGACCGCGATCGGGACGTCGGGCCGCCGGCCGCGCAGGGCGCGGATGCCCTTGACGCCGCTCATGCCCGGCATGCGGAGATCGAGCAGGATGAGGTCGAGGTCGGGGCTGTCGGCGACCTGGTCGAAGGCCTCGGAGATTGAGCCGGATTCGAGCACACCGATATCGTCGGACATGCTGCGCAGCGCACCCACGATGGCTTCCCGGAACAAGGGATGATCGTCGGCGACCAGCACCGTCATCATGGCAAGCCCCTCCCAGAAGTTCTTCGTTCTTACTTTAGAATTATCCAATGGTCCGCCCATTGGTGCGGGTTGTCAATGCATGAGCGTCGCAAAGGTTGCATCACGCCTCGGTGTTTCGACGTGGAATGTCCTTGCCAATCAGGCGCTCCGATGCAATGGGCGCTCTAGAATCCTCAGGGACTTGTTGCGGCGCAAAAGTGATTTGCAATTCTTAGGCACGATTTCATAGTTGATGAAGGCAATCGCGATGCGATTGCGCGCATCCGTCGATGCCCAGGGCGGCCGTCCCGTGCCGCCGCTACGATCTCTTCGAGCCACCCGCGCGAGCCATTCTGCCGAGACGCTTTTCGCCCTGAGTCCGACTCTTGCGTCGCTCGGATATTGAGTCCCAGTCATTGGAGGTCCGGTCATGGTCGCTCTGATCGTCAACGACAGACAGCACCAGCTCGATGTCGAGCCTGAAACCCCGTTGCTTTGGGTCCTGCGGGACGAGCTCGGGCTCACCGGTACCAAGTTCGGCTGCGGTATCGCCCAATGCGGCGCGTGCACGGTGCATGTGAACGGCGAGGCGAGGCGATCTTGCTCGGTGCAGGTCGGCGACCTCGATGGCGCGAAGATCACGACCATCGAAGGCCTTTCGCCCGACGCGAAGCATCCGGTGCAGCAAGCCTGGCTGGCTGAGGACGTGCCGCAATGCGGCTACTGCCAGTCGGGGCAGATCATGGCCGCCGCCGCCTTTCTGAAGCAGACGCCGCAGCCGACCGATGCGGACATCGACGGCAATCTCACCAATATCTGCCGTTGCGGCACCTACCCCCGGATCCGCGCGGCGATCCATCGCGCCGCCGCGATGATGAAGGGTTGAGGAGGTCACCATGACGATCGTCGAACGGAATCTCTCCGCATTTTCGCGCCGTCGCTTCCTCGCCGTCTCCGCCAGTGCCGCCGGTGGCCTGGCGATCGCCTTGGCCTTGCCCGAGAGCGCCGATGCAGGGCCGGTCCTGCCGCAGCCTTGGGATGGCGCCTCAGGCGGGCACGAGGTGAATGCCTGGCTGCTGATCGAGCCCGATGACGCGATCGTGATCCGGGTCGCGAAGTCGGAGATGGGGCAGGGCGTCTTCACCGCGCTGCCTATGATCGTCGCCGAGGAGCTCGGCTGCGACTGGTCGAAGGTGCGGGCGGAATATGCCTCCGCCGCCCGCAACCTCGCGGACGGCAATGTCTATCAGCGGATGGGCACGGGCGGATCGAGCTCGGTGCGGCGGTCCCGGGAATTTCTGCAGCAGGCCGGGGCCAGCGCGCGGGCGCGGCTGATCCAGGCGGCGGCGACACGCTGGAATGTTTCGGCCGATTCCTGCCGCGCGAAGGACGGCGTCGTCTCCGATTCCGCAGGGCACAGCGCGAGCTTCGGCGCCCTGGCCGGCGACGCGGCGAAGGTGACGCTGGCGGCGGAGCCGGCGATCAAGACGCCGGATCAGTTCACTCTCATTGGCAAGGCGGTCGCCCGGCTGGACACGCCGCCGAAGCTCGACGGCACCGCCAAGTTCGGCATCGATGTCCGTCTTCCGGACATGCTCTATGCTGCGGTCGTCAGCTGCCCGGTCTTTGGGGGCACGGTCAAATCCTATGATGCCAAGGCGGTTGGGACGCGGCGCGGCGTCAAAGGGGTTGTGCCGATCCCCGGCGGCGTGGCGGTGGTCGCGGACCGTTTCTGGCGCGCGAAGGAGGCGGCGAAGGTACTCCCGGTCACCTGGGAGGAAGGGCCGGCTGCGAAGACCGACAGCGCCGAGTTCGCCGCGGAATACCGGAAGGCCTTGGACGGGCCTGCCGCCACGGCGACGCAGGACGGCGACGTCGCAGGGGCACTCGGCAACGGCAAGCGCATCGAGCTCCTCTATGAGGTGCCGCACCTCGCCCATGCGCCGATGGAGCCGCTGAACTGTACGGCCCATGTGAAGGACGATCGCGTCGAGGTCTGGCTCGGCACCCAGAATCCGGATGCCGCCCTGCAGCTGGCGGCGAAGACCGCGGGCGTGCCGCCGCAGAACGTGACGATGCACAACTGCTTCCTCGGCGGCGGCTTCGGCCGGCGCGCGATCAACGACGAGCTGGTGCAGGCGGTCACGGTTGCGAAGGCGATGGGCAAGCCGGTGAAGGTGCTCTGGACCCGCGAGGTCGATACCCGCCACGACCGTTATCGTCCGCAGGCGGCGATCCGCTTCCAGGCGTCGCTCGCCGATGACGGCGCGGTCAACGGGCTTCACGTGCGGACGGCGGTCGGCTCGATCCAGCGATCGCTCGGCGTCAGCGACGTGGCGAATGGTGTTGAGCCTTCAGCGGTCGAAGGGCTGGCGAACCTGCCCTACAAGACCGGCGCCCTGCAGGTCGATTGCATCTTGAAGAACACCCACGTCCCCGTGATGTTCTGGCGCTCGGTCGGCAGCTCGCAGAACGCCTTTGCCATGGAGAGCTTCATTGACGAATTGGCACACGCCGCCGGGCAGGATCCCTATCGCTATCGCCGGAAGCTGCTCGAAGGGAAGCCCGACTTCCTGAATGTGCTGGATACGTTGGCGGAGAAGGGCGACTGGGGCAAGGCGATGCCTGCGGGAAGCGGCCGCGGTATCGCGATCCACGAATCCTTCGGCACCATCGTCGGCGAGATCGTCGAGGTCGCGGTCGATGCCCAGGGCCAGGTGAAGGTAGGCCGCATCGTAGCCGCGGTAGATTGCGGCCATGTGGTCAACCCGCTGACCGTCGCCATGCAGATCGAGAGCGGCGTGGTCTATGGTCTCTCGGCGGCCCTGTTCGGTGAGATCACCATCAAGAACGGCGCCGTGGTCCAGGGCAATTTCGACGATTATCAGGTGGCGCGGCTTGGCGACACACCGCCGATCGAGACCCATCTCGTCTTGAGCGGTGGAACGAAATGGGGCGGCATCGGCGAGCCCGGGACGCCGCCACTCGCCCCCGCGCTCTGCAATGCCATCTTTGCCGCAACCGGCACGCGGATTCGCAGCCTGCCGATCAAGAACACGAATTTGGCGACCGGCCGGACATAGGATCGGGAGCGCTGCTTCCAGGTCCGGCTTTCTTCCAAATATGACAATTGGATGAATGACATGGGTCAATGCGGCCAGGGTCACCTGACGCCCAATATGATGGTGTCGGAACAACGAGCCGCAGAGGCCGCCCGTGACACCCAAGACCGATATTCTCGAACGCCTCGGCGAGAAGGCGATCCTCTTGCCCTCCCTGATCGGTGCGGCGCTGGCCGCCAACGATCGCATCAAGCTGCGCCTGAGCCTGCTCCAGGAGGCGTCGCTGCAGGCGCAGAGCCCGAGCCGCGAGCACCGTGGCTTCGTCGCCGAATTGCGCGCGGCAGGTCTTCAGGACCAGGCGCTCGAAGACCTGGTCTCCGGCGCGCGGCTGGTGGGCGCGGAGCGCCTGTTCGTGCCCGGCGTTGCATCGCTGTTGGGCGGCATGCAGGAGGACCTGGCGGAGATGCTGGCGCCGCTCCAGGCGGCCGACACCGAGGCGGCGCAGAGTCTTGCCGCGCGCGCGGACACGTTGAAGGCATCGATGCCGGTCGCCGACGGAGACCAACTAGACCTGCGCGCGATCGATGCGCTGGCTTCGGCCAGCCGCGGCAGCCGGGACAGCGTCCATCTCCTAGTGATGGACGTCCACAAGGCGCTCAATCGCCTCGCTGCCGATACCGCGGTCGAGACCTTGGACGGCGCGCGGGTCCATTCGCTGAACGACCGCGATCGCCGGGCGGTCGCCGCCTTCATGCGCGGTCTCAACCGCACCGCGCCGCTCGCCTTCGGCCATCCTGGGCTCGGCACGACTGCGGTCCGCGCCAGTGACCGGTTGACGATCCAGAACGACATCGGCACGACAGATGCCCACGTCCTGGTGATCCATGTCGACGAAGGATCGGTAACGGTCACCTACACCGACGTGCACCGCCCACGCGCCAAGTTCTTCATCGCCTTGTTCGAGGAGCAGAACGTCGCCTGGAGCTCGCTCGTGGAGCGGAGCGCCGAAGGGCTGAGTGAGGACGTATTCTACCTGGTCAGCGGCACGTTCGCCTCGACCGAGGAACACCGGCTGAACGGCTTCCTCGAGTTCCTCGGCTCCCGCATCGTGTTCCTGATCGACTGGAACAAGGGCCGCAAGGCTCTGCAGACCTTCCTCGGCAAGAATGCGGCGATCGGCCTCCTGACCTGGGCCGCCAAGAACGACCTCGGCCATCGCGCCTTCCTGGAACTCGGCGGCGCGGATCTCATCTTCGACGCGATCCATCGCACCGCGGCCGGCCGCATCCCCTATGGTGTCCGGCTCGACGACGCGCTCGGCACGGAGGACTGCATCGAGTTTCTCCGGCATGTCCTGCGTGACGCGAGCCAGGGCCTCGCCGCTGGGCGGACGGCGCGGCTGATCCGCGACGAGATCCAGGCCGACCTGTCGCGCCGCTTCGAGACCGCGCAGAGCTCGGTCCTGACAGTGCTGGTCCGGCATCTCGGCTTGACGCGCATGCTCAGCGTGAAGATCGGCGACGCGCTGGGCACACTGGCTTCGGCGACGCCGGAGGAACGCCGCGCCCTCGCGGCGCGCGCCAAGACAATCGAGGAGAAGGCCGATCGCCTGACGGTGCTCGCGCGGGAGATCACCGCGCAGATCCGGGGCGCCGCACCGCTGCGCCCGGTCATCGACGAGATCGACGACACCACGGATTCGCTGGAGGAATGCGCCTTCTTCCTGAGCCTGGTGCCCGAGGCCGATGCAGCGGCGTTCGATGTCGCGCCTTTGCTGCGGTTGTCGGAATTCGTAACCGACAGCACCGGGCATCTCATTCGCGCGCTCGAGGCGACCTCGCGGCTGCCCCAGGGCCAGCGTATCGACGCGGTGGCCGCCCTGCAGTCGATCGACGCCGTGGTGCTGGCGGAGCGCAGTGCCGATGCGGCGGCGCGCGACGCCTTCGCGGCCTTCGTCGGCGCCGGCAACGGCAATGCGCGGGTGCTGACGCTCGGGCTCGAGATTGCCCGCGCGCTGGAGACTGCGACCGACCATCTTGCCCATTCAGCCCTCTCGCTGCGCGACCGGGTCCTGGAGGAGTTATCGGCATGAACGATTTCGCGCCACGCTTTGTCGGCACCACGGCCGGCGCCGAGCCGCTGACGCCCGACCTGGTCGGTTCCAAGGCGGCACAGCTCTGGCGGATGAGCCGGCTCGGCCTCAACGTGCCGCCGGCCTTCGTCCTGCCGACCACGCTCTGCGCGCCGGTCAATCGCAACGAGCCCGACGCGATCGAGGCGCTCGAGCAGGGCCTGCGCCTGGGCATCGCTCGGTTGGAGGAGGCCACGGGCCGCCGGCTCGGCGATGAACGCATGCCGCTGCTGGTGTCGGTCCGCTCCGGCGCCGCCCAGTCGATGCCGGGCATGCTCTCGACCATCCTGGACGTCGGGCTGAACGAGACCACGGTGCACGGCTTGATCGGCATGACCGGCAATCCGCGCCTCGCCTGGGACAGCTATCGCCGGTTCGTCCAGATGTATGCGGAGGTCGTGCATGACGCGCCGGCGGCGCCGTTCGAGGCCTGCCTCGGCCGCATGATGCGGGCGGAAGGTGCCGGCGACGAGACCGATCTCGATCCCGAGGCGCTGGAGCGGCTGACCCAGGAGTTCCGGCAGATCGCCGGGCGGGCAATGGGCACTCCGGTCCCGGAGGAGCCTTTGGCCCAGCTCACCTCTGCTGCCCGCGCGGTCTATCAAAGCTGGGAGGCCCCGAAGGCGCGGGAATATCGCCGGCTCAATCACCTGGATTCCCTGGCCGGCACCGCCGTGACGGTGCAGGCGATGGTGTTCGGCAATGCCGGCGGACGTTCCGGCGCCGGTGTCGCCTTCTCACGCAATCCCGCGACGGGAGCCAAACAGCTCTACGTCGACTTCCTGTTCGATGCACAGGGCGAGGACGTGGTCTCGGGCCGCCGCATGCCGGGCAACGGAGCGCTGCTCACGGCACGTCTGCCGCAGGAGGCGAAGGCGCTGGCCGAAGGCGCCGCCCGTCTCGAGCAGGAGTTCCGCGATGTGCAGGATATCGAGTTCACGGTGGAAGAGGGGCGTCTCTACTTCCTGCAGACGCGCTCCGCAAAGCGGACGCCGCGGGCTGGCCTGCGCATCCTGGTCGATCTCGTGCGCGAAGGCGTGATCGATCCCGCGAACGCGTTGCAGCGCCTCTCCACGGTCGATCTTGAGCGAGCCGCCGTGACGCGCTTCGCCGAAGCCGTTCCGGCGATCGCTACAGCAACTTCGGCGTCCCCGGGTGTCGCGACCGGCCGCATCGTCTTTGACAGCAAGCGGGCCGTGGCGCTGGCCGAACGCAAGGAGCCGGTGATCCTGGTGCGCCACGACACCGCTACCGAGGACGTCGCCGGTTTCGCGGTTGCCGCCGGAATCCTCACCGCGGTCGGCGGCCGGACGGCGCATGCGGCGGTGGTGGCGAGACAGCTTGGCAAGGTCTGTCTGGTCGGCTGCCGGGTGCTTCGCATCCACGACGGCGGTCGCGAAGCCGAGATCGCCGGACAGCGGATCGTCGAAGGTGACTGGCTGTCACTGGACGGCGACACGGGGGAAGTCAGCCTCGGCCGGCGGGACATCGTTACCGTCGTGCCCGAAGCGGAGCTCGCCGAGATCGAATCCTGGCGCCGCCGCAGCTCCGCGGCCTAAGCCGGCCGCGCTGAGCTAGGCGTTTCCCGCCGGCACCAGGCGCGCCGCGGTCCAGCCGAGTTCGTGCTCGATGTAGGTCAGCAGGCCCAGCGCCGAGAACAGCTGGTGGCTCTCCTCCGCGAAGGCGCCCGCGGCCTCCGCCAGCGCGTGGATCTGGTCAGGATCCCGCATCTCCACGTAAGCGGCGGCGGCGAGCTCGCAGTCGAGGAAGCTCTGCACCAGACGCCGCCGATCGGAGATCCAGCTGCAGTTGTTGCTGAGCTGCGCGAGCACATCGTCCTCGCTGTTGGCTGCGGCGAGGCGGAGATCGAGAGCGTGCGCAACCTTCTCATAGGCGATGCCGAGCGCTTGGAGCGCCCGCTTCAGCCCCGGCGTCGGCTCGTCATGCGCGGGAAAGCGCAATATGTGCGTCTGCGTCTCGGCTTCCCGGCTCTCTGCAGTTTCGATCCGCAGCGCTGTTCCGCTCTTGAAGATCTGCATTCGCCCCACCCCATCGTTACTCAGTCCGCCTCACGCCCGACATAATGCCGGTACCGTCGTTGCGAACAGGTAAAGAAGCAAGCAGCGGCGGCGTCATTTAGGCATGAAAGGCCGGTCCGGAGCTCGGCGGCTTAGCGATCGAGTGGCCTGCGCCGGTCGATTGAACCTTAACGACCGATGACCACGATCTCAATTCGATGAAATATAGGAACCAAGTCGTATTAGTTTCGACGTCGCAGTATCTTGTCGAATTGACGCCGGGTCAGTGCACCGCCGCGTACATGATCTTCTCCTCGGTCGCCTCGTCCGGCGCGAACTCCTCGACGATGCGGCCCTGGCGGCAGACCAGGATGCGATCCGAGAGATTCATGATCTCCGGGAGATAGGAGGAGACCACGATCACCGCCAGGCCCTCGTCGGCGAGGCGGTTGATCAGCTGGTGGATCTCGGCGATGGCGCCGACATCGACGCCGCGCGTCGGCTCGTCGAAGATCACGATCTTCGGCTTCTGGATCAGGCCCTTGCCGATCACGACCTTCTGCTGGTTGCCACCCGAGAGCTCGACCACCCGGGCATTGTCGTTGATCGCCTTGACGTTGAGCCTGCCCGTCCATTGCCGGGCGAACTCGCGCATCTCGCGGAGGCTGATATAGGGGCGCTGCTCGAGACCGGCGGCGAGCACCGCGGAATAGAGGTTCTCCGCGATCGACATGGTCTCGAAGAAACCTTCGGTCTTGCGGTCCTCGGTCACGTAGATAATGCCGTCGCGGACCGCCTCGCGCGGCACGTAATAGCGCACCGGCTTGCCGTGGAGCTCGATGTCGCCGCCGCGGCTGAAGTCGCGCTTGTAGATGCCGGAGAGCACCTTGAAGGTCTCGGTACGGCCGGAGCCGATCAGGCCGAAGACGCCGGTGATCTGCCCCTCGTAGATCGAGAATGAGTTGTTCCGCACCACGGCGCCCATGGAGATATCCTGCACCGAGAGCACCCGGGCGCCCGGCTTGCGGATCTCGGCGGCGCTGCGCTTCTTGTTGTAGATCTCGCCCGAGAGGGTGCGGCCGACCATGGCGCGGACGATCTTCTCGCGGTCGAACTCCTTGGTGTCGCCGGTCACCACCAGCTCGCCGTCGCGGAGCACGGTGATCCGGTCGGCATGGGCCAGCGCCTCTTCCAGCGCATGGCTGATGAAGACGATGGAGACGCCGCGACTCTTCAGCCGGTGCATGAGCGCGAAGAAATGCCGCTTTTCCTCCGGGGTCAGCGACGCCGTCGGCTCGTCGAAGATGATGACCTCGGCGTTGTGATGCACGGCCCGGGCGATCTCCACCATCTGCCGCTTGGCGGCGCCGAGGGTGGACACGATCGCGGTCGGATCGACCGGGAAGTTCAGCGACTGCAGGAATTGCTGGGCGGAGATGTAGATGCCGCGCAAGCGATTGAGGAACTTCTCGCTGCCGAGATAGAGGTTCTGGGCAACGGTCATCGAGGGGACAAGGCTCGTCTCCTGGAACACCATGGCGATGCCCTGTTCCAGCGCCTCGAACGGCGTCTTGAAGCTGACGTCCTTGCCGTGCCAGCTCATGGTGCCGTCGGTCGCTTCGATCACGCCGGCCAGAACCTTGGTGAGGGTCGACTTGCCGGCGCCGTTCTCGCCCAGGAGCGCGTGGATCTCGCCTTTGCGCAAGTCGAAGTCCACCGCCTTCACAGCGGGCACGCCGCGATAGAGCTTGTTGATCTTTCGCATCTCGACGATGGCTTCGCTCATCGTGTCGCCTCCGCATCGAGCGCCAGGATGGCGTTGCCGCCTTTCGCGGCGACATAGATCTTGCCGCCCAGCTCGGCGACCGAGGTCGTGCCGTGGCGCCGGCCGTTGGCGCGGCTGTGGAAGCTCGCGACTGGTCGCAGCGATGCGTCGAGCTTCACCACGAGACCGTAGGAGCGGCTGGGCGACCAGGGCTTATGCACGCCCATGGTCTTCACGCCGCCGCATTGCAGCGGCTCGAGGAAGCTGGTGCCCGAGGCGAGCGCCGGCGCGATCCAGTATTCCCGCGGCACCTCCCGCATCATCTGGTCGCGATAGACGTCTTCCAGCAGCGTGAACTCGATCAGGCGATTGCGCGGTGCGAAGAGCGCGAGCCAGGTGCCGCCGTCCGCCGCCGGAGTGAGGC